>Ga0137378_10005454_pt1 | contig 11032 bp, 11 predicted proteins | sample SagtaG_21_FD_104813 | JGI IMG/M metagenome (GOLD analysis project Ga0137378, IMG submission 104813) | Vadose zone soil microbial communities from Sagehorn Ranch, Mendocino, California, USA - Sage2_L_60_16 metaG | ecosystem: Environmental > Terrestrial > Soil > Vadose zone | place: USA... | reverse complement strand
ATGGGCATTCTTGTTGCCTGCTTCTTTGCATTTCACCCGTAATCATCGAGAGTGGAGAGGTGGGGGGAGATGCCGTCCCCCTCGTGGTCAAATCCTTTCCTCTCGCATCTTCGGTCAGGCTTCGCAGGTATCGAAGCAATGAGCTTCTGCTCATGAGGGAAGCCACCACTTTCGCTCCCGCCTGGTTGATCTTGTTCGTGGTGGTTTTCTCAAAAGAGGTCGTCATGAGAACGGCGTTGTGGCTTTCGCTCCCCGTCTGGTTGATCTTGCTAGCCACATGGGTGTCTCATGCTCGTGAATATCCTCAAAAACACACGACAAGTGAGGGGTAGGGTTTTTCCCTTCTTCTCGCTTGTCCCTCGCATTTCGATGAGCAATCCACCAACACGCGCCTATTTCAGTGCATATGCAGGGGAGTGGGTCCTGACAAGTGGGTGGTAGGGCAGGGAGAGACAGGCGAGAAGTACGCAGGAAACGGGGATGTGGCAAGTCGGGAGAGGCTACACAAAACCGCATGGGAGGCGAGAAGAGAAGCAGAGGAACACTCGCAATTGGACAGGGCCGTCATGCAGGATGTGAGGTGAGGGGCAGGGGGAGGAAGCCTGGAAAAACAGGACAAGGGCAACACCTCCTCTCTGTGAGAACTGCCTTTCTCTGCCCACACCTCTCGGTGCCTCTCCTTGCCCTGCCCACCGACTGCCAGGGGGGGCAGGGTATAGTAGAAGTGAACAGGAAAAAGAAAACGCAGATCATCATCTGCATCGGTGGCAAAACAGTCACCATCGGAGCGTCGTTTTCCCGATGCGCATAGGGCAGCAGAGGATGTCGGCTCTCCACGCATCATCCATGAGGCCCATGTCTCAAGCGATGATGAGCTGAATCCGGATTGCAGGGCTTCATCGCGAGCGATGAAGAACTCTCCTGAGGGTCAGCACAGTTCAAATGTTTCGTGATACGGGTTTGTAGGTTATGGTAGTAGTTCTCCTCTCATAGGGTGGAAGCAAGAGTTTGTTTCTCGTAGGTTATCTCATGTAGGTGAGAGTGGTCGTTTGGCTCTCATAGATGGAAAAGCCGTAGCTCGATTCTCATAGGCTGGAGCAGTAGTCTGTTTCTGATAAGTTGGAAGCTGAGGGAGACTTGTAGAGCATATCATCACGATAATGCCATTGGTAGGCCATTTACTTGTAGGTTGCTTTGTAAATACCTGTTTGTTTATTATAAAAATATGTGAGATATATTGTTCTTCTAGTGTTGAAGCATGAGATGCTGTTTTTTCACCAGTATTCGCGACATATGATCGACCTCTCAGGAGAGAACCTGTATGATCAGTTTCTTCGGATAGGAAAATACTAAAAAGCTATTGAATGTAAAAGAGAGGTTTTTTGTATGTTTACGGAAGAAAGGTAGCCTGTCGTGCTGACGTTATGATGAATAGCCTCAAAAAGGAGGGAAATGCTATGCCTGTCGATATGAGTCTATTTCTCCAAAATATAGACATGACGTTCTCGAATCAGCAAGAACAGCAGACAAGATTTCTGCTGGACTACGCGATCAACCTGGCGAGGAGTGGTTCCTGCTCTCCTTCCCTTTTTCCTCTTGATGTGAGTCTTGGCTTACATCGCGGACGGATTCGTGAAGAGAATGAAGACAGCGTTCTCGCCATTGGGGGGACACGACCCGAGACGCAAGAGGTCTTCGGGCTTTTTGTCGTTTGTGATGGGATGGGAGGGCATGCGCATGGTCAGGAAGCCGCCTACTTAGCGATTCAGACCATGTTAGCCTCTGTCTTTCCTTTGCTCATGGATGGCACGGCTTCATCGCCTTGGGAATCCGTCCTGGCAGAAAGTATCCAGGTGGCGAATCGAGCTATTCACCTGCGGAACCAATCGAGAGAGCAGCAGGCGGCAGTGAGAAACATTCATGGGCGAAGGACTGTGAGTACCTCTCAAATCCATCGCATGGGCACCACCGTGACCGCAGCCCTTCTTTTTGGCGAGACCGTCTTTATCGCCAATGTCGGCGATAGCCGCACCTACCTCTATGAGACTCAAGGATTGCGCAGGGCCACGAAAGACCACTCAGTGGTGGCCTCTCTTGTTGAGCAGGGCATCATCACGGAGCAAGACTGTTATGTCCATCCTGAGCGCAACAAAATTACTCGTGCGCTTGGGATCGGATCTTCGGTAGAGGTGGATACCTTCGTCGTTGCTTTTCCGGCGGGTGCCAAACTGATGCTGTGCTCGGATGGAATGTGGGAAATGACACGTGATCCCTCTATTGAAGCCATCTTAGCCTCGCCTTGGGCCAGTGCTTCTCTGATGACCAATCAGCTCGTGCAGCTTGCCCTCGATGGTGGGGGAGCGGATAACATCAGTTGCCTGCTGATACAGAGGCAGCAGGCAGATACCAGCACGTTGGAGACGAGTGTCCTCGATCCAGTGTCCACAGTAGCAGAGATGCAATAAGTGCGTATATGAATGAAAAGAATATAACTATGCTTGTGGATATACAAGGGTATCTTGTCAAGGGGAACTGGCTAGAGGTGGAGGAAGTGCGCCTCTACTATTCTGCTCTGTGTGGTCATCTCCTTTATGTAGGAAAGGAACCGCCACGGTCCTTTCCCGATCTGAGTGAAGCGCTCACGGCTTTTCTGAAAGAAAGTGGCGCGCTAAAACAACTCTCATCACAGGAGAAATAGAAGAGGTCAAGATGTGTGGTGAAGTTTGCCCTCGCCACACGACTCCTGGTTGTTGGCTGAGGAAGCCAGGAGGGTGAAGATGAGACAGCAGCAATGATAGCAATGTGCGCATCTACTGTTGTTGTCGCTTTTACAGAATGTATGAGGGACGATATGAATAAAAAACTCTTCAGAGGGAGAGCACTTCTCTTCCTTCTGTGTGCGCTGGCACTCATCGTTTCCGTTCTGGTGACGGCCCTTGTTCTACGAAACGATGAGCCGCAGCAGCAACGATACTCCTATGAGGAAGTGTCCTCATGGCCTCCAGCACATCTTGCTCCGGGGGAGAAGGTGCCGATCATCTGGCAAGCTTCCCCTTTAAGAGCGACAACTGGGCAGGACGGCCCATCATCCATCACACTCATGGTGCTGCTAATGAGCGAGGGTGAATTCGAGAAGGGCGTCTGTGGAGCCTATCAAGGCGCAATTCGTCTTGATAAAATCCTGGCCGATGAAACATCTGGGCAGGATTATCACCATGTCATACAGATTCCCAACCATCAGCGGACAGGCGTCTATGAATTGGTGCGGCAGATCACAAAAGGGCAAGTATCTTCCTGCCTGGCGAAGCGGCTCGTGATCTCTCCTTCCTGATCAACCTCATAGCGCTTGAGGATCGCATTTTCGTTTCGTGCGCCACCAACACATCAAGGGAGGACAGCAACACTACGTACCGGCCTGATGATCAAGTATGCTGACAACGCCTCGTCACAGTGACAGAGGACAGCGCACGCGAGACTAACGAACAAAGGAGATCGACCACACGCGCAGGAGGAGCACCATAATGTTACAGCCAGGCGAGGCAACCACTCCTGTGGAGTGCGAACGTATCCAACAGCTCTCAGAAGAGGAGAAGGCGCGGGAGGTCGAACAGCTTATCCAGGCAATATCGGATGAGGAAAAGAAGAGGGCATTATGTCAACTCCTCATGCTCTATTATCATCGCCCAGAATGCTATGCGAGAGTGCCTGATGACACCGATGTTCCAAAGAACAGGCCTCCGGGAATACTCCCCTATGAGGGGAAATAGAGATCCACCCGGATCACCTGCCCGGCGGCAACTGACCCCGTGATGCGCCTGTAAGGCCAAGCGTCGCAGTTGGGTTCGTCTCTCTTATGATGCGGTAAGCATTCTGCTTCAGAGGCCGCAAGATGGCAAAACAGATCTTCTCATCGAGAAGCTCACTCTCTTGCTAGCCTGGGCCAAGAGCGAGCTCGTCGCCACTCATCATCCTCATCATCCGCGAGATCTGAAAACCTCTCCAGGTGATGCGTGCTCTGGCTATTCCTCACACTCATTCCCATAAGAGACTTGCCCTGGTCCTTCCTTATGCTCTCTTCGAGGTATTTACCCTTTACTCAGGCTTTGCCTGTTTTTTCTTTCGTCCTGTTGTGGAAAGGCTGCCGAAATCTCTCTGGCAGCCTTCGTGTTCATGCACTCACGTGTATGAAAAAAAAGGAAACACCTGTTATGTCATCGTATCAATCGTCTACCTTTCCCCAGTTGCTCCTCGAAATCGCGACGACGGGACGGCGTTCTTTTACTGGATGCCGCTTTACCGGAGACGGGGATCTTGAAGATCCCGCCTTCCGGGCCATCCTGGCCTACTACCCCGATCTGTTCCCATTTGAGGAAACATCATCGCGTTGGCGTCTGCTTCCGAGCATGGGGCTGTCCTTTACGCAGTGTGATTTTTCGGGATGTGCTTTGACGGGTTGGGATCTTTCCAGTGCCAGCTTCGACGAGTGCGCGTTTCAGCGCACCCGGTTCTCCAATTGTGCTCTGCATCACTGTCGCTTCGAGAGATGCAAAGGAGAACTCCTGGAAGTCGAGGCTTCGAGCACGATAGAGGAGACGACGTTCTCCACTTGCGATCTGGGTCGTGCCAGCTTGTCGGGGGACGTTCGCCAGTGTGACTTCCGTTTTTGCACCATGCCTGCTTGTCATGCACGCACAACCTTCTCCGACTGTCGTTTTGATTCGAGCCAACTTTCCGGCAGTTCCTTGCTCGGCTGTCGCTTTCCTGGAACGAGCTTTGACAATTGCGACTTGCAACTGGTGCAGTTTCAAAAAGCCGATTTCAGCACCGCCATCTTTTGCGATCAGCGGGAGATTATTGGCAGCATTCTCTACGATCAGGCGGATCTTCCTCTGGAGGCGAGAGATCCCGTGGCCAATGAGACCTCTCGCTTGCGGCAGATGGTGGCACTGTATGTGCAGCAGGCGTACGGCCAATGTTGGCGCAACCTGGTGGCCACCTTTGCTCCCTATCCGGGCATTCTTGCCTGGGCCTATCAGGTCCTCAAGCCGTATAAGCAGGTAGCCTCACGATTAGCCACCTGCAAAAAGCTCGTGCCGGAAGCCGAGCGTGCGCTGATTTCGCGCTGGGAACAAGAAGAGGAGAACCGCGCAAGCACTCCCTCATCTGATTCTTTGCTCCCCTTCTAGCTCTCGATCAGCAGGACCTTCTGCAAGAATCGGGGTGCTTACTTGCGAGAAGCACCCCGATTCTTTGGTGTTTCATTTGTTGTCAGGCCGCCCGGAGCCATTGAGGCGGCCTTTTTTGCATCTCCATCGTGCCGATGAATGAAAGGATGCGCATACTATGACATCTACGCAAACCTTGACCTTTTTTCAGCTTCTTTTAGAGATTGCTACCTCGTCGCGGCGTTCTTTTGTTGGATATCACTTCACCGGAGAGGCCAATTTGCGCGCTCCGATGCTTCGTGCGATGCTGGTCGCGCATCAGGAGACCTTCCCTTTTGATTCGGACACCAACCGCTTTCGCATCGCGCCTGGAGAAGCGCTGCAATTTTCCGACTGTGATTTTTCCCACGGGACGCTCATTGGCTGGGATCTGGAAGAAGCTCAATTGGTGAGGACGGATCTTCGTCACGCAACACTGCGCAATTGTGTGTTGCGTCGGTGCACTTTCGAGAAATGTTCAGGCTATCAAGTATCCATTGATGATGCCTGTATTCTCGAAGAGACCCGCTTCACTGCGTGTGACCTCACGCGTGCACACATTGGGGGAACATGGCAAGGATGCACGCTCAAAGACTGTACCCTGCTGAGCAGTACTGCACACGTTGCCACGTTTCGTGACAGTTGTTTTACTGCGAGTACTCTTTCAGGCAGTACCCTGTTCGCCAGCAACTTTCCTGGGACGCAGTTTGTTGCATGTGAATGGAAACAGATAGATATCTGGGGTTGTGATTTCAAGCTGGCCCAGTTCACCAATATACGCGAAATTATCGGCGGAATTCTCCTGGAGGATGCGATTCTAGGGGAGGCGAGTCCACAAGAAAAGGCCCTGCGACAAATGGCGGCCTACTACGTCCAACATAATCAAGGCCCTTGCTGGGGTGGCTTTATCAGGACGTTTGCTTCCTATCCGGGCATGCTTGCCTGGGCTTACCAGGTGCTCTCCCCTTATGCCTGTCTCAAAGAACACCTGGAAAGCTACAAAGAATGTACGCCTGCCGGGGAACGTGCACTTATCGAGCAATGGGAACAACAGAAGGCCTGAGAGCGAGAGCAGATGAGCGGCAGCACCTCTCTGCGGAAGCGGAACGACCCATTTCTGGTTAGGGAAAACACTCCTTGCTCTGCGTGATGAGCCTGACGCATCACTGCACGCGCGATCAACCGGAGGTGCGCGTAGGAAAAGAGCCGCATCCACGCCGCGACCTTTCGATCGATGCATGAGGAGCGGCTCTCTTCTCACAGATGAAAGGACGGATTCGCTCATACGTTCTCCCGTGCTTCTCCTCCTCTTGTTCTTGCTAGATGCGATCTTGCTAATTATAAATGTACCACTTTCATTGTATCAAATACCTCTATCATTTTTCTTCACTGTTTTTGCTAGGGTGCTTGGTGGCTCCAGGTGCTCTAAGATGAAAGGATGTAACGTGATGTCATCTACAAATACCTTGACCTTTTTTCACCTTCTGGAAGAGATTGCCACCTCGTCGCGGCGTTCTTTTGCTGGATATCACTTCACCGGGGAGGCTAGTCTCCACGATCCGATGATCCTTACTCTGCTTCGTGCCCATCAGAAGACCTTTCCTTTTGATACGGACACCGGGCGCTTTCGCATTGCCCCTGGAGAACCATTACACTTTTCCGACTGCGATTTTTCCCAGGGGAAACTGCTGGGCTGGGACCTGCAAGGAGCTCAATTGGTGAAGACGAAAATCAGTCACGCAACCTTTGGCAATTGTGCGTTGCGTTGCTGCTCTTTCGAGGAATGTGAAGGCTATCAACTATTCATTGATGACGCCTGTGTGCTCGAAGAGACCCGCTTCGACAACTGTGATCTCACCCGCTTCTCCATTGGAGGAACATGGCAAGGGTGCACACTTGGAGCGTGTACCCTGCTTGGGGGGAACGCAGACTTTACCACGTTTCGTGACTGCCGCTTTGAAGGGACTTCTCTTGCAGGCAGCTCCCTGCGCTCCTGCGAATTTGGTGGGAGCCGGTTTGAGGCGTGTAAGTGGGAACACGTGGAGTTCTGGGGGAGTGATTTCCACCAGGCCTGGTTCGCAGAGGTGCGCGAACTGATCGGGGGGATTCTCCTGGAGCATGCCACTCTGGGTGAGGTGAGTCCACAAGAAACGGCACTGCGGCAAATGGTGGGGTATTACATCCAACATAATCAAGCCCCCTGCTGGCGTGGGTTTATCAGCACGTTTGCTCTCTATCCGGGTATCTTGGCCTGGGCCTACCAGGTGCTCTCCTCTTTTCCATGCCTCAAAGAACGCGTAGAAAGGCACAAAGAGTATGCACCTGATGAGGAACGTGCGCTCATCGAGCGATGGGAACACCAGAAGGGTGTCCAGGAGAGCAAGTAGATTCTGCCTGCGAAAGCGGGAACGATCTGCTTGCTCTCTGTGATGAGCCTGATGCACCCCCACGCAAGATCAACCTGCCCAGCTCTGCTACAAGAGCCGCACCCACGCATCGACTTTTCGATCGAGGCATGGGGAGTGGCTCTCTTCCAATAGATGAAAGGACGGTTTCGCCGATGCTTGCTCTTTTGCTTCTTGTTGCCCTCTTCTTGCCTGATGCCTACTTGCTGTTTGTCCTTCTTGTCGAGCTTCCCCCAAATGAGAAAGGCTGCAACTGCCATCAGGCTTTGTTCATGTCTTACGCACCCATGTCCCTTCCTGACTGCTCTCTCGGCCCTCAACTGACACCAGTGGTGCGAGACGTGCGTGAAGAGACGCTTCCTATGGACCTGGAGCCGGTGCCGCTTCTGATCCATATGCAGGAAGAACTGTAATCTCCTGGCTAAAGAGATAAAACTGTCAATATCTATTTGTTTGCGTGGAAAGAGCAAGAGGAGCAGAAAGACCATCTCATGGATCTTTTTGCTCCTTTCTTGTGACGTGTCTGCTTGCTGTCATGGTGTCGTGTGAACACCTGATGGCAGGTGGCACGTGCTCTTTCCCGCAGAACCATTTGGTGGAGGATGACCATGACGCTTGGAGCGGTTTCGAGCAAGCCTCACACACGACTTGCTCTCTATCAGACCGCGCTTGCGGCCTTGCGGGCGAGAATCAGCTTTATCCCGATTCTCGCCAACGGGACGAAAGCGCCTGCGGTCAGGTGGAAGGAGTATCAACAGCGACTTCCCACATTGAGAGAGGCACGAGCCTGGTTTCATAGCAAGGATCGGGAGTATGGAATAGCCTTTATCACGGGGACCATCAGTGGTGGGCTTGAAATGCTTGATTTTGACTCGTGGAGCATTTACGAACAGTTTGTTGAACGGATGCGACGGAGTGGGTTGGCCTGCTTACTGGAGCGGATAGAACGGGGCTACAAAGAGCGGTCGCCCAAAGGAGTGCACCTTTACTCTCGCTGCACCTCGGTCCTTGAGGGCAATAAAAAGCTGGCTCAGCGCAGAGTCCAGGAGCCTCCGTATGTCTTGAGTTTAATTGAGACGAGGGGAGAGGGTGGATATGGCATTGGAGCATGGTCACCTGGAACGGTTCATCCCAGTGGACTGCCGTATCTGGTTGAGTGTGGGAGCTTGGCGACGATTCAAACGATTACCCCTGCCGAGCGAGCACTCCTGCTGGCGGTCGCCCGGACGCTTGATGAGATGCCACCTCCTGAAAAAAAGGGAACGCAAGAAGGCCGCCAGTTGCAGAGGAAGCATCAACGCCATGAGGGCGAGCGCTTGCCTGGCCAGGTCTTTAATGAGCGTGGCCCAGGATGGGCAGAGATCCTGGAACCTCATGGATGGACATGGGTCAAATCTATTGGCGAGGAAGATTTCTGGAGGAGGCCAGGGAAGGACAGAGGACTCAGCGCGACCACCAACTATGAGGGAAGCGATTACCTCTATGTCTTCTCCACCTCAACGATCTTTGAACCTCGTGTGGGGATCAGTAAATTTGCGGCCCGCACCTTCTTAGAATACGACGGCAATTTTTCACAAGCCGCCAAAGCTCTGGCCGCACAAGGATACGTCGAGCAGGAACGTGCCTCTGACTCCTAACGCCAACCTGCTCGGCATTGCCTTGATGCGGTTTTCATCGAGAAGAAAGGGAATATGATGCAATATCGATGTATTCATTCACATACGGTTTCAGCCACTAATATCGCGAAAAAGGCTCAGGAAGTGGGAGCCAACCTGGAAGGAAAACCGGCGGAGAGTGGGCAGAAGCGTGTGCTTTTCCAGATCGAGGCCAAAGAGCATACGACTCGGTTTCTGCGCTGCATGGAGCAGCAGTTGCGCTCCACCAGGAGCCCACTTCTCGTTTTGGTCAGCGCCTCTTGTCAGCCGCATCTGCAAGACATGTGGCAAAGAACTCGCTCAAGTGCAGATGGGCAGCAACGCTTGAGCACGCTCTTTCCCACACGCTATGCGCTCACTCTGCCTCTTGAGAGGGGGATACGCGTGTACATCACGACGGTACGCGCGCTGCAACTTGAACAGATCCAGCATGAACAGCAGATTGTCTCTGCATTTGAGAGCATGGTCGTCTATGACTTTCCTGCAAGCCTCTCGCCTGTCTGGAAGCGGGTGCTAGAAAAACAGCAGAGCAGTTCCCTGATTGCCTTTTGTGAGCGCCCAGAGCCAGAGGTGATTCAATGGTTTGAGGACACGCGTGTCGAAGAAGAGAGCGAGGAGGGTGCCGCTCAACCAGGCGTCACGCAGCGGCCTCCTACCATCTGAGAGAGCACCTGCCTCTCATGCTTTGCCGAAAACTGTGCCTCTGCATCTCTTCCTGTTTCCTCTCACTCCCAAAAAAGCGATCACGGACATGCTGCATCGTGTGATCGCTTTTCACTTCTTTTTATGCTCTGCTTCGTTTTTGCTTGATACCATTGCATCTTGTTTCCCTCTTTGTTGTGCACGCGCATCTTGCTGGCTGGTGCACCGAGCAGCACCAGCCAGCAGATGGTGTGGTGAGCAAGGAGAGGAAGCAAAACCATTCAAGGAGGATCGTATGCAATCAGTCTTCTTGACCGTCGGAAAGACGTTTTTTGCCCTTGATCTCGTCTCTCGTTATCGAGACTATCAAGTCATTGTGTGTGAGCGCGGGGAGCAAGCGCTTGACACCCTCACACAACTCAGAGAGCGACAGGTCCCTGTGGTGCTCTTGATGGCAGACCAGCAAGTTGAAGACGTGGCGGGGATAGCCTTCTTCAGTCAAGCGAAAACCATTGTGCCAGACGCGAAGTGCCTCCTGGTGTCAAAGGAGGCAGGGATTGGCGTCATTGACTTCAAGATTGATGCGATAGTGGGTCAGTTGGTTCCGCCAGAGGAATTTCTCTTCCCAGTAGTGGATGCACTGATCGATCAATACCAGCATCAGTCTTGGGAAACGTCTGTCTCCTCTCTCTTCACCGGCATACAAGTTATCGGCCATCGTTGGTCGGCCCAGTCGCATCAGATCAAAGATTTCCTTGCCCGCCATGCAATCCCATTCCAGTGGATGGATCTCGAATCGCATCCAGAAATCCTTCGTAATGACCAACATGGTGTGGCTAGCTCCAAACTTCCCGTACTCCTCTTTCCCGATGGGTCTCTCCTTCGGAGCCCGACGCTTGAGGTAGTCGCGGAGAAGATTGGCCTGGACGGGAAGCCTGAGACCCCGTTTTATGATCTGATTATCATTGGAGCGGGACCAGCCGGGTTAGCAGCGGCTGTCTACGGAGCGTCAGAAGGGTTGCGAACGGCGGTCATTGAGCGAGATGCACCAGGAGGTCAGGCCGGAATGAGCTCTCGGATCGAAAACTATCTAGGGTTCCCGATTGGACTTTCAGGGACCGAGTTT
>Ga0137378_10005453_pt1 | contig 11035 bp, 10 predicted proteins | sample SagtaG_21_FD_104813 | JGI IMG/M metagenome (GOLD analysis project Ga0137378, IMG submission 104813) | Vadose zone soil microbial communities from Sagehorn Ranch, Mendocino, California, USA - Sage2_L_60_16 metaG | ecosystem: Environmental > Terrestrial > Soil > Vadose zone | place: USA... | reverse complement strand
GCCGTGTTGATGCCCACCACCTCGCCCATGGAATTGACCAGCGGACCACCGGAATTGCCGGGATTGAGCGCGGCGTCAGTCTGGATGACGCTGTCGATCAGTCGCCCCGAGCGCGCCCTGAGCGACCGCCCGAGGGCGCTTACGACGCCGGCGGTGACCGTGTACTGGAAGCCCAGAGGATTGCCGATCGCGATCACCAGCTGACCCACGCGCAGCCGGCGCGAATTGCCGAGCCGAGCGAAGGCGGGCGCCGGCGCATCGAGGCGCAGCACCGCCAAATCCGTCTCGGGGTCGTCGCCAACCACCGACGCCGAGGAGACGCGCCCATCGGCCGAGGTCGCGCGGATACTCGTGGCGCCGGAGATCACATGACTGTTGGTGAGGGCATAGCCGTCGGGCGTGAACAGCACGCCCGAGCCACCGCCGGCGGACCGGCCGGCGTTCTCGACCTGGATATGCAGGACCGAGGGTCCGACCAGGTCGACCGCGTCCACGACGGCGCGCGAATACGCATCGAGCAGGTCGACCTCTCGCTCGCCACTCGGCTCAAGGGCGACTGAGGTGGAGGCCGCATCGGCGGAGACCGGTACAAGCACTGCGGGATTTCGGAAATGTGTCATGAACGCGAGGCTATAAATGGGAACTCGGTCATGGCGGCTCAAGGCCGCCCCTGTCTCATCCCAGCCTCAATTTCGAATCCCCCGCGCGTGCATTCCCATCCGCTTCGTGGTTGAATGAAATCATGCCCAAAGACGAGGGGAAGAGAGCCATGTCCACATCAACTTGGTCGGGCGGAGCCGCCTACATGCACGGCCGCTACATGCCGCTGGAGGAGGCCAAGATTCCCGTGACCGATCTCGCCTACCGGCGGTCGGATGTGACCTACGACGTGGTGGGCGTATGGGGCGGGGCGTTCTTCCGGCTGGACGATCATCTTCACCGGTTTCGCAAGTCAATGGCGGCGCTTCGCCTCGATCCCGGCGTCAGCGATGACGAGATCCGCACCATCGCGGCCGAATGCGTGCGGCGCACCGGCTTGCGCGAGGCTTACGTGGCGATGGATTGCCTGCGGGGCACGGTCAAACCCGGCATGCCCCGGCATCCCCTCAACTGCCAGAACTATCTCCTGGTCTATGCGATGCCCTGGGTCTGGGTGATCTCGCCCGAGGTGCAGGAGCGCGGCGCCCATCTAATCATCGCAAAGACCCCGCGCATCCCTGAAGAATCCATCGACCCGACAGTAAAGAATTTCCACTGGGGCGATCTGACACGCGGCTTGATGGAGGCGCACGATCGCGGCGCCGATACCTGCGTCCTCCTGGATCGCGAAGGTTTCGTGACCGAGGGTCCCGGCTTCAACGTGTTCTCGGTGACCAACGGCGTGGTCGCGACACCCGACCGCGGGGCGCTCGAGGGGATCACGCGTCTGTCGGTCATCGAGCTCTGCGAGGGTATGGGCATCAAGTCGGAAATCCGGCCGATCTCGGCGATGGAGCTGCGCGACGCCGACGAGATTTTCCTCGCGACCACCGCGGGCGGCATCATGCCGGCCTCGCGTATCGATAGCCGCATCATGGGCAACGATCGGCCCGGTCCCGTCTCGTCGAAGCTCCGCGAGACCTTCTGGGCGAAGCGCGCCCAGGGCTGGCACGGGACGCCGATCGATTACGGAGCGTAGTACCGAGGTCTTGACGCCAACAACATCAAAGGGGGCAAAAATTATGCACTACATTACGAGAGTCGCTACATGCTGCGCCATTGTGGCGGGCATGGTCGGCTACACGGCCGGAAGCTGGGCGCAGGAGGTCAAGAGCGCGACCATCGACGCGATCAAGAAGCGCGGCGAGTTGATCTGTGGGGTCGATACCGGCATTCCCGGCTTCGCGTTCCAGGATTCCGCCGGTAAATGGTCAGGGCTCGACATTTCCTATTGCCGCGCGCTGGCAACCGCGGTGCTCGGCAGCGCCGACAAGGTGAAGTTCATCGGCACCACCTCGAAAGTCCGCTTCTCGGTGCTGCAGTCCGGCGAGATTGACGTTCTCATCCGGGACTCCACGCTGACGCTCACGCGCAATACCGAGCTCGGGCTCGCGACCGGTGCCAATAACTTCTTCACCGGCGAGGCCTTCATGGTGAAGAAGGCGCTCAATGTCGCGCACGCGAAGGAGCTGAACGGTGCCACCATTTGCGTGCTCACGGGCACCACGCTCGAGCTCAACATCGCCGACTACGGCCGCGCCAACAACATCAAGATCAATACGCTGTTGTTCGAGCGTCCGGAGGAAGCCTTCGCCGCGGCCGAGGCCGGCCGATGCGACGGCTACACCGACGACGGCGGCAGCGTCGCGGCGGCGCGCTCCTCAATGAAAAGCCCGGACGATTGGGTGATCCTGCCCGAGCTGATCTCCCGTGAGTTCCTAGGCTCCTACACCCGGCAGGGCGACGAGCGCTGGAACATCCTCGTGCGGTGGACGCATATGGCGATGCTTGAGGCAGAGGTGCTCGGCATCACGCAAGCCAACGTCGACGAGATCAAGAAGAGCGCCACCAACCCGGAGGTTCGGGGCTTCCTCGGGCTCGAGGAGAATTTCGGCAAGAAGCTCGGCGTCGACAACGAGTGGGCCTATCGGATCGTCAAGGAGGTCGGCAACTACGGCGGGAACTACGACAAGTACTTCGGCCCGCTGAAGCTGCCGCGCGGCTGGAACGACCTCTACACCAAGGGCGGACTGCAGTACCCGCTGCCCTGGCGGTGAGCCCGGCTTGAGATAGGAAGGGGTTGTCGAAATGGTCAGGCGCCCGTCGCGGCGCGCCTACATCGGCCAGTGGGTATTGTTGGCTGGTGTGGTCGCGTTCGGCTGGCTCCTGACCGACATGGTCGCCGAGAACTACGCGCGCAAGAACCTGCATTTCGGCTTCGGGTTCCTGGCCGATCAGGCGCATTTCGACATCCCCTTCCATCTCATCTCCTGGGACCTCTTCGATACCTACGCGCGGACGCTCCTAGTCTGCTTCCTCAACACAGCATTGGTCGCCGCATTGGCGATCGTCACAGCCAGTTTGTCGGGCTTGCTGGTCGGGGTCATGCGCCTGTCGGTCAACTGGCTCGTGCGCAACATCGCGCTCGCCTTCATCGAATTCGTGCGGAACACGCCTCAGCTCGTGCAGCTCATTTTCTGGTATGTGGGCGTGCTGCAGACGCTGCCGTCGCCGCGGAACAGCATTCATCTCCCGGGCGGCGTGCTCTTGAACATTCGCGGTCTTTATGTGCCCGACGCAGTCATGCGTTCGGACGGCGGCATGCTGTCATGGCTTGCGCTCGCCGCGCTCGTGCTAACGCCGTTCGCCTGGCGGCTGCGGGTCGGTTCCGTCCGTGTTGGGCCCAGGGCGCTGTTTCTGCCCTTGCTCGCGCTCATCCTGTTCGCGGCGGGCGTCGACCATATCGAATACCCGGTCCTCTCGGGATTCAATCTCGCGGGCGGGACGCAGGTGCCGCCGGAGCTGGCGGCGCTCTGGGTCGGCCTCTCGATCTACGCGACCGCTTTCATCGCCGAGATCGTCCGAGGCTCGATCGAAGCCATTTCCAAGGGGCAGCACGAAGCGGCTCTCTCGCTCGGCTTGAAGGCATGGCAACGGCTCTTCCTGGTCGTCTTGCCTCAGGCGCTGCGCATCATGGTGCCGCAGCTGACCAGCCAATATTTAAACATCATCAAGAGCACCACGCTGGGCGCCGCCGTCGCCTATCCGGAGCTGATGCAGATCTTCGCAGGCACGGTCATGCAGCAGGCAGCCAAGGAGGTCGAGACGATGGTCACCGTCATGGCAATCTTCGTGGCGGTCAACCTGGCTGGCTCCGCGCTGATGAACTGGTACAACCGCCGCGTCACGTTGGTCGAGCGGTGATGATGCCGCGCGCGCGATCCAGCCCGGCCTCCTCGAGCGCTACCGAGCCTATCCGGTGCAGATAGGGAGCTCGACCATCGTGGTGGGCGGACCGGCATCTGGAGTGCGCTCGCACGGGACCGGCTCGGGGGATTTGGTCCCTGGCAAGGTCGAGGGGGCCGTTGCGCGCGTCACCGACTGGTTACGCCGAAATCTCTTCAGCTCGATCGCGAACACTGTTCTGACCGTCGCCGTGTTGGCGGCGCTCGCCTGGGTTGTGCCGCCTTTCGTCGAGTGGGCCTTGACGGATGCAACCGTCTCCGGCGCCGCCAAAGCGGCTTGCACAGGCGATGGCGCCTGCTGGACGTTCATCCGGATTCGTTTCCCGCAATTCTTCTATGGCCACTATCCCAGCGAGGAGATCTGGAGAGTGAACCTCGCCGGCCTGCTGCTGGCGGCCTTCAGCATCCCGGTCCTGCGCGACAACACTCGGCGGCGCGGGCTTTGGCTGCTCTTGCTGCTGACGGTATTTCCCGTGCTGGCCGGTATTCTCCTGGTGGGCGGTCTCCCAGGACTGCCCTATGTCGACACCAGCCAATGGGGCGGGCTGATGCTCGACGTCCTGATCGCATTCGTGGTCGTGGCTGGATCTCTGCCTTTCGGCATCATCCTGGCGCTGGGTCGCCGCTCTCAACTACCCGTAGTGCGCACGCTCTCCGTTGGCTTCATCGAGCTCTGGCGCGCCATGCCGCTGCTGACCGTCATCACCATGTCGGCGGTCATGCTCCCGGTCTTCTTGCCTGAGGGTGTGCACATCGACCGCCTGATCCGCGCCTTGGTGGTTCTCGTGCTGTTCAACGCCGCCTACATGGCGGAGACGGTGCGCGGCGGATTGCAGGGCGTCGAGGTCGGGCAGGAAGAAGCCGCCTACTCTGTGGGTCTCAAGTGGTGGCAGGTCGAAGCGTTCGTCGTCCTGCCGCAGGCACTGCGCTACGTCATGCCGGGTATCGTCAACAACGTCGTCGATCTCTTCAAGGACACGACGCTCGTCACCATCATCGGTCTTTTCGACATTCTCGGCGCGGTGAACCAGGCGATCAAGGACCCCGCGTGGCTCGGCCTCGCCCACGAAGGCTACGTCTTCACCATGGTGGTCTTCTTCACCTGCTGCTTCGCGATGTCGAGCTATGCGCGCCGGATGGAACGGCGCCTCAACCGGCACCGGACCGGGCGGCACTAGACGGCTTGCTGCCAACCAGCCACTGCATCACTTGGTCGCAGCGGCAACGCTTCCGGATGCTTCTCGCGTCGGCGTTGGGCAGAACGCGCCGATTCTGCTGGCGTGACGCCGCGAACCGCCGACGACAGGCGAGTCCGAGTGCAACCTAAGAGCGCGAGCGCAAAGGACCTATGCGCGGGGTGACGGCGCGGAGAAAGATACCCACATGCCGGCTCTCGTGAGCTGTGAATTGTGTCTTCGAAGTCGATGGAGAACTGCATGAACGGATTGTCACGAATGGTCGGCGTGCTGGGCGGGACGATATTGTCGGTCGGCGCGCTCGTCGCCATGACCCCGCTCGCGTCCGCGTCCCACGATGTTTATCCACCCGGGTGGAACCAGGCCGCGCAGAATGTCCCGTCCGCGAGCTTTGACTTCCGCGCGGGATGCGGCTGGGGCGATTACCAGCGGTATTGGCCTGACCAAGCCGGTTGCGGGCCAGTGAAATCGCATTCGATATCCTACGGCCCGACCATCTACCAAATGGATCCTCAAGGTCTTCGCTACCATCGTGTCGATTGACGCGCAGGTCCTCGCGGCGGGCCCTTGACCCTGGGCGCGCCGCGACTGCGACCAAATTGGGGCGCCGGAAGGAACCAAGTACGACGCCGGACGTTCGCTTTCTACTGCTAGCGTATAAGAAAACCCAGCAACTCGTTTCAAAACCCAGCAACTCGTTTCAGAGGCGGGAGCTTCAACCAATGTTTCAGAACAGGATATCCCGAGGGAAGCCGCTGCGTTGGGTGGCCGGCGTCCTCGAGCGGTCGGGTGATCTCGTGGCGCTCGGAGGCGGTATGATCGGAATAGCGCTCATCCTCGCCGTTGTGCTCGTCGGGCTGCACCAGCGCCAGACTTCGTTTCGAGCAATGGCACCGGCTCAGCAAGGAGAGAATTTCCGGTAGAGGCCCGGACGCGTAACTGCCTAGTCTTTCAGCAGGCGCGAGCACATACTCGGCAGCGAACAGATGAAAGCCGTTGCCGCTCGAACGGGTGAGCTTGCGGGGCGAGCGTGGCGCAGGGATTGCAGGAGCGGGCCGGGGATTCGGGCCTAACGGGGAAAGGCCTCGCGTGAGCGATGCCAAGGCAAAGATGGCGGCAAGGGCCGCGGCCTTCGACGAGATGCGGGGGCCGGAGGGTTGCTATGCCAAGTATGAGCCGATCCGGCGCTGGCTGGAGCAGACGCCTGCGGAGACTGTCGCGCTCAAGCGCGCGGAAGCGGAGTTGCTCTTCCGCCGCATCGGCATCACCTTCGCCGTCTACGCCGAAGGTGGCGATCCCGAGCGCCTGATCCCGTTCGATATCATTCCGAGGGTGCTGGATGCCGAGGAGTGGCGTCTCCTGTCGCGCGGGCTGACGCAGCGCGTGCAGGCACTGAACGCGTTCCTGCGCGACATCTATCACGGACGCGAGATCCTGCGCGCGGGTCATGTCCCCGAGCGGCTGATCCTGCATAACGAGGGGTTCCGCCCGGAGATGCAGGACCTGGAAACGCCCCAGGGCGTCTACTGCCATATCGCCGGCATCGATGTCGTGCGCACCGCGCCAGATCAGTTCTTCGTGTTGGAGGACAACTGCCGCACGCCCTCGGGCGTCTCCTATATGCTGGAGAACCGCGAGGCGATGACGCGGCTCTTCCCCGACCTCTGCGCCCAGCATCGCCTCGCTCCGGTCTCTCGCTATCCCGAAGAGCTCTTGGAGACGCTCAAATCGGTCGCGCCCGCGAATTGCGCGGGCGAGCCTGTCGTGGTGCTGCTGACGCCGGGCTCCTACAACAGCGCCTATTACGAGCACTCGTTCCTTGCGGACGAGATGGGAATCGAGCTGGTCGAGGGCGCCGATCTTCTGGTCGATGACAATGTCGTTTACATGCGCACGACGGAGGGGCCGAGGCGCGTCGACGTGATCTATCGCCGGATCGACGACGATTTTGTCGATCCGCTGGCGTTCCGGCCGGAATCGGTGGTGGGCACGGCGGGCCTGCTCAATGCCTACCGCGCGGGAAATGTCACGCTTGCGAACGCCGTCGGCACCGGCGTTGCCGACGACAAGGCGGTTTACCCCTATGTGCCCGCGATGATCCGCTTCTACCTCGGCGAGGAGCCGATCCTCCAGAACGTGCCGACCTACAGCTGCGGCCGCGCCGAGGATCTGGGCTATGTGCTGGATCATTTGCCGGAGCTCGTGGTGAAGGAGACCCGTGGCTCCGGTGGCTACGGCATGCTGGTGGGTCCTCGGGCGTTCTCCGCCGAGCTTACGGCCTCCACCGAGAAGCTCAAGGCGCGGCCCGCCGATTACATCGCGCAGCCGACCCTCTCGCTTTCGACCTGTCCCACCTTCGTGGCGGGCGGTGTGGCACCCCGGCACGTCGACCTCCGGCCGTTCGTCCTCATGGGAAAGGAGATCCGTATCGTGCCGGGCGGCCTTACCCGCGTGGCGATCCGCGAAGGATCTCTCGTGGTGAACTCGAGCCAGGGCGGCGGGACCAAGGATACCTGGGTGCTGGAAGGCTGAGACCATGCTGAGTCGGACCGCCGATAGCCTCTATTGGCTCGCCCGCTATGTCGAGCGCGCGGAGAACATCGCTCGCGCGGTGCTGGTCGGACACTGGATGGCAAGCATGGCGCGCTCGCTCGGCAATCCCGGGAACGAATGGGAGTCGACGCTGATCGCGAGCGGCTGCGCTCCGGGCTATCGGCAGAAGTACGCGGAGGTGACCCCCTCGGCCGTGGTCGATTATCTCGTGCGCGATCCCGAGAACCCCTCGAGCCTGATCTCGTGCATCGAGACCGCGCGCCGAAACGCGCGCGCGGTGCGCACGGCGCTCACCGTCGATATGTGGAATGCGCTCAACGAGACCTGGCTCAGGATGCGCGAGAAGCTCGTCTCGGGTTTCACGCCGGACCAGGCGAGCGAGGTGCTGGAATGGGTGAAGCAGCGCTCGCAGCTCTTCAACGGCGCCTATGCCAACACCATGCTGCGGAACGACGCCTATTACTTTACGCGGCTGGGCACCTTCCTGGAGCGCGCCGACAACACCGCGCGGCTCCTCGACGTGAAATTCCACGTGCTGCTGCCGCAGAGCGAAGGTGTCGGCGGCGCCCTCGATTACTACCAGTGGCAAGCGATCCTACGCTCGGTGTCAGGGCTCAGGAGCTATCACTGGGTCTATCACGATCGCCTGAAGCCGTGGCTCGTGGCGGAGCTGCTGATCCTCCGACCCGAGATGCCGCGCTCGCTGGTGAGCTGCTATGACGAGATCGCGCGCATGCTCGATCTTCTCGCCGAGTCCTATGCGGGCAAACGCGGCGAGTGCCATCGCCTCTCTGGCGAGGTCTTTGCCCGGCTTCGCTACGGCCGGATCCAGGACGTTTTCCAACTGGGATTGCACGAGTTCCTGACCGAATTCATCAACCGCACCACGATCCTTGGCGATGAGATCGCGTCCCTCTACCTCGTCTAGTCAGGCTTGATCCTCAAGCTGGACACGTCGTCGAGTCGGCTCATAGGGTGCTTGGCGGCGCGATTGACGAGGTCCTCGGCGCCTTGGTGGTTCGACCTCCCTTTTTGAGAGCGCATGAAACTCCGCGTCCAGCATCAGACCGTCTATCGCTACGAGAAGCCGATCCCATACTCGATCCAGACGCTCCGCGTGAGTCCGCGCGCCTACGAGGGCTGTGCGGTGCTCGATTGGAGCGTGCGCGGCGAGGGACGGCGCGAGCTGCCCTCGCTGATCGATGGATTCGGCAATCTCACGCACTCCCACACAGTGACGCGCCCGCACGCCGAGATGACGCTCTCGGTCGAGGGCGAGGTCGAGACCACGGACACCGCCGGTATCGTGCGCGGCGCACACGAGCCGCTGCCGCCGTTATTCTTCCTGAGGGAGACCGCGCTCACGGCAGCCCATCCCGCGATCGCGGCGCTTGCGGCGAAAGTCGCAGGCGCGCCCGCCGTGCTGGCACGGCTGCACAATCTCATGGGCGCCGTTCGGGACGCTATGGATTATCAGATCGGCGTCACTGACGTGCAGACGGAGGCCGCGGATGCGCTGCGAAGGGGTGCCGGCGTCTGTCAGGACCACGCTCATGTTTTCATTGCCGCGGCGAAGATCCTGGGCATCCCCGCGCGTTATGTTGGCGGCTATCTCTGGACCGGGCACGACGCCCGAGACTACGACGCAAGCCATGCCTGGGCCGAGGCCTACGTGACCGATCTCGGCTGGGTCGGCTTCGACCCCGCAAACCGGACCTGTCCGACCGCGTCTTATATCCGCGCCAGCGTGGGCCTCGATTACTGGTCGGCAGCGCCCGTGCGCGGCGTGCGCAAGGGCAGCTCGATCGAGACCATGGCCGTCAAGGTGACGGTGGGCGCCTGGGACCAGTGAGGGGTTAGCGCCCGCGAAACACGGGCGCGCGCTTTTCCTTCCAGGCCGACAATCCCTCGACGAGATCCTCCGAGCGCATGCAGCGCAGGACCGTGGCATCGACCTCGGCGGCATCGGCCGTGCCCCGCGCGATGGCGTTGAGCGCGCCCTTCATGCCTTGGACCGCCAGCGGGGCGCGCGAGGCGAGCAGCGTCGCGAGAGCATCGACCCGCTTCGCGAGGTCGTCAGCCGGCACCACCTCGTCGAGATAGCCGATCTCCAGCAAAACGCCGGCGCCCATGGGCACGCCGGTCAGGAACAAACGCTTGGCGGCGCCGAGGCCGAGCCGCGTGACATAGCGCCGCATTCCGCTCAGGTAATAGTGCACGCCGAGCCGGCTCGCGGGCATGCCGAGCTCCATGCCCTCGACCCCGATCCGGAAATCGCAGGCGAGAGCCAGATCCGTGGCGCCGCCGTAGACGCTGCCGTTGAGGGCAGAGATTGTGGGGATCCGCAGGTCCTCGAGCCGATCGACCATTTGCTCGAAGAGGTCCGGGCCAGGTGCCGCGATGGCGGCTTCCGCGCTCTCGGTCTTGAGCGCCCCCAGGTCGTAGCCCGCACAGAATGTCGCTCCGGTTCCGGTCAGGACCAGGACGCGCACGTCGGGGTTGCGATCGACAGACGAGAGCAGCCTCAAGAGTACGTCGAGATCGCCACGCTCGATTCGGTTGCGATGCCGAGGCCGATTGAGCCGGATCGTGACGCGCTCCCGCTCGATCTCGAGGATGGGCGGGCTCGAGGCGGATGGATCGGGCGATGGGTCTTGGGTCAAGGACGGGGTCTCCTGGGAAGGGCTGGCGCCCCGGCGACTCGGGGCGATTCGGGGTGATCAGGGTGCTGCTATGCCCGAGTCGGCCGCAGAAATCCACGGAGTCGCGGGCTCTCGATGACGTTTGACCGGAAGCGGAGTAAAGGGGATTCTAATGGAGGGAAGACGCACCTTGAGACCAGCGCCCATGGGCCGGGCATCGACGATTACGGGAAGATGCAGCAGAGAGCGCCAATCGAGACCAGCGACAGCGGGACCGAGACCGCGGAGGCGCGGCCGACGATCCCAACGATGATGCCGCTCACCCAATCCAAGATGCATGCGATCCCCGAGCCACCTGCGCCCGAGCCGCCGCTCTTGCCGCGGCGCTCGGCGTTGATGATCGAGATCCTGTCGCTCGTCCTGATCGCGTTCTTGGTAGGCTCGGCCCTGCTGTTCAATCTGGCGCCTCAGGGAACTCTGATCTCGACGTCCTCCCGCGTCTCGGTCCAGCCCCCGCCGAAGCGTGCGGAGCCGGCGGCTTCGTCCTCGGTGGTTCCCGTTGTTCAGGAGGAACATTCCGCCACCGAGGCGGCGGATTTGGCCCCGGTGACTCCCGCTGTGCCGGAGGATCATTCCGCCGCCGAGGCGGCCCCTGCGACCGCGGCGGCGCTTCCGGAGGTACAACCGCAATCCGGCTCCG
>Ga0137378_10005447_pt1 | contig 11042 bp, 11 predicted proteins | sample SagtaG_21_FD_104813 | JGI IMG/M metagenome (GOLD analysis project Ga0137378, IMG submission 104813) | Vadose zone soil microbial communities from Sagehorn Ranch, Mendocino, California, USA - Sage2_L_60_16 metaG | ecosystem: Environmental > Terrestrial > Soil > Vadose zone | place: USA... | reverse complement strand
GCCAGGCGTCGGACGCGCGCGTTGAGCTCGTCCTCGGTGAGACCGAGGCCGGGATCGATGCGGTACCGGATGTGAGCCGTGCTGGCCGCGCGCAGACCGGGATTCGGCTCGTTCTCGAGGTCGCGGGGGCGGTACATCATATTCAGTAGATAGCGTCGCTTGAGGCCTTCGAGGCGCAGCGGCAGATCATTGCCGGCCTGGTCGGCGCCCATCAGGTACTTCACGACGCTGTCAAACTGCCGGCCACGCGCGGTATACGCGCCGGGCATGCCGAGCGCCGGCACGACCCGCTCGTTGAGAACACGTGCGAAGGTTTCCCTGTCGGGCGCATCGAGCAACGGCACGCCGGCGATCAGCTCGGCCGCCGCGGTGTACGCCATCAGGTAGTCGGCGATGCCGATGCCGTCGACGAGACCGCATTCGGTCAGGCCGCCCTGGTAGAGACCCGGCCGCAGCTCCAGCGACGCCACGACGATGTGACCGCCCATCGACTGGCCATAGATGATCGTCCAGCGAGGCTGGCCGATCTCCTTGAGGAAGAGCTCGCGGAGCGCGGCGAGGTCCTCGATGAACAGGTGGGGCTGGTACTCTCGCGCGCGGTAGCCGGACGCGACCCAAGCGTGACCTTCGGCGAGCACGTGGCTTCCGATCGTCGGAGCGGTGACCGCGCCCGGCCCCGGGCCGCGCTGGATCCCGTGCGCGAACACAACGAGACCGCCTCGCCAGTTCGGCGGCACCTCGATGAGATAGTCCGCGCCGCCGAGCGCACCGCTCCGGCTGATCGCCGCGCGCTGCGACTCGGCACGCGGCCCATCGGACCATGGCCCGCGCAGCACGACGAGCGCGAGGCCGAGCGCCAGCAGAGCGACGAGCGCGCGGCGCGACGACGCGCCAGGGCTCTTCCAACGCGTCGTCACATGGCCTCTTGATAGATAGGCATCCCGGCGATTCTACCGATGGCGCGTGGCCTGCGCCAGGATCAATCTGCCACTTGAAGCACCACCAGGTCCCGACACGAGGCTGCCCCCGGCGACGGCGGCGCTTGACGCCCATCCCGCTGAGGACCAAAATGACCGTCTCTGCAGATCCGAGGTGCTCGGCGATGACCTGGTGGAGCACGGTGTGCTCGGCGTCGCGGGGCCGATAGACCGCTCGCTGGAGCGCCATGGCCCCCAGGTGGGGTCACGGCGCCGACCGGGACAATGCTGAGAGAGTGATACACCGAACAGGGTGGGGATGGCGGCGGCCGGACCGCTGCCGGCGGTGCGTCGGCGTTCCAAGACGGGTTTTAGATCGGGATCTCGAAGCAGAAGCCTAGCGACCTGTTCGCCTGCAGGTGGTTGCGGGCCCGCACCTTGAACTAACAAGGGCCAGGCACCCAGCGCCCCGGCTAGGGGACTGAAAGTCGCGTTACAAGGCCTGCTCGAACATGGTCGAATACTTGTTGCTATGAGTTTGTCTAACAGTTGTCCAAGTGTTCGGAGCCGAACTCTTTGGGCATCCTGTAGAATCCCTTACCAATCGATTGGCCTATGACGCACGACGGGTTTGGCTCGCACTGGCTATCCGGTGCGGCCGCAGGGAGTCGAATGACATGACACCAGCAGTGTCCTTAGTCGTTGGAGCCCTCATTGCGCTGACTACGAGTCTGATTCTCGAATATGTCCGGCTACGGTTAGCTGATGCTCGGACAAAGCGGTTGCTCAAGTCGCTCTTGGGCATTGAAATTCCAACGATTTGTGCCGCCATCGATGCACTTGTTACCTCATTCAACCAACTCGGCTACCTTGAGGTTCTAGGCCTTGTCCAGATTCAGTCCGCACGACAAGGATATGATCGCAACCGGGATTGGATTGTCCTCTTTCGCGAGAGTGCGTTCAGAACGGACTTAATACGCTTCTACCAGCGCTTACTCTCGGCCCATCAAGATGCCCTCGGTCTTGAAACCTTTGCAACGCTGCCGATGGCTCAAGCCGCTTTCGTCGCGAGGAGAAGAGCCGGTCTCATTGTCGAATTCCGTGATATTGCCGTCCAAGGCCGCGCAATACTCCAACAGCTTGATGCGCACTAGTGGCAAACAACCATACGTGAGGAAGGATCTTCACTCTATGAAAATTCGCGAGTTGAAGCGCAAAGTTGGCGAGACTGCTATCTCAGTCTGGCCTCCTGGGTGGGCGTCTTCGTACACTGCAGGAGACTTCTTTGCGACAGGCGACGAAGGCGTTTTACAGGATGTCAGGCGAATTGGAAATCGGCTGAGCCTAACGATGTGGTGGTCCAATCGAGAGCATGTCGGAAGTCTCGAATGGACGCCGCCACCGACGCTAGAGGCAATCGAAACGACGCTCAGGGCTCATATAGGTGAGCCGATCCAGACCATCGGTGATGTGGAGGTGTGATCAGAGATAAGAGGGCTTGGCGCAGTCTCGGATGCGCCTCGGCCACTATGAGGTTCCCTGCGAGAGATCCCTCTAAGTCGCCTTACATATCCGCTGGGGGGCTTCAAGGGGCGCCCTAGGACCTGAAGGCTGTACCTCGTACTTGGAAGCGGAGGTACTGGCCCACCAGGTGGCAAATCCCGTTGGGGCCACCACCTTGACAGGCAATCCCATGGGCTGTTCTGACGAGGCCGCCGAGATTGCTGTCGCGGACACCGGGGTAGGCATCGCGCCGGCGGATCAGGAGGCGGTGTTCGAGGAGTTTCGGCAGGTAGGCGCTGCGGACAAGAAGGCGGAAGGCACCGGGCTCGGGCTGGCTCTCTCCCGGAAGTTCATAGAGCTCCACGGGGGGCGGATCTGGGTGAAGAGCCAGGTTGGGCAAGGCTCGACGTTCACGTTCACACTTCCGGTGCGTCGTGAGGAATGAGCCGATCCTGCTACAGTAGACTCACGAACCCCGTGTCTCATTCTTGTTGACAGGTTGAGCGCGGGAGCCTGGAGAGTTCTTAGCCTATAGCCCGGGTTGGCGAAAGTCTGCGCCGATGCTGATTGCCTGCCACGTGGGACTTCCGGCCGCTCTAGGCGCTCCAGCCGCTTGGGACGGCCACAGAGACGGCGGCGAAGGTGAATTGTAGTGAGGTTGAATTGCGACGAAGAAGAGTGAAGGACTCTCGCAATGCCAGGCCCTCGCGGGTGGTGTCCCTCTTGATGTGGAAATCCATGGGGCAGCTTCCAGTAGTCATCATTCGATCACCTGATCCGCTCGCGACAGCAGGGAGTCCGGGATCGTCAGGCCGAGCGCCTTGGCGGTCTTGAGGTTGATCACCACCTCGAACTTGGTGGGCTGCTGGACGGGGAGATCGCCGGGCTTCGCGCCCTTGAGGATCTTATCCACGTACGTGGCGGACCGCCGGAACAGATCGTGAAAGTCTGGCCCATAGGACATGAGGCCGCCGGAGCCCACGACAAACCCGCTTTGGTGGTAGATCGTCGGCAGCCGGTGCTTGGCCGCGAATTCGACGAGGCGGATTCTGTGCACATAGAAAAGACCTGACGACGAGACGATGAGGGCTTCGGCCCGATTCTTCTGCACCTCCGCAAACGCAGTCGCGAAATCGTCCGGGCGTTCCACCTTCAGCGCTTGAAGGCGCACGCCCAGGGAACGAGCCGCGGCCTCCGAAGCTTTCAATTGGACGCCCCCGTCGTACGTAGGCTGAAAGAGGACAGCCACGCGAGAGACCTTCGGGAGCGTTTCTTTCACCAGTTCCATCCACTTCCCCGGCAACTCGTCATTCTGGGTTGCGAACCCGGTGGCATTCCCGCCCGGTCGGGCGAGGCTCGCGACGAGACCGAGCCTTACGGGGTCGGTGATGATCGGCATGACGATAGGGATTACGGTCGTAGCTTGCTTGGCGGCCACGGCTGCTTGGCTGCTCGCGACGATGACGTCCACCTTGAGGCGGACCAGGTCGGCGGCGAGGCCCGGGAGCCGTTCGTCTCTTCCCTCCGCCCACCGGTACTCGATGCTGATGTTTCGCCCTTCGACATAGCCAAGCTCGCGGAGCCCCTGCTTGAACGATTCGACAAAGGGGGCGGGAGGCGAGGCCGAGTTGAGCACACCGATGCGGGCGACTTTCCCTGCCTCCTGGGCCTCGGCGGCGAGCGGGGCCGCAAGGAGACCACCAGCCATAGTGCTGATGAATGCCCGCCGGCTGATCATTGGATCACTTCATCCGCCCGCAGCAGCAAGGACTGCGGAATTGTCAGCCCGAGCGCCTTGGCGGTCTTGAGGTTGATGACCAGCTCAAACTTCGTGGGCTGCTCCACGGGCAGGTCGCCAGGCTTCGCGCCCTTCAGGATCTTGTCGACGTAGACCCCGGCGCGACGGTACTGATCCGTGAGCCGCGTACCGTAGAACATGAGCATCCCTTGCTCGGCAAATCCCTCCCAGAACGTCACCGCCGGCAGCCGGTGCTTTTGGGCGAATTCCGCGATCCGCCGGCCGTCGACAGGCGATATTGGCAACGCATAGACGAGAAGCGCTTGCGACCGCTGATCGAGAATCGCGGCAAAGGCATCCTGAAAATCCGCCGCGGCCCGCACGCCGATGCGCTGCGGCGTCATGCCCAACCCTCGCCCGGCGCCTACGACCTCGTCATCGATCAGGATGTGGCTGGGATTCGTCGGATCCCGCAGGACCGCTACCCGAGAGACGCGGGGAACGATTTCTTTGAGCCGCTCAAGCACCTTCACCGCAACTTCCAGGGTTGGGTACAGGGAGGGTCCCGTGACGTTGCCTCCAGGCCGCGCCAGGCTGGCGATGAGCCCGCTCCTGACGGGGTCCGCGACCCCTACCATCACGATCGGGATCGTCGTCGTCGCCTGCTTGGCCGCCAGGCTCGCCGGCGTGCCTTCGGCAACCAGGACATCCATCTTGAGACGGGTCAGCCCGGCCGCAAGGTCGGCGAAGCGATCTACCCGGCCCCGTGCATCGCGGCACTCTATGGCGAGGTTTCGACCCTCGACGTACCCCAGCTCGCTCAGCCCCTGTCGGAACGCGCCGTTTGGGTCGAGCGAAACGCCACAGCCGCGGTAGCTCAGGAACCCTATCCGGTAGACCTTCCCCGCCTGCTGCGCCTCGCCCGCGAGCGGCGCGGCGAGGAGGCCCCCACCAAGCATGCCGACGAATGCGCGCCGCTCCATCACTGGATGATCTCGTCAGCCCGCTGCAGTAGCGACTGCGGGATCGTGAGTCCGAGCGCCTTGGCGGTTTTGAGGTTGATCACGAACTCGAACTGTGTGGCCTGCTCCACTGGAAGATCGCTAGGCCTGGCCCCCCTGAGAATCTTGTCCGCATACACAGCCGCACGCTTGGACAGCGCCGTAAGGTTCGCCCCATAGGCCAGGAGGCCCCCAGTGTCGGCGAACTCCCGAAAGCCATAGATCGCCGGCAATCGGTACTTCGCGGCCAGCTCGACGATCCGAGCGCGATACCGGACGGTGAGAGGATCAGGGACCGCGACAAGGGCTTGCGCCTTCCCCGCGGCCATCGCCTGAAAAGCACCTTCTAACTGATCGGGATTCGACACACCCTGGAGCAAAAGCTTCGTCCCCCTCGACCGGGTCGAGGCCTGCATGGCCCTCAGATACGACGCATTGCTGCGATTGGTTGGATTCCACAGAATTGCCACCCGTGAGAGCCGCGGCACGACCTCCCCCAACAGCTCCAGCCACTTCGTGGCGAATTCGTCCCCCAGGTTGATGGAGAGGCCCGTTACGTTAGCCTCGGGCCGGGAAAGATTCGACACTATCCCGCTGCCGACCGGATCCACGGCGATGAAAATGATCGGGACAGACTGGGTCAGATCTTTCGCCGCGAGAGCGCCAGACGTACTGAAGGTCACAATGACGTCTACTGGGAGTCGGATCAGCTCGGCGGTGAGATCGCGGAACCGTTCGTTTCTTCCTTCGGCCCACCGGTCCTCAATGCTGAGTGTTTGCCCTTCGACGTAGCCCTGCTCGCGCATCCCGAGGCGAAAGGCATCAAGCCAATGGCGATTCGTGGACAGGGTCTCGGCTCCCACGAAGCCGACGCGCCACGCTTTCCCGGCAGACTGCGCCTCGGCGCCACGCGGCGCGGCGAGGAGCACCGCACCCGTGCCAGCTAGGAATGCCCGCCGCTCCATCATTGGATTACTTCATCCGCCCGCCCCAGCAGCGACGGCGGGATCGTCAGCCCGAGCGCCTTGGCGGTCTTGAGGTTGATGACCAGCTGGAACGTCGTCGGTTGCTGGATTGGTATTTCGCTGGCCTTCGTCCCCCGTAGAATCTTGTCGATGATCTCAGCCAGCAAACGGCCGGTCTCTCGGAAGTCGAAGCCGTAAGACATGAGACCGCCTTCTACGGCGAAGCCGAAGATCTCGGAGACCGTTGGAAGTCGATGCTTCAACGCGAGGGCCACTACGGTCTTTCGATGAGCGAAGATGAAGGGGCTGCGAAGCACGAGGAGTCCTTGCACACGCTGATCTCTGAACGCAGAAAATGCCGCGTCAAAGTCGTCGGCGCGGCGAACTGTGACGATCTGAACTTGAACACGCAGCGCCTTTGCCCCGGCCTCCGCCTCGCGGATGCTAGCTGCATTCCTGCGGACCTCGACCTCGTTGCCGCTAGGATCGTCTAGGAGGAAGGCCAAACGCGAAAGACCTGGGCGAGCTTCCTTCAGGAGCGACAGTTGCTTGCCAATCAAGTCTCTTTGCAGCGTCTGTATACCAGTGATGTTGCCGCCAGGGCGGCCGAGACTGGCCGCTAAGCCCGCCTCCACGAGATCTAACGCCGACGTCGAGATAACGATCGGAATCGTGCGTGTTACCTGCTGCACGCGCAGGGCGGCGATGAAACCAGTCACGAGGAAGAGGTCCACGCCGGATCGCATCAGCTCGGCTGCTAGGTCGGGAACACGCTCGATCTGATCACCGAAGGCGCGGCGCTCCATAACGAAGTTCCGCTGGTAGATCCAACCTAGTTCTCTCATCCGGTCGTAGAATGGCCCCTGGCCCGCTGGGATCGGGAAATCCTCCTGCATTTGCCCAAGCCGCCACACCTTCCCCGCCTGCTGGGCCTCGGCGGCGAGCGGCGCGGCGAGGAGCCCCCCTGCCATGGTGCCGAGGAACGCTCTTCGATCCATCACTGAATGACCTCGTCCGCCCGCTGGAGCAACGACTGCGGGATCGTCAGGCCCAGTGCCTTGGCGGTCTTGAGGTTGATCACCAGCTCGAACTTCGTCGGCTGCTCGACGGGGAGGTCGCCCGGTTTGGCGCCCTTCAGGATTTTGTCGACGTAGACGGCGGCACGATGCCACTGCGCCTGAATATTCTTGCCGTAGGAAAGCAGACCACCTGCGCCCGGGCCCTCCCGATAGGAAAATGAAGTAGGGAGATGGTGCCGCACCGCCAGCTCTGCGATCCGGACCCTCTCGGCGTAGATGAAGGGGCCGCCGAGGACGAGGAGGGCCTGCGCCTGATCTTTGGCCATCGAGGCAAAGGTTTCCTCAAGCGCGGCGGCCCCACGAAACTGGACGACCCGAACTGTTATGCCCCGAGCCCGTGCGCCAGCCTCCGCAGCCATCAAGTACGTCGTTTGGTAGGCTAGGAAGTTCGGATCCACGAGCACGGCGAGACGCGAGAGCCCCTTCCGGCACTCCGCCAAGAACTCGACCCGCTTCCCAGTAATCTCCGGGTCCACACTGCCAGAGAGTCCGGTAATATTGCCGCCCGGCCGCGCAAGGCTCGCAATGTATCCCTGGCCCACCGGGTCGTCGCCCTCGACCATCACGATTGGAATGGTCGTGGTCGCAGCCTTCGCGGCGGAGATCCACAGGTTATTGGATGCCATGATGACTTCGATCTTGAGGCGGACGAGGTCTCGGGCGAACTCTTGCATTCCCGTGTCACTTCGGTCGCCCAATAGTAGTGGCTCCACTACAATGTTCTGGCCTTCGATCCATCCGAGCCGACGCAGGCCTTCCTTCCGCGCCTCGATAAGCGCCGGTGTCTTCGGACCCACCACGGCGATCCTCCGAGCTGTCGGCGCCTGCTGGGCCTCGGCGGCGAGCGGCGCGGTGAGGAGCCCAGCGGAGACCAACGCCATGAAGGTGCGCCGCTCGATCGATGGTTCCTGCCGAACGCCGTCTCCGAATCGGGAGCCATACGGGACGTGGGTCTGCCGGGTCGGGTCCATGCCGGAGCCCTCCTTACAGGCTGGGCGGAGTGTAGCAGAAGGGGTGGGTGACGGGCAGGTGCTACCACGCTGCTACCAGAACACCCCGTACCAGGACGATCCAGGAAGACATCCAGCTAGTCCGGATCGCTTTGGTGTGTTCGGCTTAGGTTGTCTTGGGTGTCTTGAGTACGTGGGTCGGGGCAACTCTTAATCAGCGGCTCCTACCGTCGTTTGTTCGTGTCCTGCCTTCTGGCCGCCTGCCTATTGAAACGATCGAGGCTCGCCACCACGGGTTATTCGAGGACGCCTCCGTTCACGACCCGTCCGGCTGAATCGACGGCACAGAGGTAGTTCCGACGGAGCATTGCGCCGAAGGCGTTCTGTGCGTCGACAGAACCTCGGATCAGATAGCCGCCGTCGTCACTGGGGACGATTGCCGCTGAGTGCGAAAAGGCGGCACTCGAAGGAGCCTGTAGATGCTGGAGAACGTAGAGTTGGCAGGCACTGTGAGCCTGAACGCGCCGCTCCTTCTCAGCTGCTTGCTGCGCGTCCTCCCGTTGCATCTGCTCGAGCCGCTGCTGTTCCTGATAGGTTTTCGGAACGAAGCCGAACGCGAGAGCAAATAGGAGTGGGCTGACAAGCACGACCAGGAGACTATGGACACGTCTCGTCTTGGGGAGATACGGGAGGCCTTGGTTTTGGAGCGCTCTCAAAAGGCTGAGTCCCATAACGCCGAGACAGATGACGCCGAGGGGGGCCAATACTACCCACATGGTGACAGTTCGTGCGAGTCCGAGGAGAATCATGACGAGCGCGAGTGCGCCGCCGCTGGGGTGGGAGGGGTTTCTTTCCCCGCTGATCGTAAAAGGCAATGTGGACCTGCCCGAGCCGGCGCAGGTTCTTCTTGGCGGCCTCCATCTTCGCCCGGGCCTGCTCCAGGCGGGTCAGCGGGAACAGTCTGGAGCCCTTCAGGTTGAAGGACTTGGCGAACCCTTCGAGCTCCGTGCGCCAGCTGACGACCTTCGCCACGGTGAGCTCGGAGCCCACCACCCGTGGGTCGCGCCCGATGAGGTCAAAGAACGCCGGGTCATCGCCCGCCCACGCCCGCTGGGTCAGGTCCGCATTCTTCTGCGTCCAATCCTCCAGGCCCTCGCCCACGAGCGCCGCAAGGTGGGCAGGATATTCAGTCTCCAGGGCCACCGAGAACGCTTGGGTAGGTCGCGATGCGGCGCGAGAGGGTTCCGGGGGCTGGGCGACGTCGATCTTGAGCAACACGGGGCCATCCGATGGGCACGAGATGCGCTCGAGCAGGAAGTCGTAGTCGGGCGGAATCTGCAGGACCAGTGTTTTCGATTCCCCGGGCGCGAGCGTTTCTTCGATCGAGAGGGCGCCTGGCATCCGGATGGCGGCCTCGGATAGATATCGTTTCTGGCTATCGTCCATTGTGCAGAACCTCGCGCCGGATTGGCTTCCTCCCTAGGATACCTCTCGCCTCTGATCCTGGGGATGGTTTCGTCGGTGGCCACATTCTGGAAAGCAGGCCGCTAGCACGATCGGAACCTGTCAACAAGAATGAGACACGGGGTTCGTGAGTTTAGTGTAGCGGGACCGGCTCATTCCTCACGACGCACCGGAAGCGTGAACGTGAACGTCGAGCCTTGCCCGACCTGGCTCTTCACCCAAATCCGGCCGCCGTGGAGTTCGATGAATTTCCGGGAGAGCGCCAGCCCGAGTCCTGTGCCCTCGACCTTCTTGTCGGCCGCCCCCACCTGCCGGAACTCCTCGAAGACCGCCTCCTGATCCTCGGGCGCGATGCCGACCCCGGTATCCGTCACGGCAATCTCGGCGACCCCGTCATGCACCCCGGCGCCGACATCTATCCGGCCCCCCTCGGGGGTGAACTTCAAGGCGTTGGAGAGGAGGTTGAGGAGCACCTGCTTGACCTTTCGCTCGTCGCCCCGAATCGGCCCCAGCCGTTCGTCTACGGAGTGCCCGAGCGTGATCCCCCGCCGGGTCGCCCGCTCCCGCACCAGGATCAATGCATTGTCGATGGCGCTCGGTAGATCGAAGTCGGTCGCCTCCAGCTCCATCCGGCCAGCCTCGATCTTGGAGAGATCGAGGATGTCGTTGATCAGCGACAGCAGGTGCTGGCCAGACGCGTAGATGTCCTTCAGGTACTCGTCCTGCTTCTCGTTCAGCTCCCCGAACATCCGATCGACCAGCACCTCGGAGAACCCAATGATGGCGTTGAGCGGCGTGCGCAGCTCGTGGGACATATTGGCCAGAAACTCGGACTTGTGCTGGCTGGCGACTTCGAGCTGGGCGCTCTTGTCCGCGATTTCCCGGAACAGCCGGGCGTTCTGGATCGCCAGGGCTGACTGCGTGGCGAAGGTCTTCAGGACCTCGATGACCTCGGGCGGATACTCGCCGGGCGCCTTCCGGGTCAGGGTCAGGCTGCCGATGATCTGCTCTTCGCGCAGCAGGGGCACGGAGAGGATCGCCCGGTAACCGAACCGGATAAGGGTGTCCCGAACGCTGCTCTGGTAGGCCCCGGGCTGGCTGATGTCGGGAACCTGGATGGGTTCGCCCGTCTCAGCGGCTCGCCCCATGAGCCCTTCGCCCTTCCGGAGGGGCGCCGCCCGGAGGGCCTCTGCGAACCCCGAATCGAAGTTGTGGGTCGCGCGGAGCTCGAACTGCTCGGCTGCCTCGTCGTACTCGTAGATCGCGCAGCCGGCCCCGCCGGCCAGCTGGCTAGCGCGCGACACGATCGTGTTGAGCACCGTCTCGACGTCCAGCGTCGAGCTGACGGCCCGGCTAACCTCGCCCAGCGCCGTCAGCTTCTCGACCGACTGGGTCAGCTCGCCCGTCCGCGCTTCCAATTCCTTG
>Ga0137378_10005435_pt1 | contig 11060 bp, 5 predicted proteins | sample SagtaG_21_FD_104813 | JGI IMG/M metagenome (GOLD analysis project Ga0137378, IMG submission 104813) | Vadose zone soil microbial communities from Sagehorn Ranch, Mendocino, California, USA - Sage2_L_60_16 metaG | ecosystem: Environmental > Terrestrial > Soil > Vadose zone | place: USA... | reverse complement strand
GGGAGCCTGGACAGGGCCTCCAGGGACCCCCGGGGGGTGCCCCGGGCCACCTCCGAGGCGTAGGGCCTGACCCCACCGGCGCAGGACTCGGCCACCGCCCACAGCCTCCGGGACAGGGTCCACCCGGACAGGCGGCCCCACTCCTCGTCCAGGCCCCGGGCCCGCATCCCGAACAGCACGCAGAACTCCTCCTCGGCCCCCCGGGGCACGAGGTAGCGCAGCAGGGGGTCGGTCCGGGCCAGGGCCTCGGCGTCCCCCGAGGGGGAGGGGACGGATGGGCGCCTCACCGGGGGGACCCGGGCCGCGCCGCGGCGGGGGAGCGGGAGCGTGTCGTGCGCATCAGCACGCCACATCCTACCGCAGCGAGCCTACGAACTTCAAACGACCGGCCCGGGCTGTCCTCGCCGCATCGTCACCAGATCCTGCGCATGGTGATCCACCTCGAGCCCGCCCCCGAGGGGTTGGCCCCGGAGTTCGGGGGACGGGGCGTCCCGGTGGCCGGAGGCTCCGTGAACCCGGTGGACCGCAGGAAGTACGCGCTCAGGGCGGTCCTCGGCGAATGCCTGGCGGTCACCGAGAATTAGCGCTATTGTTTGGGCGGTAACGGGGCCTCCTGGGTCTGGAAGGCGGCCATGTACCCAATGGCCTACCCGGGACTCGGTGGCGCTTGGTGTTCGTCGTCGTGGTGCTGCCTCCACTCCTGGATGGCCTGCTCGAACGCCTGGTCTTTGGCTGCGGCCTGCTCGCGCATCTCCTCATCGATCTGGCGGGCCGCCCGCCGCTTGGCCTCCTGGGCGGATCCCCCGCCGTCGCCGCCCTCGCTCATGGTCGACTCCTCTCCGGTGGCCCGACCGGATCCGCTCCGGAACCGTTCGGGCCCCCAACCTACTTCGTTCGAGCAACGGTCGGCGAGCGGAATTGCGAAGATCTCACAGTCTCGCGGTTCTTCTCCCCCTCGATGTGGCCCTGATTCCGAGGATGTGCCGGCCTGGTTTCTCGGCCCCGGCCGAACCGACGTTCGCCTCGCGAGGCCCGGCCTTCGCCCACCCGGCGAGCGCCCTCCCCGAGGGCCCGCCCGACCCCGACCGGCCGTCCCAGGACGGACCCGACGGGCCAGGCCCGGGTAGTCAAGGGTGATGATCGCCGGGCCGCAGAAACCCTAGATTGACACCGGTCCTCCCGTGTCCCACGCTTCCCCCAGCGCCCCGCCTGATCCGGGGTGGTGCCGGGCCTTGGGAGCGGGGGGATCCGCCTGAGAGGGGGGGAGATGCTCCACGCTCGTCCGAGCCGCCACCTGCCACGGCTGATCCGTCTACGCGCCATGCCCGCGCTCGCGGCGCTGCTGCTCGGCGCGGCCCTGCTGCCGGCCGTCCCCTTCACCGGCTCGGCCCGGGCCGCCTCCAACCAGGTCGTGGTGGTCCCCCCGGAGGACCCCCCGCCGCCGCTGTCCGACCAGGAGCGCCAGCAGGTCCCGGCCCAGGTCCAGCCCACCGGGGACCTCAACCCCCCCACCGCGGAGCCCCTCACCTTCTCCTCCCCGGCGGACCTGCAGAAGGCCCTCACCGAGGACCCCGCGGCCCGCACCGAGAACTCCGACACCTACCAGGTGAACGGGGCCGACCACGTGGCCCTGGTCTCCGCCACGCCGGTGAACTACCTGGGCTCGAACGGGGACTGGGCCCCCATCGACAACACCCTGGCCGATGACTCGGGCGGCCTGACCAACGGGGCCAACGACTTCGGCCTGCACTTCCCCGACACCCTGAGCCCCGATGCCCCCGTCGGGGTGGACCTGCCCCAGGGGAGCTACACCTTCTCCCTACAGGGGGGCAAGGCCACCACCACCGGGGCCAAGGCCGGGGACGACCACGTGACCTACCCCGGCGTCCTCCCGGGCGTCGACCTCATCTACACCCCCTCGGCCACCGGCCTGGACGAGCAGATCGTGCTGAACACCCCCGACGCCGCGGCCCAGCCCGTCGCGTTCGACCTCTCCACCACCGACCTCACCCTCAAGCAGGACGAGGCCGGGGAGGTCTGGATCTACGCCGCCGACACCGCCGTGGGGACCATCTCCCCCCCGTCCGCCCTGGACTCGAGCACCGACCCCGCCACCGGGGAGGGGGCCTACGGGACCGCCACCTGGACCCTCAAGGACGCCGGCGGGGGCGCCTACACCCTGGTCCTGTGGGTGGACCCCGACTTCCTGGCCAAGGCCACCTACCCGGTCACGGTGGACCCCGGATCCCACACCTTCCACCCCAGCCGGGACGGCTGGACCGACAGCCAATACACGGGCGCCTCCCACGAGACCGACCCCGAGCTCAACGTGGGAAACGCCACGTCGCTGAGCAAGCGGTACTCCTTCATCCAGTTCGACACCTCGGGCTACCGCCGGGCGGGGAGGGTGGTCCAGGGCGCCGACGCCCTCCTGCTGGCCACCTACGTGGCCAACTCCGGCGTGGACGTGAACCTCAAGAGGGTGAACGCCGACTGGCCCACCTCGCTCACCTGGGCCTACCAGCCCGGGGTGGACTCGGGCTCCGGCCCGTGGTCGGTCCACGGCGCCCAGAACACCTGGTACGACTTCAACGTCAAGGACCCCTACCAGCTGATCATCGACTCGAACAACGGCGTGGGGGACCGGGGCCTGCGCCTGGCCGGCTCCACCGGGACCACCTCGGACTACCACCGGTTCGCCTCCGCCGAGACGACGATCACCGACAGCTACGGGAATCTGGTCAAGCCCGAGCTGATCCTGCAGTACGACGACCTCCCCGGCGCCCCCTCCCTGGCCGACCCGGCCACGGGCTCCACCATCGAGAACCCCTCGCCCACCCTGCAGATCACCGCGCTCCCCGCGGACAACAACGGCGACGACGTGAAGGTGGACTACCAGGTCTCGGACTCCTCCACCGACTTCTCCACCTCCCACCTGAAGGCCGAGAGCGGATGGACCGACGACACCTCCTGGACCGTGCCGGCGGGCTCGCTCCCGGACGGCCAGCCGTACTGGTGGCGGGTGCAGTCCGCCGACGTGTGCACGCCGCCGGACCAGCTGTGCTACACGAATGGCTACCCCTGGCCGGTCTCGGCGGTCCGGACCTTCACCATGGCCCTGCACCACTTCGGGGAGGACTCCCGGTGGGCCATGTGGACCGATCAGCTCGGCAACGGGGTCACCGCCGAGATCAACGAGTCCAACGGCAACCTGCTGGTGGACGTCCCCCTGGACTCCCTGTCCACCCCCGCGGGGTCGCTCGACCTGCACCTGTACTACAACAGCCTGGACCCGACCAACCGGGGCCTGGGGGCGGGGTGGTCCATCGCGGCCGGGCCGGGCGCCGACACCGGGGAGCTCCCCACCCTGCTGGACAACACCCTGGACGACGGCAACACGGTGAAGATCACGACGGCCAACGGCGGGGCGCAGTACTTCTCCAAGATCGGCAAGAAGACCTGGTCCGGCTCGGGGGTCGTGTCCAAGGACGAGACGGGCGCCTGGACCTACACCGCCTCCGACGGCAGCGCCTACACCTTCGACACCGGGGGCAAGCCGACGGGCGTCTCCCCGGTGACCTCCACCCTGGGCCTGCCTCAGTTCACCTACACCTTCAACACCGCAAGCCACCTGCTCTCGGTGACCGACCTGGCCGACTCGCCCAACCGGACGGTCAGCCTCACCTGGGACCCCTCCGGACAGAAGCTCCAGTCCATCACCACCTGGGACAACAGGACCTGGAGCATCGACTACGACAACGCCGGGGCCGGCAACCACCTGCAGGTGGTGCACGACCCCCAGTCCGAGGCGGTGACCTTCCTGTACGACGCCACCTCCAACCTCATGACCCACATCAAGGACGGGCTGACCCACCAGGCCGACATCACCTACGTCACCCCCCAGGGCGCCCCCAGCTCCCTGGTGGGCTCGTTCACCCACCCCGGGTCCAACTACGCCACCACCCTCGCCTACGACCCGGCGCCGGGCGAGCACTTCACCGGGGAGAGCGCCGCCGAGACCGACGTCACCGACCCCCGGGGGGTGGCCACCACCTCCCCCACCGACGACTACCAGACCAACGTCCAGTTCAACACCGCGGGCCTGCCCATCGAGATCGCGGGGCCCGCCAACAACCTGGGGAAGTGGCCCACCAAGACCATGGAGTGGGACACCAACGGCAACCTGCTGTGCTCCCGCTCGGCTGCGGCCAACGCCTACGCCTTCTCCACCGACTGCCACACCGACGACCAGGCCGGGCACTTGGCCAAGCTCTCCACCGTCTATGTCTACGACAGCAAGGCCCCCTACCGGGAGCTGTCGAAGACCGGCCCAGAGCCCTCGACCACCGACGCCAACGCCGCAGACCGCCCCGTCACCACCTACGCCTACGACGATGGCATCACCGGTCTCCTCTGGCAGAAGTGGAACAACCGGTACATGACCGGGGTCCCCGACAAGCTCGCCACCGACGGGGTGATCGACCACGACTGGGGCACCGGCACCGCCTACGGCCTCACCGCCACCGACTACTTCAGCCTGCGGTGGACGGGGTACCTGCACCCCACGACCTACCAGAAGTACAAGTTCCGGGTCTACTCCGACGACGGGGTCCGCCTGTCCATCGGCACCACCACCCTGCTGGACTGCTTCGGCAACTCCCAGAACGCCACCGGCTACAACTGCGAGACCAACGTCCCGGTCACCAAGTACCTGGGGGTCTCCGACCACGCCTTCACCCTGGAGTACTCCGAGCTCACCGGCAACGCCTCGGTCAAGGTGCAGTGGGACCAGGGCACGGGCAACTGGGTGGACGTCCCCCAGTCGGTGTTCGAGCCCAACCTGGGGGACCTCACCACCAAGACCGACCCCCTGGGGACCACCACCTACGCCTACACCGGCGGGCCGGCCCAGACCCGGCACCTCCCCGACTCCGAGACCCGCACCGGCCCGGGAGGAAGCCCCACCCCCGACCCGGCCCGGACCACCAGCTACACCTACGACGCCTACGGACGGGCCCTCACCACCCAGACCGCCGCCGGGACCGCCACCAACGTCTTCTCCTCCACCAGCCCGTGGTGCCTGGACCACACCATCGACGCGGCGGGGGCCCGCACCAACTACGCCTGCGACGCCGCGGGGGACCTCACCTCGGCCACCGTGGTCATCGACGCGGTGGACACCCAGCCGTTCCAGTGGCGCACCACCTCCACCACCTACGATCAGGTGGGCCGGGTGAAGACCGTGACCACGGCGAAGGCGGTCACCACCAACACCTACGACGCCGCCGGGAACCTCACCGACGTGGAGGTCACCGACACCGGGTCGGCCCCCCACGCCTTCGACCGCCTGACCCACTACGACTACGGCACGGGGAACCGCCGGATCACCGAGACCCTCCCCGACCCCGACGGCACCGGGGGGTCGCTCACCTCACCGGTGATCCACTACACCTACGACGACCTCGGGAACCAGAAGACCCGGTCGGACCCCCGAAACGCCAACCACCTGTGGACCACCACCTACGACGCCTCCAACCGGGCCGTGCAGGTGAAGAACCCCCTGAACGAGGCCACCAACTCCAGCTACGACGACACCGGGGAGGCCACGGGGGGCACCCTGGGGATCCCCACCGAGACCGTGACCGACCCGGCCGTGGTCACCTCCTCAACAGCCTTCGACCTGCTGGGGCGCAAGACCTCCACCCGGGTGGGGTCCCTGCAGCCCACCCTGTACCAGTACGACCCCGCCGGGGACGTCACCAAGGTCACCGACCCCGCCGGGGTGTACGTGAAGGACGCCTACAACGAGTTCGCCCAGATGGTGAAGGCCACCGCCCAGACCGGGACGAGCGGGGCAGAGAAGGACACCGTGACCGCCTACGACACCGCCGGGCGGATCACCTCGGTGACCGATCCCAACAACCACGTGGTGAGCTACTCGACCGATCCCGCCGGGCGCATCACCCGGGTCACCCCGGCCGGGCAGGGCACCCACTGGGACGTGGACTACGACGCCGCGGGGGACCGGGTGAAGGTGACCGACCCCGACGGCCGGGTGCGGGACCTCACCTACGACCTCACCGGCCTGCTGTCCACGGCCAAGGAGTACCCCGACGGGTCCACCACCTACACGAGCACCTACCACTACGACGCCGGCTCGGAGCTCACCTCCGTGGACGATCCCCGGGGGATCACCCTGTACCTCGTCTACGACAACCTGGGGAGAAGGATCAGCCGGTACGCCGTGCAGGGCTCCCAGACCGTCGACTCGGAGAGCTTCGGCTACGACGCCGCCGGGAACATGACCTCGGCCGGCAACGCCTCCTACTCCATGGCCCTGTCCTACGACGACGCCATGCGCCTGTACCAGACCAACGAGGGGACGGGGAACCTCACCACCTACAGCTACACCAACGGCCGACTGATGGGCCAGACCGACCCGGCGGGGACCTACGCCTTCGGCTACGACCCCTCCGGCCGGCTGAGTTCCATCACCGACCCCTTCACCGGGCAGACCCAGACCTCCTACACCTACGACGACGCGGGCAGGGAGCTCACCCGGACCGACCCGGCCGGGCTCACCCTCACCCGGGGCTACGACGCCGCGGGCCGGCTGTACTCGGAGAGTCTGGCCCAGGGCCAGAGCTCCCCCATCGCCTCGTTCTCGGAGACCCTGGACCCCGCGGGGCGGGTCTCCGACCTCACCCAGACCCTGCCCTCGCCGAACACCAACTCCGGGACCTGGTACTACACCTACACCGACTCGAACGAGCTGTCCCAGGCCACCGCCCCGGCGGGGACGGTGTTCAAGTACCTCTACGACGGGGCGGGGGACCGCACCAGCGTCCAGCAGGTCCCGAACACCGCCGTCACCACCTCCTACGACGGCGCGGGCAGGCCCACCTCGGCCTCCGACGGCACCACCTACACCTTCGACCAGGCAGATCAGCTCACCGCCCAGGGCGGCCCGGCCGCCTGGGTCTACGGCTACGACTCGTGGGGACGGACCACCTCGGCCTACCCCTCGCCGTACAACTCCCAGACCGCGCTGACCTACGCCTACGACCCCCTGGACCGGCGTATGGTCCGGACCAAGGGGGGGGCGGCCACCACCTACAAGTTCTCCGGGACCGGCCAGGACCTGGCCTCCCGGACCGTCTCGGGGAGCTCGATCCTCTACGCCAACTCTCCCGGCGGGCCCCTGGCCCAGTCCACGGCCGGGGTGATCAAGGTGTTCGAGCCCAACCTGCACGGGGACCTCGCGGTGATGGCCTCGACCTCGGGTGCCTCCACCGGCACGGCGGCCTACTCCCCCTGGGGCCAGAAGCGCTCGGTGACCGGGGACGCCACCTCGGCCGTCGTCGGCTACCAGCTGGACTTCACCGACCCCGACTCGGGCCTGGTGGATGAGGGGGCCCGGAACTACGACCCCAACCAGGGCCGGTTCATGACCCGGGACACCCTGTTCGGGAGCCTCAACTCCCCCATGAGCCTGAACCAGTTCGTGTATGGGGAGGACAACCCGGTCTCCCTCACCGACCCCAACGGGATGTGCTCGGATCCCTACGAGTGTCCCCCTCCTCCGGGGGCGACCAAGGCCGTCCGGGACCGCTGGAACCACCTGGCGGGGGCGGGGGACAAGCTCGCCAACCATGCCTACAACGGGCGCGGTGTCACCGGAGCGAACTGCTCCATCTGCACGCCTTCGCTCGTCCCCGCCCCACCGGTGCCCGTGGTGCACGTCCAGAGGGCGGCCAGCTGCGGGGGCTGGCACGTGTTCGGCTGCGCGCTGCACGCCACGGCCCACTTCGTGGCCCAGCACAAGTCAGCCATCATCCAGGGCACCATCATGGTCGGGCTCGTCGCCCTGGACGTGGCCACCGACGGGGCCGCCACACCGCTGCTGGCCGAGGAGGTTGCGGCGGACGTGGGCGTAGAGGCGAGCGAGGAGGTTGCAGCCACCGCCCTCGAAAACGGGGCCGAGGAGGCGGCTCAGACAGCGGCGGATGACGGAGTGGGAGAAGCGGGGAACTGCAACTCCTTCGTTCGGGGCACCCCTGTCCTGCTGGCCTCGGGCAAGACCGTCCCCATCCAGAAAGTTCATGTGGGTACTCGGGTGATGAGCGTGGATGCCGACCACCCGAACGGCAGGCGGGTGAGCTCGAGGGTGATGGCCCTGATCCGACACCCGGACGCTGAGCTGTACCGGCTCTCGGCGGACCACACCACGATCGAGGCCACCGGCAACCACCCGTTCTTCGTCCGGGGCCGGGGATGGGTCCGGGTCCGGGACCTCCGCCGGGGGATGGTGCTTGAGGAGTACTCGGGCAAGCGGGTCCACCTCACCCGGATCCTCCGGGAGGTCTCCCCGACCATTACCGTCTACAACTTCGAAGTCGCCCGGACCCATACCTACTTCGCAGGCCGGGCAGAAGTGCTTGTACACAATTGCCCCGCCGAAGAACCGATGGAGAAGATGATTCGCGAGAGGTTCATCGGCGGCCCTTCAGGTGGTCCTCCCCTCCCCCCCCTGCTCCCTGGAGGTGGAGCCGGTTCTGTGGGACCCTTCATGCGAGTGATCGCCGCTGTTATAGTTATTGGCATGGGCCTAGGCTCGCTCTGCCAAGCGGCTGGTAAGTGTCCGGGGAACAGCCAGAGCCCCACGCCGGATAATCCAGCCCACCGTGGGCCCTGAGTAGTCGATGTTTCTTCCCGGCCTTGGCGAACTAGTGGCCCAGTGGGTTGTCGCCGCAGCGAGCCGAGGTGATGACGAAAGGGCGGTAAAGCGCGCGCACCGGTATACGCGCCTCAGGCCAGGGGATCGAGAAGGCTGGCGGTTGCTGTGTAGAACACTGAATAAGGCAACGCGATTCGCCGAGCTAGCAGATGTGGCGCGCAAGGGACTTCACCGTCACGGCGTCGATCCTTGGCTTGATTATTACCTAGGGCTTGCCTTGGAGGGCCAGGTTTTGCAGGGAACCGAGCCCAGCGAGCTGCCAACGACCCACTTTCACCGATTGAAGAGGAGGGAGCCGTCTTCTCCATTGCCATACCTGGGCCTTGCATTGGTGGCACTACATCGTGGAGATCACCTGGAGAGTGCCAGACTCGCTCGACAAGCAGAGGATCGAGGCGCAAGCCGCGACCCTAACTTGATTATGACACTCATCAGTGTGGCAATTAGCATCCCGGAACTCAGGGTCTGGGCTGAGCAGCTGATTGTCGATGCTGAGATGATGCAACCGCGAGATTGGCTTGTGCACCTGATGGCGGGGGTCGCATGCGAGAGGGCAGACCCCGGGGGCGCTCGGATGAGAATTGAGAAGGCGCGTCGTCTCTGGCGTGGCAAGGCGGCACAGTTCGATAAGGACCTCACGTTTTGGCGCCAGCACCTGAATCCAATGACCCAGAAATGATGCACCGCCGTCGCCTCCCCTAGGAGGGGCCTCCAGGCGGGCAAGGACAGATCATTCGTGCGGGGGCTGCAGTTTGGGGTCCTCGAGGATGCTCTCCTGGAGTTTGAGCACTCTCGAGGCTTGACGCTAGGGAGGATGTCCGAGAGATTCTAGCGGGCTTCGGTGTGACATCCGCAAGCCGCGCCATCACCACGGACGAAACCGAAGAAGTGATCTTGGTCGACAGCGCGCAATTCTCGCATCTGGACGTGGACAGATTAACACGGGAGTTGATGGATGCGCTCCCGGACACGAAAGTCTGGGTGATTGAAAATAGTGGTATGTGGGATGTCGAACCTATATAGACCACCCGCTTGAGCAGCTCCCACCTTGGCACCGTGGCCCCAGACCACTTCCAGTCCCCTCGTCGAGCTGACCGCCCTCCCCACTCCACACAGCTCAGTGTCCCCCGTACACGCTGAAGCCTCGCCGCCGAAGGCGCCCGGCGAGCGCCGCCTCGCCCGCCATTGCTTCTACTCGCGTGTGGGCTCACGGTCGAATCCATCAACGAGCAGGATGCCGTCTCCTTCGATGCCGAAATCCTCTACTGGGAGAATGCGCTCTAGACAAACTCGGCCAATGATCCCCAGAAGGGAGGGGGGGAAGCTGGAGGCCCCCCTCCCGTCGGGACCGAGCCGTGGTGGAGGTACCCGATCTGGGGGTTCAGCAGGACCAGGACGAACACCAAGGCGCTCGCCCCGTAGATCGCCCCCCACACGGGCCGGCTCCACCGGTAGACCTTGCCCCCGTCCAGGAACCGCATGGGCAGGAAGCCGATGGCCAGCCCCTCGATGCCCATGATGAACACCGTCGCCAGGACGGCGTCGGCCACCGTCACGGCCAGCCCGGGATGGGCCTTCTCGGCCATGTGGCCGATGGGGATCCAGGCGAACCACGCGGCGAGGCTGACCCCCAGGACCCAGCCCGCGGAGATGGCGATCGCCCGGGCCTCCTCCCGCTCCTCCAGCTTCTCCTGCCACTTGTAGGCGGCGATCAGCCCGTACAGATACCCGGGGTAGAACCCCACGGCGCGGCTGAGGGCCACCCCGGCCACGGCCACCACCAGGCTGGCCGGCAGCACCTGCAGCCAGCCTCGCTGCCCGGAGCGGGCCCGCACGTACAGGAGCTGGGGGAGGTCGAAGGCCAGGGTGACCACGGCCAGCCCCACCCCCAGCCCGACCAGGGTGCTGATCCACCCCCGGTTCAGCCCGAAGTCCGGCTCGAGCAGCGCCAGCAGGAACGCCCCGATCACCGCGAACACCACCAGCCCGAGGGTGCGGCGGTGCACCGCCCGCCAGGCCCGCCCCAGGGGGCTGAGCACCCGGGGGAGCCGGAACCACCCCTTGATCTCCTCGTAGTGCTCCTCGAACGTGCTGTTGAAGATCTGGTTGGGGAACAGCACGATCAGGATCAACAGGGCCACCAGCCCCACGGCTAGGGCGTCGCGCCGGGGGTCCCTCACCCGGCCAGCGGGGTGCCGATGCCGGAGGCCCCGGGGAGCGGTGGCGGAACGCCTCGGTCCGCCCACCGGGGGACCCGCCACCTCCGCCGCATCCCGACGACAAGACCCTGGCCAGGGAGGGGGGACGCCTGGAGGTCCGGGCG
>Ga0137378_10005433_pt1 | contig 11064 bp, 7 predicted proteins | sample SagtaG_21_FD_104813 | JGI IMG/M metagenome (GOLD analysis project Ga0137378, IMG submission 104813) | Vadose zone soil microbial communities from Sagehorn Ranch, Mendocino, California, USA - Sage2_L_60_16 metaG | ecosystem: Environmental > Terrestrial > Soil > Vadose zone | place: USA... | reverse complement strand
GTCGGCTGTAGGGCGTATTCCGTGCCGTTCAGGGTCACGCCTGCGTAGGCCGCTGACAGAAAGCTACCGGTGCCCGGGCGTGGCATGAGTCGAGCCGTACCGCTGCCGCCGTATGCGGTGTTGTTGTTCACGGAGGCGTTGGTCAAGTAGGTCCACCCTTCGATCGAGAAGTCTCCAGCTGACGGAACCGATGGAATGCTGGCGCGCTGGGTGCTTCCGTTAAAGGTCACTGACGTGTTGGGATCGTTGGTGATCGCCCCCGGCGACCCCAGCGTTGGGGCGTTGACGTAAGTGCCGTTGTAGGTGCCGGTCGTGTCGTACGCCGTTGTTCCCGAACCCTCGCCCATCCGCCAGTGGGCCAGCAGGCCCGCACGTCCGGCGACCAGAGCGGCATAGGAGATCGTGGCGGCGTTGACCGACACGTACGGCGAGTTGCCGTTCGCACCTACGGCAACGAGCCGGTAGTAGTAGACGCCTGAGCTCAATCCGCTGTCGCTGTGGCTGGTGGCGCCAGCGGGCAGGCCGACGGCGCTGAAAGTGGCGAAGCCGGGATCGATACTTCTATCCAGTTCGTAGCTGGCGGTCGGGTCGTTGTCAGTCCAGGACAGGTTGACTGCGGATGCGGACGGAACGGCAATCAGGTTGGTGGGCGCACCGGGCAGCGGTGACGTGCCAGCCGAGAACTTGTTCAGGATGTTCGCCGTCATGATCTGAACGAAGGGCGAGGAGTAGTCCGGATGCGCCTGTCCGCCAGTCGGGAAGCTGAAGTTGAACAGAGACCAACCCCACTCAATTGCCGCGCCGGAGAAGACCCATGCTCCGCTCGACGCCTGATAGATGGTCGCGTTCTGAAAGACGGTTAGATTGTTGTTGTTCACTATCGGCGAGTTCGACAAAAGCTGGTAGCTTCCAGCCGCCGCCGTAGGCGATGGATAAGCGCTGTTGTAGGCGTCGATCTCGTAGCCGACGACGTTGGGAACGTTTTCGCCGTTGAATGCGCCGGTGTTGGCATAGACCCAACTGGATGCATCCTCGACGACGTACGCAACTGGCGTGGCACTGCTCGCCCCTAGCTGTTCTCCAGCCGACGATCCGCCTACCAGCAGTTGTTCGGGCATGCTGACCTGCGGATCCCGAAAATGGACGGTGATCGTGTTGTTCTGCACCGGATCGAGCGACGTGCTCTTGTAACAGATCAAGACTCGGTCTGGCGCACCGGACGCTGACGGGCCGTAGCGCACCTGCCAGGAAACGTCATCCGCGCCGATAAACGCGAGGTTGACGCCACTGTCGCGGGCCTGCGCGACAGCGTTGTACATCGCCATGGACCAGTACTCGTCATGGCCGGCGGAGATGAAGCCGTGATGGTTGGCCAGGCTGCTGCCAGACATATCGGTATCGACGTCGGAGGAGTAGGAAACGTCGTAGCCCTGCTGCTCCAGCCAGGCCAAAACATTGATCTCGTAGTCGAGGAACCCACCCTGGCTGGGGGAAAACGGCCGGTCGAAGGACACCTGGACGGCGCGCGTCGTCCCAAGCGAGGTCGTAATCGCCGAGCTGTTGAACTCGTACAGGCTCTTGCCCGTCGCTGGTTGCCCGGTCGTCGAACCGGGGGGTGCATCATCGGGCCAGTTGTTGTAGGCCTCGAATGTGTTGAAGGCGACCTGATAGAGAAGTGCGGAATTCCGAGCGTCGTCGCGGACCACGAAGTTGATGTAGTTCTGATACCCGGCGACGTTTGTGAGTTTGACCAGATACACGCCGCTGACAAATGACGTCGGGATGGTGAAGTTGTAGCCGGCGGCCCAGTTGCAGGCCGTCATTCCGGTCGTGCTGTTCTGCGGGCAGCTGGGCTGCGTCACCCCCGACAGGTTCGGCACCTCGAGCATGAGCCGGCCGCCGAGGCCCTGGTAGTAGCCCATGCGATAAAAGTCCATCGTGAGCGACTGGCTCGGGTTGACGCTCACATAGAAACTGATTTGCTGGCCCCGATTAACACTGGTTGCGGAGGCGTAGCCGTCGATCTGCTGGTTGTAGTCGTCCGCCGCCTTACCGAGCTTCCACGCGGTTGTGCCGGGATTGGAATTTTCCTGGGTGATGGCGTTGGGTGGTCCGGCGTATGGCGGTGCGCCAGAAGCCGGGATCGGGAGCGGTAGAGACGAGGCTCCATTGTTCGGTGCCGCTCCGAGTCCGAAATAACGGTACAACCCGGCCTCGAGGCTGTAGTGGTTGTAGGAGTTTCCGTCGATTCCGCCAACGGTGACCCCGGCGCCGACCTCCAGAGTCACGACGTGCTCGGCAGGGCCGCTGCCAGGCGCGTTGTCGTCATTCTCGTCCCAGGTGATCAGCACCGTAACGTTCGCCTGGGCCAGCAGCGATGGGACGACGTCGGACAGCCAGTTGTCCCCCATGTTGACCTGGCTGGTACCGGAGTTCGGACCGAAATAGGCAGGACAGGACTGACCGCTCGCAACTACCGTGTGCATGTCATCGCACTCGTTGGGCACGATGTAGCTGAAGCTCGGAAGGTTGGCGGGATTGAAGGTGCTGCTGGTGAGCGGCACGTCGTTCGCGCTACAGCTTGTGTTGCTCTGGTAGGCGAAGGCGGGATCGTGATCTGTCGTGTAGAGCGAATCTGTGCTTCCCGGGACGTAACCAATGGTCCCTACACCACAGGTCCCCGTCATCGATTCCATGAATTCCTTCCAGCTCAGACCAGTTGAGGCGTCGATGGCCTGGAACACGTTGGGGGATGGGGGCGAGAGTGCGGAGGTCAGGCCGCTGGTCATAGCCAGGTAGTTCGGATTGCTGCCCGAGGCCACCGCCGTGTATCCGGTAAACACGGTTCCTTGCGAGATGAGGTGGTTCAGATAGGGCGCTTGACTGCTGCCAACAATGCTGTCGTAAGACTGGTTCTCAAAGGGGATCACGACGAGCTTGCTGCTTTGGGCCGCCATAGTGGCCCTTGAAGTCGGCAGCACGGCCAGGCTTGTGGACAGCACGAGAGCGCTCCCGAACAGGGCGATTAGCTTGCGGAAGCGCCGAATGGTCAGGGTGGTGCCTAGCAACCGGTCATCGAGGTATACGTCCGTGGAGGAACCTCGAAGGCCGGGATGGATCGTCTCGTCCCGCGGCCCAGGCGAGATCGCAGTACTCGCCTCCAAAGTCCATGGTCATCTGCTGCCCGTCCATTACGGCGTCCGGGCTGCGATGGGTCAATGGGTAAGAACTACATCTTTGACCTCTGTGTCCCAGGGCGAACTAGGTGGTGGCCCGGTCAACTCCATCTGGCCGCTCGCTGGGCTGCGGTCGCACCCTGGTTGGAATCACTTAGACTCCGCCAGTGCACTGCTCCGGTCCGCCTGAAGCCGCACGTGGCTGACGAGGAACTGCATATCCGGATATGAATCGCCCGCAATCGACACAGGTGCGCGGTTCGGCAATCGCGCTCGTGCTGGCGATGGTGGGCTCCAGTTGCGGACCAGCGGCAACGGCCGGGCCACCTGGGATTCACATGATCCGCCACGTGGTCATCGTTCTGCAGGAGAATCGCTCGTTCGACTCCTATTTCGGTACCTACCCTGGTGCCGATGGCCTTCCCACGGTCGGCGGACAGCCGACTGTCTGCGTGCCTGATCCGAAGACCAGCAAATGTGTCAGGCCCTACGCCGACCATTCCGATGTCAATCAAGGGGGCCCTCACAGCCTGGTAAACGCCCGCGCTGATATTGACGGTGGAAAGATGGACGGCTTCCAGGCTCAGGCCGAGAAGGGGAACCTGTCATGCACGCCAGCGGCCCCTGCCTGCACCAACGCACGTGCTCCTGACGTCATGGGCTATCACACTGCGAGCGACATCCCTAACTACTGGACGTATGCCAGAGACTTCGTGCTTCAAGACCACATGTTTGAGCCCAATGCCTCATGGAGTCTTCCGGCTCACCTGTTTGAGGTCAGCCAGTGGTCTGCACTGTGCTCTCAGCACAACGATGCGTCGAGTTGTACGAATGCTCCCCAGAGCCCCGGCCTACCCCCCGATCAGACTGGTTCGCACGGCACAAACCCGATCTATGCGTGGACAGACGTGACCTACTTGCTTCACAAACATGGCATCAGCTGGGGATACTACGTGGTCGAGGGTGGTGAGCCGGATTGCGAGAGCGACGCTGCGATGACATGCGCTCCCGTCCATCAGAGTTCGAAAACGCCGGGGATTTTCAACCCTCTCCCGTACTTTGACACGGTCAAGAAAGACGGCCAGCTTGGAAATATCCAGTCAGTCAATCAGTTCTACCTCGCCGCCAAGGCTGGACTCCTGCCGGCCGTGTCGTGGGTGGCGCCGTCCGATGAGGTGAGCGAACACCCGCCATCGCCAATTAGCTTCGGACAGAGCTATGTCACCAGCGTCATCAATGCAGTTATGAGGAGCCCAGACTGGTCATCCACCGCGATCTTCCTCGCTTGGGACGACTGGGGCGGATTCTACGATCAGGTGGTGCCACCAACCGTCGACGAAAATGGGTATGGCCTGCGCGTTCCAGGGATCGTCATCAGTCCATATGCGCGACATGGATTTATTGACCATCAGGTTCTTTCCTTAGACGCCTATGACAAGTTCATAGAGGATGATTTTCTCGATGGTCAACGGCTCGATCCAGCCACGGACGGACGGCCTGACCCGCGACTGGATGTTCGCGAGAAAGCCAGCGTCCTGGGCAACCTCGTCCGCGACTTTGACTTCAACCAGGCCCCACTTCATGCCGTCATCCTTCCGGTGCACCCAACCACTACGCTGACCGGCACTCCAGACACCCCAGCCAGCCTGGACCCGGCGGTGGCAGCCAGCGAGAGGGATCCAATCGGCTACGCGGAATCGGTGTCTGCCTGGAGGCTATCTTGACTCAAGGAGAGGCAGAAAACGGCCTGCACATCCGTTATGGTCACATACTCATCCTGTGCCACGGAAGCATCCCGTTCGCGGAACTCGTTCCTTGAGAGGCACCGCCCCGGAGAAGATGGATGACCGACGGTCAGAATAAGCGCCTGCGCTGGGGTTTCACCATCGTGGTGTTCTTCGCTGGTGCCGTGCTCGTGACTGTGTCTATGACTAGCCCCAAGGGACCGCGAACTACGGTCGCGCAGGCGAACTGCTCCACGCAAAGTTCATGTTCCACTCCGACGTCCTTGCCGCGCAGCGCGACAACTTCACCAACGCCCAAGTCTCCGCCGGCCGCCACCGGCGCCCCGGCTCCGACATCGACGACAGCCCCCACCCATACCCTCGCGCCGGCCCCTCCGTCTACGCCGAAATCGAGCACGTCCACCTCCCCCCCACCCGCGTCGGGCTATTTCAGCCTCCGATCGGTTGGCAGCTGGTCGTCTCTTCCCTCCGACGCGCAGTGTGCCGCCCAGGTGCGGTACTCGACCTGGGAGCCCCGTCCGCAGAATTACCAGCAAAACCACACCGAACCCGCTTCCGGCGCAATGGCAGCCTCATTTTCGACGCGGCCGCGCGACCAGGGAGGTACCTACAACAGTCTCTGGGATACGTGGCTCTTGCGCCGGGTGGATGGGCGGTTCACCGGAACGACCGACGACATCTTGCAGTGGGCGGCGTGCAAATGGGGTCTGCCAGATAACCTGATCCGCGCTGATGCCGTAGAGGAATCCACCTGGTTCCAGTACCTGCACTACCCGAACGATGCCTCATATGGCGGTGGTGGCGGTGGTAGCTGCTACTGGAATTACGGTTGTGGTGATGCCTTCTCCTCACCGACCACCTCGTCGATCACCTACTGCAACGGCATCGCGACTGAAGGCGTGCTCTCGTCGGAGGTCCACAACTATCAGAAAGATCCCAGGACAGGCTCGGGAGGATACCCATACACACCCACGAGCGGAATGTGTCCAAAGACCTTCTCGATCCTGGGGGTGATGAGCTGGGACGACCCTGCGTGGGAAGCTCCTTACCCGGCCTATCGCGAAGACCAGAACGGTACCTTCCCCTTCACCCGTGACTCCACGGCCGCGGCCGCTGACTACTGGGGCGCATACGTGCGCGGCTGCTATGAAGGCTGGGCCTATTGGCTGAAGAGCACCGGGGCCGGGACCTACGCCGCGGGCGACCTGTGGGGATGTGTTGGGTCGTGGTATTCAGGTGACTGGCATTCCAGCGGTGCCAACACCTACATCGCACACGTGCAGAACGACCAGAACAGCCACACGTGGCTCACTCCTTCATTCGACGACTCGGCCCAGCAATACAGTTGTGATGCCAAGTACGGATGCCCTAGCTGACCAGGGCCTGAGATTCGACAACAGAATATTGCCAATTTGGTGACCGGTCACGAACACCGCAGCCGCTTCGTTCTGCTAGCTGGAATGGTTGTGCTGCTGGCCGCCTGCGGAGGCACCACCCTGCCGGGCCAAGGCAAACCCACGATCGTGCTCGGGGATGCGAGCTCGGACGAACAGCTGCTCCTGGGCGAACTGTATGCGCAGGCATTTCGGGCCATGGGTTATATCGTCGACCTCAAGCCCAACATTGGCGGCAGGCAGCAGACCGACACGGCGTTCCAGACTGGGCAGATCAGCGCGTACCCGGAGTATCTCGGCATGCTTGCGGCCACCGATGCTGCCCACACAGCGCCGCTTACGTCCGAGGCTCAGGCAGAGCAGATCGCACAACAGTACGAACAGAGCCACGGGGCCACGGTGATGATGCCGGTGACGCCCTTCTCTGAGACTGACGGGCTGATCGCACTCCAGAGCTTCGCCCAGCAGAGGAATCTGAAAACGATTGGGCAGCTCAAATCGGTGCCATTCCGCGTCAAGTTTGGGGACTATGCCGCCGAGCAAACGCGGTATGACGGCTACGCGGGGCTCCAGCAGGCGTATGGCCTCACGAATCTCGAGTTCGTGCCGCTGCCCACGGGCAGCTCGATCTACGATGCGCTCAACAGCCACCTCGTACAGGTGGGAGACGCCTTCTTGACCGACCCGCAACTGGCGGGCGGGACCTATGCCGTCCTCAGTGATCCGAAGAACATCTTCGGTTTCCAGCATGTAGCCCTGATCATCAAGACGTCGTTGCTCAACCAGCTGGGGCCGGCATTCCAGCACACGTATACGTCCGTCACCAACCTGCTCACAGTCACCGTGATGCGGGCTCTGAACAGGGCGGTGACGATCGACGGGGAGACTCCAGCGTCCGTGGCGCATTCGTTCCTGCTAGCGAACCATGTGTTGAGTTCGTAAGTCACCGATGAGTTCGCGAGGATCCGTGGTCTTCGCGACTCAAATCGTGAGACGCGGCCACAACGATGACGAGATGACCGTGGCCCACAGTCACGTGCTTGATTCCGCAGCCTGGTGGTCAGCGCGTGCACTGGTCGTTGAATCGCGATCGAAATAGCAGGCCCCGGGTGGGACCAAACCGCCCTGCCATGGGACATTCGGCCGTTTATGCCCATTCACAGCGCCCGGCATGCTGCGTAGGCTTACTCGGACCAAGACCCATGGCGCTCCTTCTCATGCCTTCCGTCAACGCCGGCGCGTTCGTGATCCTTCCTGAACGTATCGCCATAGCTCCGCCGCTCGGGCTCGAGCCGGTCTCCATCGCGAGTCCCGTCTAGTGCCGGACGCGGCCCCAGGGTTGGTAGTTACCGGTCTTGATGATCCACGTTGGTTGGACTTCGCCGGCTCGCACGGGGAAGCTACGGTCTTTCACCATCCCGCTTGGTCGCGGGTGCTGGTTGATGCCTATGGTTACCGACCATCGGTCCTGTTCCAACTCGATCGAGACGGCGCTGTGGCCGCCGGTATGCCATTGCTGGAAGTCCAGCGGTTCAGCCCGAGGCGGCGCTTCACGTCCCTCCCGTTCACCGACTACTGTCCTCCGCTTGCGACCAGCGAGGACGCTCTGGCCGAGCTCACCGCCGCCCTGCTTCGCTGGCAGCGAGGCAGCAAGGTCCACCAGCTCGTCGTTCACGGCCGCCTGTCATCGACCGCGGGCATCCAGATCTTGCCGCGAGCGGTACGCCATCTCCTGCCGCTCGGCTGCACGAGGCAGGACTTCCTGCAACGCATCAAAGGCACTCAGGTCGATCGCGCCATCAAGAAGGCGCAGCGCGAGGGCGTGACGGCGCGGATCTCGCAATCGGAAGCCGACACCGACACCTTCTATCAGCTGCATCTGCAGACCCGCCGGCGCCAGGGCGTTCCGGTTCAGCCTAAGCGGTTTTTGCGCTTGCTCTGGAAGCATGTCATCGATCAGGGACTTGGGTTCGTCGTCCTCGCTCATAAGGACAACCGACCCGTTGCAGGAGCGATTTATCTCGCCTGGAACCAGCACTTGATCTACAAATTCGGAGCCTCCGATGCTCGATTCTGGGAGCTTCGCCCCAACAACCTCGTTATGTGGGCTGCGATCGACTGGGCCTGTGAGCATGGCTATCGCGAGCTCGACTTCGGCCGTACTGACGTCGACAACCACGGCCTTCGCGAGTTCAAGCGACGCTGGGGTGCCGTCGAGGTGCCGCTCGACTATTCGTACCTGACGAGTGCCCCAGTCCGGCCCTTGCCAGGGCTGAGCCGCCAGGTCCTGGCGAGAATCATCCAGAGTTCGCCAACGGTCGTTTGCCGGCTTACTGGTGAGCTCCTGTATGGACGGGTCCCAGGGCTCGCCTCATGACCGACGCCCAACGGGTCCTGGTGGTGAGCCGCCATCCCTACCCGATCGGGACCACCCTTCGCCGCAACGTGACACAGCTCGTCACCTGGGGGTTGAATGTCGACGTCGTGTGCCTGACGAGCGGCTTCCGGTGGGCGAGCCTTGTCGCGGATCAACCAGGGCTTCGTCTTTATGGCATCCCGATCAAGGCTCGCCGTACCCATGCCTTCTGGTATGCACTTCATTACCTGACTTTTTTCCTCTGGGCGCTGGTCGTCGTTTCACTACTGGGCCTGCTTCGCCGTTACGACGTCATCGAGGTCGAGAACACGCCGGACTTCCTCGTCTTCACCACGGTGCTGGCGCGCATACGTCGACCGCGAATCGTGCTCTTCTCGATGGAACTGATGCCGGAGCTTACGGCCGCTCGGCTGCGACTTGATCCCCAGGCACTACCGGTCCGGCTCGCCACCTCGCTGGAGCGGGCGGCCATTGCCTGGGTCGATCACGTGATTACTGTCAGCGAGCCATGCCGGCGGATCCTGCTCGGCCGTGGCCTGCCAAGCGACAAGGTCACGGTGGTTCCAAACTCGCACCCTGTAGCCGGTCTTGGGTCCGCCAGGCCTGCTCAGCCACCCTTCCTCATCATCCAGACCACTCTGATTGAGCGCTATGGGGTGCACATTGCCATTCAGGCGCTGGCCAGGCTGGCGAGCGAATGGCCCCGGCTTACGCTTCGCATCCTCGGCGAGGGAGAGAGCGAGCCCCTGCTGGTCGAGCTGACCAACCGCTTGGGGCTGCAGGATCGCGTGCACTTCTCCCACGGATTCCTGCCCTGGCGTCCCATGATCGACCAGGTTCGCCAGGCGACGCTTGGCCTCGTCCCGATGCTTGCCGATGGCTACGGCGATCTATGTCTGCCAAATAAGGTTCTGGAGTTTGCCGCGCTCGGCATTCCCGTCGTCTGCTCGCGCCTGCCGGCGATTGAAGAGCATTTCCCGGAGGACTGTCTTGCGTACTGCGAGCCAGGCGATGCCGCCGGCCTCGCAGCGCAGGTGCAACGGCTGCTGGCCGACCCGTCCGCGGCCAGGCGGCAGGCCTGTTTGGCCCGTGCTGTGATGGACGGTTTAGCGTGGGAGTCGGTTTCGAGCCGCTATCGCGACGCGCTCGGGTTGTCCTTGGCCAAGCGGGCCGACGTGTCACGGAGGGCCACACTGCAGCTGTCTGACCGGGCACACCGCGATGAGGCAAACCAGCCCTCAAGTGATGATTCCCGCGACGATCGCCGCGGCGCTTTCCGAGCGACCACTGCTGATGGTAGGGATGCTTTCCGGTGACATCGTCAACTGACCAGGCGATGCGCGCCGTAACTTCGGCATCGCTCTGTGCGAGCAACACCCCCGCGGCGTTCTGGAAACTGCTCGATCCAGTGCCCTCCGCCCAAGAGTGGAACGAGGCCATCGACGAGTGCGCGCACATCCTCCCGCCATCAGCAACAGCGCATGCTCATCGAGCGGGCGGGCTCATGGAGGCCGTCCTTTGCGAGGGTCAGTTCGGGGTCGACCACTGGAAGCTCGGAATCGCGAAATACATCTATTACGACCTCAAGCCGTTGCTTCCGCGTGCTGTCATTGGGTTGCTTCGGCGAGCCTATGGGCGCGATGACGACCGAGCCGGCGGCCTCGGCTGGCCGTCCGAATCGCGCTATGCCGACTTCCTACAGGCTGTTCTCGTCCATGTGCTGGACCAGCGTGGGCTTGAGAGCGCGAGGTGCGTAAGCGTCTGGCCCGATGATCGCAGCTTGGCGTTTGTCTTGACGCACGACGTGGAGCTTCGCGAAGGCCACGACTTCGTGATGAAAGTCGTCGAACTGGAGGAGCGATACGGGTTTCGTTCTTCTTTCAATTTCGTACCCGAGCGGTACCGCACTGATACGGGACTCGTCTCCGAACTGAAGGCTCGAGGATTCGAATTCGGTGTCCATGATCTGAATCATGATGGAAAGCTGTTCCGGTCTCGCGCCAACTTCGATTCACGTGCGGAGCGCATCAACGCCGAGCTCGCTCGTACCGGGGCTGCAGGCTTTCGAGCTGCCCTCACCCACCGCAATCCGGAATGGATGCAGGCCCTCAACCTCGAGTACGACCTTTCGTTCTTTGATTCAGACCCCTTTGAGCCGATTCCTGGCGGCACCATGAGCCTCTGGCCGTTCATTCTCGGACGGTTCGTCGAACTGCCTTACACCCTTGTCCAGGATTACACGCTGACGCAGGTCCTGGGTGAGACGACTCCGCAGCTGTGGCTTGAAAAGGTTGACTTCATCGCCGCGCGCCGCGGGATGGCATTGCTGAACTCACATCCGGACTACCTTCGCCGACCCAAGACGTGGAACC
>Ga0137378_10005425_pt1 | contig 11071 bp, 10 predicted proteins | sample SagtaG_21_FD_104813 | JGI IMG/M metagenome (GOLD analysis project Ga0137378, IMG submission 104813) | Vadose zone soil microbial communities from Sagehorn Ranch, Mendocino, California, USA - Sage2_L_60_16 metaG | ecosystem: Environmental > Terrestrial > Soil > Vadose zone | place: USA... | reverse complement strand
TCAACGTGGATTTTCTCAGTGACCTCTTAATCACGCAAAGTGAGACCGAGCCGTTTCTTCCTGTATTTTACATTTGTACGCCTGACGTTGTCGTTTTCCCGCGTCGGTGATCATGCTACGTCCTGTGTTGGCTACTTGGCATATCTGTTCTAACAGAGGCCTTTTAGCCGCAACGAGCAGCACGAACAACACACGCCGTATCGTTTCCTGTGAGACGCCAGAGTCATCTGCAACGTTGGGGAGAGATTCTTTACTCCCAAGCGCACGTTTCAACACAGTCGGCCATGCTGAAGAGGGGATCCCATCTGCCGGGTTTCTCGGCCCTGACTGTATGATTTACCATCATCGTGGCTCTCCCTAGATTTTGATGATTCTGGTCCTTTGCAATGGTTGTGCTCGAGCGAAAGGCACTGGCAGAGCCAAGTGGAAAAGACTCATCTCATGGAAAATACCTCGAATCATCAAAACTTGGGGAGAGCCATCATCGTGACTTCTCTTTCCTCTCATCGTGTCTCTCGTCTCCAAGCCTTTGAGAAGCCGTCGAGAGCGACCAGGTGACGAGGATGGGAAACCAGGTGATGATGGAGGGAAATCATACACTGACCTCCGATGCTGTATAATAGAAGGAGTGCTTCTCTGAGCTTGTTCATCTTCAGCCAGAAGGTAGTGGAGCTTTTGATAAAGTTTTCCGGAAGGAGCAAGGAAGAGATAAAAAATTGGTGACAGAGGACTCGAAACCCGTCGGTTCCGATGAGTCTATTTATTCATCTTTCTATTATTAATATGATTCTTGTTCTTTCACTTCGAAATCTCCTCCCTGCGCTGGCTCTCTTGGCTCTACGTTCCTAAACACGCTCTTCATGGCTGCATTGCAGATTCCCCCTCTGCCTACTCACTCAGCGCTCAGAGGCCTTCAGTTCGTCCTTTTCTCTCATCTTTCTCGAACAGATAGACCAAGGAGCCAGCACAGGCAGTTCGCGATCGTTTCGCTCGACCAGAGCCAGGCAGGTAGTCCGGTGCAGTTCCTGCTGCAATGTTTTTTTGTAACCAATTGACCTGCATGGTCAAACGGCCGATCTCGGCGTGTAACTCCTCCTTTTCCTTTTCATGCTGTGCTTGGAGGCGCGGCAATCTGAGCTTGCGCCTGCATCTGGCTCTCCTCATCAAACGCTGTGGGCATCGCCTGTAACGCTGCCCGTCTCCATTTGCTCATCATATTCGGATGAATGCCATACTGCACTGCAATTTGTCCCAGCGATTTGTCTCCAGCCAATACCTCCTGCACTATATGTGCTTTAAAGGTCGGTGAGTAATGTTTCCGTATCTGTACCATACTTGCTTGCTTCTACCTTCATCACTCTTCTCGCTTTGTCCAAATTCCTGGATCCATTATAGGTAGGAAATGGCTACACGATGAGCCGTCCAGAGTGCCAGGTATCTAGTGAAAGCTTTAACGCATTGATATAGGCAATTTCATCTTTATGATCAAGCAGCGGAGAATATTTGGGAATGATTGTTTCCAGTGTCCTTCTTTGCATTTGTGCAACATAGAGGTTATGTATCAACTGATACCATTGCTCGAAACCTTCTGCCCAACTTGGATAGTGAGGATGCCCGGCGAGACAGGGAAAAACTTTGACACAGCCAGTATTTCCAAGCGAGTGGGTTATACGAGCTTCACCGGCAGTTCCCAGCCCGCTGTCTTGTAAGAAGAAGGCCAGAGCTACCGCAGGGTCAATTTGATATTTCACTCCTATGTCATACAGAACCTGGCCTTGACCAGCGGCAGGGGAACGGTAGGCCGTCAGCACCTGGTCGATGAAAGGACTTGTAAGCGTTGGCTTGCCCAGCACCAGGTAAGGGCCTTTGCCCCTAATGAGCGGCGGCGCCTGTGGCGGCGCCTGTGGGCCGGACGACTCCCACGCGCTCACAGAGCCCAAGACAGCCGTCTGATGAATATCGTAGACTCCAATGAAGCTGAGGCTTTGCATCACAGTAAAAGGTTGCTGAGAGAGCTCAGCTGAAATCCAAGCCAGCGTAGAGAGCATGATTATGGTAACGCAAATCAGCACCGGTCGAAGCCAGAAACTATTCCGAGATCTATCTAAAGGTGCTCTATATATTTCTAAAACCCGAATGGGGCGGATCGTCGTTGATGATCGTGGCTTTTCAGCCCTCCAATCTTCTTCCAGCAAATCTGGAGTGCGGATTGCACGTTGACCAGACTTCGGTGCAAACTTTGAGGCTTTACGAGTAAAAGGAGATCTAGATCTGTTATCGCTTATCATTTGCGCCCTCCTCCTGACTATTTCCCTTCTTGAGAACGTAAAGGCATGTGATGTTCCATCGCCTTAAAATGCCGGCACATCCCAGAACCGTACTGGATCAGATGCGTTAGACGAAATGAGCCTTTTACTATCTGGAGACCAGGCTAGAGCTACCACCGGTGGTGTTGGTGCTAGATCTAAACCGCCTGCAAATATGTACATATCCCCTCCACTTGTGACATCCCAGGTATAAATATTTCTACCCCCGGCTGCCACAGCGATACTTCTCGCGTTTGGCGCCCATGCCAGCAAGATTGTCGCCCCTTGATCAGGAGATTTGTACGGACAGGTGAAGTCGTTTTGTATTTTGCCTGAGACAAGATTGCAGATGATGATGTGATCTAAATTGTTGGTTAGGTCCGGAGAGCTTATTTCAAGCGCCAGGGATCTGCTATCCGGCGCCCAGGAAAGCGCGTGCACCAACGTATTTTGCCTTTTGCAACTATTCATGGTAATTGGTGTTGTTTTTGCAAGGGGGGTTGTCGGATTGGGAACAAGCTGGAAATGCCCCGAGGCGATAAAAGCCAGAAACTTCCCATCCGGTGACCAACTTACATTTAAAGCTGCTTTACCAGGTTGGTAATACGGGAGGTAAATAGTTCCTTTTGCAATATTCCAGATCTCTACCACCCCACCTGAATCGGAGGCAGCAATTTGAGAGCCATCAGGCGACCATGTTAAGCCAGTGACAGTTGTGGTATCCCCTCCGCTCATGCCCGTGGTAGCAAGCTGAGCCCCAATGTGAGGCGCCCACGCCAACACACTGGAAGCGGGGCGTGTAACGGCGTTTGCGACAAAGGGATAAGTATGAAGAATTCTCTGGGCCGAGGGGTCTAGGACCACAACATATCCATCGGTAGTCGCTACAGCAAGGAGCTTACTATTGGGCGACCAGCTAAGGGCGTCTGTGTAATGTTGGTTAGCCGGGAAATGAATAGTGGAAACGGCATTTGGGGCATTGAGATCCCAGATGGCTGGATTACCTCCTGTGTCCAGGGTCGCGATATATCTGCCATCAGAAGACCAAGCAAGTAGCTTAATTCCGCTATTGGGGTCCTTGCCAGTGATTATAAACCGAGGCGGTTCCAATTGCCAATAAATTGTTCCAATAAATACGGTTAGCAGAACAATCGTCATAAAGAGCAGTATGCTGCTGCGCAAGATAGTCTGAATCGAGCTAGAATCAGCATAGAGAGATAGCTTCGGGACAGGATAACTCGCAAGCTCCTGTTCAGGAAGCTGATCAAAATCATTGAAGAGCTCTGATTCATTACTTGTATAATTATCGTCCTCCCCATCACAAACATCTCCCAGATCAAATTCCTCATCTGGCTCTGGATTTTCTAGAGAGTTCAGGCCGAGCATTCTATTCCTAAGGCGTTCACCATATATCCCCAACTTACCTGGATAAAATAATTGAATAGCTCGCACCCTCAATCGCTTACTCAATAAGCGACCCAACCTAGCGCCCAGACGTAAACCTAAAAAACAGCCTCCTATAGCAGTTGTAAGGAGGATTGACATGCTAAACAGAGAGAGCGATAGATGCCAGAAAGTGTCACGGCTCTGAAGGATATTCGCAAGGATCGGGACCAAATTATGCAGCAGTAAGCTCTCGGGAAGCCGCACGGTAGAAGTGAGAAGCGCAGACAAGTAGCGGGGGATGAGCAGTTGGAAAAAGCTCTCAAAGAGTATGGCGGGGATAACGAGCAGGGCAGATTTCCATAGTTGTCCCTGAGCGAGCAAAAAGAAATGCAGGGCATATCCAATCAGAAGCAGTTCAACAAATTCCGAGCACAGGCGTAGCACTCCAAATAGCAGCAATATGAGAAAATTGGCGTCGACCTGTGAGAATGGAAGAGTTTGAAAGGGGCTCATAACAGATATTTCCGGGGGAATGGATATGAAAGTAAAGAGGGCAACCACATTGAAATACTGTTTGAACTGAACCTGTTCCTCTCTGAAAATGACTGTTTTTATGTAGATATACAGGCAAAGTAATATGACAACGGAGGTCTTCAACGTAAAACCAATGACCACATGATGGTCCCCCGTTGAGAAAAGAGAGAGCGCCTGCATGGAAGGAATTACCGCTTCGAGAAAACTAGTCCAAAAGAAGCCCGTCAGAAATGTAAATATCCCAAGTAACGCAAAAAAGAAGGCATACAGGCGAAAGAACTCTATGTGAGCGGCTTTAAGCACACGGTGATGACCTGCGGCTTCTAAGGTCAGTTGTAAGGGTCTGCTTATTGTAGGCAGATTACACAGTGTTGCCAGATCTTCATTCAAATGCTCGTTCTGTTCAACAGTAAATTCTTGTGATGCCAGAGCCTGGATAAACTGCGAGAGACGGCCTCGTATACATATCGCTCTGATCGCATGACAGCGAATATTTGCCTTCTGGTCATCGAGGGCAAATTGAAGGAGTCGCTCATAGATCTTTTCCTCCTCCTCAGTATCCTCAGGGAGATAGGAGATAAAGGTTATACAGTCAAGGCAATTTTCATCCGAGCGCAGATCGCGATAGAGTTCATAGTAGCCCAGGGTATCATCCAGGATTCCATAGCGGCGCTGCCAGCGCTCAGCGGTCTCATAAGACTCATTATGCAAAATACTACAACAGATAAAGTTTCGAGCCTCCGGGGAGAACTCCTGATGGCGTTGAGAAAACCATTCTTCCGCCTCACCAAGCAGCGAGCCCCGTAATAGCGCTTCCTTATCATAGATATTTTCTTGCCAATGTTCCAGGGGCACACGAAGATTTTGCTTCCAGCGTAGAAAATCCCGGTCGTCTTTGATCCAGTCCCGCAACAGCTGCCAGTTCTGGATCAACGTTTCATGGACTATTTCTGCACATTCGTGTCCCTCGTCGTTGCGGGTGGTTATGATCAGGCGTCTATCAGCGAGTTTCCGTATCATTAACCACTCGGCCTCTCCCAGATCGTTTTTTGTAACGCGATAGCGGGTATCGGCCATTTCCTCGCTAATCCATACCATCTTTTTTAAAAGGGCGCGCGCGATGCTCTTTTCTTCTTTTCCAAGTGAGTCATACACCTGATTTGCGTAGTTTGTTAAAGCTCCCTTAATTTTTTTGATAGCCTCAAAAGAGGCATGAGTTATTTGCCGCTGCTGCTGCTGTTCCCACAACAAGGTCAGGGCAAATTCGAGCAATGGCAAGGCACCTGCCTCGCCTTCAAAATCCTCGAGTATACGCTCAAGTAGACCAGGGGCAAACGTCACCCCAACTTCTGAGGCTGGCTTTTCAATTACATCGTGTAACTGCTCATTGGTCATGGGCGTCAACAGGAACAGAGTCGCCTCCACTATATAAGCGAAGCGACGATAGTCCTGACTCAGGGCCTGCTCAAGAAAGTCACTGCGCAGGGTAAATACTATCGAGACATATTGAGTGTCTGTCACCAACTGATTGCTCGACCTCATCGCCTCGATGACATCGAGCAGGGATGCAAGAAATTTCTGGCGAGTAGCCTTCTCCTCACAGTGAGCGAAGAGCTCCTCAAGCTGATCTACAACGATTACAAGAGGGGCGCGATTCTTTTTCAGCAGCCGTTCAACCACGTCCAGTAGTCGCAACTCGTCTTTTATAAGCAGGTCCGCCATCTTGCTTGTTTCATGCAAAAGGTCGGTTTCAAGCAGCTTTGGTTCAAGCAGAGGAACAAGGGCCGCGGCCAGCGCCTGAAAAGGGCGATCGCCGGGTCGGAGAGAGGCTAGCTGGTAAACACCTTCGTGTTGCAAGCGGGGCAACAGACCGGCGAAAACCAGTGAAGATTTACCGCTGCCAGATGGTCCTGCCACAATTACTGCCGATTGACGATGGAATACTTCTGTAAGCTGTTCGATGTTTTCTTCGCGCCCGAAGAAGAGATGAGCATCTTCACCCATAAATGTTTGCAGGCCGCGGTAAGGACAAGGGAGAATTGATTGCTGCAGCAGCAAAGGGCTGGCTTCCAGCAATACAGGAGTTGGTATCATATAAGCTGTTTTCAGCGTCGGATCTCTATCTTCAGCAACAACGATTCCTACCACTCCGTTGAGCTGATCATCCCATACAGCCCCTCCGCTGAAGCCTCTCTGAATACGATGTCCGGTGACGGTGGTGCCTTCGAGTTGTACCCATCTCGTAGCTACAGGACGTAGCACCTTCCCACTGGCCCAGACACCCTGGTCTTCTCCAGGGGGAAAGCCGAAAGCCTGGAAGGTGTGGTTGGCTAGATCATTTGCGATCACTAGACGCGCTGACGAGGTTCCGGGAGGTGCAGAATCGATGAGTTGGAGTATGGCGATATCCCCAAAACCATCAGCCTGGACCGGTTGCCAGTAGATGATGCGTGCCGAAATCTTCAGTTTCGTCTTCGCCAGAGGAAAATCGAGGTTTACTCTTTGCTCCGGTATTGTCGTTGTCTCGGCCGAGATTCCCAATGCCTCTGCGATTACATGGGCACAGGTCAATACACTTGTTTCAGAAACCTGTAAGCCGGTCCCAACGATGCAATCTCGGGCGTTAAAAATGCGTACAACAGAGGATTCTGGGTAAATTGCCATACTTGAATGATCTTTCTTGACGATAGACCGTTATTCTCAGAGAGAAACTAGGACAAATTCCATTTAGGATAGGGTTAAAAACTATTTTGCTAATTTAGCCTGATAATACCCCGTGTGCGAGTTCGTCATGCTGTCACTAAAGCAGCAAGTTGAAGGGGCCATGGCCCTCAAACTGATTGAAAAGGATGCAAAGAGTATGCATGAGCATCCCCCGCAGGAGCCGATTGCGCAGGTGCCAGGTGTCGCGTGCCCAGACATGCCGAATACCGATTCGACCAAAGAACTGCGAAAAAACCGTCTCAATGCGGTAACGCACGCGTGTCAAAACGCGGCTGTGGAACAAGCGAGCCAGCGGCGACGAGGCCTTTTTGAACGGAGTCTGCAAGCGGATGCCCAAGTCTCTCAAGACCCCTTTGAGATCGGGCAGCCAATAATTGCGAACCCCCAACAGCAGTCCGCGCGTTCCTTCGGTCAGATCCAAGACCACCTCGCCTTCCGCGACATTGCCTGCGGTCAAGCAAACCCTCGTGAGCACTCCCGACAGACCAACGCAAACGTGGACTTGGAAGCCATAAAACGCCTGCTTCTGAGTATGATCCCATCCGTAGGCGGCTTCTCCTCGAAAGAGCCGAGAGCGCTTGGCACCGGCAAAATGGCAGACGGGCAAGGCAAAACTATCGACAATGGCCATCTGGGGATCATAGCTGACCTGTTCGTCGCGCAGCCACATCCACAAGCGCTCTTTCACCGCCCACAGATGGGCCTGCGCTGGCTACTTCGCCTATCCGTTCTAAAATGAGCGCTCATGGTGGCTCTCCCGGTTCTTTTTCTTTGCTCCCTCTCCATCAGAGAGATGATGTGAGGGTTTCCCACATGAAGTTTCCTCTCTCATAGGAGAACGGATAGGCGAAGGAGCCAGCACAACAGTGTCCCACGTCGAAGCACCGGCCAACAGACTGACTTTTTCCTCCAGCGTCATCTCCGGCAGCCAGGATTGAACGCGTTGGCTGTATGCTGCCATCGTCTACCCCTCCTAACAAGCTGAGAATCTGTCAGGGACTCGAGAGAGAAACCCATTGGGGTATGACGAGAACCACAAAAGCAACTTTGACCGACGAAGGTCCATTCTTCGTCGCTTCCATGACTTGGGTCTGCTTTTCTGGTCATCATGCAACCATTCTACCATGCTTTTGAGATCGAGTTCTGACAGACTCTCGTGCGTACCATATGCTCGGCGGTGGTCAGGCGGAGCCGGTGGGTTTTCCGAAACAAGAGACCTTTCCGATCAGCGGAGCGGTTGATCAGATTGCGAGTTGTCAGAATGTTTGGCCGCTTTGTGCCAAAAGGTTGGCCGCTTCCATTCATTGCGGTAGATTGGCTTGTGAAGCCAGACAAGCAAAAGGGAACAACAAAAACGGGACTCTTTGCACGGCCCGACCAAAAGAGGGATAAACCGGCTTGTGGTGGGCATTTAGCCCTTCTATCTACAGGTGGCCAATCTTTTGGCACAAAGCGGCCAATCATTTTGGCAAATGGCACAGATGCGTAGGTTGTCGTACACTCTTCTCGTGAGAGCGATGAACTGAGCAAGAAATCGAGAAACGGCGCTCACAGCGCAGATGAGTGAGGTTCCAGACATGAAGCAAGCCTTCCTGGCTTCAAGGATCTTCGAGGGAACGACCCGAGACTATCGCAGCAATACAGCTCTGCTCCTTGAGGGGCTGCAGATCGTCGCACTCGTTCCCCAGAGCCAGGTCCCAGCCGAGTATCAAGCGGTTGATCTGGGACCGCTTAGCGTTCTTCCAGGCTTGATTGACTGCCACGTGCACCTGGTGGGTGCTGCCATGGGAGATAGTGGAGAATTCGACCAGCCCTTTAGAGACCCACTTTGGGCCGGTTTTTTGTCCTGAAGCAGTCCAGACAGGCCTTCTCTTCCCGGAGCCAGGCTCCATCCGAGTTCTTCTGCTAGCACCTTCACCCATCTCCCTGTGACATGACACAGCAACCCCATCTGGCTTTGGTGCCTCTCAAGCGGGAACCTTTGGCAAGGGGCAAGAGAGCACCTCGCGCGCCGTCCATCGTCGGGTGGTTCTGCCAGCTGCCATGGCAGGGGTTCGTTGGAGGTCTCGTTGCGCCACCAGCTTGCCTCCTCGCTCTCGTGGCGAAACCAGCGCCACCTGGAGTGATGCGTGAGGGCGCACGAAATGATCAGAGGCTCGCCACCATTCCAGATGAGCTAACAGGTGTGGAGCAGGCTTCGCTGTCGCCCAGGTGCGACGAGCCAGTGCTGCCACCCCATGACGGACCGTCAGTGGAGCCCGTTCAATCAAAGCGGTGTTCAGTCGCCCAGTGAAGCCCATCCGAGGCCTCGCGATCTTGAGAGCGGTACCTGTTCCAAGGCGCATGACGTGTGTCACCCGCACCAGCTTGCGCCTCTGGGAGCTTTTCTTCACTTGGCCAGAGATCAGTCCTTCTGCCACTTGCCACCGGAGTATTTTCCGCCGCTGGCTCGCCACCTGGAGCCACTGTCCAACATGAGCGGTCAGAGCATAGAAGGACAGATTGAAGCCGTCACTGGTGAAAAGGGGGACGCAGCCAGGTGCAAGGAGGTGCCGCAAGGAGTGCATCACCGGATGCGCCGCATGTGGTGTACGTGGACCAAGATGGAGCACGGGAAGAAGCGCGCGTGCAGGGGTCGATGGCCAGCCACAGCCAGAGCACCTGTGTACAGCTGCGTAGCCTGGTCCGCAGTTCATCCAACTGCATGTGCGGGAGCTGAAGGGTGGAGAAAGAGTGCTTGTGCAACGTCTGAGCGTGCGAGCCCTCGCGGGACAGCCACGTGGTGATGGTGGCTTGGCGGTAGCCCTGCGACTCGCCGAGCTTCCGATGGATCCAGCCCAAAGGCTCGGGCAGTCAACACCATGGCGACCCGGCACGGGAAGGGGTTTTCAAACGGTACACAGGGGTATGGCGCCGGGTAGTGAACGTGGGACGGCAGGACTGACAGCGCACTGGTTGGATGCTCGAAGCCGGGCCATGCTTGCCATCGCCAACAAGACGCATGAATGTGAGCGTCTGTCATGCCGAAGGATGGGCACTTTTGGTTGGGACAGGCGAATCCCTCGGTGTTCACCCGCTTGGGGGCTCCTCGCCGGCTTTTGACCTCGCAGCAGGGACGCGACATCCGCAGGTGCCGGCTCTCCACTCGACGAGGCAGTGGAGGCGAGACGACAGGCGGGACAATCGTGTGGGCAGCGGGGCTTCAGGAGACGGTGGAGCGTGCTGCGCTTGGCCCCTGCTTGTGAGGAGGAAGACTGAAGATGGAACCAGCCAAGACGCCAAAGCAGCGCCAAAGAGAGGAGGAGGCAAACCACGAGCAGGAACAAGAAGGCAGGAATGGCCAGAAAAATCCTCGTTGCTTGAAGTGTGTAGCATGGAGAGTTTCCTCATCATCAGGAGGGTCGGAAGGGACTGTCAAGTGATTGGGAGAACAATCCGAATGATCCACCACCGAGAAACGCTGTACCAGTAGCCAGCACAGGTCACTATTGGCGAAAACCATATCGAGCTGATGCGCTGGGGTTTGGTGCCGTTGTGGGCAAAAGATATCAACATCGGATGGAACTTTTCAGGACTCTGCTCTTTCGGACTTCTCCCTGCCGTAGGCGGCGAGAAGTCCGAAAGAGCACACCTTTTCAGCGCCGTACGCGCTTGCCTATCCAGATCACTGGAGAGACCATCCGATACAGCATGGTTCGGATAGCGGCATTCTGCCAGATGTTCCCGGCCTCCGACCACTGCACTCTTGGATCGATCAAGCTCTTTTGCATCTGAATGGGCTCGTTCACGCCAAAGAAGGCTGCCAGCGAAGTCAGCGTCTGTTGCCAGAAGCGATCTTCCCCTTGAGAGCCTAAGAGGCGAAAGCCAGCTTCGTAGATGGGGTCATCGGCCCGCATCAAGATGTGGATCTGCACAAGAGTGGACTCCTGCTCTTGATAGGCGCTAAAGGTGATCCAGGCAGCGACCGGGTGACCTTGTGGCGTCATCAGGGTGAAAGACTCTTCATCCGCATAGAGGACCCACATCCCGGTCGAGACCGGGATGGGGAGGCCGCCAGGAATGAGCGTGTCAATGAAGGCCACCTCGCCAGGAACCATGCCAGTCAGCGAGGGATAGAAATG
>Ga0137378_10005420_pt1 | contig 11074 bp, 7 predicted proteins | sample SagtaG_21_FD_104813 | JGI IMG/M metagenome (GOLD analysis project Ga0137378, IMG submission 104813) | Vadose zone soil microbial communities from Sagehorn Ranch, Mendocino, California, USA - Sage2_L_60_16 metaG | ecosystem: Environmental > Terrestrial > Soil > Vadose zone | place: USA... | reverse complement strand
TCGCGTTGTTATGCGCCTAGACGTAATCGTACCCACTTATAACCGCGAGCACCTGCTAAAGCATGCGTTGCAGAGCCTGCTTGCGGCAGAGATTCCCACTGGGTTAACTATTTACATTACAGTCGTAGACAACAACTCCACCGATCAAACCCACCAAACGGTGAATGCATTCAAACCGCCATTCGGAGGCCGATTAAATTATTTGTTTGAGCCGAAGCAGGGGAAATCTGCTGCGCTCAATGCCGGCATAACTGCCACCAATGGTGACCTGGTCGGCATGCTGGATGACGATGAGGAGATCGATGGCTCTTGGTATGTTTGCGTTTACAAAGCATTTTCCAACCAAGATGTGGATTTTATCGGTGGACCCTACCGCCCGCGCTGGGGAGGCCCGCCTCCGCCTTGGTTGCCCAACAACAATTCAGCGGTAATTGGCAGCGTCGGCGGCTTTCCCCACTCTTTTGTCTATGGGACAAATGAGGCCATGTTGATGGGCGGGAATGCGGTTCTGACTCGGTCCATCCTACGCCGGGTTGGACTCTATTCCACCGATCTGGGCCCGCAAGGATCGCGCTTCCTTGCCGATGAAGACACCGATATGTATCTGCGCTTGCTCGCCGCAGGGGCAAAAGGAATGTATCTTCCTGATCTGATCATCTACCACTACATCCATCCTGAAAGACTGACGAGACGGTACTTTCGCCGATGGCATTTCTGGCGTGGTGTTTCCTCTGGCGTGCTGGACAAAAGGCACCCCAAGAACGTCGCATATCTGTTCGGGATCCCACGCTTCCTGTTTGGAAACGCAGTACGGGCTTTGCTTCGAATGTTGGGCACAACTCTGAAAATGCGAAGAGACCCAGCACAAGGGTTTTCGGACGAGCTAAGAGTGTGGGATCTGGCTGGCTTTTTCTACGGCAAGCACCTTTATAAAGCCGCAAAGTAACAGCAATGCTGTTTTGGACCAGTCATTACACTAGTACGACTTACGATTACAAGTGAAAAGACCTCCGCGAGTCTGCAGTGCAGGTGGTTGCAATCGCCAATCGAAAATCGTCAATCGTAAATTCCAGAAGCAGCTAGCTGTATGACGACGGTCGAAGGAAACCAAAGAAATCGCGCCACCGCTTGCGGACGAACCCAATGATAAAGCGAAGCCGGATCTCGCGTTCAAAAGCCTCAATGGGTTGGTTTCGCAAACCAGAAACGATCCATTTCGCACCATTGCTCAGCGCCTGCCGATAGATGTGGGCCGGCACTCCAAGGAAGTGCCCGCGTTTGGAGCGTTCTACTTCTTCTGTTCGTAGCATTGCATGGAAGAAGCCGTGTCCTGCGTGCCATCTGCGGTGGTAATCCTTTTGCAACCGTTCAGGCGGCACTTCTGCGGTGACGACGAGCTGGGGAAGATAACTTCCTTTGCGGCCCGAACGCCACAGCCGTAGCAGCATGTCATGATCTTCCAACGAGCCGATTCCGTCCTTGACTCGTTGGAAATCCGGCTTGAACAAACCAATCACTTCAAATGCTTTTAGCCGGAACGCAACATTCGCACCGATTAAAGAAAGCTGGCGGTCCATATCTACATAGAACGAGTGATCGCCATAGTCAAGCAAGGCCAGGGGAGCCCAGTGAGAGCGAGTCAGCCACGCCGGAGGCTGGGACTCCCATCGGGGCAGCACCTTTCCGCCCACCGCATCGGTGCTCGGGTCAGAATCAAAGCAAGCCTTGATTTGGGCAATCCAGTCGCTGGCAACGCACACATCATCATCGGTGAACGCAATGATGGGTGCGCGAGCGTTCGCGATTCCGGTATTCCGCGCATAAGATAAGCCTTGCTGTGGCTCGAAAATATAGCGAAGCTTCTCGGGATGTTTGGTGATCAGTGCTTGTACGAGGTCTCTGGTTTGATCGGACGAGTTGTTGTCAATGACGAGAATCTCATAGCTCATTTCATTCGCTTGCTGGCATAGCAAGGCTTGCAACGCCCTCGCAAGAACAGTGCACCTGTTGTAGGTGCTGATCACAACCGAGACATCGACAGCCATAACGAAAACTCTTTTCTAAAATCTGGTCCCAACTCCAAGAGATAACGACAATAGCATTCCCGTTCGCTTATTCCACCGCCGGAGCATCCACTAAGTGATTTAGCTTAACTCCAATAGGGCCTTCGACCAATTGCACGACCCGGAGCATGTTGCTATTATGACGCCAAGCTTTTACGTCCCTTCGTTGTTGTCCTCGCGACTCTGGCCACAAAGCGACCCGTCCCTCAGTTCTGGCAAGCATAGCTGAGGTTCGAGCCGGTTGGGCCCAGAGCAAACCCAAAAAAATCGTTCAGACTCAGAGATGAATACTGAACTTACGTAATCTCGACCAGGCGTTGTGGGGCAGCAATATTGATGCGGTGCCACTTCACTCCGTCGGACAAACTCGATCCGATGTATTTTCGCCCAAATGTGGGAGGAGGAGCACGGAATGCCAAGTCTACCTAAGCGGGGGTTAAGCGTTTACTTTAGAAACATGGCGTGTATTGCTGGGATAATCACCAGCGGAATCCTTGCGCATGCCAACACCAGTGACGTGGTACTGTATGCCTCGAAAGCACCTGTGAAATCGGGGACGTGGGCCGTGGTTGTGGATTCCACCGCCGCCGGCGGGTACGCCATTGGGAATCCTAACCTGGGTGCCGCCAAAATTAGCACTCCCCTGGCCACGCCAAAGAACTACTTCCAACTAAGTTTTCCCGCATACAGTGGAAAGGCTTACCATTTTTGGATTCGTGCCAGATCCCTTAACAATGCCACTAGTAACGACTCTGTGTACGTTCAGTTTTCCGACAGCGTGAACAGTTCGAAAACGGCCGTTTATCGCATCGGAACTACGTCGGCAGCACCAGTAATCCTTCAGTCTTGTTCTGGAGCGACCATACAAGGATGGGGTTGGACGGATAACGGCTGGTGCGGTTTGGGCTCGCCGATTTATTTCCAGACTACTGGAACGCATACCATCCGTGTGCAAACTCGTGAAGACGGTCTCAGCATCGATCAAATCGTGTTGTCTCCGCAGACCTATCTTTCCACGGCCCCCGGCAAGACTGTCAACGATACGATCAAGCTGGCGGCCAATTTGCCGGCGCTTAGCTCAACCAATGTGAGCATTACCACCAACCCGACCTCCGGATCTGCTCCTTTATCTGTGAACTTCACAGCCAACGTGACGCTTACCAGCGGATCGGTCTCGGCCTACAGCTGGAACTTCGGCGATGGTCAAACTTCAACGGCAGCCTCGCCTTCTCACACCTATTCGACTTCCGGCAATTTCAGCCCTACGTTGAAAATCACTACCAGTGGCGGGGCAACTGCAAACGCCTCGACTTTGCTGAGCGTGAGCGGATCTTCCAGCAGCGTTAAATTGCGCGTCATGGAAGCCAACATCTTTTACGGTGGTCGTGGAACCGACAACATCATTAATTTGGCCCGTGATGCCGCATGGATTGCCAAGATGAATCCCGACGTGGTGTCTCTAGTCGAGGTACTGGGTGGTTCTAACGACCCGCAAACCCTGACCAGCTTGGTAAAACAGAAGACGGGAATCAGCTGGTACTACACTTACGCTCCCAAGTATCCAGGATGCCCCGAAGGTGTCATGATTCTGAGCAAATGGCCCATCGTGAGCAGCTCGCAATACTTCATGAAGTATCAAATGCCGATAGCCCAAGCGACTCTTAGCGTGGGCGGGAAACGCGTAAACTTTTTCTCCACCCATTTCCAGTGGCCGGCGAGCGCCAGTTCGGAACGTCAAGCCGAGGCCAACCAGTTGGTTTCCTTCGCCAGCAAGTTCGCCGAGCCCCGTATCATCGCCGGTGATTTTAATGCGCAAGATGGCACGCCGGAGATCAATATAGTCGAGCAGAAGTTTCTGAGCGGATGGAATATAGCATTAAGCCACAAAACGGCGGTCGCCTATTCCGATAATCCGCCTGACCAGTACACCCGGACTCGCAAAAGCAGGATTGACCACGTCTTTTATTCCAAGGGAGCCACTAACCTGTCGGTCACTGCCGGAAAGGTGCCAGACACACGGAACCTCGCGATTGCGCCAGTCATAAAGATAGGAACCAGTGACGATAAAGGAGTAAGACCCTCAGACCATAACTTTATGACAGTAGATTTTACGGTCTACTAGGAACCGTGCCGCTTCAGCAACAGGGGGCAACATTCGTTGCCCCTCGCAGAAAACTCAACCCCTGCACAATCACTTTTCAACCACTATCCACTAGATCCATCCGAGAATCTCGTCTGCCGCACCTGACATCGTGTTAGTGTCTAATCAAGAAGTCGGCAGCATATCCTTTTTCTCGCCGTCCCTCTCGGCCAATGCGGATTCTCGTCGAGCCTGGCAGCTACACGTGCCTGAACATGGGCGACGTCGCCATGTTGCAAGTCGCTGTCTCCCGCCTCACCGCGCTCTGGCCAGACGCTCGCATAGGTGTCGTGACGCAGGATGCGGAGCGCCTCCGCTCTCATTGCCCGGCGGCCATCCCTGTGCTCGAAGCTGGAAAACGAGCTTGGTTTCAGGGCCATATCTCTGGACGTTTACGACATAAGCTGCCTTCGCCTTTGTCAGGCATTGTCGAAGCCGCCGAACTGGCTTGTCGCCGGCGCATGCCAACCCTGGTTGCTTCTCTCCTCGCATTCAGGATGAAACTCAGGCGCCAGGAATTCAGCGGCATGAAAGCATTTCTCGAAGAAATTCTGAACGCCGATCTGGTTATTGCGGCCGGCACAGGCATGATCACGGATCATTTCCATGAAAGAGCTGTCGAGCTACTCGATACCTTGGATATGGCTAACCGCCTAGGCATTCCCACCGCGATGTTCAGCCAAGGTCTCGGTCCAGTTACCGACCCAAGACTCTTGGCGAAAATGAAGGCAGTTTTGCCGGCAATCCGGTTGATCGCCGTTCGGGAGAATCTCATAACGCCACAGCTGTTGGAATCGGTAGGAGTTCCGTCCAATCGGATTCTTAGGGCCGGGGACGACGCCTTGGAGCTGGCATTTAACCATCGCGTTCACAACCTCGGCAACGCTATCGGTGTGAACCTTCGAATTGCCGAATACTCGCAAATTGACTCGGCGATGCTTGAATCGGTGCGTGCCGCCTTGCAGCATTCAGCCGCAAAGTATGGCTCGCCTTTTGTTGCGATCCCGATCCTCTGTCGAGAGGATTCCGACCTTAAGGCCATTCGATCGCTGCTTTCCGGCTGCGACCATTATGTCGACGACGACGTGCGGCCTGACACGCCGTCAAAAGTCATCGCACAAGTCTCTCGCTGCCGGCTGGTTGTGACGGGCAGTTATCATGGGGCAGTATTGGCAGTGGGACAAGGAATACCAGCTGTGGCCCTGGCGCGATCGCAATATTACCTCAATAAATTCCTGGGCCTCAGAGACCAATTCGGCGACGGCTGCCAAGTCATTGCACCAGATGATAACCGGTTCGAAGAAAAATTGACTGCTGCACTCGAGCGCGCTTGGAGCACGGCTCAGGATTTGAAGCCATCCCTACTCGCGTCGGCGGAGAAACAGATTCGGTCCGGTACAAACGCCTATCGGCAAGTCGCTGAACTGATGGGGAGGAGTAGCCCCTCATGAATCAGAAGTTCCTCGTCTTTGGACACCCAAATGAGCAGGCGTGCCGTTGCAGCAACCATTTTCATCCGACCAGGCCCAGGCACGCGCCAGAAGGCTACCCTTTCTCTGCGTGTGCCCGGGTGAATTTAGTTGTAAGTGTACCCACCTGTTAGCGTAACGCTCTGGTTATCCGGGTTCGTGATCACCACGTCGACGGTTCCGGTGGACTGTCCGGTCGGGGTGGTCGCATAAATATAACTACCCGTCCAGGTCTGTACCGTCGCTGGACGTCCACCAATCGTGACAGTCGCTCCGTACTGAAAGTTTGCGCCATTGATCGTGATGCTCGTTCCTCCGTTCGCTGTCCCAGAATTCGGAGACACACTCGTAATGCTGGGTGGCGGTGGAGTCGTGTAATTGAACCCGCCGCTGAGAGTACTGCTTGGACAAGGGGCCGGATAACATCCCCTGGTCACTACTACATCGGCCAGGCCAAGAGGGTTAGGTGGAGTATTTGCAGTAATCGTGGAGCTATCTACCACGACAGAGGTGGTCGCATTCTTCCCTCCTACACTCACGACATCGCCTGCAACAAATCCGCTCCCTCCGATAGTGATGGCTGTACCGCCGGCCGAGGATCCGCTGGAAGGCGACACCGAGCCTACGCTCGGAGGTCCCACCGGCGCAGCGTAGTTAAAAGCGCCTGTGGCGGTCTGGTTATCCGGATTTTTCACCACCACGGCCACCGGTCCAGACCCGCCCGGCGTCGTAACGTTGATCACAAAGCGGCTGGTGCTGTTGACTACGGCAGGGGCGCCACCGAAGGTCACCGTTAGACCCGACACAAAATTTCTGCCAGTAATCGTAACCGTATCTCCGCCACTCGGAGATCCTGTATTAGGCGACACAACATTGATCTTTGGCGCGGTAGAAACTGGGGTGGGGGGTTGGTAAGTGAAGCTGCCGGGAAGGGTGCCATTGTCGCCCCCTTTGTTAGTTACGGTGACATTTAGCGTCGCAGCCGCGTGCGCAGGCGTTGTGGCCGTGATGGTTGTGCTGTTTACAACCACAGTCTTGGTGGCGGTAGCCTGGCCAAAACTAACCGTTGCGCCTGTCGCGAAATTGGTCCCAGTGATCGTGACAGTTGTACCGCCGCTGACAGGGCCAGAAATGGGACTAACCGCAGTGACCGTTGCACCGGGGCCGGGAGGGGTTGGCGTTGTAGTCGTAAACGACCAGATCGGGCCGCCGGCAATGATGTTCGCCATGGTTTTCCCAACGATCCGCCAGAAATACGTTGTGCCCGGAGTCAGATTGGAGACTTTGTAGGTTTCGAGAGTGGGGGGGGCGGGGTCTCCGGTGATCACATCGGACGCTAAGAGTGGCGGATTCGAGGTAGTGCCAAAGTACACGTCATATCTTTGCCCCCAAGGGCCGCCGTCCCACGTGAGCGTAAGGCTGAGGGGCTGCGTAGTGGCAGCATTCAGAGGCTTTTTATATACCGGAGTGGTAGGTCCGAGAGGCACAAAAGGCTTGTATTCCGGGGGGTTCGTGAACGTCGAGTTCCATCGCCGCTCAAACGAATTCACAAACCACTGAAAAAACCATGGTTTCGTCTTGGTGAAATAGTTATGCTCCTGCTGACTATTGGCGGATTGAAAACTCCAGTTCGATGACCCGAAAACTGCCATCTTCTGCAGCGGCGTCCCAGGCTGCCCGTAAAACAGTAAGGCCTTCTCGTGGTTTATTCCCTGATGGTTGTCAGTTTTGATCGGAATGCCTGCCATGTACAGACGGTCCACATTGTACGAGTCCCATACTCGAGCGGGATTTCGATATTCCGCGGTATCAACAATCATCCGCACGGCAACTCCCCGCTTGAAGGCGTTTATCACGGCGTCGGCCTCTGGCGCATTCGTAATACGAAACATGTCGATATCGAGCTTCACCTTCTCTGCATTGATGGCGTTAATCGCGCGCTGCCCGTAATTATGCGCCGCGATTGTGGAAGGAGGAAAATTCAACTCCGGATTTAAGGTAATCGCGGGCCCCCAAGACCGAGTCGGTGGCGGCACCATAGGGTTGGGGTTGTAGTCGCGGTAGCTCACTGTGTCGATCCACCAGTCGTCATATTTGCTTTTGAAACTGTTGACCACAGCAGGATCATCTGAAAAGTAAATCGCTTCGTCGGTATAGTTCAAATAAGGAGTGAAGGGCTTAAATTCCGAAACCGTGAAATTTGCTCCACTGAATTCAACTGTACCTTGACTAGCGAACATCATCATCTTCCAGTGCAAAATCCCGGTTGCGAATCTTTCTCGCATTGGTATACCAGCATTGACAAGCTGCTGGAGGATCGTCGCATTCTGGGGATGGGCGTCCTCGGCTCGCGTGTCCATCAGGACTCTGACCTGCACTCCTCGATTTTTCGCGGCAATCAGGGCGTTAGAAAACGTTGTATCGTCCGTAAACCAGAACGCCACATCGATTGCCACCGTCTCGTTGTTTATTAGGGCGAGCAGAGGCGCACGGCAATCTTCAAAAGACGTGTCACATAACCGCTCCGCGGCGTGGGAACTCGACGCGAGAAATAGAAACAATATAGGCAGGAGAAATATGGTGCTGAATATTTTTGGCGTCATAGGGCCTCGGGTGTTAGTTGACAGCGCAGCGAGCAGGTTTTAAAGGGGAGACATCGGGCGCAAGCTATTAACAGGATACACTCGAATGACTCCCACGCGATACTTTTTCTTTTATTCAGACGTGGACCCGTCACCGGTGGTTGCTCAGCGTTCCTATTAACTTCCTGTGACAAAGATCGTTCCCCAAACATTCGTGTTGAGCCGTCGTATCGAATCGAAACTTTCAAAATGGCGCAGAATCATACATTTAGGAATCCGGACAAAGTTCAATTACCTCATACAATTCGCGAACAGCACGATCGGTCGCTGTACCTGGCTTATAAAACAACTCGTCAGCAACGGCCTTGCGCTGCACCGACAAGCGCCCTGGATCAGCCAACTCACGCTCCACCGCCTCAACGGCCTGTGTTACGTTTCGAACACTAGTGGATGCCTCGGCCAGGAGCGCCACATATTCTGGATGGATGCTGGTCCGGACAATCAATTCGGGTATCTCGAGTCTTATTAGGGGGCGATCCAGCAGCAAATATTCAAAGCCCGCTGAGCTGTGGTCACTAATCATGACATCGGCGGCTGCCAAATAGGGCGCAATGGTTTCGCGTCCTGCTAAGTGTCCGCGCCCTGCACGCAGAATCGGTGTAAGCCTGCCTGGCCAATCCACGCCGCCTGAATTTCTGGGATCGAGATCGAGAGAGTTATCGTGCAGTTTGACGATCAAGTTGAACCCGCCCCGCATTAGTTCCGCCACTAATTCCTCCCCCATGACGTTCAGGGACGAGTAAGGAGTCCAGGTCGGGGCATAGAGCAGAGTCGGACGCGAAGGATCCAAGCCCAACGAGGTTAAGATCTTGTCGCGGTCGAGTGAACCATCTACCAGACAATCTGCTTTCGGCATACCCACCAGCCGAGAGGCTGGGCTGTCGTGGTCGATAGCGCCGCTGCTAATAAAATTATCCAAACGCCGTCGATTGATGAAAAACAGTCGATCCCACTCTCGCACCGAGCGCTCCGGCCGATCATAGATGTTGCCGTATTTCCCCGCCACTCCATGGAACATCTGGACTCGCCGTGTACCTCGCGGCAGGGTGGCCCAAACGAAATCGGCGGCAACATAAGCATCAAATTTCATAAGTGCCGCGCGGAACGGGCTGATGCGCTGGATTCCATCATCTGCTTCCGCGAAAACGATGCTCGGATCACGAACCTCCGTTGGAGAAGAGCAGTAGAACTTTACTCGCAGGTCCTTCCGCATGCGCTGATACAAAGGAGCCATCATGGCGTACTCCATCGGCAATCTCGCGTTTAACAGCACACATCGGAGGTCGGGGTTCCAGCTACGTCGCCAGTAAGTATCAATCTGGCGTGCCCGTCCGATAATTTGATTCCGTGTCATCGCTCCCGGATGAACCTCGTCCCTTGTGGTTTAGCGTAGGTATTGTTTGGAAAGCCTTTGGAGGAAGAATCGGGAGCTGCGGCAGAATGACTTTCAGGGCTCGTTCGTAGTCAGCCGCGAAATCAATCTCAATCCATGGATAGCCCCGCGTTCCGATTGCATGCAAGGGACGTAGTTTCGCAAAGTGTTGAAATGCCCTGGGCGCCCAACTTCGCAATCCACCATCTTTGATAAGGGTACCCAGTTGTTCGGTCAGTATTCGTGCCCCTGAGACCCCGAATTTCACGATGCCCACATTCTCGCCATCGGCCTGGTTCGGATCCATTTCCTTGGAAATCTCTATCACCTGGCCGCGGCTTATCTTGACCTTCATTTCTTCATCGCCATAAGAATTATCCTCGCGATAACCAACCAGAAGCGCGTCCTCATATCTTGCGGTGAGAAGATCCAACAAAAGCTGCGGATGGAAAAATACATCTGTATTCATCACCACGAAGCCATCCAGAAAAAAATGTCTCGCCAGCCATAGCGAGTAGAGGCTGTTTGTCTCCTGATAAATTGGATTCTCAATATATTGAACGCCGGCACCGCAAACTTGCCGAACCTGCTGGGACTGAAATCCCACGACGACCACGATGTCCTCAATGTCGCTTTGCCTTAAATAAAAGATCTGACGCTCGATGATTGTCAGTTCCCCTAGCTTCAATAAACACTTGGCTCGTTCTCCAGCGCCTCGTTCCAACCGAGTACCTTTGCCGGCCGCCAGTAAGATTGCCCTCATTTTCGCGTCCGCACTCAGGTCCGCAACTCCAAAACATCGGAAGGCTCGCTTTGTGGTCCTGTCAAATGGCGATCTTTCCAACGCTGCCGGAACATTCCGAGAAAGAACCACACCCAGAGCTCGTGGTCAAAACTTTCTCCACTTTTACCCGCTAATTTCGCCCCGAGAATTCCGCCAAGCGAGCGAAGAAGTTTCCTGTACATATATCGAGGAACACCGAGAATGTGGGGAACTTTCGAAAAATCCAGGCCGGTTTCCTCAGGTGCAAGCATGTCTATCTTACGTTGCTGGTACAGCATTGCGCGGCTTACCCCATGCCAATAGAACCAACGGCGAAAATAGCGCTTGTTCAGTCGATCCTGTGGAATCACGTGATGCACAACCATCCCGGGCACATACATACCTCTAAGCCCAGCCTCGCGCGCCCGCATACCCCACTCGCGGACTTCCTGGCCGAGAAGGGTGCCAGCTTTTCGGCCGATCTTGGAATCCCAAAGGCCCGCCCGCTCGAAGGCATGCTTCCGAAACGCCAGATTCACTCCGAGTGGCGGATAGCGGTTGCCGAATTCCACTGGTTTTGGCCCGTAATCCAGTAGTGCGATCACCGACCAATGCCGCCCCCCAT
>Ga0137378_10005418_pt1 | contig 11075 bp, 12 predicted proteins | sample SagtaG_21_FD_104813 | JGI IMG/M metagenome (GOLD analysis project Ga0137378, IMG submission 104813) | Vadose zone soil microbial communities from Sagehorn Ranch, Mendocino, California, USA - Sage2_L_60_16 metaG | ecosystem: Environmental > Terrestrial > Soil > Vadose zone | place: USA... | reverse complement strand
TCTACTGGCAGATGCTGGCGATTCACCCGCACCGAGTCAACCCCGGCGCACTGTGGCTCTCGGCCCAGTCGGCAAAGGCCTGAGCGGGCCAAAGATAAGGGGGCTCAACATGTCCGGTCCGACAGCATCCACCCGCCCGGCCCGCAGCTACAAGGCGGCCGCTGACATCCTGTCCGGCCGCGATCCGGTCTTGCGCCGGCTCGTCGCCCAGGCCGGTCCTGTCCGGGTGAACCCGCCGACCGAGACGCACTTCGCGGCTCTGGTCCGCGCGATCTTGTACCAGCAGTTGGCCGGCGCGGCGGCACGCGCCATCCATGGGCGCCTGATCGCCTCGCTCGGCGGTGAGGTCACCCCGGACGGTTCTTGTCGCTTTCTTCGCAGACGCTGCGGGGCGTGGGCCTGTCCGCCAACAAGGCGGCGTCCATGCGGGATCTGGCGACGAAGGTGCGGGACGGGTCGGTGGTGCTTGAACCGGCTGGGCTGCGGGGCCAGGGCGACGACGAGGTCGTCGCCATGCTTGCGGGGGTCCGGGGCATCGGCACGTGGACGGCGCAGATGTTTCTCATGTTTCAGCTGCGGCGGCTGGATGTGTGGCCCACCGGCGATCTCGGGGTGCGGAAAGGGTTCGGGCTGGCGTGGGGGATGCCGACGCCGACTCCGAAACAACTCGAGGCGCTCGGCGACCCGTATCGGCCGTATCGCTCGGTCGTGGCGTGGTACTGCTGGCGCGCCGCCGAGCTCTATGGCGGTGCCGCGGAAAGCGCGCTCACCAGCTAGCTGGTCCCTCGCCCGCTCGCCGGGCCATGCCGCGAAGAGCAGGCCCACCGACTGCGAAGCGCGCAGTGCCGCCGATCTGGGCGGCTTCGGTCCGCGGAGTCCGTGCCGTCCCCGCCGCCCATAACGGGCTGATCCAGCGCGCAATGGTCGTCGGCAGGGTCGCCCCGGCGCCGGCCAGGTGTGCTGCGCGCGCGGGATGCTGCAGCCTGACGGGCCAGGCCCTGGTCACCACGCCCCGCCGCAGCCGGTCACCTTACCTGCGCCCATGTTCGCTGCGTCTTGTTGTCTGGGCAGGCAATTTCTCTATCGGCGACTCAGCAAGCCAGGCCTCTCTGTGCACAAACATGTGGATGACTTGTGCAAACGCCCGAAGAATCTGTGTGCAACGTGGGGATAACGTTGGGATTCCCGGGCGGCCGTGCCTTGTGGCAGGGCCGTTACCTGGGAGAATACTATCCACGCCCTGTGCACGGGAGAAAACCTGAAAGTGTCCGCATGTGATCATAAAATTGCTCACAGAAAGCTGAATGTTTACCGTATATTTATCTAGCTGTGATTCGAAGACGGGACTTTGGGATTCGAGAGCCCAGACGGTGAGCCCGGACGCTTTGAAGGGGAGGAGAAGCGTCATGATGGCGTACGCGCACGGGGGAACCAGCCGCTGTCTAACGGTAGGTTACGTTTCCCGGTGCTGGGAGATGACCGGCGGCCTGGCATGACCGCGGCCGCGCCGGCACCCACCGGGGCCCCGGAACGCCTGGGGACGCGCAGTCGGCCGTCCGGCGCGTTACCCCGGCGCACGTGCCTGTTCCCGGGGCAGGCCTCATCGGCGAGGCACGCGTCAGCAAGAAGCTGCTCGCTAACGTCAGCTCGCGTTGGCGCGATCACCCACATGCTGACGAGCTAATACTCGTGGCCGGGACGCGCAGGAATGTTAAGGAGAAGCGCACATGATCAGACGACTGGCGTTTGCGGCCGAAGCTCGGCGAGTTCATGGCACCCGCCGCTGGACAGCACTGCGCGAGCCGGTGAGCGCGGGCGAGTGGCTGACGATCCAAGAATGCGCCAAGGAAGCCTATCGCCCGCGCAACGGCAGAACGCAGGCGTACGCGCCGGTTTCCCGCCCGTCGCAACGGGATTGACCGGACAGCGATGGCAGCGCACCTATCACGCCTAGCAGGCAGCACCGGCTGCCACTGGCTAGCGCGGGCTGCGGAGATGGCCGACCTGGCGAGCGGGAATCAGCCGCTATCGCCAGATCCCGCCCCAATGGACTGGACCTGCTTGCCGCGGATCGCCACGCGCACGCCTGGCGTGGATGCCGGATCGGTCCGCGCAGCGCGAGACTTCACCATCGCCACCTTGCAGTGGTGGGGCGTGACAGAACGCAGCGGAGACATCGCGGTCGTCGTGTCTGAGCTGCTGACCAACGCGCTGCAGCACGCCCTGCCAGGTTTCGGCGACACCCGGCCTCGATGGCCGATCCGGCTCGGTCTGCTACAGCCTGGACCCTGCGTGCTGTGTGCCGTCGCCGACCCGAGTGAATTGGCCCCGGTACCCAAAACGCCGGTTTCCCTCGCCGAGACCGGCCGCGGACTACACATCATCTGCGCGCTCAGCGACAAGTGGGGCTACACCCCACCAAACGACATGGGGAAAGTCGTGTGGGCCATGTTCTCGACGCGGCTCGCTGCACCGTGGCACCTGCAAACGGGTGGTTGGTCCGATACCCGGCGGCCCGAAGATCGCTTCTGAACATGGCGAGCAGTTCAGATCCGCCGGTCCGACAGCGCTGAGGGCGCAACCCAAGTACGCAATTACTTCTCCTGGTATCTCTTGCGCCGAGTCGGCCGTCGGCCGGGCAATGCACGCTGACCTGGGCGCCGTGTCCGCTTCTGCCGCTGACCAGGATGTCGAGTGGTGCGGTTTTCTCGACTGCCGAGCTCACCTCCCTGCGTGCGCGGGTCACCCCTGCCGTTAGCCATACCGAGTCGGCAGGGCGGCGCGAAAGCACACAACGAACGCCTACATTCCGCGACAATCGCTGCCTGCCTTGCCGGACTTGTTCGTCGGTCTCTCCTGGCCTTGCCGGCGAGGCGGAAGGACTGGGCGACGTGCCAAGATCCTGGCTCGCTGAACCGGTCGGGCTTGCCGAGGGGGTCACGCTCGGCGTGGGGCTGCCGGTCGGGCTCGGGCTGCCGGTCGGGCTCGGGGTTGCGGTCGGGCTCGGGCTGCCGGTCGGGCTCGGGCAAGCGCCCGGGCTCGGGGTTGCGGCCGGGCTCGGGCAAGCGGCCGGGCTGGTGCTGGTGGCCGGGCTCGGGCAAGCGGCGGGGCTCGGGCTGGTGGTCGGGGTGGTGCTGGCGGCTGGGCTTGCCGTGGGGCCGGTAAGAGCCGGTGTGGGCGCCGCGCAGGATGCCGATGCCGGCTGCCTGTGATTTGGCGTGCCGGGCGCGGTGCTGGTCACGGCTGTTCCGCCGGTGGGCACGCCCGTGCCTCGCCCGCTCACCCCTGGCCCGGCTGTGCCGCGTGCAGGCCCGCCGCTCTCCAAAGCCCGGATGAGCGCGGCCGTATGCGAAATCGCCTGCCGTGGCAACGGAGTCAGCGCGAGAGCGCCCGCTGCCACAGCGAAGACGGCAATGGCCAGCCCAGCGGCCGGGCGCAGCCGCGCGAGGCGCCGCCCGTGCGGCGGGCCGCGCCGCGCCGCCCGGAACCGCTCACGGACAGCTCCGGGCACTGTGCTCAGCCATGTCAAGACTGACTGCAGCCCGCCCAGCGCGCGCCTGGCCGCTTCGGAATACCCGGCCATCATCCACGCGACCGGCACCGGATAGGGCCGGGTCAGCCGGGCGCGGATCCGCTCCAGGCCGTCTTCAGCGGGCTCTACCGAGTCCGCTGAAGCGTGCAGCGCACGGCGCAAAATCTCGTCATAATCACGATCGCGCTGGCTCATGCCTCACGCTCCAGCACCGCGCGCAGCGACGACATGGCCCGGGCGGTATGGCTCTTGACGGCGCCCCTGCTGATGCCCATCGTCGAGGCGATCTGAGCCTCTGACAGGTCGCCGTAATACCGGAGTACCAGCGCTTCACGCTGGCGCGCGGGAAGCGTGCGCAGCGCGGTCACCACGGCTGAGCGCTCCAGCTGGGCGATCGCGCCCTGCTCGGCGCTTGGCATGTCCGGCGGCGGTTTCGGCGCGTTCCGGTCGACTACCACGCGGTGCCGCAGCACGGAACGGGACCGGTTCACCACCGACTGCCGCAGATACCACAGTGCCTTGTCGCTGTCCCTGAGCCGACGCCAGCCGCTGTGCATCGCGATGAACGACTCCTGCACGACTTCCTCCGCAGTCGCCACATCGCGTACCAGCAGTGCCGCAAGCCGCACCAAAGATCGATAATGCGCGGCGTACAGCGCAGTCACCGCACGGCCGGCATCCTGGTCAGCCGGAACCGGGCCCAGCGCGCGTGCCGCCAAGGTCTCGGTCAGGTGAACTGGGCGCCCAGGCACATCGTCCGATTCAGCCGCTGTCATCGCGGAGCCTCCCAGCCGGCCAATGGCGCCCGCGCTGCCTCAGCGACCGCACCGCCGCCACCCATCCGTGCTGACCCGCTGAAGATCACCTGCCGCCGCGTCCCTCCCCCGGAACTGCCCTCCCAGCGCCGCCCAGCCCCGGCGCCAGGCAGGACGATCAGGACGGCTAACCTCAAACCTCCATATTAATCACAGTGATGCCAAGCGCGGTCAGTGTCCAGTCCCGGGCCGCCAGCAGACTCATCGTGATACGTCACTAAACCGGGGCGCCGCTTCGCCGGCGGGGAGCCCGGCGACGGTCACGATCTCGCCAATCAGGTCTGGTCTGGGCGGCGCGGGCGGCCACGATGGTACGAAGACCCGCCCGCCCCACAGGCGGTAGAGGCGGTCCACGTCATCTTCGCGGGATGCGGCGCGGAGGGCCTCGACGACCCGCAGAAGGCGGTGGGACTGGATGCGCGCGGCGACTGCTAGGGCGCGGATCTCGGCGGGCATGCCGTCCGGTGGCTGGTCGCCGTCACGCAGCCGCAGGCTCAGGGATCGCCAGCGAAGATCGAGGTTGCGGTGCGGTGCGACTTCGCGCAGCCATTGTGAGGTGATCCACGTCCAGGGGCAGGCGGGGTCGACGTAGATGCTGACCCGGCAGCCTGTGGATTTGGCGTGGGCGTGGCTGGTGGTCATGACTGGTTCTCCCTCCATCGCATCTCGTGAAGACCGGGCGAGGCGACCGCGAGGTCCGGGCCGGTCTCCGCGGCAACCGGGCAGGGTGTCCGTTCAGTGTTGGCCTTCGAACACGCCGGCCGCATCAGGGCTGGCGGCAGCGGCCGCATCTGGAAGCCGAGTTGCTCGGCCATTGCCTGCCGGTCGAAGTACCTCTCGACCGAGGTGATCTTGCCGGCGGTGACGGTGACCACATCGACGCCCCGCATAGCCACCGGCCGGCCGGTCGGCGGCTGCCAGTTCCACGGGCCGGTTTTGGTGCCGCGCATCAGCCACTGCGTGATCACCCGGCCGTCAGCGGGCTGACCATCCAGGATCTCAAAGCTCAGGTCCGGGAATGCGGTGAGAAGTGCTCGCGCGTGCTCGGTGATGGCGGTGCCGGTGAGCGGCGGCCCGGTGACCGTCGGGCCGGTGTAGCTGCCGCCTTCGGCGAAGGCCGCGGCCACGGCATCGGGGGCGCGCGCGGTCCACGCAGCGAAATACGGCTCGACCAGCGGCAGCGAGCTTGGTGCTGCGGTCATCCTCGGCCCCATACTTGAGCCTGATGGTGAGGATCTTGAAGTTCTTGGTGAACGTGACACCGGCGGTGCCCGCCGCGCCGTCGAAGCGGCCGGTTCCGCCGGTGACCGCGAGCACGGCCGGTTCGGGCTGCTGCGATCTGAAGGCGATGACTCCCTGCACGGTCAGGCTGGCGTTGTTCCACACGGCGGTGACGACGCAGCTGGCCAACGTCTGCTCGGCGTGTTTCTGGGGGATCCTGGTCAGGGTGCACACGCCCGCGTCGTGGCCCACGATCGGGTATCCGCCGTTGACCTGGCGGGTGGTGGTGAGCTGATCGTTGATGATCAGCTCATCGCCCTGGGAGAAGACCTTGGGGTTGGTGCCCGGGACCGGGATGAATCCCGGGTCGGTGGCGCCGTGGTTGATGTCGAAGGCGTAATAGGTGAACTGTTGCTGGCGGCGGTGTGGCTGCGGTGGCGGCGGGCGACCCGGGCCGAGCGGCGCGGCCTGGCCCCGCTGTGGGTAGCCGTGTGCATCTATGTGGTTGCGGGCCTGATGGGGGCCTTCGCCTCGCCCAACCCTGTGGCTGATCCGTTCGCGTACTTCATCTGGGAGCTGCAAAGCGTGCTGCAGATCGCCTTGCCGTTCGTGTTCTTGTGGGGGCTGCTGTCCACCCGCCTCGCCCGCAGCGCAGTGGGTGACCTGGTGATCGAGCTGGACCGGCCCCTCCTGCCGGGGGAACTGCGGGCCTCACTCGCCAGGACACTTGGGGACCCGTCGCTGCAAGTGCTGTACCCGCGCGAAGGCCAGGACCGGTGGGTCGATGCTGACGGCCGCCCAGCGCCGCTGCCGGGGCCCGGCGGCGGACGGCAGGCGAGGACAGTCACGGTGGTGGAGCGGGAAGGTCAGCCGCTGGCGGCGCTGATCCACGACCCGGCGCTGGACCAGGGGCTGGTCCGCGCCGCCGCGGCGGCGGCCGGGATGGCGATCGTGAACGAGCGGCTGCAGGCCGAGGTCCGGGCCCAGCTGGAGGAGGTAAGGGCGTCGCGTCAGCGGATCGTGGAGGCCGGGGACGCCGAACGCCGCCGGGTGGAGCGCAACCTCCATGACGGTGCGCAGCAGCGGATGGTGACGCTCGCCCTCTCGCTGGCGATGCTGAGGGAGCGGGCAGGCGGCGACCCGGCGATGTCAGCCCCGCTTGACCAGGCCGCCGCCGAGCTGAAGCAGGCCATCGCCGAGCTCCGCGAGCTCGCGCGCGAAGTACGGCTGCCGTACTACGGTGCGTGCGCCGCAGTGCACAGATCGCAGCATGCTGCATAGTTATGCGACATCACCCTGCCCACAGGACCATCCGCAATTGCCGCATATAGCGCGTCAGGTCAAGCATGATGCAGCCACTTGGCGGGCCGGTGCTGGATCGGCAAGCAGCTCGGCCAGCGATCGACGGTGACCTTCAGCAGACCGGTGACACCGGGCTGGACGGGTGGTCATCCTCGGGCTACGTCGGCCCCAGAAGTCGTTTCAGCGTGGCGCTGATCTGCTCCGGTGACCAGCGCTTCTCCAGCTGCTGCTGGACTCAGCTCCGCAGCCACAGATCGGCAGGCATCCTGGTTGTCTTCGGCCGCCGCGCGCGCCTCGCACGAGCGATGCCCGATCAGAAGACCGGCGGCCGCCTCGGTCCTGAGCAGATCTTTCGCCCGCGCCGCGCGCTGGCCAGATCTCCGTGCAGCGCTCTAAACTGCCCCCTGCGAGAGGGCACGCGCGTTAGCTCAAGATCTGTGGCAAGGAGGCCCCTATGCGAGCAAGGTACGCCCTGGTACTACTTGCGGTCGCGCCCGTATCACTGCTGCTCGCTGTTCCCGCCGGTGCTACCTCGGCTATCGACGTGCAGGCGAACAACCCGCAGGTGGCGGGGCAGCCGAACAGCAACAGTACGGCGGTCTTCCCGACCAACAAGCAGAACGAGCCGACCATCGCGGCCGACCCGCTCAATGCTTCCGATCTGATCGCCGGAGCCAATGACGAGCAGCTTCAGCCGCCGTGCGGCCCCGGCCCGGTGCGCGGGCCGGACGCGGCGGCCAGTGACTGCTCCTTCTTCCCGAACGTCGGAACCGACGGTGCCTACACGAGTTCCGACGGCGGGAAGACGTGGACGAACCGCGGGCTGCTGCCGGGCTTTTCTGACAACGGCGGCTCGCTGGTGTCCGACGGCGACCCGGTCATCGTGTTCGGGCCTGCTCAGGGCGGGAACGGGAAGTTCAGCTGGTCGAATGGCTCGGTCGCTTACTACGGCTCGCTGGCGAGCTTCGCGAGCGGGCAGTCCCGCACCGCCCCGGAAATGATCACCGTATCCAGGTCGCGCGACGACGGGCTGCACTGGACCGGCCCGGTGGTGGCCGCAAATGGCCATGGCTTCATCTTCAATGACAAGCCCGACATCTGGGTGGACCGCAACGCCTCGTCGCCGTTCTTCGGGCGGGTGTACGTGACCTGGACTCAGTTCCGCGACATCCCTGGCTGCGCAGAGCCGATCATGTTCACCGAGTCGGCCGACGGCGGGAACACGTGGTCCGTCCCCAGCCAGCTGTCGACCGCGCACAATTGCGGCCTCGGTGGCCGCCAGGGCTCGGTGGTCCGCACCGGACCGGATGGGACTGTGTACGTCGAGTGGGAGGACAGCGACCAGCAGGGTTCGGACCAGGTGATTGCGGCCTCGGCTGATGGCGGCGTCTCCTTCTCCCACGCCACGAAGATCGCTCATGTCACCGATATCGCCGACCCGATTCCGGGCGCCAACTTCCGCACCGACAGCTTCGCGAGCGTCGCGGTGAACCAGACGAGCGGCACTGTCTACGTGAGCTGGTCCGACGCGTCGGCTGGCGCCGGGCGGATTGAGGTCTCCGCTGGCACGAACCACGGAACCTCGTGGACGGCCCCGAAGGCCGTGTCGTCAGCCGCGCAGGGCTACGCGTTCTTCCAAGGGCTCGATGTCGCGCCGAACGGCAGGATCGATGCGGGTTTCCAGGCGCTCACCGCAAAGGACCCCAGCACCTACGGAACAGCGAACGCCACCATCAACAGCTACTACGTGGAGTCGTCCGATGGCGGGGTCTCGTGGTCCGCGCCAGTCCGGGTGACCACCGTGGGGTCGGACCCAGCGGCATCGGCGCAAAACAACCTGACGCGTCAGTTCTGGGGTGACTACAACACGCTGGTCAGCACCAACTCCAACGCCTGGTTCATCTACACCGACAGCCGAAATGGAGTCGGCTGCCCGGCAGTCGACGCCTACCAGCACTCGGTTGACGCAGGTTCGCCGATCACGAAACCCGCGCCGGAGAATGTTTGTGCGTCCCAGTTCGGCAACTCGGACGTTTTCGTTTCGACGATCACGCCGTGAAGCCGGCCGTTCGCTGACGAAGGGAGGGGGCGGCGTGACCCGCCCCCTCTCCACGACCGCCCCGGCAGCCGGCGGGCATTGACTGCGGTGCCGCCGCGGCAATGTGAGTTCGCGTTGGCGCGCCCACCAGGATGGATCCGTCCGCACAGTGCCTGGAGCGGCTGCCCGGACACAGCCACCTCGTGACGGAACACGACGAGGCCCCCCGATGGCACGGACGCGCCGGGATCCGCTGTTCTGATCGGCTTCGGCCAGGCCCTACCTCACCGGCGGCCTGGCCGCGCTGTCCGCCGGCGCCGCGGCGATCCATTTTGCGGTCATATTCGAGCATTTCGCAGAATACGCTGTGCGGCGTTTTCTTCCTCATCATCTCCTGGGCCCAGTTGATCTGGGCCGCAGTCGTGCTGTGGCGGCCGTCGCGGCTGTGGCTGTCGCTGGGCATAGCGGGAAACGCCCTCGTCCTGGCGGTATACGTGGCGTCGCGCACCACAGGCTTGCCGATCGGCCCCGACATACACAATCCGGAACCGGTCGGCGGTCTGGACGTGGTGAGCGGAATCCTGGAGTTCGCCCTGCCCGGCCTGCTGAGAGCACAGTTTCGAGGCGGCCTTGCCTGAGCAGCTCGGCGACAGCGACCCAGAGGACAAGGACCGTTACTCCGGCCAGGACAAACGAGGAGGGGCATAGACGTCGCCACCACGCGAGCCGAACTCCTGTCTGCCCGCCTGCAGCGGCCCGGTCTTGGCGCGAAGCGAACAGTGGCAAGCGATCTTCCGTCGCTCCTGCTCGCAGGATCTGCCAAGCGGACACTGGAGCTCCTCGACTCGTGCCGTATCGGCGCGACTCTCGCGCGTCTTCGATTGAAGATTACGACCAGTGGCATTAGACATCGATCGGCACGCCGCAGTCGCCACTGCCGTCAGTGCTCGCGCCGCCGGCGAACCCGGCGTGGCTAACGCCCAGCCTCCAGGAGCGGCCTGACCCGACAATCGGCTGCCGCACCCACGCTGGTCTGCGAACGATTCGTCGGCCGTCCCCGGACCCCTCTAATGTCGGACAGCGTCAACGTCGGGCCCTGGAACCGGGCGCGCCGGAACCGCCGTTCTGTGTGGCCGCGCGATCAGCCTGATGTGGGCGTTATAACGCCCAGATCAGGCCGTTATGGCTGCGCCCGATGATCGGGCAGTGCGCGGTGGCGTTTGCGGGCCCGGCGGTGGGCGATCTCCCAGGCTGGCCACGCTGCTCTCGCCGGCGTTGGCTGGTATCTGCGTGCCGCAGGCGTATGTGCGAGCGGGTGGGCCCTGATCACATCTGGCAGGGCACCGGCGTGGTCCCGGACACCCCTGTCCCCGCGGATCAGGCGTACGACGTCGCGTACGGCAAGGCACTCCGCCACGTGCTGGAGATCGGCGACGTGCCACCGCCCATCGCCGACGAGGTCCACGCCGCGCTCGCGACCATGAACGGGACCCCCAGCTGACCGCCAGACACATGGACACCGGCCGCGTCCACCCACCCACCGCGCAGGCGCGGCTGTCCTGGATGGCGACGCGCTTCCGCTGATCTGATCACCCAACCAGCACCGGCGGCAGGCTACAACCGCGCCCCAGCGCCCCCCGGCGACACAGTGTCTCCGGCGTCGCAGGGACGCAGAGCCGCCGTTCGGCGCGCTGATCCCGGTTCTTGGCTGGCCGTCGATGCCGCGCAGAACGGGGCAATCTGCGGCTTGGTCGGCCGGGCCGATCCGAAGCGCCCGGCACTCGTGATCGGCAGGATCAGGACGGCCGGCCGCGTCGGCTGACGGTGCGTGAAGCGCCCTCAACGGTTGAGTTAAGGCGCGTCGCGTAGATCTATCCCGGTGAGCCTGCACCGCGGACGTGCTTCTCCGCGAGCGCATCGTCGGGAGCCGGTTCGTGCTGCGGATGTCGCCGCTCGGCGTCGGGCCGTCACGCCACGTGATAGGCGGATCGTGCGCTTGACCCGCCAGTGCCGCCGATCTGGACGGCGAGCGGCGGTCTGGGCAGTTACGGTCGCGCCAGAACGGGTCGGTCTGTGCGCATGAGATGGCGCACGGCTCAGCCTTCCTCGTCGTCTCGGACGGCCTGCGGCCGGAGAGGCAAGCGTGCCTGCCGATGGCAGCACCGTG
>Ga0137378_10005416_pt1 | contig 11077 bp, 9 predicted proteins | sample SagtaG_21_FD_104813 | JGI IMG/M metagenome (GOLD analysis project Ga0137378, IMG submission 104813) | Vadose zone soil microbial communities from Sagehorn Ranch, Mendocino, California, USA - Sage2_L_60_16 metaG | ecosystem: Environmental > Terrestrial > Soil > Vadose zone | place: USA... | reverse complement strand
GGATTCTGGAAGCGGAAGTCGGTTACGGTTCCCTTCAAGGTTGTTAGTTTATTCGAGTCATAGCCCGCCGCGCCATGGTGTGCGAAGGCCGCACTGGCGAGCAGCAAAAGAGCAGCAGCCAAAGCAAAACGTGCCGCCAATTTGACATTCATTGGAGAAGACCTCCGATTGGAGGCGACTATTCCATTGCCATACGTGTTTTGTCAATGCCCTACTCGCGGTGGAAGCGTTGTGCGGACGAGTCCGAGTAAGCATTCGGAGCAAATTGTGTTACAGTCGGCGGCAAAATCCGTCGAAGGAGGGAGCCCATGGAGCCTCCTGCGTTCAAATCCTCTTCGGCAGCGCCGTGGAGAGCCGCGCGCCATCTTTGCATCACGTTTTTCTTGGCTGCGCTGGTTCTCGCCGTGCCTCGTGCAGGGGTCGCTCACGATATCCCGAGCGATGTGACGGTGCAGGCGTTTGTGAAGCCGGCCGGGCAGCAACTGGACCTGCTGCTGCGGGTGCCGCTCAACGCCATGCGCGATACGGAATTCCCCGAGCGCGGCCCCGGATATCTGGATTTGGCGCGCGTGGATGCCTCGTTGCGCGAGGCGGCCTCAGTGTGGATTGCCGATGCCCTGGAGCTCTATGAGGACAATGCCCGGCTGCCTAGTCCGCGCATCGCCGCGGTGCGCGTTTCGCTGGAATCGGACAGATCCTTCGCTTCCTACGATGAGGCATTCGCTCACGTTACCGGTCCGCGTCTCACGAATGACGTGCAGGTCTATTGGAATCAGGTCATGCTCGATGTGCTCTTCGAGTATCCGATTCATTCGGACCGGTCCCGGTTTTCGATTCATCCCGGCCTGGCGCGGCTCGGTTTGCACGAGATCACCGTGCTGCGTTTTTTGCCGCCCGATGGGGCGGTCCGCGCGTTCGAGTTCGCCGGCGATCCGGGCCTGGTCAGGCTGGATCCGCGCTGGCACCAAGCGGCCCTGCGCTTCGTCAAACTGGGATTCTTTCACATATTGGACGGAACCGACCACCTGCTGTTCCTGTTCTGCCTGGTCATACCGTTCCGCAGCTTGCGCAAATTGATCCCGGTGGTGACTTCTTTCACCGTGGCGCATTCGATCACGCTGATCGCCAGCGCCTATAACCTGGCGCCGGATTTTTTATGGTTCCCGCCGCTGATCGAGACGCTGATCGCGATGTCCATCGTTTACATGGCCCTCGAGAATATCGTCGGCGGAATCGGGGTGCAGCGCCGCTGGATGATTACGTTCGGATTCGGCCTGGTGCACGGCTTCGGCTTTTCCTTCGCGCTGCGCCAGACTCTGCAGTTTGCCGGATCGCACCTGTTGACCTCGCTGCTTTCCTTCAATATCGGCGTAGAACTCGGCCAATTGCTGGTTCTGGTGCTGCTGATTCCTATGTTGCACGTTTTCTTCCGTTTTGCGGTGGCCGAGCGGACCGGCACCATCATCCTCTCGGCGCTGATTGCCCACACGGGCTGGCACTGGATGCTCGACCGCGGGGAGCGGCTGCGGCAGTTCCGCTTCACCGGGCCGGTGCTTACCGCGGCCGTGCTGGCGAGCGCAATGCGTTTTCTCATGGTGATGCTGATTCTCGCGGGTCTGGTGTGGTGCGTGGCGAAGTATTGGCCGCTGAAATTTCCGGCGCGCCAGCCGTCTCCACGCGGCCCGCTCGGCATTGGTTCCACTCACGTTGGTACGGTTGGGAATAGTTTAGAGACTGAAACGGGAGGAGAAATATGAGACGCAATCTCTATGTCGGGGCTGCTTTTTTGGCACTGCTCATCGCGCTGGGTGTGGGATCGACCGTGCTCGAGAGGAGAGCCGGCGTGGAAGCCGCGGGAGTACAGGCGCCGCGTTTTGAAGTGGATCCCATGTGGCCCAAGCCGTTGCCAAACCATTGGCTGCTGGGCATGACCATCGGCGTGTCCGTCGACGCCCAGGATCACATCTGGATCATTCACCGGGGCGGCTCGTTGGAAAGAATGGAAAACTATCTCGCCGCGAATCCGCCGGCCTCAGAATGTTGCATGGCGGCTCCGCCGGTTCTGGAGTTTGACGAGGAGGGCAATCTCATCGGGCACTGGGGCGGACCTGGCCAGGGTTACGATTGGCCGGTCTCCAATCACGGAATCACCGTGGATTACAAGGGAAACGTGTGGATCGGCGGCAACGGCCGCGGTGCGCAGGTTGCCCCGCCGACGCAAGCTGCCGCCGCAAATGAGTCGCAGCCCGGCGGCGGTCCCTTCAACGACAACATGGTCCTGAAATTCACGCAGGACGGCAAATTCCTGATGCAAATCGGCCATCCCGGCCAGAGCAAAGGCAGCAACGATCTGGAAAACCTCAAAGGTCCCGCAAAGATGTTTATCGACAAGGATGCCAACGAGCTTTACGTCGCCGACGGCTACGGGAATCATCGCGTCATCGTTTTCGATGCGGACACCGGGAAATACAAGCGCCATTGGGGAGCCTATGGCCACAAACCGGACGACACCAGCCTTGGCCCGTACAATCCCGATGCGCCGCCGGCACAGCAGTTCCGCAATCCCGTGCACTGTACCGAACTCGCAAACGACGGCCTCTTATACGTCTGCGACCGCGTCAATGACCGCATCCAGGTGTTCAAGAAGGACGGCACTTTCGTCAAAGAGGCCATCATCGCCAAGCGGACGCTCGGCGACGGCTCGGTCTGGGACATTGCCTTCTCCAAAGATCCGCAGCAGAAATACATCTTTCTGGCCGATGGTTCCAACGAGAAGGTCTACATCATGCTGCGCGACACCCTGGAAATCCTGACCAGCTTCGGCGATGGCGGCCGTCAGCCCGGCGAGTTCTACGCGGTGCATAGCATTGCCACGGATTCAAAGGGCAACATCTTCACCACGGAGACGTACCGCGGCCAGCGGGTGCAGAAATTCGTCTACAAGGGCATGGGGCCCGTAACGAAGAAAGACCAAGGCGTTGTCTGGCCCAAAAAAGCTTCGTGATCGCGAAGGGAATCGAAACCTTCGAGGCGGCCGAGGAAAAACCTAAACTACGCAACCTGTGACAGAGCGCTATGGTGTTCTAAGCTGAATCCAACTGGGCGAGCGCGGTCTTCACGTCCGCCGCATGGTCGAATGCCGGGCTCAATTGTAAGGTACGCTCCAGGTGGGCCTTGGCCTTGCTCTTCTCATCAATCTTTTGATACGCCAAGCCCAGGTGATAATGCAATGAGGCATTGTCGGGAGCTTTCTTGATCGCTTCCTCTAGAAGATCAATGGCCAAATGATAGGTCCCCTTTTTGTAGTAAGCCCAAGCCAGGGTGTCGGCGACACTCGGATTATCGGGCAGCTTCTGACGAGCCGTTTGCGCCAGAGTGAGCGCCACATCGGAGTTTTCGCCGTGCTCCAGCATCACGTAGGCCAAGTTGTTGGAAGCTAAAGGGAAGTCTGGCTGCACTTGAAGAGTCTTTTGATAGAGCTCTTGCGCCTTTTGCCAATGGCCCTGGTTCTCTTCTATTCCCCCAGACAGAAAATAGGCTCGAGGGTCCATGGGATTATGCTGAATGGCGTTTTGCGCACTGGCCGCGGCTTTATCGGCCGCTCCTTGCGATGTGTAGACCTGCGCCAGGAGCAGCAGCGGGGTCGCGTCTGATTTGTTCAGGTCCGACGCCTTCAGGAGAGCCGCCTCAGCTTTATCAAGCTCCGGCGGTTTCCTGCTGAGAAGCAAGTCCGCCTCCAACATGTAGTGACCGCTGTTTTCTGGCGCCTTCATGATCGTCTCAGTAACTTCGGCCATAGCTTTGTCAGGTTGCTTCTCTGCTATCAGGACAGCAACTAAACCTTGGAGTGCCTGGGTGGAGTTCGGGTCAAGTGCCAGCGCTTGCGCATAAAATTTCTCGGCCTCGGCATAACGCTTCTGCGATGCACGGAAGTGGGCCATGGCGGCAAATCCGGTTGGATTGTGCGGGGCGACTTCCATGGCTTTATTCAAATCGGCTTCCGCGCCGCTTGCGTCATGTTTGGAGGCCTTCGCGGCTGCACGCAGCACATAAGCATCCGCGGAGTTGGGTCTCGCGGAAATAATGGCTTCTGCGGTGCCAGCCAGATCTTCTGGATCGCCTTTTCTCAAGGCCACAGCGGCGAGCGCGCTCTGTGCCTCGATAAAATTGGGATTCAGGCGCACCGTTTCTCTCCATTGCGCCTCTGCCTGCCCGGAATCCCCCGTCGCATTGAAGGCTAAACCAAGGTAATAGTGAGCCAGGGAGTTGCCGGGGTCGTTCCTGATCGCCGCCCGCAATTGGTCAATCGCCTGCGCTGGGTGACCTTGCTGCACCAGAATTTGATCATGAGCGAGCAGACTCTGCTGATCTAAAGGACTTGTTTTCAGAATCTCCGCGTCTAGACTATCAGCCTCGTCCAGGCGACCTCGGAGGATGAGCAGTTGAATATAATTCTTCTTAATCTGAAGATCCTTGGGATGCTCCTTGTATAACGATGCATATTCATCAAGCGCTTTGGGCAAATCCCCGGCCTGGAAGTAAACGTCGCCAAGCAAGCGGTACGCCTGCGGCGAATCCTTCAGAGCGCCCTTCGCTTCCTTTGCCGCCTCCTCCGCCGGGGAAATCTGTTTTTCGGCCAAAAATAAGTTGCAAAGCGCTATTCGTGGAGCAATGTTCTTAGGCTCTAGTTCAATAGCCTGCCGAAATTGCGCTTCAGCTTCTGACCAGCGCTGCTGCCGAGCGTAAAACGTTCCGAGTAACAGGCGTGTGGGAAGGGATTGGGGATCAAGCGAAACGGCCTTCTTGAAACTCTCCTCGGCAGCCGCCGCATCCTTAGCCGAGATTTGAAGGGCAGCCATGCCAAGATAGGAAGGCGCTCGCTCCGGGTTGAGGTCTATCGCCGTCTGCATTTCATTGAGAGACGCAGCGGTCTGCTGAAGCTGCGCCAAGGCATTGGCCCGGAGGATGTGTGCATCCACGTTCCCGGGGTCCTTTTGGAGTACCCGGTCCGCGTGCTGCTGAGCCTGGTCGAACTCGCGAGCGGCCAGGAGTAGATTGCCAAAATCAACTTGGGCCTTGAGGTTTTCAGGATCGAGCTCAATCGTGCGGGCCAGTTCACGGTACGCAGCCCTCCAATCGCGCAGCTGCAAGGAGGTCCGAGCCAGCTGATAGTGGGCGTCAGCATACTTCGGATCGATCCGTACTGCATTTTGGAACTGGATTGAAGCCGCCCGGTAATCGTGCTTTTGGAAGTAGCGGTTTCCACTCCCTAAATATTTTTGCTTGAGAACATTCGGATCACGGGAGCAGCTGGCAATAACCACGGCGGCCGTGATGGCTATCAGAAGCCTTGAACACACAAGTTTTTTCATTGTGACCATCCTAAACGATTTTGACACCGGCTCGATTGCACTCATATTCATCCCCGAACCGTTGTTGCTATGGCGCGCCCGAGTTCCAAGTTGTGGCCTTGGATGTGCCGGCGGTGATTGGGAGACTGGCACGTATCTTCTGAATAAGGGTTTCAACATCTGTCTCTCCGTCATTCCCAATGATCACATCGGCGCGGGCCTTGGAAGGCTCGATGAACTGCTTATGCATCGGGTAAACGCTGGCCAAATATTGTTCGATCACAGATTCGGTCGTGCGCCCGCGCTCGCGGAGGTCGCGCCGGAGACGCCGAATGAAACGAACATCTGCATCTGTGTCCAGGAAAATCTTCAGGCCGAATAATTCACAGAGTTCCTTGTTCTCTAAGAGGAGAGTTCCTTCGACAATGACGACCGGACCAGGCTGCAGACGGACCGTTCGATTCTCCCGCAGGTGACGGGTGAAATCGTATGTGGGCCGGTCAATGGCCCGGCCGGACCGCAACAGGCGGAGATGCTCGATCATTAGTGGGATGTCAACCGATTCCGGATGATCGAAATTGTGACGAGCGCGCTGGTCAGGGGCGAGGTGCGCGAGATCTTTATAATAATGATCCTGCGCAACCAGGACCGCGCTCTCCTCGGCGAGGGCCGCAACGATTCGTCTAGCGAGCGTGGTTTTGCCAGCGCCTGTGCCTCCGCAAATACCGATGACTAGTGCCGCCAAGGCTCGGTTTCCTCGCAGAATCAGGTTTATCTCAATGGAGCCCGCAAACCGTTGAGCTCAATTCGGTACATACTGATCCAAGATAGGCAGAAATTTTTGGCTGAAGCTCACCGCTCGCGCCTCGGCAGTCGTAGCGGTTTCCTCGCGAGCGATCGGAGTGACAACGCGAACGAGCGCCCCATCGGTACGATTCATACGTATGGCGTCCGTAACCAGGTAGTATTTGGCCCAGTACTCACTCGCTGTCGTACGACCGTGTGACTGATACCAATAGAGCACGAGCAGATGGTTGTCGCCTTTTTCGAGCACGTAGCGGTTGGCATTGATGGGCGGCCCACCCGGCCTTGCTAAGCGCATTCGTCCCGATTCGATGGGCGCCCAGCCCGCTCCTGGCAGGCAATTCTTGGGTGAATGAATCGTGTCGCCAGTCCTCTGGCTAGGAAAGTAGGCCAAAAAATAATCAATATACGGGTCTTGACGGGACTGATAGAGCCGCGATAAGAACTCGCCCGGACCAAGAAGCGCCAAAAATTCAGGCGGGATCCCCATATCCCGTCCCTGCCACCCTCCCAGTTCCAGGGGAAAAGAGGAAAACGGAGAATGCGGTCGCAACCGTTCGGGTCGATTCCGCGCGTTGAGAAAAATTCCCGTGCATGCCAAGAGACCCAGCACCGGGAGGAGTCTTAGCGAGGAGCGCATCAGGGCGCCTCTTTCGTTTTTACTGACCGGCCCCGCAGGATTTTCAATGCCCAATGCACGGCGAAAAGCATGGCCAGCGAAAGTACGAAGATGATCCAGCCGGAAAAGGTATGAAAGAAACCCTCACCTTTTTGGGGATCCCAATACTGCACCACTAGTCCTGTTCCCATGATGCGCAGGCCATTCGCTGCGACTGCAATGGGAATCGCGGCGATCACCAAAGCGGCTCTCCAAAGGTTTCGGGCCTCGACAAAGTACGCGTAAATGACGGCAAGAGCGGTTAGCGAGACGAGTGAGCGAATTCCACTGCAGGCCTCAACAACCTCAAGACTCATCACCGGTAAATGGATGACATTTCCTTCGCGCAAGACAGGTACTCCCAAGACCGAAAGCAGCCAGGTAGCTAACTGCGAAGCTAAAAACTGTAAGGGGAAAGCAATCTCGTTGAAGATGATCACAGGGATGGGAATCATCAAGAACAGAACGCCCCAGGGAAACAAAAGGGCCCGAAAATGGCCCCAGCCGGCAAAATAGATGATCATTCCCCCCAGCAGAAGCACCAACGAAGATCGTGAGAGGAAGAGTTCCGCCCCGAGGTTTCCGACGATCAAAACGACCAATGCTCCGGCAATGACGGCCAGACCCAGCCAGCTTGGCGCCAAGGGCAGGGCTGCCAGCCTCTTCCTTTGTTGCCAAACGACAAAAAGCGAAAACACCGGTATGACGAAACCATGCGAGAAGTTGGGATCGTTCCACCAATCGAGGACCAATGCAGCCAAAATGCCGTGATAAAGAAATCCGATAAGCCCTAGGAGAACAAACGCTTGCAATAGCCAAGCGTGGCGTTCCCAGCTCTTTACGCTGGGGTTGGTAACTAACGCATGATCTTGAGCGTAAGTCGCAGACTCAGGCATCGGACACTTAGTCGTGCTCGCTAAACGCAGCTAGTCGTACTCGCTAAGCAAAGCAATCCTCCTTCCAGCCTTAGTTTGACGCGGTATTCTCCGATAATGAAAATGGAGGCTCGTGACATGCTAGGCTCTATAGTCTCAAGGGCTTACGTCAATTTCTCATTTGCACCGCACCACGCGGATTTTCCGGCCCCTGACACGTTCACCAGCCTGAAAGGCACACTTCGCTCGGCAGAATAGCGAAAAGTCTTTCCACTAAGTGGAATAGCATCGGAACGTCAGAAAGTCCCCACCCGGCCGCTTATTCCGCCTTCCCAGGTAAATACAAGATTCTAAATGCCTTGATAACAACACAGTCGTCTTCATGTTCGCGTCGCTCGTGGCACATCCGTTGCACCCGATCACCACTGAATTGCCCTGAACGCTTGGCAGTTACGGGTGTCTAGGTTGGCGAATACCACAGAGGAAATAAGGGAACAGGTTGCCGGAAGCCTGATTCCCACGTCGGCGATTAACCGACCTCCCATCATGAGGCCTCAACCCATCGTTCGCATATTCAATGCCTATTTTCCGGCGCGGACGCTGCTGTTGGCATTGTCGGAACTCATTATGATGTTTTTAGCGTTAGTTGCGGCCACTTACGCGCGATTCAGGGCAGACGGCACACTCCTCCTGTTCTATGAAAACGGGTGGGAACGAATTGGGATGGTATGTTTGGTCTGCCTCCTGTGCCTCTACTATTACGATCTGTACCATTCCACCATTCTCGCTAGTGCACGCGAGGTCTTCATACGCTTAGTTCAAGTTGTAGGCACGGCGTGCATCATCCTGGCCGTCCTCTACTATCTTTTTCCATCGATTCAAATCAGAAGCAGCCTATTTATGCCCGCAGTTCTCTTCATGGGCGCCTGCTTGGTGGGCTGGCGGAAACTCTTCTCAGTCGTCAACGGTTCCCCCACACTCGCGGAAAGGACCGCGCTGCTGGGTGCGGGACCGCTGGCCTTGTCGTTGGCAAAGGAAATTAGCAGTCGTCCCGAACTTGGCTTTCGGCTGATCGGCTTCGTGGCTGATGGCGCGAAATCCCCGGCTGTTCTGAACGGACTCGATCACATCGGCGATTCACAGGAAATCGTTGATGTTGTCATGGCCGAACAGATTCATCGACTCATCGTTACCATGAGCGAGCAGCGCGGCAGGCTTCCAGTCGAGCAATTGCTGGAGCTTAAGGCCCGGGGCGTATTGGTTCAGGACGGACCAGCGTTCTATGAAACCCTTACCGGCAAGATTGCGCTCGAGTCACTCAGGCTGAGCGAACTTGTGTTTGGCCCGGGCTTTTTCGCACCGGGCGGCCTGCAGTTGTACAAGCGGATCTCCTCGTTAGTCATCTCGCTGATCTGCTTGGTTCCAGCGCTTCCCTTGATGGGCCTGATCGCGCTGGCGATCTGGTTCGATTCCGGAAAACCGATCCTGTTTCGTCAAAGGCGCGTAGGCAAGGGCGGAAAGATTTTTACTCTTTATAAATTTCGTTCCATGAAGGCCGCGGGAAACGGCAATGCAAGCGGGAACGGAAAAATACAACCGGCGCAGGAAATGGACGAGCGCTTCACTCGGGTAGGCCGTTGGGTGCGGCGTTTGCGCGTGGACGAACTCCCTCAGCTTTATAACATTCTGCGCGGCGATATGCATTTCGTAGGGCCGCGGCCGTTTATGCTGGAAGAGGAAGAAGAGTTCGCCAAGCAGATACCGCTCTACAAGTACCGCTGGGCAGTGAACCCTGGTGCGACCGGGTGGGCACAGATTCACCGCCCCTACTGCGCGACTTTGGAAGATAACAAGGACAAACTTTCCTACGATCTTTTTTATATCAAGAACATGTCCGTTGGTCTTGATCTGCTCATCATTTTTCAAACTGTGAAAACACTGATCTTGGGCCGAGGGGCCCGTTAGGGTAAGCCGTGCCCTGGAAATCGCAATACGGTCCACGAGGTCGGGAGGCACAGTGAGCTCGCACCGGCCTACAGATTCAGAAGCCCCGGCAAGATTGTCGAGCATCCTCTCGACGGCGTTGCCCTTCACACGCGGATCCGCCAAACAGCTTTGTGTTTTCTCGGTAGACGTCGAGGATTGGTTTCACATCCTCGATCTGCCAGCGACACCGCCATTAACCAAGTGGTCCGCCCTGCCTTCGCGCGTAGAAAAAAATTTCTTGAAGCTGCTGGACATCCTGGATGAAGCAAACGCGAAGGTCACCTGCTTTTTCCTGGGCTGGGTGGCCCAGAGATTCCCCCATCTGGTCCAGGAGGCAGCCAAGCGCGGGCACGAAGTCGCTTCCCATGGCTACGCCCATACGTTGACAAGTCACATGACCCCAGACGGCTTTTTCCGCGATGCCAAAAAGTCCAAGGGAATCCTGGAAGATGTTGCCGGCCAGCAAGTCTACGGTTATCGCGCCGCCGGCTTCTCCGTGACCGAGTCGACGCACTGGTTTTTTGACAAACTGATCGAGGCCGGATACCTCTACGATTCCTCGGTGTTCCCTGCACGGCGGGGACACGGAGGCCTTCGAAACGGACATCGCGGGCCCCACATGATCGTAGGCCCTTGCGGAGAAATTATCGAATTTCCCATGACGGTTGAGCCCGTTTTCGGCGCACCCGTGTGTTTCTTCGGAGGCGGGTACCTGCGATTCTTTCCCTACGCGATGATGAAGCACATGGCCAAAAGGGTCTTGGCCAATGGCCTGCCGGTCATCTTCTACGTTCATCCGCGGGAAATTGATCCGGAACACCCCCGCCTCCCCATGAATCTGAAACGGAGGTTCAAGTGTTACGTAAATTTACGGGCTACCGAGCGAAAAATTCGCCGGATCTTGGCCGACTTTGAGATCACCAGTTTCCAGAACTTGCTTGCAAATGGCTGGCCATACCACGTGTCCGACGCAGCAGTGTCTTCGCTTCCCTCGCCGGTTGAGAAATTGGCCGAAGAGCACGAACGGATATAAACGATGAACGTTGAACTGATTCAAGACGCCTGCCGCTGGAATGCTTACACGGACAACTTTCCCGAAGCTTCCATTTGCCACCGTTCGATATGGCGCTGTGGCCGGCGAGTTAACTGGACGGCAAGCAGACTCGGCTGGTACAGAAAAGCCGTTCACACGGGAGCCAGTGAATGCGAGTTTTTTTAACCGGCGGGGCGGGTTTCTGCTCGCCGAGAGGAATGGGCACAGTCTGTCGGACGACCTCGCGGCGGAGCCGCCGATCACAGTGCACAGTGCCGGAGAAATTGCCGCCGGCGTTCGCCAGCTTCTGCAGGAAAACGAGTCATGAATGAACCCGCATTCGACCTGCGTGATAAGTCTGCCAGGAAGC
>Ga0137378_10005415_pt1 | contig 11077 bp, 8 predicted proteins | sample SagtaG_21_FD_104813 | JGI IMG/M metagenome (GOLD analysis project Ga0137378, IMG submission 104813) | Vadose zone soil microbial communities from Sagehorn Ranch, Mendocino, California, USA - Sage2_L_60_16 metaG | ecosystem: Environmental > Terrestrial > Soil > Vadose zone | place: USA... | reverse complement strand
TCTTTTGACCCGCAACATCGTAATCACATGCCCTAAAGCCTGCTCCGGTGTGCTGCAGGGGCGTTCGAGATTGTCCGTGATTGGGCGAGCCACCCATTCAGCATCGGGTGTTGACGCCAAAATGTTATATGATCTAAAGTGTAATTAATATCTACCGTAACCATTAAGAATGCTGTACTCGAAAGCAAAACACTCAAGAAAGGCAAGAGATCGACCGATGACACCGCAAGCCAACCTCCTCCTTGATCTGATTCCCCCGCTCCCACCCATCAACGCACTAACTGCGCCGGGAAAGGACTTTTGACGATGGAACGCGCGTCCAGATTTTTCTGTATTGTCGTGGAAGTTGAGGACAAAGAACCGAACATCAGGCTAATGGAATCCGCGACCCGTCTCGCCGAGACGCTTCAGCTTCCTGACGGCTGCCAGGTGCGGGGCTCCTATGAAGTCTCCGGCGACTTCGCCCACGTCATCATCAATATGTAAGGTTCAAGGCTCTGCCGACGGCCCGAATGCACGTGTGGCACAGCCGCCCTCGGCTGTGGCCTTTCCGCGCAGAATCGCGCCCAACTAAGAACGCAAAGGACGCATCATCGAATCCCGCCCTTCGCAAAAACCAAGAACGCGAAGGACAGGGCACCTGGCGATATCGAGGTCAAGGCCGTGTGATCTGTCGCCCCGCAGGGCGGGGGTTGCGATTTTCTCTTCCACCAACCCACCGCTCACGCAGTGGGCTCAATAATTCCGCCCTAGCGGGCTTCGGATCGCCATCGGTGAAAAAGCATCGAATCCCGGCTTTGCAAAAACCAAAAAGCGCGCAGGACAGGCACCCGTTGTCTCGGGAAAAGCAGAAACAATCAGCCGCCCATATAGAGTCTGAATATTGACAGTGGGAGAAAGGTAACCCTCAATGCCCCATCCCCTCCGGCCCACCTGGTCCCTTTGGAGGCTTCTTCATCAGCAGGATGAGTGGCAGGCATAAAGCGAACGTGACAGCGAGCAGAAAGAATGCGTCGACGTAAGAAAGCATAGCGGCCTGGCGCTGCACCATGCCGAACAGAACAACGTACGTCTGCTTGGTGGCGGTTACCATGTCCATGCCTTTGGCCATCATGGCGGTAATGGTTGCCTGAAACATGGAGCGCGCGGCGGGGTCGGATTGCGTCACGTGTGCGCCCAGCGTTTGGATATGTATCTGGGAGCGGCGGGCGATCATCGTGGTCATGCTGGCAATTCCGATGCTCGCACCGATGTTGCGCATCAAGTTAAACAGGCTGGTGGCGTTGCCCATCTGCTCTTTGGGGATTGGACCGTTGGTGATGGTGGTGAGCGGTACAAAGAGCAGGCCCATGGACATGCCTTGCATCAGCTGCGGCCAGAAGATGTCCCAGTATCCGGCGTTCAGGCTGAGCCGGGAGAGCAGGTACAGACTGAAGGCGGAAACCACCAGCCCCGCTGCCAGCAACTTACGCGGCTCAATCTTGCTCATCAGGATGCCGACCACGGGCATGAACAAGAATGATCCCAGGCCGCGCGGCAGCATGGCCATACCGGCTTCCAGCGATGAATACCCCATTAGCGTTTGCAGCCAAAGCGGGAGCAGCACCGTGCTGCCGTACAGAACAAAGCCAAGCACGGTCATCAGGAAGACGCCAGTGCTGTAGGTGCGGACTTTGAAGACCTGCAACTGCACCACGGGATGGTCGGTGGACAATTCCCGTAGGACAAAGAAGCCCAAGCCAAGCGCCGTCGCGATGGCCAGAATCACAATGGCGTGAGACGCGAACCAGTCTAATTCCTGGCCTTTATCGAGCAAGACCTGGAGCGCGCCGATGCCCACCGCCAGCATGCCGATGCCCCAATAGTCGATGCCTCCTTTGCCGCGCTTGATGTAAGGCGGATCAAAGATGAAGAGAGTCGCCATCACCACGGCGGCGATACCGATCGGTATGTTGATGTAGAACAGCCAGCGCCAGCTATAGCTGTCCGTGATCCAGCCGCCCAGCACCGGCCCGAGCATGGGCGCAACCACAATGCCCAGCGCCCAGAACGCCATGGCCTTGCCGCGCTTCTCCGGGGGGAATGCCTCCATCAGGATGGCTTGGGAAAGCGGCTGCAACCCTCCGCCAGTAGCACCCTGAAAAACGCGGAAGACGATCAGCATGGGAAGGTTCGGCGCGATCCCGCAGAGAAAAGAAAACACGGTAAAGCCGGTGACCGACATGAGCAAAATGCGGCGGCGGCCAAAGTGGTTGGCCAGCCATCCCGTCATCGGCAGCACAATGGCGTTGGCGACGAGATACGAAGTCAGCACCCAGGTGGCTTCGTCCGTGCTGGCGGAAAGGTTGCCGGCAATGTGTGGCAGAGAAACATTCACTACCGTGGTGTCCAGCACCTCCATGAACGTACCCAACATCACGGAGATGGCGATGATCCACGGATTGATGACCGGATTCGTGCGTTCAGACATTACTTGAGGTATACGGTTGGCTCAGCGGACATGCCGGGGCGCAGCAGATGATTGGGGTCCTGGCCTTTGTCAATGCGGATGCGCACCGGCAGGCGCTGCACCACTTTCACATAGTTGCCGGTTGCATTCTCCGGCGGCAACATGCTGAAGCGCGATCCGGTAGCGCCGCTGATGGACTCCACTGTGCCGGTGTAATCGCGGCCGTAGGCGTCCACGTAGATTTTTGCTTTTTGTCCGGGATGCATGGCGCGCAACTGGTTCTCTTTGAAGTTGGCCGTACACCAGATGTCATCCAGATTCACCAGAGAAAACAGCGGCTGCCCCGCCTGCACTACCTGCCCTGGTTCCACATTGCGTTTGCTCAGGACGCCCGTTACAGGAGCGTAAATCCTGGTGTATTTCAGATTGAGTTCGGCTTGCGCCACCGCTGACTGGAATTTTTGCACCTCAGCTGTTGCCGCTCCAGCGCGTGAACGCATGACCTTGATCTGTTCCGGCACGGTGTGGGCCCCGCTGGCCTGCGCCCGTGCCTGCGTTTCCTTACTTTGCGCGCTGGCAACATTGGCGACGGCTGCATCCAGGTTGGCCCGCGCGGAATTGTTCGCGGCCACGGCCGCATCATACTGCTGGTGGGAGATCTCATCTTTCGCGATCAACTGCTCCATGCGCTTCAGGTCGGCAGACACCTTGGTGTAGTTGGCCTGGGCTTCCTGCACTCTGGCTTTTGCCGACTCCACTTCCCTTTCCGCCGCTTTTACATTCGCATCAGCGGCAACAAGTTCGCTGGAGCTGGTGGTCTCGGTCATGGGAACGCTAACGTTCGCACCGGTGGAGTTAGCCTGAGCGTTCGCGAGATCAGCGCGGGCGCGATCCAGAGCAACCTGGTAGTCGCTGGGATCAAGTTCCACCAGCAAGGTACCGGCCTCAACGATTTCATTGTCGTCGTGCAGGACTCTCACTACCGTTCCGGAAATACGCGCGCCGATTGGATCGATGTGGCCGTCGATCTGGGAATCGTCCGTGGATTCGCGAATGGAAGAATAGTGCCAGACAAAAGCACCACCTGCCACCACCAAGACGGCCACCAGTACCACGGCCCACTTGGCCCACGGGTTCTCACGGAAGTATCCCGCGGCGCGATCTTTCTTGGAGCGGTTCTCCTCCGCGAGGTTGGGCCGGCCGTTTCCTTTTTCCTCGTCCATGTCGTGAACCTTGACCAATTCTGCCACCTTATTTTCCTCCCAGAAACGTTCGCGTCTGTTGTTCGGCCACACCCAAAGCACGCACCAGGGAGAGCTTGGCAACATTATTTAGATACAACGCCTGAATATAAATTTCATTCGCGCTGGCCACTGCTTCCTGCGATTGCACTACTTCAAGCGTGCCGGAAACTCCCGCAGCATAACGGTCTTGCGCTTCTTTCAGCTGTTCCGCAGCCAGATCGATCGATTGCAGGGCCACGGCCACTTGGTCGGTGGAAGTCTTCACATCCAGCAGGGACGAGCGGACTTCAAATTCAAGACGGCTGCGCATGTTTTCAAGCTGCATTTTGTTTTGCCGCAGTTCCGCCTCAGCACGGGCCACTTCCGCTTTGATCTTGCCGCCCTGAAAAATCGGTATATGCACGCCAGCGGAAACAACGTACGTCGTGTCCGCGCTTCCCGGCGTTGGGCCAATGGCTCCCAGCTGGCCGCTTACTTGTACCGTGGGCAAATACTCGCCCTTGGCTGCCTTGACCGCAAGCTCCGCCACGCGCACACGCGACTCAGCGGCAAGAAACTCCGGCCTGTGCGCGTAAGCGCGGGTGATCGCTTCTTCCACATTCAAGTCCGGCAAAGGCGAGTAAGGGACGGCGTCCGTCAACTCGATCTCCTGCGTGACCGGCAGGCCGATGGTCCGCTCCAGTATCATCTTCTGCTGCGCATACTGGTTTTGCGCTGCCAGCACACGCTGCTGCTGCGCCTGCATCTGAACTTGAGCACGCAGCACATCAATGCCGGCAGCCACTCCTGTTTTCTTCAAATCTTCTGTCCGGTGAAAGATCGTCTGGTCAGTCGTCAGCTGCGCTTTTGCGGTTTCCAGGCGAGCAGCGTTCGCCAGCGTCAGCAGATATGCATTACCCACCGCCAGCACCACCAGTTCGCGCGCATCCTGGACGGTGAACTTCGCCACTTTTTCATTTTCCGCCGCCGAGCGGACCCGGTTCAGCGCGTTGAAATCAAGCAACGTCTCACTCATGCCGGCGTGAGCGTCAAACACCGCAAAGGGACCAACCACCGGAGACTTTAGCCCCGCTGGAAGCGGGATACCAAAGGCGGCCAAGTTGATTTGATTTTCGCTGTCACTGACGTTGCCGGAAATATTCGGCAGCAGCACGCTCAGGTTGCGCCGAGTTTGCGCCCGGGCAACGTCCGTCTGCTGCTGGGAAAGCAGCAAACCCAGGTTGTGCTTCATGCCGCGCTCAATGGCATCAAGCAAGGAGAGCTGGATCACTCCCGGCACAGGCTTATCCACCAGCCCACTGCCGCCAAATACATCAAAACCTGGAGTCTGGATTTGAGCCGGCGACTGCTGCTCCGATGCAACGGTCGTGGTTCCAGAACCTGGCAGCTGCGCCGCAGCACAGAGCACGGACAACAACACAAACAGAATGAGGGGGCCGGACGCCGTCCTCATTGCCAACTCTTTCGAATAACGCTTATTTAGGAGCATGTTTCCATATTCTGCAAATTCGCTCTCATCTCCGCTTGATTTTTTCTGACCGGCCAGGCAACTTGAGTAAAACATCGGCGAAAAAACGTTCATGAAGCGCCGCACTTAATTAATTAACTGGTTAGTTAGATTATCAGGCAGGGCAAAAAGATGCAAAGTTACTTCCGTTTTTCATTGCAGGCTTTGGGTCGATGCCCATCCCGAGGTTAGAAAAGGCTCACAGGCGACTGCCCTATCGCCAATATCGCTTTCTGGTTCCATGCGCCTCAGCTAGAGCTCTAAATAAGAACGGCGCCGGAGGGGATCCGACGCCGTTCCTCAGAACCAACGAGAGATGTTTAGATCGGGCAGGGTACCGCTGAATGTGGAAGCGTGGTTTCATCCGGGAAGCTGAATGCGCCGTCAATTGCGTTCGACGTGGTTCCCATTTCAAACCACTGCAACAAAGGTATGATCTGCGGGTGATACGTAAAGTTAAAGTGCCTTTCTTTAACGGTTATCGGTATCGTAGCGTTTGCTAACACCTCAATGGGATCTCCCTCTTCCAGGTTACCCTGACAAGCCGTCGAATTGGCCGGCTGGCCGGGGAACTGCCAGATTGGAGTGTCATTGTCAATAAAAGGATTGGCAAATGCTTCAGAGGTTTCATGCGAGAATGCGGTCACGTCCTCGAACCCGGCACCGAAGATTCCCGGCGAAATCCAACTTGCGAATTGGGTGACCCAGCGCGGTTGCGGAACTGCCGTTGGGTCCTCGAAAAAGGTGTGGAACCCGAGTACGCAGCAGCCTCCAGGAGCATTCGGATTGGCGACATTGAGGGAAAACAGAAACGTGTTCGGGAACATTGTCGTGTTCAGACCCTTGGTTACGAAATTACCCGCGTTGATCTGGTTTACCACTTCGTTGTCGAAGAAGAAATTGAACAGGAGATCAAGCATCAACACGAAGGTGCTGCCATCCGCGGCGGTCCCCGCGAAATAGCTGCGGGCCTGAATGATCGTGCCATCGGAAAGACGGATATTGACGAACCGCGGCACGGTGATGGTTACCCTGTTCACCACATGGGGAACCAGTACGGTGTGCCAGTCGCGGCCCATGCGATTGAAGAACTGGGCGCGGTGAATAGCATCGGCGTACTCAATGTTGCGTCCGGACCGGTAATCGAGTGGTTCGAAGTTGGGCGATTCCAAGAGGCGCTCTTCAAACGGGGCGAACGGAACGGTGGTCAATGTGCTGCCGTCGGCATTGAGCAACACCAGTGAGACGAAGTCGAGTTTGGCGGGAATCACGGTGGTTCCACCGGCGAGAGGATGGTTCCCCATCATGGTGAACTTGAACACATTGCCTTGATCCGGCCCAGCCTGAGCGGCAAAGGCCCCGCCGAACGTGGCCACGGTATCCAGCCCGTCAATGGTTCCGCCTTTGGGCGTGTGGCGAACGTCGCCGTTCACTAGATCATCGTCATTACCGTCACTATTAGACCTGCGGGAGGAATTTGCGCTTGCGCTGCTTTGCCCACTGCTGGCGCCTACTACCGCGCCTGTTACGGCATCAAAGACAGTGCCTGAACCCACTGTAAGTTGGATTGGCTGTACCTGATTCACGTTGACCGGCTTCACCGTAAAATTGTAACCAGCTTGACCATTGACCACAGCCGCGGCGGCGGCAGGATCAGGTTTAGGTTGTTGGGCAAAGCTACGTGTGGCAAGGCCGAACACTAGCACAAAAGAAAAAACGAACAAGGTAAACTTGGGGGAGGATCTCATTTACTTCTCCTATCGACAAAGCTAAAGAAATTCAGAGCAGAAAAGCCCGAAGAACAATAGCATTTACCATGGAGCTGAGTAAACCTGCTTTGAAGAAAAAACGAAAAAAATTTCGCGGAGCCAATCTTCCCGACACCAGCCGAAACCCCCAATGCACAACTGTGACAAAGAATTTCACAAACACGTTCCTTGCCCAGCCTCTAAAAATCTACCAGAAATGAAAAATCGTATAGATAAATACTCTTTCTTGTAGTGGACCTTGATTTTAGGAGGCTGGGATACCTCCGATAACGATCTACTTTTCAGCTGAACCCGCTTTTTTTCAACAGGCTTATCTGCCCACGATACAGAGTGTGTTACTGGCCCAGGCTTTTGTATATAACGTAGGACATTTTTTATTCATAAAGAAAAAAGCGACTGACCACGAAGATGTGGGCAGCCGCTATTAGATTTTAGATTTTTCCCTGGCTCTACGTTGTCACGTACTTCCCTGCTTCAATCAGCCGGTTGGCGATTTGCTGCGTCAGGGCGATGGCATTGTACGGCTCAAACTTGAACAAGCGCCTCAGGATGACCAACTGCGTACGCAGCATGTCGCCTTCCGCGACTGCGGCGACTACTTTGCGCGCCGCCGCCTCGATCTTGTTCAGCGATTGCATCAGACTGACCTGGGCCATGGCGATAGCTATCTGGGACTTGGCCTCACCTTGGTGCTCAATCAGCTTCTGCGTACGCAGGACGGTGGAGTCCATGGCAAAAGCTTCAATCACCATGTCCGCCACCGCGGAGAGGATCTCCTGCTGGTTTTCAATGTCCGTCATGTATTTCTGCACCGCCGCGCCGGCCAGCATCAGGGTCGCTTTCTTGCAGTTGGCCACCAGGGCGCGTTCGATTGCCAGCGGGCCTTCCAGAGGCTCCGCCGTCGTGCCGGACATGATCTCATCAGTCAGCTTCTTGATCGCCGGCATGAGCGCCAGTTGGCCCTTCATGGCCCGCTTGAGCAGCCATCCGGTGATGATCATGCGGTTGATCTCATTGGTGCCTTCAAAGATCCGGTTGACGCGCGCATCGCGGTAGGCGCGCTCCGCCGGATACTCTTCCACAAAGCCGTAACCACCATAAATCTGCACCGTCTCATCGACCACGTAGCCCAGCATCTCCGAGCAGTGGACTTTCAGGATGGAGCACTCCACCGCGTACTCTTCAATGTTCTTGGCTGTCTGTTTGTAAACATCGGGCGAATTCTTGTCGATCTCGGACATGGCGGCATCGATCATGCCCACCGTGCGATACGACATGCATTCGCCGGTGTAAACGCCGACGGCCATGTTGGCCAGCTTTTCCTTGATGATCCCGAAATCAGCCAGGGTCTTGCCGAAAGCCTTGCGCTGTTTGGCATAGCCGATGGAGTTGTTCAGCGAGTTGCGCGCACCGCCCACCACGCCCGCGCCGAGCTTGTAACGGCCAATGTTTAGCGTATTGAACGCGATGACATGGCCTTTGCCGATCTCACCCAGCAGGTTCTCCTTGGGCACGCGGCAATCGTTGAGGATGATGGGCGTGGTCGAAGACCCGCGTATGCCCATCTTCTTTTCTTCCGCGCCGGATTGGAAGCCGGGGAATTTGCGTTCCACGATGAAAGCCGAGAACTTTTCGCCATCAACCTTGGCAAAGATGATGTAGACGTCAGCAAAGCCGCCATTGGTGATCCACATCTTTTCGCCGTTGAGTATCCATTCTTTGCCGTCACGCGAGAGTACGGCCTTGGTGCGCGCGTTCATGGCATCAGAGGCCGAGGTGGATTCGGACAGAGCATACGCCGCGATTAGTTCGCCGGTGGCCAGTTTGGGGAGATACTTGGCCTTCTGCTCCGGTGTGCCGAAGTAAACGATAGGCAGAGTACCAATGCCCACATGCCCGCCGAACGCCACGCTGAAGCTGCCGGAGACAGCAATGTGCTCGTTGATCAGGGCGGAGGAGATCTTGTCCATGTCCGAGCCGCCGTACTGCTCGGGAATGTCCACGTTGGCAATGCCAATCTCACAGGCTTTGCGCAGCAGAGCACGCGTGACCTCAAACTCTTTGTGCTCAATTTTCTCCACATTGGGGAGAATCTCATTTTTCGCATATTCCTGGGTGGTCTGCACAATCTGCAAGTGTTCTTCAGTCAGGTCCTCCGGTGTGAAGACCTGGTCGGTGGTGTGCTCTTCGATGAGAAAGCTTCCGCCGACAAGTTTGGTTTTGTTCGGAACTGCCAATGTAGCCATAGATTCTCCTCTTTTTTAACCACAAAGGACACGAAGGAACACAAAGGTTATTTCCAACCAGTTCCCTTAACCAGCCTCTTGATCCCGTCCTTGAGGTGTAGAACGTTGAAATTGATAATCAAACCCAATTTCCTCTTACTGAGTTTTAGGTATGACAGAACTTGCGCAATGTGAATCCGGGAAATCTCTTCTACAGACTTCAGTTCAATAACCACGAGGTCATTGACGAACATGTCGATTCGATAACCGACGTCGAGCTTAATTCCGTCGTAAACAACGGGGAGCCCTACTTGTGTTTCAACCTGGAATCCAGCTTTTCGAAGTTCATGTGCCAAGCACGCTTCATAAGCACTCTCAAGCAATCCCGGACCCAAAGCGGAATGGACCTTCAAAGCAGCGCTGATAACCCCATGGCTTATTTCATGGGCGGTCATGGATTTCCCTGCTGCGGCTTGCGACATGTCTTCCTTCGTGCTCCTTCGTGTCCTTTGTGGTTAATCCAGGTTCTCAAAAATCCCCGCCGCGCCCATGCCGCCGCCGATGCACATGGTCACAATCCCGTACCGTCCGTTGCGACGTTTTAATTCTCTGATGATGGTTGCCGTGAGCTTGGCTCCGGTGCAGCCCAGCGGATGTCCCAGCGCTACTGCACCGCCGTTGGGATTAATCTTGCTGATATCAAGCCCAGCTTCTTTGATGACGGAAAGCGCCTGCGCCGCGAAGGCTTCATTTAATTCGATCACGTCAATGTCTTGCAGTTTCAGGCCGGCGATTTTCAATGCCTTGGGAATAGCGTAGACCGGTCCCAGTCCCATCTCTTCCGGCAGGTAGCCGGCCGTGGCAAAAGACACCAGGCGCGCCAGTGGTTTGAGACCAAGTTGCTTGGCTTTGTCCGCCGACATCACTACCGTGGCCGCCGCACCGTCAGAAGTTTGCGATGAGTTCCCTGCCGTCACCGTGCCTTTAGCGTGAAAAGCGGGCTTAAGGCCGGCCAATGCTTCTAAGGAGGTTTCAGCGCGCGGGCCTTCATCCACTTTAAAAGTTATCTCAATGCGCTTGGGCTTGGCGCCGTTGGGCGTGGTAAAACTCACTGGGACCGGCACAATCTCATCGTCAAACTTACCCGCTTGGATCGCGGCCAGCGCTTTCTTATGGCTCTGGAGAGAAAACTCGTCGGCTTGCTCACGCGTAATGCCAAAGCGTTTGGCCAACCTCTCCGCCGTGAGCCCCATAGAAAGGTAAGCGTCAGGATAGTTGTTGACCAGCCAGGGATTGATGGAAACTTTGTTTCCGCCCATGGGAATCATGCTCATGGATTCCGTCCCACCGCCGATAGCTATTTCCGCTCGGCCTGACATCACCGAGTCCACGGCCAGAGAGATGGCCTGCAATCCAGAAGAGCAAAAACGATTGATGGTCATGGCGGAGACTTCCACCGGCAAGCCCGCGCGCAACGAAGCAATGCGGGCCACGTTCATGCCCTGTTCGGCTTCCGGTGTGGCGCAACCGATGATCACATCTTCAATCTCTTTCTTGTCAACCTGCGGCACGATATCCAGCGCGCCTTTGATAGCCACCGCGGCCAGATCATCAGGCCGCGTAGTGCGCAGCGCACCTTTACCTGATTTTCCCACGGCGGTGCGTACGGAACTTACAATGACAGCTTCTCTCATGGCTTCTCTCAATTCCGGAATCTGGTTGAAACTTCTTCTTCATCCACTTCGGAGCTTCCAATCGCCTTTTCCGCCCCCAACAACTTCAAATTCAGCGTGCCACCGCTGAAGAGCATTTCTTCAAGAGCAGCATCTACGTGTTTGTGCTGCAAACTTTCCTGCACGCTTTCATCTATCAAGTATTGGGCG
>Ga0137378_10005413_pt1 | contig 11078 bp, 8 predicted proteins | sample SagtaG_21_FD_104813 | JGI IMG/M metagenome (GOLD analysis project Ga0137378, IMG submission 104813) | Vadose zone soil microbial communities from Sagehorn Ranch, Mendocino, California, USA - Sage2_L_60_16 metaG | ecosystem: Environmental > Terrestrial > Soil > Vadose zone | place: USA... | reverse complement strand
GTTTAGCACTGGGATTCTGCTCTTCTTGTTAGCGATTTTGTTCGGGCTGATCTTCCCGAAGTTGGCGAATCCCCGAATGGGCCTGAGTGGGCATCTGGTTGGACTCTTTGGCGGTCTGTTCTTACTCGCCCTCGGTTCGATTTGGAAACAGGTAAATCTCCCGCCGCGGCTTGAGACGGTCCCTGTCTGGTTAGCCCTGTACGGAACCTATGGGAATTTTGTCACGACTGTGCTCGCGGCGACCTTCGCCACGAATCGTTTGACACCCCTGGCGGGCTCTGGACATTTTGCCTCTGCCTGGCAGGAGGATATCGTGACTCTCGGCCTCGTCTCGGTATCAGGCGCGATGGTGACTTGCTGCCTGTTCGTATTGTGGGGGCTCCGTAGACAGTTAGCAGAATAAGAGACCGGTGGATCTGAAGGATAAGACCAGCGAATAGAAGCTAAAGCTAAAGCATCGCCACGGTGAATTATGAAACCAGAGTACTTTGGCACGGAATCGATTACCGACGAGGATCGCGGTTATCACGGATCGCGTTTCGCTGAAGTGCACAAGGCGATCTTCGCCAATCCTTATCAGAAAGTGTGGGGCCGCGACGACTCCGCCCCGCTGCCGACCTACAAGGTTACGCTTTCGAGTGTGCTGCGCGGCATCTTGTCATTCGGTAAGCGATACCTCTTTCAACAGGCCGTCGAACGCACCGTCGATTCTCATGCGGATCTGCGCTGGGGCCCGGACGGAAAAGGTTTCCGGCGCTTACTGCACCCCAACGGCGTTTGTCTCACCGGTCGGTGGGAGATTACGGAAGAGACGGAATACTCCGGCTATTTCAGCAAAGGGAGCGAGGCGTTGGCGGTGGGACGTTATTCCACCTGTTGCACTGAAACACGGCGCAGCCACACCCGTTCGCTGGCGCTGGTTGGCAAGTTGTTTCCCACGACCGACGAGAATCATGGGCAACCGCTGAGGACGGCCAGCTTTTTTACCCAGCAGGATATTGCCGGCGAACACACGGACTTCATCAACGACGCAGAGTTGCGCAACGCTCCCGATGTTCATGCCTGGCGGCGCGGTGGCGGCCTGCCGATCCTGCTCATCACCGGAATCGTTTTCCAGCGCGTGGACAAAGAGCCGGCGCAGCGCCAGCTTTACCAAATCGCGGAACTCGGGAAGCCGGCCAACGAACCCACTCGCAGTCCAAAGTATATGCGGCTGCTGGTCGCGCCTGAGCAACCGAGGATTACAGGCGGGGCACTGGATTTTCGCGACGAAGTGATGGCGCAAATTTTCGACTGCGGCGACGCGGCGCCGAAGCACACACTCACGTTCAATATCGAAGTAACTGACGAAGGTTCAGTGCACGGCCCGGGAGTTTCTCAACACGTCACGTTCAGCAATTGGCGGCGCATCGGCAGACTTACTTTCGATAACGCGGTGGTCTCGTATAACGGTGATTTTGTGATTCATTTCAATCATCCGACCTGGCGTAGCGATCGAAACGATCCATCGACGGCGACGCGCGTTAACGAGCATAAAGTGCGTTGAGGTTGTGTGGTGGAATTGGTTCGCGAAGCGAGAAATCGTCGGTCGGTCGGCTAGCGAAGTGGGTGGGTGTCCGCGAGCGATGCAAAAACGCAGAGACACATAATGCTCTAAAACGACATAGATAGGTGGAGGCTATAATGGCAAATTCAAATCGCGTCCTGGTTAAACTCCGGCCAAGCATCGGATTGGCGGCCGCTGATCCGAAAGTGAATCTGCGACCGCTTTACGGTGACGCTCCTCGTACCAACGCTTTTGGAGTTGCCGATGCTCCCGCGTGGTACCTGGCAGACTTGCCCGACACCGCCGGACCGAATCCCTGGGATCTGGCCCATGCGCAGGTTGCGGATCAACTCGGCGTCGACGAGTCAGCGGTGCTGTTTGCCGAACCGGATCTGGTGCAGAGTTTCAACGACGGAAGTGAAGCAACCGCCTCCGGCGTCGCCCTCGCGGCGGCTCCCGATCCCTGCGCCACCGAGGTGAGCCAGGATCATACGCACCAGAAAGCCGTCGGGCCGGACGCTTTCGCCTGGCATTTGCGGGACGATTACACCCAACTTGGCTCCGCGCGCGCCGCGGTGAGTTTTGCCGATCCAAGGACACGCATAGCGCACATCGACACCGGCTATTACCCGGGCCAGAAGGCCAAACCTGACAACATTGTCCTTGAACACAGTTTTGTTGACGGAGACCCCGATCCCAACAAGGCGCAGGCCCGCGCGTCGATCAACCTGCTGCCCCAGAACCTCGATCACGGCACCGGCACGATCGGAATTCTTGCCGGCGGCAAAGTTCTACCTTCGAATGACTATCTGGGCGGCGCGCCACAGGCGGATATTGTGCCGCTGCGAATTGCCAACTCGGTAATTCTTTTCAATGTCAGTGCCTTTGCGCAGGCCCTGCAGTTCGCCATCGACAATCGCTGCGACGTCGTCTCGATCAGCATGGGCGGACTGCCATCGAAGGCTTGGAGCGAGGCTGTTAACAAGGCTTATGAAGCAGGCATCTGCATCTGCGCTGCGGCAGGTAATAACGTCATCGGTCTCCCTTCACATCATGTCGTTTACCCGGCGAGGTATCACCGCACGATTGCCGTCTGCGGTGTGATGGCTAATGGTCAACCGTACTACAACATTGAGCGCAACGACATTCAGGGCAGTTGGGGGCCCGACAGTTGTATGACCGCGGCGATTGCTTCCTACACACCTAACATTCCCTGGCCAGTGTATGGATGTGAAACCAGGATTAGGAACAACGGCGAGGGTACTTCGGCCGCCACGCCGCAAGTTGCCGCGGCCGTGGCGCTTTGGTACGAGAAGTACAAGAACTTTCTGGCGCGCGACTGGCACCGGGTCGAAGCAGTGCGCAATGCGCTCTTCTCATCTGCCAAAGCGAAGGGTGTTGACCCGCAACATTTCGGCAACGGCATTCTCCAGGCAAACGCGGCGCTAGGCATCGCGCCAAATCTCAATCTGCCGCAGACACCACCGGACAACGATTCATTTTCGTTCTTTCGGGTGATCACGGGCCTCGGGCTTACCGATCCGCCGCCGCGCGAACAGATGTTTAATCTCGAACTCACCCAACTCTATCTGGCGAACACGAACCAGGACTTGCAAGAGATTGTTCCGGATCTTGAAAGGCAAATAGACGATCCGGCGGTCATGCGCAAGTTCATGGAGGCGATCATCCAAGACGACGGAGCTTCGCTCGCGCTGAAGAAACACCTCGCCGATCGCTACACGTCGCTGTCCGGCGGCCCAGTGCCGGGAGCGCCGCCCCAAGTTGTCGCCCCCGCTCGTCCGGTCACACGGTGCGAAAGCGAGATTTCTGATCCCCCTTATCGTAGCCTTCGGTCGTACGCTGTCGATCCGAGTTTCTCAACTCAACTGGATACCGCGTCGATCAGCGAGGTGGCGCTGAAAGTAAGATGGGAACCGCTCAAGGGGCCCGAACAGGGGCCAGGACCGAAAGGCGAGTACCTCGAAGTCGTCGATGTGGACGCCGCCGGCGAGAAACACCCACCGGTTGATCTGAATGATTCGCGCCTGCTCGCGCAGGACGGCTGTCCCGCCGCTGAAGGCAATCCTGCTTTTCATCAGCAGATGACGTATGCCGTGGCCATGAAGACGATCGAGCACTTCGAACGCGCGCTGGGTCGGCCGGTGCTTTGGCGACCGAGAGCTAATCCTGATAACCCGTTTGACGATAGTCAGTTTGTCCGCCAGTTGCTCGTGCGCCCGCACGCTTTGCGGCAGGCGAACGCCTTTTACAGCCCGCAAGAGATTGCTTTGTTGTTTGGTTACTTTGAAGCGTCGGCGGACGATCCCGGCAATCATGCTCCCGGCAGCATGGTCTACGCGTGTTTGTCGCACGACATCGTCGCGCACGAAACCACGCATGCGATCCTCGATGGCATTCACCGGCGTTTCAACGAGGCGACCAATTCCGACGTACTCGCGTTTCATGAAGGCTTTGCCGACATCGTGGCGCTGATGCAGCACTTCACGATTTCAGAGATTCTTGAAAACGTGATTACTGAGACGCGCGGCGATTTGGAAGCGGAATCGATGCTGGGTAGTTTGGCCGTACAGTTTGGGCGGGCCGTTGGTGGGCGCGGAGCGCTGCGCGACGCCATCGGAAAGATCGACGCGAATGGCGTCTGGACCAGAATCAAACCTGATCCGTCGGACTATCAAAAAGTGCAGGCGCCGCATGCGCGTGGCGCCTTGCTCGTGGCCGCTGTGTTCGACGCATTCCTCGCCATCTATCGGACGCGTATTGCGGACTTGGTGCGCCTTTACACCGGCGGCACGGGGGTGTTGCCATCCGGCTCGATTCATCCGGACCTGGTTCATCGCCTCGCGGCTGAGGCGTCGAAATCCGCGGGCCATGTATTGAACATCTGCATCCGGGCGCTGGATTATGTGCCGCCAGTCGACATCACGTTTGGTGAATACCTGCGCGGGCTAATCACGGCTGACTTCGATCTGGTTCGTGACGATCCGTACAACTATCGCGTGGCCTTCGTCGAGGCCTTCCGCAAGCGCGGCATGTACCCGCAGGATCTTGACACGCTTTCCGTCGACACGTTGCGCTGGCAGGGAGTCAAACTCGGCAAGCCGGGGCACTACCGGACCATCGTCGCGCAACTAAAGCGTTATGCCGACGCGTGCTTCTACGTTAGCGATCGCGAGGCTCTATTCAAGGAGACCAGAAAACAAAGAGGCCGGCTTCATAAAGCCCTCGAAAAACTCCTTGTGAAGGCGCCGGAGTTTGCGACAACGTTTGGGCTCGCTCCAGGTGTCGGGTTTGAAGTTCATGAACTGCGCCGCTCGCTGCGCGTGGGGCCCGACGGGCAGCACGTGCCGCAGGTTATGGTGGCACTGACGCAATCGCGAAAGATCAAAATCGAGGGAGCTAATGAAGAGCGAACCTTTCACGGTGGTTCCACGCTGGTCGTCGATCTCTCGAAGCCGGCGATTGACTACGCGATCATCAAGCGGCTCGACAGCAAGTCGCGCGAGGAAAGGACCACCGCGTTCTTAACCGACGCACTAAAGGATCCGTTGCGAGCGCTCATGATCGCGCCCAATCAAAACGAACCCTTTGCCGGTTTGCACTCGCTCGCGGACGTGACTTCGTAAGGTCCGGCCGTTCGACCATCAGCTAGGTTGATAGCGCGAGGAAACAACTTCCCGTTAAGATTTCTCAAGACTTAGACCATTCGACCGGGTAAGGTTCAAAACGCATCCATCTCGTCAACCAGAACCGGCTACTATCTAACAACCTTTGCCTTCCTCAATGCATTCTCATCGACTTGTGTAGAAAAAAGCGCCTGGGCAAGCTTATCGGCTAAAACGGACTTCAACGAGATCAGAATCTCTTTCTGTTTCTCAGCCGATTTCCGGTTGCCCAGCGCGATGTAAGCCATACCCAATGCGTAGTAAGCTTCCTCGAGTTTTGGGTCGAGGGCTGTCGCCTGGTTGAACTCCTCAATCGCCTCCCTGTAACGCTTAACGGCATAATACTCAGCTGCCAAACGATAGTGAAAATCCAAAAATGTCGGCGAGGTCGGTGAAGTTCGCTTGCTGTCCTTGTCTGGATCAGTCAATTCGGCCCGCTTGATGTACATGCCCTGTCTGAAGGCGGATAGGGCGTCCGAATGTTTGCCAAGAGAACGGTAAGCCTGCCCCAGTTGGTAATATACTTCTCCGTCAATGACCTCCGGTCGAATGTGGATTGCCATTTTGAATACCGGGACTGCTTCTTTGTATTGACCCAGGCCGGAATACGCGAGGCCCAGTTTCGCGTAGGCAATCGCATCATTCGGATCAAGGTCAATTGCCTCTCTTAATGCCTGCACGGCTTCGGCATAACGACCAGAGCCCAGGGATGCGACTCCCTTTTGATAGGGCGACTTGGCCGTTTCTGAGTAAGTGGGCTCCACGGTAGACTTGGTATCAGAGGAGGCGATTCTTTCCTTTGGTCTTGAGTCTGGTTGAGGCTCACTCAATTCCGGCGTCTTTTTCTCGCTCTGACTGACCGAAGGCGCCACCGAAGAGACGTCTTGAGACTTCGACGGATCGATTGCCGCATTTTTGGGCCCGTCCTCGCCAACATGCTTGATAGGTGGAGTCTGTGTCGACACGCCAGCAGATGTCTTAATGACTTCAGGTGCTTTCACGGCCGGGGCTGGTCCTCGAGCGCTGCTGTTTTCGGTCGGTGCGAGACCAGTGGACGATTTAAGTCCCTCGTCCTTGACTTTGGAATCAGTTGGCTTTGAGACGGTCACACTTCGAACGCTTGTTTGTGATTCACCTGTCATGGAGACTGGGTCGGAAACCGGCGATGAAGCTTTTGCCGCCCCGGAAACGTTGGTACCGGACCGCAACGGCGAGGATTCAGTGGGCTTCGATGAAGCTGACTTCAACTTGTCGATCGCCTGGTTGTAGTAGTAACTGATGTGACGATACGTGACCTCAATCGGCTCAAAACTCAACTTTCCCTCTTGATAGACGGCAATAGAACTCGTCATCTTTTTCCAGTTCCCCAGCTCGTCAAATTCATACTCATAAGACTCTTTGCTGAGAACGGAACCGTCATCGCCGCGCAGGATCATCTCTACGATGTTGCCCTTGTCGTCATATTTGTATTGCTCTTTGCCGGACAGATTGCTGGCTTCAACTGGGTAAGCCGCCGAATCGGTCCTTCGGCCCTGGGGGTCATACGTGCTCGAGCCCCGAAGCACACGCGCGCCTTCTGTGGGTTTCCCGTCCTTGACCTCAATCTTCGCCGTTTCAATGCGCACGCGCCGGACCGGTCCCCTTAATCCATCCTGCTCTCGAGTGCTGTTCTCGGCCAGAGAGACAGACGAACCGGCTGAATTGTTCTGGGCTCGAATGGATCGATCGCTTCCTAATAGAAACAAGCAAAAACAGAGAGCGGACACCAGACTTTTCATGTGTAGATCTCCTTTACTTCGGCGCGACCCGAAGGACGAGGTTTGTATGCGCGTCGTGTCTCTTGGATACGCCGTTGGCGTACCAGGCCGGGAGGACCTCCAGCGCAAACCCATCCTGGAGTCGGGACTTAATTAGTGAACGTCGGCCCGAGCTTGATCGGGTGACCCTGTCGGGGACAGTTGCTAACGGGAGCGGACTCGCACAGGCGGCTGGACTCTCGTAGCTCTTCATTGCTAGCCCATTTATACCATCCGTTGTCCAGGATGTGAAGGGAGAGTCTATAGGCGTCGGGCCTCTCGGTAATGCCACGTATTTCGAATCCAACGTTTGCTGAGGGGCTTTGCCATCAGTTTGCGCGTTAGTTATGTGAGACACAAATTAAACAACTTGCAGGAGTTGGGCGAAAGCGAGTTGCTTGATTCCGATGGTTTCCTGGCATTTTTCTAAGAGCCACGACGCTCAATGGCTCGGCATCACGACGTAACAGCGCATTTTTTCAGGAGGACAAAATGAAAAAGGTCGTCACAACAATTCTGTTAGGGCTATTACTGCCGCTCTCCGTCTACGCCGGGCAGATCTACGGCAGCTTGAAGGAGGATGGGCATGCAGTGCCGGCAAAGGTAAGGATCGAGGTCATTTGTGATGGACAGACTTACGCCAGTGAAACCGACGGGTATGGAGCTTACGGCGTCAACGCGGGAAGAGGAAGATGCACCTTCAAGGTTTATTACAAAGGGCAGACACCAAGTCTTGACGTCTACTCATACGACAACCCAGTGAGATACGACTTCGACCTGGTATTACAGAACGGACTGTACACACTGCGGAGAAAGTGACTCATGCCAAACACGAAAGCGAAGACCAGAGACGGTTGGGATAAGGCGGACATTATTCTCAAGTTCGTAGGTGCCGTCGGGACCGCAGTGGTTCTGGGTTTTGTCGGCTTCTTCGGTTCGCACTTCCTAGCCCAGCGGCAGGAAGCGGAGACAGACCTGCGGCTCTATACGGAGTTGATGAGCAAGCGCGAGGAGGCTGACACTTCACTGCGAAAGGAAATGTTCAATTCGATCATCACCAATTTTCTAAAGCCGGCATCAGAAGAACAGCCCGACAAACTGGTGCTTAACCTCGAATTGTTGGCGTACAACTTTCACGACTCGCTGGATCTGGGGCCGCTCTTCAAGGACGTCTACAAAAGGCTCGCTAAGAATTCTGCGGAGAACACGCAATACATTGAGCGTCTGAAGAAACTGACGCGGGACGTTATAGCCAAGCAGATCGCGATGCTTGCTGAAGCGGGTGGTAAGCGCGATGGGAATATCGCATTCGCCGACCTGGAAACGAAGCCCGGTGGGGTGACAGTCACTGATGATTTCATATCGGTAAAGTCAAGTCAGCCGGGCGGCCCTACTACCCAGAAACAGGTCAGGATCGAAGTGCTCGGCCGCGATTTTGAAAAGCAGGAATTGAGGGTTCGGCTAATTGTAAGGACGCCGCCGGACACCGACGAAGCGGACGCGATGTTCTCGGTGGGATTCTTCGATTTCCCGATGCTCGACAATATTCGTCTTCCGCAGGGATTACGTTGTGCGATCGTGCTGAACGAATTCGACAATGATAACAAAAGTGCCGATTTCACCTTCGTTTACTTTCCGGGCTCGCGCGCCAGCCTCAAGGAAAAACCCTACTATGACGAGATTCTTTCCAGTCTGCGAAAACCGTCACAGCCGTAGACGCGAACTCGCCGCGATGAACTGCAGCCGGTGGCCGCTGCCCTGCTAGGTGTTCCGAATTCAGAAAGGAATTAGGTCATGTTGAAGCAAGCCTCAGGAAAGTTAATGTTGATAGTGATCGCGTTGTTGCTTTGCTCAGCGCCAGAGGCGTTTTCTCAGTCTGGCGACAAATCCCCAATGCCAACACCAACGCCGAAAGAGACCAGGAAAACCTTTACCCTCCAAATCGAAGTTTGGGCAGGCGATTCGCCTGAGAAGGTAGATAGAGCTCCTGTGTACGTGGAGTCGAAAGAAGAGGGCGAACGATTCAAGAAGAAAACAAATACAGATCGGCAGGGTATGGCCAGTTTCTATCAGGTACCGCAAGGCAGGCTTCTGATTCAGGTTGTGGTTCCGGAATACGACACTTTTGGTGAGGTCTACGACCTGCAGGACAACCAAACCCTCAAAATCACCCTTAAGAAACGCCCACCTTTATGAATGCGACGGCGCGAAAACCTTGCAGTTTCCGTCGGCCGTTAACAGGCGGCATCTGGGGAAGTGTTCCTCAATCACAAAAACCGCACGCGGGCGGTAGTAGTGAGCGCTCTGAACCCTGTACCAGTGAGTCCTCATTAAGACCGCATTTCGTCTCGGGAACCAAGTATCGCGCAGAGTTTTGAACTGTCGATATTCCCTCCCGAAACTAAGCAGACGACTTTTCCTTTTCCTGCCTTTCCTGACAGAGCGCACGCAACGGAACACGCCCCGGCGCCTTCGGCAATTACGTGGTTGCGTTCGACCATCAATCGCAGCGCACTAGCGATTTCTTTCAACTCTGCTACCAGCGAGCCGTCAATCAACTCTTGCGCGCGTTCGAGCATTTGCGGGAAGACGGTTCTCGCGCCGATGCCATCCACGAATGAAGCTTGGTGATCGATCTCCTTCGGCTCGCCTGCCGCCAACGAAGCCGCCAGCGGAGCCGACGTTGCCGCTTCCGCGGCGAATATTTTGCACGTGGGACGCAGCGCGCGCAGCGCCGACGCAATACCGCAAGTCAATCCACCGCCGCCCCAGGGAATCACTACTGCATCGACGTCCGGCAGGTCTTCCAGAATCTCGAGCGCGATGGTTCCGTTGCCGGCCATCACATTGAGATCGTCAAACGCGTGAATGAAGGTTGCATCAATGCCAGGATACGCGCGCTGCTCAAAGGTGTCCCACCACTTGTCGAATGCCACTTTGACTACGCGTCCTCCCAGTCGCTCGATGGCCTTGACCTTTGTTTCGGGCGCGCTCTCAGGAGCGATGACGGTGCAGGGTATGCCGAGTTCGCGGGCGCTCCAGGCTACTCCCTGAGCCATGTTACCTGCCGAGGCAGTCAGCACTCCCCGAGCTAACGCGTCCGAATGCATATGACCGATGGCATTGGTCGCGCCTCGAATTTTGAACGAGCCGATCGGTTGCAGGTTCTCCAGCTTCAGATAAATTTCGGCCGGCGCAGCGTTGACGTTGAGCCGCACCAAAGGCGTGCGAATCGCCGAGCCCGCGATTGCGCGACGCGCGTTTTGAATTTCAGCAAGAGAAGGTAGTGCTGTCATTTGTTCTCCACATCGCATTCGAAGCGACATGACTGGAGCCCTTATCGTTTAGTCTCGCGAGTCTGAGCCGGTCGACGCTTCTTCGGGTAAATCGCTTTCACGACCGATACAACTCCCTTCGGTCGTGGAGGCGGTGCTTCGCCGAGCTTGCGCGCATCATCGGTGGCGACTTCTATTGCCTGACGCACATACTGCCGAATCTCAGGCCGCGCGAGATCCGCCGGCGTCCTTATCGAAATGTGGCGGATCTGTTTTCCTGATCCTTCAAGAACTCCATCAGGATCGTCGAGCGTCGCGCCCCAATTGAAACCGAGATTCACATGGCTTGAATAAACAGCAATGTGGAAAATGCCATCCCTCAGTCGGTCACTAGTCCCGTAGCCAATCGCCACGGCACTGTAAGCATCGTAGATATTTTCGTAACACGGCGCCATCTCTTCGAGGACGAGTGCGCGAAGGTTCAGCGCGAGATCGCGAATCTCGCGATCGTATGGCTTCAGAAACTTGATCAATTCTTTTGGTGGGGATTGTCCCACGATTCCTCCGCTGCTTTTAGCCCAGCGCTGCACAGCATCCGCGGTGCTTTGCACCTTTGCGTCTCTGCGTCTTTGCGAGAAAGATTTTGAAGCCTGGCCTGCGTGAATGCAACGGTGACAAAGGTTCCCGCAAAGGCGCAAAGACGCAAAGAGCGCACGGCGATCTACCTAACAATCATCGACGTGAACACATAAGCCTGCAGAAAAACGAGAGTCCGACC
>Ga0137378_10005407_pt1 | contig 11082 bp, 8 predicted proteins | sample SagtaG_21_FD_104813 | JGI IMG/M metagenome (GOLD analysis project Ga0137378, IMG submission 104813) | Vadose zone soil microbial communities from Sagehorn Ranch, Mendocino, California, USA - Sage2_L_60_16 metaG | ecosystem: Environmental > Terrestrial > Soil > Vadose zone | place: USA... | reverse complement strand
GAGTTGCGATGAGTTGATCTGAGGGTAAGGCGAGAGATGATTTGATCCGAGTTCCAGTTCAACATGTTCTCACATGGGGGGCTCTGGGACCATGTCTTTCCCTTCTCCCCTCCTTCGTTTGACCCTTCTTTTCTTGCGCCTGTAAGATCAATGGAGCACTCAGCGTTCAGCGTTCAGCAGTCGGTCGAAGCGGTGATTTCGAAAGCGGTTTCGACTGGCTGATTGCTGACGGCTGAGTGCTGACTGCTTTCTATGCCGCACGAACTGCCTAAATCCTACGAACCGGGCGCGATTGAAACGCGCTGGGCCGACTACTGGATCAAAGAAAAACTGTTCTCGGTCAAGACGCCACCGCCGGGCGAGACGCGTCCGGTGTTTACTCTGTTGCTGCCACCGCCCAACGTTACGGGACGCCTGCACATGGGCCACATGCTGAACCAGACGCAGATGGATATTATCGTGCGCTGGCATCGCATGCGCGGCTTCATCACGTTGTGGCTGCCCGGGACCGATCACGCCGGCATCGCCACCCAGATGATGGTGGAGCGCGACCTCGCCAAAGAAGGCAAGAAACGCCGTGACCTGGGCCGCGAGAAATTTATTGAGCGTGTCTGGGAATGGAAGAAGCTTTACGGCGGCGCGATTCTCGACCAGATGAAGCGCCTCGGCGCCTCGGTCGACTGGGATCGCGAATACTTCACCATGGACGACAATCTTTCGCACGCGGTGCGGGAGGTGTTCGTCCGCCTCTATGAAGAAGGATTGATCTATCGCGGACACTACATCGTGAACTGGTGTCCCTGGCACGAGACCGCGATCTCCGATCTCGAGGTGAAGCACGAAGATGTAGCGGGAAAGCTGTGGGAGATTCGCTACCCGGTCGTTGAAAGTAAGCCCGGAACGAATGAGTTCATCACCGTCGCGACGACGCGGCCCGAGACAATGCTGGGCGATACCGCCATCGCCGTGAATGCGAAGGATGAGCGCTACACGCATCTGCACGGGAAGCATGTTCTGCTCCCGCTGATGAAGCGCGAGATCCCGATCATCACCGACGAACTGGCACAGCCGGAGTTTGGAACCGGTGCGGTGAAAGTGACTCCGGCGCACGATCCCAACGATTTCGAGGCGGGCAAGCGCCACAACCTGCCGCAGATCGACGTAATGGATGAGCACGCGCACATGAACCAGAACGCGGGTGCGTATGCAGGTCTCGACCGTTTCGAAGCGCGCAAGCGCGTGCTGGCCGATTTGCAGGAGCAGGGATTTCTGGTAGGCGAGAAAGATTACGCGCTCGCAATCGGCAAATGCGAACGGTGTGGAACCATCGTCGAGCCGCGGCTTTCGGAACAATGGTTCATCAAAATCAAACCGCTGGCCGACCGCGCCAAAGAGGCCGTCGAGAGCGGGGAGATCACGATTGTCCCCGACAATCATCGTCAAGTCTATTTGAACTGGATGAACAATATCCACGATTGGTGCGTGTCGCGGCAGTTGTGGTGGGGGCATCGGATTCCGGCGTGGACCTGCGAAAGCTGCAAGGAAGTGATCGTGGCCCGCGAGGCTCCGGCCAAGTGCACGAAGTGTGGCGGCGCGAAACTGGAGCAGGTTCCGGACGTGCTCGACACCTGGTTTTCGTCTGGCTTGCTGCCGTTCACCACGCTTGGCTGGCCGCAAAAGACACGAGACCAGGCGGTGTTCTATCCCACGACGCTGCTGATCACGGCATATGAGATTCTGTTCTTCTGGGTGGCGCGCATGATTATGTTTGGCTGCCACTTTATGCAGGGACATGAGCAGGATCCGGCGCTGAAAAAAGCCAGCGGCTGGACAGACAAGAAAAACGACAGCGTTCCCTTCCGGCAGGTCTATATTCACGCGCTGGTACGCGATGCCGACCGCCAGAAAATGTCCAAGACCAAAGGCAACGTGATCGATCCGCTGCAAATCATCGAGCGCTTTGGCACGGATGCTACGCGGTTCACTCTGGCGGCGATGGCCGCTCCGGGAACTGACATTGCGTTCAGTGAGAGCCGCACGGATGGTTATCGGGCCTTTGCGAACAAGATCTGGAATGCCGCGCGGTTCATGTTCATGAACGTGGATAGAATCGAGCCGGGCCTGCGGCCCGGGACCGGGTCAGAGACCCGGTCCCACACGAGCGGTGCCGAGAGCGGCGTTGCAGAATTTCAGACGACTCTGGAAGACCGGTGGATTCTTTCCCGCTTCAACCGCGTTGTCGCCGACGTGAACGATGCGCTTGCGACCTACCGATTCCATGAGGCCGCCAACCGCATCTATGACTTTTTCTGGGGCGAGTTTTGCGACTGGTATCTGGAACTGATCAAGCCTCGCCTGAATTTTGAAGAAGGCGCCGATAAGAGGGCGGCGCAAGCTGCCTGCGCGAATCTGGTGAATTTGTTCGATGCATCGCTCCGCCTGCTGCATCCGGTGATGCCGTTTATCACGGAGGAAATCTGGCAGGCGATGTATGAAGGCAAGGCTCCCCTGAAGTCGATTGCGCTGGCGGGATATCCGCAGGCGGATGAGAAACAATTCGACCTCGCTGCCGAGACGGAGATGGCAATCTTGCAGGACCTGATTGTCAGCGTGCGCAATCTTCGGGCGGAACTGAAGGTCGAGCCTAGGGTCAAGGTACCCATAGAGGTCTTCGCGCATGAGCACGGGATCCGCAAGATGATTGAGCAGAATCATAGTGCGGTCGAGCGCCTGGGTAATGTTGCGAAGATTGCATTTGTGGAGAGTTCTCTCGCCAATCGCGCTGGCGCCCGGGGAACGGCACGGTTCGATGTGCATGTGATCTATGAAAGAAAGATCGACGTTGCCGCCGAGTGCGAGCGCTTGAAGAAAGAACTGGAGAAGATCGAAAGAGAACTGGCCAACAATCAGAAACAACTGGGCAACGAACAATTTCTGGCCAAGGCTCCGGCGAAAGTAGTGGAAGGCCTGCGCCGGCGAGGGCAGGAACTGCTGGTTCTGCAGGAGAAGACGCAGAGTAAGCTCGGAGAGCTCAACTGTTGAATACGGTCGACCGGCTCGGCAAATGATTTGTCATCCCGAGCAAAGCGAGGGACCTCGGTGGTTTGGCGGCGCGGGCAGGAGTGTTAGTGCAGGCAAGAACCTAGGTCCCTCGCGTTGCTCGGGATGACAAGATCTGCCAAGTGATGGCAAGCGTTGGATTGGATTCGAGATTGAGCATGATGCCGCATTGACGCGAACATAGCGGGTCTGCGACCCGCGGACGGACGAGGGCGTCCGTCCCTACATTTATGGACTGGAATTCAAGACGCATTACGGCAATCCTGGAGAACGCGCTGCTCGAAGATCGGGCGACGCGCGATGCGACCAGCTATGCCTGCATCGATGCCAATCAGCGTGCGACCGCGACGATCGTGTCAAAGCAGGACTGCATCCTCGCCGGAATCGGCTGTGTAGCGCGCATTCTGGATGTCTACGCGGCGCTCGACGGAGCCGTGACCGCCCATTACGAAGTCACCACGCATCCTGAAATTTTCGACGGCGTGCGTCTGCACAAAGGACAGTCCGTCGCGGTGATCCGTCACAATGCGCGTGTGATTCTGTCCTGCGAGCGCGTGATCCTCAATTTTCTGCAGCGCATGAGCGGCATCGCCACCTTGACCCGTAAGTTCGTGGAAGCCGTGTCAGGCACCAAGGCTCGCATCCTCGATACCCGCAAGACAGCACCGGGCCTGCGTGTGATTGACAAGAATGCAGTGCGCTGCGGAGGCGGACAAAATCACCGTCTTGACCTCTCCGACGGCGTACTTATCAAGAACAACCATATTGCGCTGGCGGGCGGCATCGTTCCAGTTTTGGAGCGCGCCATTCGCAACCGGCGCGGTTCGCAAATTATCGAAGTGGAAGTGCGCACGATCGAGGAACTGGAATTGGCGCTGACTCACGGCGGGGAAGCAATTCTGCTCGATAACATGTCGGTCGAAGATGTGCGCCGCGCGGTGGAGCGCTGTTCGCAGCCGGATGTTCAGAAGGAGGGCCGGCGCATTCCGGTCGAGTGTTCCGGTGGGATTCGCCTGGAGAACGTTCGCGCCTACGCCGAAACCGGCGTTGATTTCATTTCGGTAGGCCTGCTGACGCACTCGGTCCAGGCTGCGGATATGAGCATGCGGGTCGCTCCAGCCTAGCAGTCTGCTGAAGAACTCTTTCCACGTTGTGATCTCGCCTCAGGGGCTAAAGCCCACATTCATCCCGCACGATTTACGGCGCGGCTCGAAGCCGCGCCCTTTCAAAACAGAGCCGTGAATCGAGTTTCTCAGCAAACTGCTAAGCACGGATTGTTGTTTCGCCGCAATTCGCGCATAATCACCGCATCGCCAAGACCGGCACAATTCGCAAACAGGCTTCGCGGACGAAAGTTCCCGCCGCGCACCAGCCTCAGCCTACCGACCTGCGGCTGGGCCGCATCGTGCGCCTGCTGATGGAGCATGCCACCGTCGTCGTCAGCGGCACCAAGATCGCGCAGGAAATTTCCTCCAACCGCTCCGAGGTGTGGCGGCTGATTCAGCAACTGCGCCGACTGGGCGTGGATGTTGCAGGCCACCCCGCCACTGGATATCAACTGCGTTCGGTTCCTGACTTGCTCTTGCCGGAGATTCTCCGGCCGCTTCTACGCGGCGTGATTTTCGATGAGCATGTTCATCATTTCTATAAGATTGGCTCCACCAACACGGCGGCCATGGCCGCGGCGGCGGAAGGCGCTCCGGAAGGCAGTGTCTTTCTTGCCGAGGAACAAACCGCTGGCCGCGGACGCGGCGCCAATACCTGGCAGTCCCAACGGTCCACTGGAATCTATTGCTCGGTAGTGATGCGGCCTGCTCTGCCGCCGTCGGAAATACTGGTCTTGTCGCTCGCCGCAGGACTGGCGGTGCGCGCGGCTGTTGAGCAAGTCGACTCGCGGGTCACTCCCGACCTGAAGTGGCCGAACGATATTCTGATCGGTGGCAAGAAAGTCTGCGGAATTCTCACGGAGATGAATGCGGAGGCCACCCGAGTTCGCTACATCGTTGTGGGGATCGGCCTCAACGTGAATCAGCCAACGTTTCCCAAAGAGTTGGGTGCGACCTCACTGCGCCTGGTGACCGGGGGCGAGTGGTCGCGCATCGAGTTGGTGGCAGCTTTGTTAAAATCACTCGATCGCGAATATCGGCAGTTGCTGGACGATCCGGATGCGCGGGAGTCGATTCTCCAGCGTTTCGCCGCGAGTTCCTCCTGGGTGCAAGGTAAACAGGTTCGGATCGAAGAAAATGGTTCCGCGTTCGAAGGAACGACTGAAGGCTTGGATCCGCGGGGATTCTTGCGGGTGGGAACTCCGCATGGCATGCAAACAGTGTTAAGTGGAACAGTAAGGGAACGGTAGCGCCGGCATCCCTTCGACGCTGCTCAGGGCAGGCTCTGCTGGCTGTCACGAGGGCCGGACGTCTGATGAAAAGCGGCCGAGACGGCGCGCTACGAAAACAACATGCTTCTTGTGATCGATGTCGGCAATACCAATACGGTGCTGGGCGTCTTCGCCCGGGTCGCCAAGGTGCACCCGGCCGGGGAGCAGGACGAGACTCCGCGCTACGAGCGGCTTGTGGCCAACTGGCGCGTCGCGACCTCCCGCACCAGCACAGTCGATGAGTACGGAGTGTTATTCCGCAACTTGTTCTCGATGGCGGGCCTCGAGTCGAAAGGCATTCACGGCATCGTGATCTCGTCGGTCGTTCCGCCGCTCGATCCGGTGCTGCGGCAGGTGTGCGAGCGCTATTTCAATTTGCGTCCTCTGGCCATCGAGCCGGGAGTAAAGACCGGCATGCCGGTGCACTACGACAACCCGGCCGAGGTCGGCGCCGACCGAATCGTGAACGGCGTCGCCGCCTTCGAAAAATATGGCGGTCCCTGTGTGATCGTGGATTTTGGCACCGCCACGACGTTCGACTGCGTGTCGGCGAAAGGCGAATACCTGGGGGGAGTGATTTGTCCCGGTATAGGCATTTCCGCGGATGCGCTCTTCGAGCGCACCGCACGCTTGCCGCGCGTCGAGATCCGCAAGCCCGCTCGAGTGATCGGGTCGAACACCGTTGGCAGCCTGCAATCGGGCCTCTACTACGGATATCTCGGGCTGGTCGATGGCATCCTCGAACTGCTGCTCGCTGAGTTGGGTCAGGAGACGCGTGTGATTGCCACCGGCGGGTTGGGGCCCATGATCGGCACGGGATCGAAATATATCAAGAACGTGGACGACTTTCTGACACTCGAAGGCCTGCGCATCATCTGGGAACGGAATGGGTCCGCGCGCAAGGATTCGGCTGCGGCCAAAACCGCATCCAAGGGCGAACCGAAGGCATCCTCGTCGGCGTTGCAAAAGTCGGCCCAGCCAAAATCCAAAAACGGTGACAGCGTGCCGACGCCTTCGCCCTCGCGTTCTGCCCGCTGACCTGCCGTGGAAAATTACTTCAACAACTCTGTTTGGGACGTATGTTACTGAGAATATAGCAAAATTTGATCTCGGTAAATCGGTGTAATTAAGAGTTGGTTTCCCAGAGTGTGCGCCAACTGTGCGCCAACCATACCCAGACTGGGGCAAACGGGTCATACCCCCCGTGACTGACGATCCCTGCTCAAGACCCGTTCAATCTTCTGCCGCCCAAGCGGAATCGGTCCTTCGATTGGCTGACTTGGAAAAGTGGTTGGCACTAGACACTCAGTTCACAGCCCGCCGCAGTACCGTTTGTATTTCTTGCCTGAGCCCCAGGGGCACGGGTCGTTCCCGCTATGCCAAGGCGGTCCCTAACAACCGGGAGTTGGAGGTTCCGCGTTGTGCTTTCAGCGCCGGGATTTGCGAATGCATTCGTGCGTCCAGAATGCCGTCGGCGCAAGCCGTCCCAATGTCGTTTTTGTTTCGATGTGCGTTCTCAGCCAAACCCCGAGCTTGAGAATCCACAGAAATTCTTCGGGGTCGTAGAAGAAACGATAGCCGTTGCAGGACGAATGAGCCGGAAGATAATTATCTACCGAATGAGGACCCCCGAGAGAATGGGAGACCAGATGATCGGCTTGCCATTTGTCCTCGATCAGACCACCGCAAATGTGACATCTGCCACCTGTCTTGGCGAAGACCTCTTCTCGTTCGCTACAGGATAGAGACCGTCTGATCAACTGATCGCGCAATTCGAGCTTGCGCCCGCGCCGCGACTGACGAAGCGAATGCAAACGCTCTACGAAGGCTGAAGCTGACTCAAAGGTATCGGTTGCGCTCATTTCATAGAACTCCGATTCAGGGTTGTCGCATAAGAAGCTCTCATCCACCGCTGAGACTAGCACCTTCCGTCGCGTCCGTGACCAGAACCATCCTCCGGAATGCAGCGACCCCACGACCGTCGTCTCCTCTCGATGACCTTCTGACTTGACCCTTAGCACGCAGTAGCCGCTGTCCTCGCTGCGGAACGTTACCATCTCTATGACGCCGGAGATTTCCTCGGTCGCAGGTCGGCGCTCTGGCATGGCAGCGTTCATGTGGGGATTCATTTTGCCACGGATGGATGGGGCGTGGATGATACACCGGGAAGCCGATTCTGCGGCGATTTGGCTGCCGGGGGGTTGGGTCGGCGCCTGCGTATCAGAGGTGCTGGGAGCCTTTGTGGCCAGTCCGAAGGGCTATCGTGAGCGTGGTGTAGCGCCTAGAATGACGCCTTTTGACGGAAAATCCACGCTCCAGTCTTCTGACTTTCTCGTCGTCCGGCTCCCCAGACATTACTTCCGTTACGGGGTACTCTTCCACCGGGCTGACTACAATCCAGTTGCCACGACGACCAAAAACTCCCGCCCTGAGGAGAATGACGTGTCTAACCCTGTAAGCGACGAACCCATCGCCTGCGCTTCCTGTGAATATCGCTATCCTCGGAGTAGAGCAATTTGCCCGATGTGCGGGACGGCCGCACCAGCCGTTGAACCCATTCCGCCGCCCTCACCCGTTCCTAACGAATTCAGCGGAGCCGATTACCAATCCCGCCCGTCTAGTTCCGATAATCAACCAAGGCCTTCCCATCCGGGGCTCAGGAGACTGATCCCCATCGTTGTTGTCTCGATAGTACTCATGGTGGTTTCATCGGTTCTTTACGAAGTTCACAAACGCAACCCTGCCAAAGAATCCGGATCAGCAGCCGAAATTATGGCCACATCGGCGCAGCCCAAGGTAAGAAACGCTGATCAACGACACATCGCCCGCAATCCGGTCAGACGAGTTCAGCATGTCATCCCGGCAAAACTGGAAACCGCCCAGACACCCGACACAGCGAAAGAGGATGATCCTGTCGAGTTGTGGAAGGCGGTCAAGCGAGGGAATGTTAGCGCGGAGGTCGCACTGGCCAACCTTTACTTGCAGGGAAAGTCGGTTCCTCAAAACTGTGAACAGGCGCACATGCTTTTGCAGACGGCATCGACCAAAGGCAGCAAAGCTGCCGATACTCTTCTGAAGAGTAGCTATCCAGAACGATGCGAGTGATTGGCTCCGCTGGCTCTATTCGCAGCCGCTCCGTTGGCTTCTAACCAGCCTTCTTCATTTGCTGCGCCGACAAACTGGGCGGGCTTGCTAAAGCTTCGGCGGATATCCGAATAACTTTCGGCACTCAGGTCTCAAGAACTTGCCGAAGACGGGAATGCGAAGGCCGCCCTTTTCAAGGACGAATTTGCATGAAATCAGACAGGCTCGCCATTTGAATTCCTCGGTGCCGTGTTTCTTGCCGTAGGCGGTGATATCTTCTTGGGAAACGCCAAATACCACCGCCCCTATTTTTGACCAGACACAGGCACCCGCACACATAGCACAAGGTTCGTGCGTGGAGTACAACACGAAATCCGGCAGATATCGACCATAGCCGGAGGAAACATATTTCAAGGTTTCAAGCTCCACATGCTTGATGGATGAACCCGAGGTTTTTACCCGGTTGCCAGCAGACGCGATAACCACTTCCTGTTTCCCAACAACACGAGTGATGACCGCGCCGATAGGATAGTCGCCTCGGTCACGGGCGCGTTTTGCCTCCGCGATTGCAAGCTGCATGAACTTTTTCTTCGGTTTGTAGGTGGGAGGAATCATTTTTCTTTCCGAGTCCGCCCCGTCCTCAGGCTCGCCCACGGGCTCGCACAATTCGGTCTTGCCCCTCACGTCTCCTCAACTGGCCAACAGTTTCCAGCTTCACTCCGCAGCCTTTCTGGCAGCGTCTCGCGAATCCGCAAAAGGGATCGCCAATTCGTGCCCCGAGGCGAAGACTGCAAGTTGTCGGGAGACATTCCCGTGCGTCCGAACCCTACCGCATTTTCTATCCGATTCCAAGACGGGCGGAAAGGTCGTTAGCTGGTCAGGTTGGCGGGGGCGGTCCTGAAGAATTGCGGAAACCGATCTTGGCGAGTGAGCATCTTTTATTAGGAGGTTCGGATATGAACGCAGGAGCCCGTACCAACGGAGGCTTGAGCGCAGTTCCTCTGCTCAACGCCGTGTTCTGTGCGGGTTGTGAAACCATCAGCAACAGCCCGCATGATGTATGCAGTGTTTGCGGCAGCCCTTCTCTGCTCAACCTTTTTCGGATGTTGGACGGGACTCTGCGGGGACAGATGCCACAGTTTGCCAAAGACCACGGGAAAACGGCGAAGTACAATGTGGAACTCACGGTCAAAGTGCATGAAATCCCGGCGAACGAGCTAAACCGTACCATCGAGTCGATAAGCCGATTGGCCGAGGTGTGCGGCGATCTGGAATCCCTCCACATCAATGTGGAACCTGTTTTTGACGACGCCCAAGCTGTGCTCAGAGCGGCTTGAATCTCTCGAATTCGCCGTCTCAAATCACCCGCACTCGTGACAGGCTGCGCTACCTCTAACCAGCCTTTTTCTCCGCCTTCACCTTGGCCCACCGAGCCCTTTGTGCCGCTGCGATCTTCCTTCGGGCTGATACGGACATGGTGCGCTTCACAGGTGCCGAGCCAGTTGCTTTCGCTGCCCCCGCTGCTGGCTGCGATCCACTCGCCGCCCTTGCCCATCTCGTCCTTTGTGCCTGCGCCATTTTCCGCCGCGAAGCTGCCGACATGATTCGGGTAGGATGGTTACCTTTCCGAGATGTTCCCGAACCGTTTAGCGACTCGATTGCCGAAATTGCTTGATCCAACTTCTCCACATGCAACTGCGCCCTACTGCGCTCAGCACGAAGCTGCTGAAGCGCGTTCTCTAGATTTGCCATAATCCCCCTCAAGATTTACAGCGGGTCTCATTGTAAAGGATTGGACTGATTAGTCGTTGAGCCCGACAATTGGTTGAGGACATTAGCACGCCTGAGGGTAGAGCCACTGGTAGTCGCTGGCGGTGACTCTGATGACTGCACAGGGAAAGGGTTCTTTACTATGTCAGATGATAGGACGCCCAACGAATGCCGTTCGCTGAGGGCGATCTTCCGTAAACGCCGCAGCCCTGCGAGAAGCTACGCGAACTCTCAGGCAGACTTTTGTGCTGGTGCGGAGAACGCAATAAGTTTCCCGCAATCCGCGATGGCACTCTGCCACTCCCATCCGCACTGGCATTGAACTGAATCCCACAATCGCGCCTTTCTTAGAAGTCCCTTGCATACAGCACATGATCTCATCCACATGGTTCTCACCCACCTTTATTGTGCCGATTGCAGCAAGACCGTTTCACCCCTCAGCGTTCTGCGTATTCAGCGACGAGACTGTTTTTGTCGTCCAGCCACAGGCTCGGCGAGGAAGACAGGACTTTAATGCTTTGTTTCTTGTGTTCTCAGTGTGCATCGGGCTGATCAGATTGGAAATGGTCCCGAGGTGTGGGGCACTGTACGGAGTCGATGGCACGGCCGTGCCGGAAGGCATCACGTTTAGGCCATTCTCGACTAACTTCCACGGTTATACGTTTGGGGGTGCTGGCGGCAGGGCACTTCAAAGAGTGGTGACTAGGCTCAAGATCACGGGTCTATGCCTTCGCCGCCAGTCCAAGTTTCATTCTCTCCTCCAATTTCCGCAATGACTCTGTGCAGTTTTC
>Ga0137378_10005405_pt1 | contig 11086 bp, 8 predicted proteins | sample SagtaG_21_FD_104813 | JGI IMG/M metagenome (GOLD analysis project Ga0137378, IMG submission 104813) | Vadose zone soil microbial communities from Sagehorn Ranch, Mendocino, California, USA - Sage2_L_60_16 metaG | ecosystem: Environmental > Terrestrial > Soil > Vadose zone | place: USA... | reverse complement strand
GTGCCCTCGGCGATCACGAATCCGCCCTTCTCCCCACCCTCCGGTCCGAGGTCGACCAACCAGTCGGCGGTCTTCAGCACGTCGAGGTTGTGTTCGATGACCACCACGGTGTTGCCATGATCGACCAGCCTGTGCAGCACCTGCAGAAGCCGCTCGACATCCGCGTAGTGAAGACCCGTGGTCGGCTCGTCCAGCAGGTACAGCGTCCGGCCCGTGTCGCGACGAGAAAGCTCGGCCGAAAGCTTCACGCGCTGCGCCTCGCCTCCCGACAGCTGCGTCGCCGGCTGCCCCAGTCGGATGTAGCCGAGGCCGACGTCATGCAGGGTCCGCAGCTTGACCTTGATCCTCGGCACGTTCTCGAAAACCTCGAGCGCCTCGTCGACAGTGAGCTCGAGGACGTCTGAGATCGAGTGCCCGCGGAACTTGACCTCCTGCACCTCGCGCGAATAGCGCGTTCCGTGGCACACCTCGCACGGGACGTAGACGTCGGGCAGGAAGTGCATCTCGATCTGGATGATGCCGTCGCCCTGGCACGCCTCGCACCGCCCGCCCTTCACGTTGAAGCTGAAACGTCCGGGTTTGTAGCCGCGCATCTTTGCTTCGGGCAAACTCGCGAACAGCTCGCGCATGTACGTGAACATCCCGGTGTAGGTGGCCGGGTTGGACCGCGGCGTGCGGCCGATCGGGGACTGATCGATGTCGATCGCCTTGTCCAGGTACTCGAGCCCTTCGATCACCCGGTGCGGCCCGGGCTTGTCCTTCGCCTTGTAGAAATGTTGGGCGACCTTACGGCTCAGGATGTCCGTCACCAACGACGATTTGCCCGACCCGCTCACCCCTGATACCGCCACGAATGTGCCCAGCGGTATCGCAACGTCGATGTCTTTCAAATTGTTGGCGCGCGCGCCGCGGATGACGAGTTTCTTGCCATTGCCCTTGCGTCGCTCAGAAGGCATCGGAATCTCGCGATCGCCGCGTAGATACGCGGCGGTGATCGAGTTCGGATCTTTGAGCACCTGCTCGACCGTGCCTGCCGCGATGATCTCGCCGCCATGCTCGCCCGCCGCCGGACCGATGTCGACCATGTAGTCGGCCGATCGAATGGTCTCCTCGTCGTGCTCGACCACGATGAGCGTGTTGCCGAGGTCGCGGAGCCGGAGCAGCGTGTTGATGAGCCTGCGGTTGTCGCGCTGGTGGAGACCGATCGACGGCTCGTCGAGGATGTAGAGGACGCCCATGAGCTTCGACCCGATCTGAGTCGCGAGCCGGATCCGCTGCGACTCCCCGCCCGACAGCGTGTTCGCGGCACGGTCCACGGTCAGGTACTCCAGCCCGACGTCGATCATGAACTGCAACCGCTCACGGATCTCCTTGAGGATCCCGCGCGCGATCAGCTGCTCCCGTTCGGTGAGGGCCAGCCTGTCGAAGAAGTCGATGGCGGCGCTCACCGAAACCGCGCAAACCTCGGCGATGTTGCGGTCGGCAACCGTCACCCCCAGCGACTCGGGCTTCAGCCGCCGGCCTTTGCACGCCGGGCACGGCTTGTCCGACATGTACCGCTCCAGCTCGGCCTTCAAGAAATCGGACTGCGTCTCTTCATAGCGCCGCTGGAGGTTGGCGACGACTCCCTCGAACGGCGCCTCGTACCAGCGCTCGTGCCCGTACTGGTTGCGATACCCGAAGCGGATCTTCTTGTCGCCGGTGCCGTTGAGAAGCACGTTCTGGTGCTGCTTGCTCAGCTTCGACCACGGCTTGTCCATGTCGATCTCGAAGTACTTGCTGACCGTTTCCAGCAGCTCCGGATAGAAGAACTGGGAGCGGCTCCACGCCGCAATGGCACCCTCACGCAGCGAAAGCGAGGGGTCGGGCACGACCAGGTCGCCGTCGACGACCAGCTGCGAGCCGATCCCAGTGCACACCGGGCACGCTCCATGCGGGCTGTTGAACGAGAAGTTGCGCGGCTCGGGCTCTGGCACGCTCGTGCCGTCGTACGGACACATGTAGTCCTGCGACATCTGGATCTCTTCCCCCTGCGCCGGCACGATGATCACCGACCCGCCACCGAGCCTGGCCGCGGTTTCGATGGAATCGACGAGACGCGTCCGCTGCTCAGGTCCGACCACGATGCGGTCGACCACGACCTGGATGTCGTGCTTCTTGTTCTTGTCCAGCGGGATCTTCTCGCCCAGCTCATAGAGGCTCCCATCCACGCGGACGCGAACGAAGCCCGACTTACGCACGTCTTCGATCAGCGACCTGTACTCGCCCTTGCGGCCCTTGACCACCGGCCCCAGCACCATCACGCGCGTGCCTTTCGGCAGCTTTTCGACGTGGTCCGCCATCTGCTCGACGGTCTGCCGGCGCACCTCGCGGCCGCACACCGGACAGTGCGGAAGGCCGACGCGCGCGTAGAGAAGACGCAGATAGTCGTACACCTCGGTCACCGTGCCCACTGTCGAGCGCGGGTTCTTCGAGGTTCCCTTCTGGTCGATCGAGATCGCCGGTGACAAGCCCTCGATGACGTCGACGTCGGGCTTCTCCATCTGCCCGAGGAACTGCCGGGCGTATGCCGACAGCGACTCGACATAGCGCCGCTGGCCCTCCGCGTAGATCGTGTCGAAGGCGAGCGAAGACTTGCCCGACCCCGACAGGCCGGTGAAGACGACCAGCTTGTCCCGCGGGATCGACAGCGTGACATTCTTGAGGTTGTGCTCGCGAGCGCCCCGAATCGTTATCTGGTCAGTCGGCATTCGAACCTTTCGTTATTCCTTTTCTCTGGTGACCGCAAACGTGGCGCTGGCCGTGGCGACGAGCCGCTCGTCCTTCCCGGTGACCGCGCATTCGGCCACGACCGTGCGCCGGCCGGCATGGATGACGTGGCCGGTTGCCCGGAGCGTCTCGCCCACCCTGGCAGCGTTGATGAAGTTGAGCTTCAGGTCGAAGCTCATCGCTCGGACGACGCCAGGCTTCAGCGTACGCACTGAGCGACCCATGGCGGAGTCCGCCAGCGTGCTGATCATGCCGCCATGCACGAAGCCGGAGTGGTTGGCCATGTCCTCGGTGGTGGTCATCTCCACGATCGCCGTGCCCTCGCCCGTCTCGACCAGCTGCAATCCCAGCCATCCCCACGCCCTCGAAGGTGCCAGCTCCCCACCCCCGCTTTTACCCCGCGAAGTCTTCGACTTCGCGCGGGCCCCTGGACTTCGCGGGACCTCCCCACGGGGTGGGGAGGAGACTTTCTCACTCACGGCCCTGCCCTTCGGGAACCGGCATGCAGGTCGAAGACGCCCGAGCGACCAGCCGGCCGCGTTCATCCAGGACGTCCGCCTCGCTGAAGAGCAGCGTCTGCTTCATCTCGACGACGCGGCCGACCGCCCGCAGGCGCCCGTCGACCACCGGGCGCAGGAAGTTGATCTTCAGCTCGATGGTGGTGTTCCACACGCCGTCCTCCTGGAGGGTGGCCAGCGACATTCCCATCGCGGCGTCCGCGATCTGAGTGATGACTCCGCCCTGCACGACGCCGCCACCGTGGCGGTGCTGCGGGCCTGCCTCGAGCTCGAGCACGACACGGCCCGGCTCGGCCTCGGTGATGCGCGCTCCGAGGGTCTCCATCCATCCCGCCGGCTCGGCCGCCAGGATTGCCTGGGCCCTGTGCGCGTTCTTCACGGCCCCCGTCGCGACTTCCTCCAGTTCCGGACCGTCGTCCGCTGTTTCGGTGCAGCCGCAATCGCCAGAGCGACGTCGGCGTCGTCCTCCTTGCCCGACTCCTCGCCCGCGAGCCGCTTCCGTAAGGCGATGATGCGGTCGCGCACACGCGCGGCATCCTCGAACTGCAACTCCTTCGAAAGGCGCCGCATCTCTTTCTCGAGGTCGCGCACGATCGCCAGCAGATCTTCGCGCGGTACGCCGGCTCCGACCATCAGCTCGACCGCATCGGCCTGGATGTCCTTCTCGTTGATCTCGAGCGCGTAGATCGCCTTCTTCACGGACTCCGGGGTGATCCCGCGCTCGGCGTTGTACGCGATCTGCCGGTTGCGGCGGCGCTCGGTTTCGTCGAGCGCCATCCGCATCGAATCCGTGATCTGGTCCGCGTACATGACCACGTGCCCTTCGACGTTGCGGGCGGCGCGGCCGATGATCTGGATGAACGACCGGTACGCGCGGAGGTAGCCCTCCTTGTCGGCGTCGAGGATGCCGATAAATGCGACCTCGGGCAGGTCCAGGCCCTCGCGCAGCAGGTTGATGCCGACCACAACGTCCACCGCGCCGGTGCGCAGGTCGCGAAGGACATCGATGCGTTCCATCGCGTCCAGCTCTGAATGTAGGTAGCGAACCTTGACGCCGTATTCGCGCAAATAGTCGGCGAGGTCCTCGGCGAATCTCTTCGTCAGGGTTGTCACCAGCGAACGATGGCCGAGCTCCGCGCGCCGCTTGACCTCCGCCAGCAGGTCGTCGATCTGGCCCTCGGTCGGCCTCACCTCCACTGTCGGGTCGACCAGCCCGGTAGGCCGCACGACCATCTCCACCGTCCGCTGCGACCGCCGCATCTCGTAGTCCCCTGGCGTCGCGGAAACGTAGACCACGTTCTGCGCGCGCTCCTCCCACTCGTCGAAGCTCAGCGGGCGGTTGTCGAAAGCGCTTGGCAGCCGGAATCCATACTCGACCAGGGCCGCCTTCCGCGAACGATCGCCGCCGAGCATCCCGCCGATCTGAGGCACAGCGACGTGTGACTCGTCGACGAAGATGATCGTGTCGTCGGGCAGGAAGTCCATCAGCGTGTAAGGAGCCTCGCCCGGGTGCCGGCGCGTGAGGTGCAGCGAGTAGTTCTCGATTCCGGCGCACGTGCCCGTCTCGCGCATCATCTCGAGATCGAAGTTCGTACGCTGGCGCAGGCGCTGCGCCTCCAGGAGCCGTCCATGCTCCTCGAACCACTTGCACCGCTCCTCCAGCTCGACCTCGATGTCAGCCATCGCGAGCCTGAGCTTGTCGGCGGGCGTCACGTAGTGAGAAGCGGGAAACACCGTGAACTCGTCGCGTGCGCCAAGGATCTCGCCGGTGACCGCGTCGAGCTCCTGGATCCGCTCGATCTCGTCGCCGAAGAACTCGACCCTGTACACCTTCTCTTCGTTGGCCGGGACCAGGTCGACGACGTCCCCGCGGACGCGAAAGCGCAGGCGGGCGAGGTCGTAGTCATTGCGCTCGTACAGCATCTCGGTGAGCTTCCGCAGGAAAACTTCGCGCCGGATCGACTGGCCCTTCTCGACCTTCAGCGCCTCGCCCATGTAGTCCTCGACCGAGCCGATGCCGTAGATGCAGCTGATGCTCGCCACGACGAGAACGTCGCGACGCCCAACCAGGGACGACGTGGTCGAGTGCCGCATGCGGTCGATCTCGTCGTTGCGGCTCGAGTCCTTTTCTATATAAGTGTCCGTGCGCGCGATGTAGGCCTCGGGCTGGTAGTAGTCGTAGTAGCTGACGAAGTACTCGACGGCGTTGTTGGGCAGAAGCCGCCGAAACTCCGCGCACAGCTGTGCAGCCAGCGTCTTGTTGGGGCTGAGGACCAGAACCGGCCGCTGCAGCTGCTCGACCGCCCAGGCCATGACGTTGGTCTTGCCGCTTCCGGTCACGCCGAGGAGGACCTGCTGGCTGAGCCCGGACTGCACGCCCTCGACGAGCTGCTCGATGGCTTTGGGCTGGTCCCCGGCTGGCTTGAAGGGTGCGTCGACACGAAAGCGGGAGGGCATGGGACTCTAATTCTAAGGCGAACGAACGTTCGAAATGATACCCACCGCAAGGGGAATTTGGGATGCGAGCGCGTTACTGAGGCAGGACGAGATGACGGAATCAAGACGGAGGAGCGGCCGTGAAAGACCAGTTGCAGGGGAAGGCAGAGGAGCTGAAGGGCAAGGCCACCGGTAACCGTGGCCTGCAGGCGAAGGGCAAGGTACGACAGGCCATCGGGAACATGAAACGCAGCGCGCGAGACATTCGCGATGACGTGCGAGCAGAGGCTGAGCGCCGTCGAGAGCGAGAAAGGGAAAAGGAGACCGGCCGGCCGACGACGTCAGGGTAGGGCCAGGATCATCGCCTCGACTACCGTGCCGGCTTTGACGCCGTGATCACCGGGCGCGATGCGAACAAGGGCATGAGCCCCGACCAGTGACAGCAGGCGCGACGAAGACTGGGACCCGGTCGTCTGCGCCACCATCTCTGAGCCATGGCGTGTGAGCGTCACCCTCTGATATTCAGTGCGGTCCGCGGTGGCCCGCGCGTCGTACCCAAGCCGTACGGGCAGGGTCGGGCGCTGGAGCTTCGAGAAGCCCTGCAGCTTGCGCAGGGCCGGGCGCACGAAGACTTCGAAGGTGACCAGGGACGACACTGGAAAGCCTGGTAGGCCAAAGGCGAGTCTCTCCTGCACCTCCCCGCCCCTTCCCTCCCCGCGGAGGTGGGAGGGCGAATGCCCCCCCGTTCTCTGAGCGGGAATGGTTGCGAATGTGAACGGCTTGCCCGGCTTCAGCTTCACGCGTCCGATGTGAACCGTGCCCAGGGACTCGAGCAGGGGCTTGACAAGATCGTGCGTGCCCACCGACACGCCTCCGGATGTGACCAGCACGTCCGCGGCGTCGAGCGCGGCGGCCACCACGGCGCTCAGCGCTTTCCGCTCGTCGGGGGCGATGCCGAGGCTCGTGACCTCCGCGCCGGCCTCGCGAAGCGCGGCCAGCAGGGCCCAGCGGTTGGAGTCGACGATCTGGCCAGGCCCGGGTTCCATGCCCACCTCGACGAGCTCGTCTCCGGTCGACATGAGCGCCACCCGCGGCCGCATGTACAAACGGAGCCGCGGAAAGCCCAATGCGGCGGCCAGCCCGAGCTCAGCCGCGCCGAGCTGCGTCCCGGCGGTGAGCACAAGCTCGCCGGCGCGAACGTCGGCGCCGGGTCGGTGAAAGTTCGCGCCCGGCTGCAGCGTTGATGGCACCGTCACCACCTCGCCGTTGAGGCTGACGTCCTCCACCATCACCACCGTGTCCGCGCCGTCGGGCACGGCCCCGCCCGTGAGGATCCGCGCCGCTGTGCCTGGCTCGAGCTTGCCCATGAACGGCCGTCCGGCCGCTGACTCGCCCACGATCCGCAAACCCTTGCCCGCGTCCGCCGACCTCGCCGCGAACCCGTCGACGGCACTCGACGGAAACGCCGGCAGCGCGGAGGGCGCTTGCATGTCCTGCGCCAGGACCCGGCCGGCCGCCTCGCTTAGCGCCACCTCCTCCGCAGGCAACACCGGCGTGCGCTCGAGGACCAGCGCGGCAGCTTCGTCCGCATCAACCAATGGATAAGTGGACGCCCTCATCGCGCCGCTGACGTTACCTATTCGTAACGAAGCGCGCGGCTGGGGTCCTGGCGCGCCGCCCGCACCGCGGGGAGCAGCCCGCTTCCAGTGCTCAGTACCACGGCCAGCAGGAGCGCGGCGATCGCGATGCCGAAGTCGGTCCGGAAAACTTCGATGCCGGCGCCGGCCACGCTCTGCGCGAGACGGTCGACGGCGGCGTTGCCCATCTGGGCGAGCGTGACGGCGGCAAGCGTCCCGATCACCCCGCCGGCGAGACCGATTACGGCTGCCTCTGCCACGAACAGCAGCAGCACGTCATGCGATCGCGCACCCAGCGCCTTCAGCACGCCGATCTCCTTGGTCCGTTCCAGCACGGCGCTGTACATGGTGTTGGCGATCCCGAGGCACGCCAGCACCAGCGCGACGACGGCCAGCCCGAGCAGCGCGATTCGGAGGCGGCTGAGCAGGTCTTCGAAGCCGCGGAAGAGGTCGCCGAAGGTCTGGGCCTGAAACCCCAGAGCCTCGACGCGGTTGCGCAGGGCGTTGACCGTGCCGCCTGAGTCGGCGAGCAGGGTGATGGTGGCGAACTCGCCCGCCTTCCAGCCGTTGAGCTGCGCGAGCTTCGACCAATGGTCCTTCGCCACGGAGTACGGCACCAGCGCACCCGGCGCACCCGCGGGCATGTACTGGCTCGAGACGACGCCCACGACCAGGAGCGGAAGGACCAGCTGGTGGGTGGCGGGGCTGGACGGCGTCCCGGCCACGGCGAGGGTGCCGGACGTGGCCTTGAAGTCGATCGTCGAGCCCAGCGCATCCTGCGGGCTCCGGAACCCCAGAGCAAGGGCCGTGCGGTCGGTCAACAGCGTCTCTTCGGCCTTGTCCGAGCCAGGCATCCTACCCGCCAATAAACTGATGCCCGACGAATTGCTGCGCGGCGGGAGCGAGACGAGCCCTCCGGTCGGGAGCGGCAGCGTCGAGGTCGCGCTCGGCGTTCCCTCGACAGCGAAGCTTCCGCTCATGGCGACCTGTCCCCACGCGGCCCGTACATGCTCGAGCTTGCTGAGCGTGACCAGCGTGCCCGAGCTGAAGCCCGCCGGGTTGGCGCTGCCCGATGGATAGACCGCGACCTGGTGCAGCTGGCTGTGGGCAAGCGCCGGCGAGCCGAGCGCGTCCTGCAGGCCGCCCGCGAGCGCCGCGATCAACGTCATGGCCGCGATTCCGATCGCCACGCCGGTTGTTGTGAGCGATGTGCGCAGGGGCCTGCGCGCCGTTCCGCCCAAACCCACCTTGAGCGTGTCGCGCCAGCGCAGTCGTGTCGGCGGCGTCACCGGGTCCTGGTTGCGGACGGTCTCCCTTCCTTGCTCGAGCTCGATGGCGCGGCCGTCGATCATCCGGATCACGCGGTGAGCGCGGCGCGCCACCTGGGGGTCATGAGTGACAAGGACCACTGTGGCTCCGCGCCGGTTGAGATCGTCGAGCAGCCCGAGGATGACTTCGCCCGCGGTCGAGTCGAGGCTCCCAGTGGGCTCGTCGGCCAGGATGAGCCCGGGCCGGTTGGCGAGCGCTCGCGCGACCGCCACCTTCTGCTGCTCGCCACCAGAGAGGCGGCTCACCCTCGTTCGCGCGCGATTTCCAAGGCCGACGAGGTCGAGCAGATGTCGCGCCCGCCTGGTGCGCTCTTCGAGCTCGATGCCGGCGAGTGTCAGCGGCAGGGCCACGTTCTCCCCCGCCGACATTGAGGGGATGAGGTTGAACGTCTGGAAGATCGTGCTGACGCGCTGGAGGCGATAGTTGGCGAGGTCGGCATCTGACAGCTGGTCCACCGGCAGACCGGCCGCGTAGACGTGGCCCGACGTGGGCTTGTCCAGCCCGCCCATGAGGGAGAGCAGCGTCGTCTTGCCGCAGCCGGATGGCCCCACGATCGACACGAACTCACAGGGGCCGATCTGCATCGAGATGTCCTTGAGGGCTGTCACATGCATCTCGTCGCCGTGGCCGAACTCGCGCGACACCGAGTCGAGCCGGAGGCCGACCGCCTGGCCGAGGAGATCGGTGAACTCCTCCTGTGGAGCGGGTTCGGTGACCGGCTCGAGGACCGCCGGCGGCACCGCCGGCTCGTGGCCGTTCGCCTCGGGCGCAGCCTGCGGCGCGGCCTCGGCGGCGGCCATGGCGGCTACCGCCGTGGCGAGGGCACCGAGATCGTCGCCGATCGGACGTACCGGCTCTACCTCGGGTTTCCGCTCCTTGGGCCGGTTGGCGCGCTTACGCTGGCGGCGCTTGCCGCCCGAATCACGCCCACCGCGATCGTCGACTGCGGTCGCCACCCCAGGAAGAGTCTAAGTGCTTATTTAACAGGTGAGTCCGGCCTAACGTCTCGGTTCGGTGACCTGGTTCGCGAGCCATTCGAGGTACCTCGGCAGGCCATCGTCGATGGCCACCTGGATGATCTCCGGCAGCTCGTAGGTGTGGTTCTTGCGGACGTATTCCTGGACCGCCTGGGCGCGCGATTCGATGGTCTTGACGAGCAGCAGCGACTCGTGCTCGCGCTTGAGCTGGCCGTCCCAGTAATAGAAGGAATGGACCATAGGGATGACGGTGCAGCATCCGGCCAGGTGCTCGACCACCAACCCCTCGCCCAGGCGCTCCGCATCGTTGCGGCCACCGGTCGTAACCATGATCATCACGGGCTTGTCTCCTGAGGTCACACGCTAATTCTCGCGGCTTGGGCTGGGCCGGTCCAGCCATACGGTGGCGGCCAGCAAGGCGATCGATCCGAGCAGGAGCCCACCGAGCACGTCAGATTCCCAGTGCACCTCGAGGTACAGGCGGTCGAATGCGAGGAGCACGATCAACAAGGTCGCGACCGGGATGGCGAGTGCGCGCGCAAGCGGCCACGGAGCGAGGCGCTGCACGACGAAAGCGATCAATCCATATACGACCACTGCGCGCACCATGTGCCCGCTTGGAAAGCTGTTGGCGAGAGCACCGGAGCTCGACACCGCCTCGGTGATGCTGGGTCCGTCGTTGTGGGCGATGGTCAGCGGCGTCCCCGGATGGTAGAGGGTCGCCTTGTAAAAGACCTCGAGAGCCTGCGCCGCGACGAACGCCAGCGCAACCCACGCGTCCGCGCGATTGCCGCGCCGCAGCAGAAAAACGACCAGGCCGATCATCAACAGCGTCGTCAGCTCGAGGCCACCCAGCTCCGCGATGGCCTGGAACAGTGGATGCAGAGATTCGGACCACAGGCTGGAGAATCCCTTCAGGACCTGCTTGTCGAGCGGGTCGAACAGTCCGGCCGCAACGGCCATCGTGAGGGCGATGTAGGCAACCGCAAGCGCTGCAGCCGCCGCAATTCGTGCCCGAAGCGCGGTCAACGCTGGCAGCGGCGGCAGAACACCGTGCTGCGGCCCGCGATGCGAACGACGGACAGCGGGCGGCCGCATGTGAAGCAGGGCTCGCCCGCGCGCCCGTAGACGAGCAGCGATTCCTGCTGGTTGCCGATCTCACCCCACGCGTCGCGATATGTGTCCACCGAGCTGCCGCGATTGCGGATCGCTGCCTCCAATGAGTCGCGCAGCGATTCGTGCAGCCTGCCGACCGATTTGCGGCTGAGGCTGCCCGCGGCCCGATCGGGTCGCAGCCGCGCCCGATACAGCGATTCGTCGGCGTAGATGTTGCCAACGCCCGCGACCATCGTCTGGTCGAGAAGCAACGCTTTCAGCGGCGCGCGTCGCTTGCGGAATCTCTTGTAGAGCGCGTCGGCGT
>Ga0137378_10005400_pt1 | contig 11090 bp, 9 predicted proteins | sample SagtaG_21_FD_104813 | JGI IMG/M metagenome (GOLD analysis project Ga0137378, IMG submission 104813) | Vadose zone soil microbial communities from Sagehorn Ranch, Mendocino, California, USA - Sage2_L_60_16 metaG | ecosystem: Environmental > Terrestrial > Soil > Vadose zone | place: USA... | reverse complement strand
ACAAGCTGCGCCTCCGCATCCGGGCCTTCCATCTCGGTTTGGCGCATCACTTCGCTAGGAACACGCGGCAACTTCAACATCGTCAGCGCATGGTGAGCAGTATCTTCTGCCCAGCGATTCGGCACGACGGAAACAATTCGGATGTCGTGTATCCGGCCAGAGCGGTCGATATGGAAATGCAGCTTCATGGCGACCTTAGTCCAGCGCTCCGGGTGCTTCTCCAACTCTGAAGTGATCGCATCGTGCGACATCTTTTCGACCTTCGCCTGATATTCGGCGACCGGGGCGGCTAGCACGCTGCTGGTGACCAAAAAAACGCTCAAAGGGATAAGCGTTCGCATAGACCTAACGAGAATTCGAACCAAATTTTGGACCTAATAAAATAAATGTCCAATTTTTGGGTCTAATCCGGCTTGAGTTTGACGGTCGAAAAGAGAGAATCGCTGCCATGCGCCCGATGGTACCGGCTTCCGCGCCCCAAAACAAACCTAAACTGCTCGACCAGCATGTAAAAGCTTCGCTCACGTGCCAGGAGTGACAATACTACGGTGCACTACGTGTATGTCCTGCGCTCAATAACTGACGACGGGTTTTACATTGGTTACACCGCGGACCTTCGAAAGAGATTTGATGAACATGTTACCGGTGGATCATTTGCAACACGTTATCGCAGGCCCATGGCGGCTTATCTACTACGAGGCTTATTAAAACCAGGAAGATGCCCTTGGCCGCGAGAAGTATCTCAAGAGCGGATCCGGACGACGCTTCCTCAAAGCACAACTGCGGCACTATCTAGCAGAAGACTCTGCAACCGCGTAGTCGAAGGAGCGTAGCACGCGGCGAGCTTTACGCGGTATACCCATGTTCTGAACCGGCCGGGCATCGGGGTGAAGGGTCCACTGGATTGAAGCCCGATAATGCTATGCGCGTTCAGCCCGTGAGATAACAGCTTATGCCAAAATATTGTTAGGTGTATGTCCTGCGTTCGCTGGCCGACCATCAATTCTATGTTGGCCTAACGAGGGATTTGCAAACGCGGCTGCAAGCGCATAACAAAGGAATCGTTCCGTCCACCGGGAGGCGCAAACCGTTCGAGCTTGTCTATTGGGAGGGCTGTTCAAATGAAAATGATGCAGCCCGGCGCGAGAAGTATCTAAGGACGGCCTGGGGTAAGCGCTACGTCAAAACCCGATTAAGAAGGTAATCTCACGGGGTAAATAACTTTCTTGACGGGAGAAATCCGAGCGGGCAAAAGAATAAGCCGCATAAGAAGGCGCGGCTCGTCTTGACAAGAATTTGTTTCAAAATTTTATCCGCGCCGATCATTTACGCGGCGATGATGTCGATCTTCGCACCGGGAAGCTTTGCCCAGGGGCCGAGCTCCCAGGATGTCGATCGTGCGCAATTACTTCAGGGCCAGACCCAGCCGCCGTTCGGACCAAGCGTAACGCCGGAAGGCATTGAAGATGGGCACGCGGCCGCGAGCCCGAACGACGCCGACATCGGCCAGCAGGAAATTTTGAAGCGCGTCACCGAGTATCAGCCGTTCACGGCCTCGCTCGCCTGTCCGATCTTCTACACGTCGAACGTCGCGCTGACGCGGAGCGGTGAACTTAGCGACGTGGTCATCGCGCCAGTGGCTGGTGTTTTTTATGATCCGCGGATCACAAAAACGTTGTACGGGCATTTCGGCGCGCGAGAGCAAGTTTTTTATTACGGCGATAACACCGCATTCGATTTCGGCAGCCTGGATGTGGAAGCGGGCCTGAGTTATTTGCTGCCGCAATTTCACAATCTCATTCTCCGCGGCGGATACGATTTCAATCGCCTAACCTTCGATGACCGGCTCGGGGACGAATTTTTCTCGAATCACGGGCTGATCTTCAACGCCGAGCTGCCGTTCCAGTTCAGCCGCGCGCAACAGCTTTTGGTCGGAGTGTACACAAACATAAGCGTCGGCGCGGATCATCAGAGTCCGCGTCGCAATGATTACGACGGTTATCTTGGTTACTCGGTAAACCTGACTCGCGCGTTCACGATCGATGCAGTCGGGCGGGTGGTGGCGCGTGATTATCACCAAAACGGCCGGACCGATGTGAGCGAGATTCTTTCGCTCGCGGCGACTTATCGCCTGACCAACTGGTGTTGGGTCAGCGCGATCAGCTCGTTTGCGCACAGCGACTCAAACCAGGACGTGTTCGATTACAACGTCGCGAACGTCGGCGGCGCGATCGCGCTCTCTGCGAAATTTTAGGAGACACAATGGGCATTAGCCACACTTTCCGATTCTGTCTGACCGGGTCGATTGCTCTGGTCGGTGCGATCATTGCGGCAAGATCGACAATGGCGGCGGAGCGCAACGAAGCGACGGTCACGCAAATTATTAACGAGGTGCAATTGCGCCCGACCGGGGCGGCGGGGAAGGCGGCAGTACTGAACGATAACGTGCCCGATGGCACCGCGGTGCAAACAGGCATGGATTCACGCACCGAGCTGACGTTTAGCGATCAGACATTGGCCCGGCTCAGTGCGAACACGGTTTTCAGTTTCAATAAAGGAACGCGCAATCTCGATCTAACTGAGGGCGCCATGCTCTTGCAGGTTCCGAAAGGAGCGGGCAGCGCAAAAGTCACAACGGCTGCGGTCACGGCCGCGATCACCGGAACGACTGTGATAGTTGAGTATCACCCGCATGCTTACATCAAGTTCATCAGTCTGGAAGGCACCGCCCGTTTGTATTTGAAGCGTCGCTGGGGCGAATCGGTGCTTATTCGGCCGGGGCAAATGTTGATCACGAACCCGGACGCGAAGGGTGGTTTGCCGGACCCGGTGGATGTCGATCTCGAGCGGCTGCTGAAAACGGCGCACTTGATCATCGATTTTCCACCGCTTGGCCGCCAAAACTTGATTGCGAAGGAAAGTGAAAAACAGCAGCGCGCGAAATCAAAAAGAGCCTTGATCGATACCAATCTGGTCATCTTTGGAAAGGGAACGCTGGTGTCGCTTACCAATCCTGCGCAGCCGAACGCAGCCGCCCAGGCGCCGGCCGCTTCTGCGACACCCAGATCGGATGCAGTTCCATCCTCAACTGACCTCGGCACGATCGAGACGCCGCCAAATCCGGAGTCAACTTCAACCAGATTGCCTGCGGGAAATTACCCAGCAGATAACCCGCGCTAGCACATGAACCCTTTCAAAACAGGCGCCGGCTGTGTTCTATTTTGGATTTTTACTTTTGTGCGTCTTTCGGCCGTGGCGGATGCGGCAGAGTTACGGGCTGCGCGCGTTACTCAAATAATCAACGACGTTAAATTGCTTCCCGAGCAAGCGGCAGCGCGAGCAGCGGTTGTGAACGACAACGTGAGCGCCAGCACTGCCGTGCGCACGGGAGTGGATTCGCGCTCGGAGCTGACGTTCTCGGATTTGACGATCACGCGCCTGGGCGCAAACACGATTTTCAGTTTCAACGAAGGAGCTCGCCAGATCAACCTGGACGGCGGCGCCGTACTTCTGCAGGTGCCGCGGAACGGGGCTGAAGCGAAAATCGCGACGGTAGCTGTTACGGCCGCCATCACCGGTGGGACGGCTCTACTTGAATCTAACAAAGGTTTTCCGACAAAACTCCTCATGCTCGAAGGGATCGGCCGCTTTTACCCGACAGGTCACCCCGAGCAAGCGGCGATTGTTCATGGAGGAGAAATGGTGATGATGACCGTGGACGGACAAATCATGCGGCCGACAAAATTCAATGCGGCCCTGGTTTACAAGACGTCGAAGTTGATCACCAGCTTCCCGACGCTTCCGAATGCCGACTTGATTCTGGCGGTGATCAACGAACAACAGGCGGCTCAGTCCGGTCAAAACGGGCCTACGAGCCAACCGCCAAAGGATGCTACCGGCCTCGACACCGTAACCTTGGCAACCGCGGCAGCTCCGACTTCGACAAGCAGCAGCAGCAGCAGCAACAGCAGCAAGTTCGGGCCGCCATCGGCGATCACGTCACCTAATCCGTACGTCATCACGAGTGGCACAGTCATCAATACCGATCCGACAATCACCACAAACGGCATAACCAGTTTTGGAAAAATTTATCGCGGAGCCGCTCTGGACGGTCCGCTGCCCACCTGGCTTGGCAGTTCGCCGTCGTCCTTCGACAGTATGGAAAATTTCGACAGCAATAGTGGCGGCGGCTTCATCAGTCCTGATAGCAAGACCCTCCCAATTCCAGGTTTTTTATTCGCGTCGCTGCAGTTGGCTGGAGACCCGACGGTTTTCAACTCCAGCGGCTACCCAACTCTCGGTCTGGTCAGCCAAGGCGATATCACCTCTTCTCCGTCGGGAGCCGTTTTTACGTTCGGCGGCATTCAGCAAGTCGGTCTAATTGCGCTCAATGGCTCGATCAATCTGTCCGGCATTAGCTTTGCGAATTTCGGCGAGTTTTTCATCTACGCTCGCGGCACGGGCTCAAATCTCACGCTGGCCGCGCCCATCTCCAATCTAAATAAAGTTACGCTCAGGGCAGAAGGAGACATCCAGATAAACGCGCCCGTGACGGTGAACGGTACCGTGCAGGACAACCGCGGATTTAAGGCTCTAGCGGGGAACAACCTGGTGGCTAACTCGACCGTGAACTCGCACCAGATGATTCTCCAATCCCTGGGTGGCATAACCGTCACCAGTAGTGCGCAACTTCTCTCCATGCTCGATGCCTCGGGAACCAATGGCCAAATCGTGATCCTCGCTAGCGGCAGCGACACCGCCATTAACGTCAGCGGATCGATTCAGGCCGAGCAAGGTGAGGTGGACATCCGTCAGACCGGCGACACCGGTCAGACTACTCTGAACAATGCGACTATCCACGGCGACGTTGTCAAAGTCTCGGCCCTGGGCACGAACGGCGTGCTCAACATTGGCAGCGGTAATGTGTTAGGCGCGGACACGGTGCTGAAACTTTACGCTGTTGGAAGTAACGGCACGCTTAACTTTCTCTCAAACGTGACCCTTAGCAGCCCGTCGAATATTCTTGCCGCCAATACGATCAACATTTCGCAAGGCGTGGTCGTCACGATCAAGTCGGCTCAACAGGCAGATGTTTTCACAAATCATCCGAACTATTTCGGTTTTGGAGGGACCGGGTCGGCGGAGACGACCGGCACGTTTGGCGGCGCTGGCGCGAAGAACCCGCAACCGTTGTCCAGTGCCCCGCCCCTGGGTGGCCCGGGTCAAGGGCCATGATAAGATCGACAATCACTCTGACGAAAACTCCCTCTCCATATTTAAACGTTGTTCTTGCCGTCAGTCTAACCGGCGCAGCGGTCAGCGTTGCCACCGTCCTTTTTGCAGCCGAACAAAAACAAGCACGCGTCACAGAAGTGATCCATGATGTGCGCTTGCTCGCGGCGCGGGCTGCGGCGCGTCCTGCCGCCGTGAACGACACCATTCACGAAGGAACGGCCGTTCGCACCGGGACCGATTCCCGCGCGGAACTGACGTTCACTGATCTAACATTGACCCGCCTCGGCGCGAACACAGTCTTCAGTTTTGGCGCAGCCACGCGCACTTACAATCTCGGCAGCGGTGCGATTTTAATGTCGGCGCCGAAACAAGCCGGCACGATCAAAATCACCACGGCGGTTGCGACCAGCGCGGTGAGCGGTTTCACCGCCATCTTGGAGCGCCATTCGAACACGTGGAATAAATTCATCCTTCTCCACGGCAACGGCACACTGACATTGAAAGGAGCTCCGGGCGGTCCCTGCCGACTGCACACCGGGCAGATGGTCGTGTTTCCACCGAATCCGACGCATTGCCCGCAGGTCCTCAACATCGACATCTCGAAATTACTGAATGGAAAACTGGTCAAAGGCTTCAAAAGGCCGCTGCCGGAACTCGATCTAATTCTGGCCGATATCGAGGAGCAGCAAACTTCACCGCCCAGTGGCGGTCTGATCGATCCGACAAGTCAGGACGCGATCGATCAAAGCATCAATGCGCGCCCCCCGAAACCGCCGCCACCGCAGCCATCAGTCATTCCGAGCGACGCACGGTTCCAATGATTCATCGCCGGCGCTTTTCGTCGTCGAGATAACCTGCGCCGAGAGCGAGCCCGACACAGAAGAGCGCAGCCGCGGTCGCGAACGGGACCGGATCGAGCGGCGCCGGTGGAAGATCGACAATTCCGTTCTCATCTGTCCGCGCCGGTCGCTGGACATAACGACCGCGTCGCGGAGCACAAAAACGCTGCGCGAAAGCTTTGAGACGCTCCGGCAAATCGGAATCGGAAATCGGAACGCCATGACCGCAACCGACCACGTTTGGTCGCAAAGTTGCCAACTCTCGAACCGACGCGCCTGCCGCATGCCAGTCGATTATGAAAGGCGTCGGCGGGCGCGAGAGCTGACGCCGCCCTGTCAGTAATCCGCTCCACGAATCCATATTGACCGTGGCAAAAGCGTCGCCAGGCAGAAGCACACGATCAGAACTGCGGAACAATGAAATGTGACCCGGAGAATGTCCGGGCGTAAATAACCACTCCCAATTTGGTGCGCCCGGGACCTTCTGCGTGCGCAACTCACGCAGTCGCGCGCCGAGATCGCGGGAGAGCCGCGGAAAGAACCGCGAAAGAAATGCCAGCGCGCCGCCGACCGTGGGATCTGGTGGCGGGTAAGGCGATCGGCCAATCAAAAAAGGAATCTCAAGACGGTGCGCATAAATTGAGACGTCCCACATTTCGGCCAGCGCCAGGGCCGAGCCGGCGTGATCGATGCGGCCGTGCGTCAACACAATCGCTTCCGGCCGCGAACCGGCGCCGAATCGCGCCTCGGCTGCGGCGAAAATTTCCGCCGCCCATCCCGGCAATCCCGCATCAATCAGGACCCATTTGCCGCCGGGACGACCGGCGAAATAAACATTCGCAAAACTCACCGGAAGCCAGCCCACGTCCGGCGCGATTCGAGTAATTAATCTACTCGGCATTGTTAATCAGCCAGTCTCGATCTTGTTTGCGAGTGCTTCAATAGTGGCATCCATTTTCAGTCGTTAGGCGGAATCGTCAGGGTCAGACCCGCTTTCAAATTGTCCGGGTCATCGATCTTTTTCTCATTGGCGTCTCGGATTTCTCGCCAACGCTTCGACGTTTTGTAAAACTTGCGCGAAATGGAAGCGAGAGTATCGCCTTCTTTCACCGTGTAAGTGTGCGATCCAGTTTTCTTCGACTCCGCTTTTTCATTCTCACCACGACGCGATGACGATTTGTCCGCGGCCGGACGCGGCTTCGCTGGCCCTGCGTCAATTTGCCTATGCAAATTTAGATTTTCATTTCGCAAGCGAGCGGCCTCCGCCCGCGGTACCACAGAGTCGCCGGACAAACTCGTGCCGAGCGCAACTTCGTCGCGTTTCATAAAATCTTTAACCTCGATCGCGTGCGACCCGTTTGGATCAAGAACCAGGTAACGTTTGAAATGATGGAGTGCGTGCAGTGGATCGTTTATTTTGTCGTCGTAAAGGAGCGCAAGTTTAAAATGCACTTCGGCTGACTGCGGCGTCCCGTCGAGTGCCGCCTCGTAGAGATTAATCGCCCAGAGATAATCGCCCTGGGCCGCCTTCCAATCCGCTTCTTTGACCAGGCGCGTGTTCCGCGAGGTCACCATCCGGTCGCACGCGCTGACCAGCACTAAAGTCGAAAGCGAAACAGCAAAAATGTGAAGGCGAAGGTTGTCAGCGCGCATTTATCATGATCAACGTCCTTAATCGTGAAACCGAGTCGAGCGCAAATTTTTTTCGCGACCGTGATGCTTTCTGCGCCGCTGACGTCGATCTTCGCCGAGCTGACGGTCGGCGAAAGTTACCGAGTCAACCTTGTAGATGTCGATGGAAACACGTTCTCAACCGGTGACGGCCACATCACGACTGTTGTTTTGGTCAGCAAATCGAACATCGACAAAGCGCACGCGGTTGGAGATCGCACTCCGGATTCTTGTCTCGGCAATCCAACTTATCGAATGATCACTGTTTTGGCATTCGAAACGAAACACAGCAAGCCGATCCGCATGATTCTGACTTCGCTGATGCGGCGACGCGTCGATTCAGAGGCGCAGCAGCTTCAAACGCGCTACGATCGACTTAAGATTGCGCGAAACGCTCGTCAGGATGTTTTCGCTGTCGCAGATTTCGACGGTGTCGCAACGACGCAACTTGGATCACAGCCGAGCGCAGCACTCTTTCACCTTTTTGTTTTCGGCCGAAAGGGAGAACTCCTAAAACAATGGAACGATGTGCCGTCGGCTGAGGAATTGGCCGCGGTGTTGAGATAGCATTTTGTCATTCCGAGCCGAGCGAGGAATCCCACAGTCGAAGCATTGATTACGCAAACGTACCTAGTGTGATCCACCAGCCTCTGGGAGATCCCTCACGTCCCGTTCGGGATGACAGAGCGCGCTCTGTCTAATATTTTGGGACGCCCGAGTCAATTTCATCCGACCATTTGGCGATTCCGCCTTCGAGATTAAATACGTTTGAGAAACCCGCGTCGCGCAACAAGCGCACCGCCTGCGCGCTGCGCATTCCGCTATGGCAATGCACTATCGTCAAGCGATCGCGATCCAATTCGCTCAACCGATCGGACAATTCCCCGAGCGGGATCAACTGCGCGCTGTCGATGCTTGCAATCTCGTGTTCGAACGGTTCCCGAACATCGACAAGCTGAACGGGCTCACGCGCGTCGAGTTTTTCCTTTAGTTCGCGCACCGAAACCGTCGGGACGTTCGTGGCAACGCCGCAGAATTGCTCGTAATCAATCGGTTCGGTGATGGTCGGCGAATCGCCGCAGACTGGACATTGCGGATCGCGTCGGAGATTGAATTCGCGGAATTTCATTTTCAGCGCGTCGAAATAAAGGAGTCGGCCAACGAGCGGCTCACCGACGCCTAGGATCAATTTGATCGCTTCATTCGCTTGAATCGTTCCAATGATTCCGGGAAGGACGCCGAGCACACCGGCTTGCGCACAATTTGGAACCGATCCCGGCGGCGGCGGCTCGGGAAATAAACAGCGATAGCACGGTCCGCCGAGATGCGGCGCAAACACAGTCGTCTGACCGTCGAAGCGAAACACCGACCCGTAAACGTTCGGCTTCTTCGCGAAAACGCAGACGTCGTTTGATAAATAGCGCGTCGGAAAATTATCCGAGCCGTCGACCACGACATCATAGCCGGAAACAATCTCGAGCGCGTTCTTGCTCGTGAAACGGCATTCGTGCGCTTCGATCTCGATGTTCGGGTTCGCGTCTCGCAACCGATCGCGCGCGGAGTCCAATTTTTTTCGGCCGACGTCCTTGGTGCCGTGCAAAATCTGCCGCTGCAGATTGCTAAGATCGACATCGTCGAAATCGACCAGCCCAAGTTTGCCAGTGCCGGCAGCGGCAAGATAAAGAGCGGCCGGCGAACCGAGCCCGCCCGCGCCGATGCACAAAACGCGCGCGGCGTTCAAACGTCGTTGTCCTTCGGCGCCAACTTCCGGCATGATCATGTGCCGCGAGTACCGCAGTTGCTCGTCTCGAGTCATTTCGTTTTGACCAGGTCCCAGTTGATCCCAACGATCCGCTTGTTCTCAAGTCGCTTCAACGATTTCGGAAAGATCAGATAACTCGCGCCTTTGTGTTCTTTAAATCGAACAATCCCGAATTCGCTGCCGGCTTCGCTTTTCTGAATCGTCATCACGCGGTTGTTTTTGATTTCCGATTGCAGATGTCGATCCTGCGCCGGCTTTTGCCAGAGCGTGTAAACTTCCGGCTTACCCGCTTTTTCGACGACCTGGGCAAAGCGCGCGGTTTTGACTTTAAGCAGTTTCACAAAAAAGTCCGCCAGAGAACTACGGCAAGGAGGATCAAACTACCGTTGCTGCATTCCTGCCCTGGCGGGGTTCGTCAGTCCTCAATCCATAGCCCCTGACGGAACCGAAACTTACCGCAAGGCTTGTCCTGAGCAACAGCTTGCCCTGAGCGAAGTTGAATGGGTCGAATGGATCGACATCGTGCAATGGAGTTTTTATAATCGCACTGTGAAATGGCTGGCGTTTCTAATCTTGGCGGCATCGCAATGCGGGTGCACCACTCTCGCGAACCGGCGCGATCTCTATAGTCCGGAACCGGCGCCCGATTCGCACGAAGCGATGCGACAGATGACCGCGAGGCCGGCAGGGACTCCCGCGCCGAAGCCGCAGTTTCGTTAGCGATTAACCAAACGGCAGATTGGCTTTGACTCGCGCCTCGTCCGTTTTGTCCACCAGTGCCATTTTGCCAAGGTGCCGCTTGCGTTTGGCGTTCTTAGCCGAAAGCAAATGACGCCGGGACGATTGGGCGCGCAAAACTTTGCCGCGAGCGGTGATCTTGAACCGTTTCGCAACTGCTTTGCGAGTTTTGCTGCGGGAAATTGGTTTCGGCATGAAGCGCGAAAGATAGTGGCCGGCGCCGCAATAACAAATTCTTTTTGCTTTCTCTCCCAGGACAGGCCCGGCAGCAGAGTTCCAAATCCCAACGACCCAAGCTCCAAAGAAATTCCACTTCTCAAATTCTAAAAAAGAGAGAGCAACCTTTCTTTGGATTTTGAAGTTTGGAACTTCCCTGGGATTTGGAGTTTGGAATTTGGAGCTTTCATCCAGTCGTCTTGCTGCAAGATTGCCACGTGGAAAAGGTGCCGACAGAGAAACCGCATGTCGTGATTATCGGCGCTGGATTCGGCGGACTCGAGGCGGCCAAGAAACTCGCCGGTGAAGCGGTTAGCGTCACGGTGGTCGACCGGACAAATTACCATTTGTTTCAACCCTTGCTGTATCAGGTCGCAACCGCGGCGCTTTCCCCGGCCGACATCGCCGCTCCCATACGCGCAATTCTGAGCAAATGCAAAAACATGGGAGTGATCCTCGCCGAAGTGCAATCGATCGACGTGAACGCGAAGAAAGTGAGGATGGTCGATAGGGACCTCGATTACGATTATCTGATTGTCGCGACCGGCGCGCGCCATTCCTATTTCGGACATCCAGAGTGGGAAAAAATCGCGCCGGGCCTGAAAAGTTTGGAGGATGCCGTGGAAATT
>Ga0137378_10005389_pt1 | contig 11099 bp, 8 predicted proteins | sample SagtaG_21_FD_104813 | JGI IMG/M metagenome (GOLD analysis project Ga0137378, IMG submission 104813) | Vadose zone soil microbial communities from Sagehorn Ranch, Mendocino, California, USA - Sage2_L_60_16 metaG | ecosystem: Environmental > Terrestrial > Soil > Vadose zone | place: USA... | reverse complement strand
GCGCACTTCTCTGGTCTCCATTCGTTCTTGCCTCTTACGCCGGTTCTTCGTCGGCCTCGGTCTTACTGCCAATCACGCATCGCGTTTCAGGCATCACGCTTCCGAGCCTTACGCAGCAATTGCTGCTGGCCGTGGGGCAGATTTTCGTCGAGCACCAACATTGAAACCGCTGAAAGGTTCGTGTTTGACTACGAGGTCTGAGATCGCAATCGCCTCAGAAATCGCCGCCTTGGGAAACTTTCCGGGCCATTCGCGGAGGATTTCATCCCAGCCCATGCCGCGATCGAGTTGTTCAAGGATGATCCACACCATAATCCGCGTCCCTTTGAACGTTGGCTGGCCGCCGCAAATATTCGAATCTGCGACGATGTGTCGCCCCAACTCGATTCGCCGACGATTCCCATTTGCCTTCGCTTTCATGCCGATGCACCCCACTATGCACCCGACACAATGCCGTTGCAAGCCGGCCCCTAACCCGATTTTTGCCGCCGTCTCATTAGTTCCGACTCGTCTCGTCGGGGCTTCAGCAACGTGATCGTAGCCCATCGAGCTCAATAGTTTCAAAGGTTCCTTCCCTTCGTCCTCGTTCTCGCCCTCGCCTGCTCCGCCGTAGCTCCCAGCGAAGGCGGGTCGTCGTCTTCGATCGCGTCCTCTCCGACCCACCAAAAATTCTTGTAATAAACCTCTCCGCTTTTGCGATGCACTGGTTGAAGACCGTTCCAGTGAACAAACATCAAACTGGCGACAAACGCCGCTGGCACTGACGAACGGCTTCAGCAAAAGATCAAAACCATGAAAATTCTAAAACAACTCGCCCTTGCCGCCGTGTTGCTTACCAGCACCTTAGCCGCCAAAGCCGACTGGGTCAGCGGGCATTTCCGCAGCAACGGGAGATCCGTTGCCCCGTACTATCGGACGCCCGCAAACAGCACCCCTTACGACAACCTCAGCTATCGCGGGTACCCCTCGCAGCAGCCCGGTTATATCTCCCCGCGCACTTGGTCGCTGGGCGCCGACCAGAACCGCCCGAAAACGATGCCCTACTACGGCAATTCCAGATTCGACGTCGGGCTCCTGCCCGAAACCGGTGAATATTCCCCCAAACCGCTGCATCGCGATTCCAGTTCGTTCGGCTTCTGAACGAATCACTAACGACAACCGAAAATCTCTGTATCCAAATTGAACTATGAAAACTCTCAAAAGACTCCTCTTTGTCGCCACGATGTTGGCCGGCATGATGTCCGCCCAGGCCGATTGGGTCAGCGGTCATTTCCGCAGTAACGGCACGTATGTCGCACCGTATTACCGCTCCAGCAGCGGCTCACTCGGCGGTTATTCCGGCTACTCTAGTTCCAGCCGCGATTACGTTTACCGCAATCCTTACGCCGCTTACCCGTCGGTGCATGTGCATGGCTATTACCGAAGCAGCGGTACATACGTTCAGCCGTACGTCCGCACGGCCCCCAATGGCCTGCTGGAGGACAACCTAAGCTATCGCGGTTACGGAACGGTCCGCGTGCCGCGTTACACGTCCGGTTGGTAACACTCCGATGAAATTCAGCGAAAACCTCCACGGACCATCAAACCTATGAAAACTATCGCAAAACTCGCGCTCGCTGCAATGCTGGCGGCCAGCATCATTCAACCGGCAGTCGGCAGCGCTTCGGAGAACCCCAAAGCGGCCTACGTCGCATCCGTCAACCGCGAACCGTTCCACAAGCCAACTTGCAGGTGGGCCGAGAAAATCTCGGACAAGAATCTGCAAACCTTCAAAACGCGGGATGAAGCGATCAAGGCTGGCCACAGGCCGTGCAAAGTCTGCAAGCCGTGACTGACACGCAGCGGTGGTCTGATGCACCACCGCTGCAAGTTTCGCTTTCAGTGCAGCCTTGACCCATCGTGGACTGAGGCACAACTTCAAACCATGCTATGGAACCCGTGAAGCAACACCGTTTCGTTTACGCCGCCAAACGGGTTCGATAACCCCAAATCATGAGCCGATCCAAAGGAATCAGAGTTTTCATTCTTGGGGCGGGCTGTTCGATCGAATGCGGCTATCCGCCTGGAACAGGCCTTAGGACCGAACTTGAAAGGTTTCACCACGAGGTCCCCGACCGGTGCCCCGGCACCAAGCAGAGCGTGACCGACACGATCAAGCTGCTCGGGGATCTCCCCCGGATCGAGACGCTCGATCAGCTTGCCAGTTACTGCGATGGCAGCGTGGGCGCATGGACGCGGAAGCACGGGCCGATAATCGAAGATGAGGCAGACTTCGGCGGAAGGAAGAGGGGCGCTGCCAAGGGAATCTTCGACGCCAAGATGGCCACATCTGCCATGTTTCTGTTCAGGGAGGATGCAGCCCGCCGGACTGGACTGCCGCGGTACAAACGGCTCATCACTGAGATCCTCGGCGGAGAGCCTTGGCGAGATGCGCTGCAGGAGACCTCCTGCCATGTGTTGACGTTTAATTACGACCGGCTTTTCGAAATTGCTTTCTTAGAAATGTTTCCGAGTTTTGATCGTCGCGAACATTTCCTGTACGCCGAGGAAGCGTTAAACTCAGGCTTCCTCCTCTATGGAGATTACGACCTTGCCGATCCCCCGCCTGGCCGATTCTGCTTTCTGAAACTACACGGTTCGGCAGGCTGGTGTGTGAAGCGAAAAATTGGCAGCGGCAGACAATACTCCCTTTCTGTCCCCGCGGGAGCAATGAGCCTGGTCGAAATTGAGAAGTCTATTCCAAAAGAGCGAGACCCGCTTTCTGGACCGGAGCCGTTGATAGCATTCCCCCACGAGCGACAGGGTTCCCAAAACTATCTCAAGGGCCAAGGCAAATCCAGCGACTATCTGTGGGCTCCGTATATCGACTCGGTCTGGAAGCACGCTGCCGCCTTGGTGGCCGATGCCACCGAGATCAAGGTTATCGGTTATTCATTCAATCCGATTGACAGCCGCTATATGGTAGCTGAACTCCTCGGAAAGGCCGAGTGCGAAAAGATCACCATCCAAAACAAAGATGCTGAAGCCGTGAGGAATAACCTGGCGAGCTACACGCAACTACGGGATCGGCTGGAATTCGACTCTACACCGTTCTGAACGCAGTCCGAGTTCGCGTGAGCGAGGGGAAAAATCCTGTGTTGGCGCCAAAGGAAGCCGAATGCCAGCGAAAAGGCGGGCCTGAGGCCAGGCCGCATCCTATGCTCCGCGCGCCCCGAATACCAATTTGACCCTTTCCGGCCCCTAACAGTGTATCGCTCGTACCGCCAGAGGCTTTGCGTTAAGGTTTGCCCGAATCCAGCGGAGCCGCGCATGATTCTTTACGGCGAGGGCTTGTTTTGGGTGATTCAGAACCGTTACGATCCAGCCAAGTTAGCAGTTGAGATTCAGATAACTTCACCGGCTGGTTCAGGGAGGCGAGTGCTAAGGCTTTCTCTGGCGCAACGTCTTGTTGATCGGATTGAGAAGCATCCCGATCTGAAGGTTGCCGATTTTTTTTGCCGGAGCTACATTTGATCCAGGTTCCGCCATTGATTGATTGTTGATCGTCTCTGGTCGTTGTAACACATGGAACCGAGCTGGTCATCCTAAGCACCTGCGACCCCGGTTCGGGCGAAGCGAAGATCGGCGAAGGCGTGATGCTGCGCCGCGCCTTCAGAATCGCCGGGCCGAGGCCGTGCTGGCCAGTCACTGGAAATCGAACGACAAAACGACCAGCCGGCTGACTACCGAATTCATTCGCCGCTGGCGCTCCGGCAAACCGCGCGCCCAAGCGTGGCGTGAAGCCCAGTTGTCCCTGTTGCATTCGAAAGATTTTTCCAATCCTTACTTCTGGGCCGCCTTCGGCCTCACCGGACAGTCGAGATAGCCGCCGGTGGCTTTCCATATCGCTGTTCACCCGTTCCCATCCATGACCAAGTAAATCCTGCGTCGGAGATTTTTGTAAGAAATGAGTGACCGTTTGCGATGAAGTGAATGAAGCCTGTTCCGGTGAACAAACATCAAGACTGGCGGCGAGCGCCGCTGGCACCGGCGAGCGACTTTAAACAAGTCAAAATAATGAAACGGCACCGTTAGCGAATGCTTCCCTGTTTTCACTCGAAGCGCCGAGTAACGGAGGCCCGATCCAGAAAGGAGCCCAAATGTCTGACAATATCGAAAGCCCAAATCACGAGGTCCGAATCGCGTTCCTCGGCTACATGGAGTTTGACAACGCCGCTGCTTATCGCGGCGCGATTCTAATCACTGATGGGTGGGGGAAGCCACTCGAATTTCGTTGTACTGCGCCGGTTAAACCGAACGCCGTGCAGCGAACTCTCTACGGCAGGACGCTCATGCCTCACATTCTCGTCGAGCTGATCGGGGTGCCGCTCCTCCACGCAGTCCAGCAGAAGCCTGAGGTCGTCGTCGTCCAGGAAAGCATGTTCTTCGACCTGAGGTATAAAACCGAAACGCCGGTCGTGCGTCTGCGGCGTCAGGGCTCAGACGTGAAAGTGCGGGATGACGATGAAAGCAACGAGCCGAAGCCTCTGATAGTGGCGTCCCAGTCCGGGAAGTTCGACCCAGTTGTGATGGAGCCGCATTGGCAATTCTCCGCCGACGTGGAGTCCTGCCGCGAGCGGATGCGCGAGCTGTTGGGGCGGTGGGATCTGATCGAGCCTTTCGATCGGTTAAACAAAGGCCTGGACTACATTCATCAACAGAAAGAATTGGCAAGTTAAAATGTGGATTGCCTCCACCATTTTCCGGCGCGTCCACTGCGGTGCTGCTAAAGCGGTCGCGCCCTTCCCTCTTGTTCGGACCGCCCGCTTTGAACTTCCCCACATAGTGGAACCAAAACTTGGCCTGCTCGAAAACGACGATTACCAACTCGAACGGATCGCTCATGGCAACCCGCCGCTGCTCCATCAAAGGCCAAGGTGCGAGAGATTCGATTTCGACCGGCTCGGGAAACGGGGTACCGGCGATTTGCCCTTTGCCTTCACAGCATCAAAGGTAGTGCGTGTCTCGCTGCTTGTCGCGCCGAAGACGCATGAACTTCTCCAATGGAAGCCGTCCAAATTAGGCGCCCTCAGTTCGACCGAGTACAACTTCGTAGCGACGCCGCACTGGTCGGTAGCGCTGCCGACAAGCCCTGAAGTATTTTGGCAATCCTTGGAAGCTCAGGCACCTGCGGGAGACGCGTTCCTGATTCGCATTAAGCCAGGCTTCCCCGAGCTTCCCGCCAGCATTGCCGTTTGTTTCTTCATGGCCACCGCTGAGGCTGCCGATTGCTCCGATTTTCTCACGGAACTCGTTCAAATCTCGGCCAACCTATTCAAGCGGCTAGGAAAGGCGCCGACGGGTGGCAAGGACTATTCGCGAGCGAACCCACGACTAGCGGGTCAGATGGGCCTTGGCTTCGGCGAGCGATCTCAACCCGGAAGCGTGGGCCAATCAAATGGTGGCTACAGAAAGAGCTACTCCGAAACCAAGCATGAAGGCGGAGGCACCAGGAGGCAGGGAATGACTGTCTGGGACCTGCTGCTTCCGATGCTCCAGCCGCCGCTCGGCGACCTAGCACAGCCGGAGCAGGTGCTCCTGCCCGCAAACCTGCTGCCCCACCAACCGGAGGGTGTCCGTTTTCTCGCCTTGCGTGAGGCGGCTCTGCTTGGAGACGGGGTTCAGACAGGGAAGACAGTGCAGACCATCGTGGCGATGAAACTCCTATTCCAGACGGCAAAGATCGATTCAGCGCTAGTTGTTTGCCCCATCCAGACCCTGATCCACTGGCAAAAGCAGTTGGAGAAGTGGGCACCGGAACTCTGGCAGGGATTAACCGTCGTCCGCAGCGCCAACCGAGAGGAGCGGCGCAACAGGTGGCGCATGCCGGCGCACGTTTACGCGACGAATTACGAGACCCTAGTTGCCGACTTCGATGAGATAGCCTCGATCCGAGGGGACAGTCGGTTCGCTCTGATCGTCGCCGATGAAATTCAGAAGATAAAAAACCGAAAAAGTGGGTTTGACCAACTGAAGGAGCTGGGAAACAGCGCGAAGTACCGCTGGGGACTGTCGGCCACGCCGATTGAGAATTCGGTCGAAGACATTGTCTCAATTTTTGATTTTCTTAAACCTGGTCTGCTCCGCCGCGGTTTGGAGAATGAGCAGTCGGCAAAGAGGAAGATCGAGCCGTTCTTCCTGCGCCGGCGGACCGCTGATGTCGCGAAGCACTTCAAAGAGCCTAGACACGACAATTACTTCGTCCGGATGGAGGGTTCGCAACTTGAGGCCTACGAGCGGGCCTTCACCGAATCCGTGGCTGAGTTGAGGCGCCTGGGCGAACGAGTCACGCTCACGCACGCTTTGGCGAAGCTACAGGCGCTAAAGCAACTCTGCAATGTTCATCTCCCGAGTGGCGAGAGTGCGAAGTTCGAATGGCTACTCGACACCCTCGAAGAAATCAAGGCGGTTGGCGACAAGGCGCTGGTCTTCACTCAATATATCGAGAGCGGCCGCGATTTCCTGAGTGAAGGTTTGAAAGAGTTCGGCTGCGTCACTTATGACAGTCAGGGATCGGACACGCAGAAGCAAAAGTGCATAAGGGCTTTCACAGATGACTCGACCAAAACGGTGTTTCTCGCGAATGCGAAGGTAGCTGGCATCGGTTTGCCAGACCTTAAGGTGGCCAACTACGTCATGCACTTTGACCACTGGTGGAACCCTGCGGTGGAAGAGCAAGCGAACGGGCGCATCCTCGGCATCGGTCAAAAGAAAGACGCATTCATCGCTCATCTCTGGGTCGAAAACAGCATCGAAGGGAGAATTCAGACGATATTGGCTCGCAAGCGCGATTTGTTTGGGCGTGTAATTGAATCGCAGTCGAACGTCAACGGCAGCGGGCTGACGGAGGACGAATTGTTCGAGATTTTCGGGCTACAGACTCCGCCGAAGAGGCCGCCGGCGGGGGTCTCGACGGCGCCCCCCCCACCGGCCCCACTGGCGAGTGGAGCTCCCCCCGGTTCAGGCCCGGTGCAGCCCGGTCTTGCGGCGCAACAGCGCTCAGAAGTTGCGCCGCAGCACCTGTCACCGCCCGAGTTCGAGGACCTGGTGGCGCGCCTGTATGGGGCCATGGGCTACGCGGTGCATCGCACAGGGCAGACCCGCGATGGAGGCGTCGACGTTATCGCCATCCGCGACCACCCGATGGGGCGGGACAAGCTGGCCATCCAGTGCAAGAGGCAAGAAAAGCCGGTCGGCAGGCCGGAGCTCCAAAATCTCCTCGGCGTCATCGCCGCGGATCTGTCGTTTTCCGCCGGGGTGATGGTAACGACCTCCACATTTTCATCTGACGCCCAACGATTTGCCGGTCAGAACGCACGCCTACGGCTCGTGGACAAGAACACGTTGGCACGACTGATAGTGCAGAACCGGGTTCCGGTGAAGAGGTAATGCCCTCAGCGGCTTGGTCAGTGTGGCTTTGAGGCTCATTTGCACGCGCATCCCCGCGTAGCGCGCTTAACCTTTGTAGGCTCGACGCGACTCAAATGAACTGGCAGCATCCAAATTATGGATGCTGCCAGCAGCCGCGTAGTTGAGACATCTTTCAATGGCCAGTGGGTCGCAAAGCTCATTTTGGCTTGCTACATCGGGATTTTACTCAGCTCGTCAGCAGACAATTCGGTGGCCCAAGTGCCACAAACACCAACTTTCCAATTTAAGGATGCAAAGACCCCGGCCGAGTCGGTTGATTCAATCAAGCTGCTGGAAAGAGCTCTGGAGTTGACCCAGACTGCTTTGGGTCCCGAAGACTCAGCAGTTGGAGAATTGGCCTACAGGTTGGCCCAGCGTTACGACGACGCCGGAGATTATGACAGGGCGATCCTGTTGTATGAACGATGTTTGGCCATCGACGAGAAGGTTTTCGGACCAGAGCACCCGAGTGTTGGCGACTGTTTGAACGATCTGGCCATCGTGTATGACGAATTGCAGAATTACGACGAAGCTTTGAGTCTTTACAGGCGCAGCCTGGCCATTGCTGAGAAGACCTACGGTAAAGAACATCCGGAGGTGGCAACTACCCTTTGCAACATGGCGGACCTGTACCGTGAGAAATCACAGTACGCTGAGGCTTTGCGCGTTGGCCAGCGAAGTCTGCACATCAGGGAGAAAGCATTGGGACCGGAACATCCCGATGTCGCTGACAGTCTGTACACCTTGGCGGAGATTTACAGAGAGATGGGAGACAGCACGCAAGCGATGCGTATGGCTGAACGGTCTTTGACCATTGCGGAGAAGGACCTGAGGCCCGACCATCCGATCGTTGCCGAGTGTCTGTCAACATTGGCGGAGATTCAGGCAGACCGTCGTGATTATGACCAGGCCATCCTCTCGCACCGTCGCGCTTTGGCCATCAACGAGAAGATTTCCGGACCGGAGCATCCCGATGTCTTTCGAAGTCTCAGTTCGCTAGCACAAGTTTACGCCATCACAGGTGATTTGAAGCGCAGCATTTCGATTCTTGGCGATCTCTCGAGCCGTCAGCGACGCTACCTGGCGCGTCATTTCCAGACCTCTTCGTGGATGGTGGCCTCTCGCGTTGCGGACGTATTTCGTTCGTCCGCTGAGATCCTCCAGACCCTCTGCGCAGCGGGAGCAACTAAGACGACGGATTCCATTGCAGCAAATGCGGCGGAGAACTCCGCGCTTAACAAAGCATTCTGGGAAGAGGTGCAGGCAGCCCGAGCAGCGATGGAAGCCGATCACCAAATCAAAGCGGGGCAGTTGTATTCCCAGTATCAGTCAGTGCAAGCCCAATTAACCCGCTTGCCGCAGAAAGAGGCGGACCAAGGCACACGCGACGCCAGACGGCTCGAACTGGAATCCGAATTGAACCGGATCATAACCGAGTTAGGTCAGCGTGTTGGATTTGTGGCTGAGAAGGTGCTCGAACAGAGCCTCAGCTTGGCGGCTATCGCTCGCTCGCTGCCGGCTCAATCAGCGCTTGTTGATGTCGTACAGTATCGCCGCTATGACTTCGCCGCCAAAACCAATCAATGGAAAGAGCAACGCTACGCCGCGTACCTGACATTTCCGCTGGCTGCCAATTCAACTAATGCCTCGGTCGAGCGCGTGGACCTGGGTGAGGCAGCGGCGATCCACGAGGTCGTCGAGTTAGTCTGCAAGCGGATGGCAGCCGGACAATATGCCGCCAAAGATCTGGCGGCGGCATTGCTGCGGTTGAGCCAGGTGGTCTATGCCCCTCTCGCTCCGCATCTGACGAACGTTTCGCATCTTATCGTCTGTCCCGACGGCCATCTGGGCCGGCTGCCGTTCGAGATGTTGCCAGTGGGCGACAAGTTTTTGGTTGAGGAAAAAACCATCAGCTACGTCACCAGCGGGCGGGAGGTGGCGTGGCTCGCCCAGACGAACAGTCCAAAATCTAAAGTCCAAAGCCCAAGGTCGGTAGTGATGGGAAATCCGGATTTTGATTTGGATTTAACGAAGGAGCCCAGCGCCCAAGGTAAGGAAGGGTTGACTCAGAGGTCAGAAGTTGATCAGAGCCTCTCTCGCCCGGCGGGGTCGGCTGCTACGAAATTGCTTAGCCGTGACTATCGAGGCGGCAAGTTCGCGTCGCTGCCGGGTTCGGAGGAGGAGGCAAAGAGCGTGGCCGCGCTCCTGGGCGGCGGTTGCGTGCTACGCCTGGGCAAGGACGCGCGGGAAGCGGAGCTAAAGGCGGTGGCTTCGCCACGCGTCCTGCATTTGGCCACGCACGGGTTCTTTCTTTCAGATCAGGAGCTCAAACGCACGAATGGGCTGCGAGATTCATGGACGGAAAATCTTGGGACGCGGTGGAATGCGTCCCTACCGGGAGTGGGTTGGGAGAACCCGATGGTGCGTTGTGGCATTGCGCTGGCAGGAGCCAATCACGCGAAACAAATTACGAACGCATTCGCAGAAGACGGCCTGCTCACTGGCTTGGAGGCGTCATTGCTCAACCTGCAAGGGACTGAGTTGGTGATCCTGAGCGCGTGCGACTCCGGTTCGGGTGAAGTGAAGATTGGTGAAGGGGTGATGTCGCTGCGCCGCGCCTTCAGAATCGCCGGCGCCGAGACTGTGCTGGCCAGTCACTGGAAGGTGAACGACAAAGCCACCAGCCAATTGATGACCGAGTTCATCCGCCGCTGGCGTTCAGGCGAACCGCGAGCAAAGGCGTGGCGTGCAGCCCAGTTGTCGCTCTTGCGCTCCAAGGCGTTCTTAAATCCTTACTTTTGGGCCGCATTCACATTGACAGGGGACTGGAGGTGAGGGACCAGCACCCAACTGGTTTACACCATCTATAAAGGCCATCCATAGGACCCCAAACGAGACTCCCTGGCTGGAGCCGGCGAGAGCATTACGACAGATTTCCGCAGATGGCGAGGCTTGGGGTCCGGACCGGCTGTGCCGCCCGGCTGGCGAACCTCGCGAAGCGTCTGGAGTGCGTCCAGCTTGCTGGCGGTTTCGAGCCACCCACCGCGCCCCAAAGCGGGAGCAAGCTCCACGCACTCCGTGCGCTTCGCGACGTTCGGTTGCGGTCTTTCTGCCTTTGGCGCGCTGGGAAATTTCCAGGCTGGAGCTGGGTAGTAGAGCGGCGTCCCCGATGGTCAGACCGAAACGCCGAGCACTCGCCGGCGGGGACGCTATGAACATCGTCAAAAGCCTTCTGCTATCTTCCACTGCCCATTGATGGCCTCCAAGCGGATGGTTGATTGCAGTCCGGGCGCGAACTCCACCTCCAACTCGAATGTTCCATCCGGCTCTTGACGCCGGCTGACGATTCTCAGCCCTGGTATGTCACTCGCGCTTCCCATGAATCCCCGCTCAGGCTGCGTCGTTAGCCCGAACCGTTCCGCAGCCTCCGGCTTGAACGCCAACGTGAGGTTCGTCACATCACGGTTCTGGAGCGCCCAAAGAAAGGTCTGCATGGTGTCCTCGGGTGTGTTGTAGCCCACGTTCTGGGCCTGGCTCTTTCGCAGGTAGCCCGGCGGCAACCGGACGCCCGCGGCGCTGTTGGTCCGGCTGTTTTGAAGCTGCGCTTGGAGTTGTTCGGCTTCCTTGCTCACGGCGGACAATTCGCTCAG
>Ga0137378_10005388_pt1 | contig 11100 bp, 10 predicted proteins | sample SagtaG_21_FD_104813 | JGI IMG/M metagenome (GOLD analysis project Ga0137378, IMG submission 104813) | Vadose zone soil microbial communities from Sagehorn Ranch, Mendocino, California, USA - Sage2_L_60_16 metaG | ecosystem: Environmental > Terrestrial > Soil > Vadose zone | place: USA... | reverse complement strand
GTTGCTCTATACCTATCTTCATAAAAAGAGGGGATGTAGGGCAACCTGAATATTTATGGTAATAAGTACGGTTAACCCGAATATTTGTGGAATAGATGGCCAGATGTATTTGGAATAAGTACGAATGTTAAGCACGTTTATGCTTGAGCTAATGCCAGATATTTGCGGAAAATGACACCCACAAACGCTCGGCGGGGTGGTCCCACTGCCATCAGGGCCACCAGAAGCGGTCAAAGAGGCCGCGAAACTCGCCGCCCTCTCCAAACCGGTCGATGTGTCACGCCTGAAACGTCTGGGGGAGTATCGCTAATGGACCCACGCGAAATCAGCCATCTCTCCATTGAAGAGAAGAAAGCCCGGTTCCGGCAGGCCACCATCACCCATCGCCTGCTGGAACAGACGCACCGCAAGATCGTGCAGGCGGTGCGTGAGCCAGCCGGGTTTGCCTCCGTGCTGACGTACGGCCCAACCGGGGTAGGAAAAAGCAAGATGATTGAAACCGTGGTCGGGCAGATTAATGAGGAACTACGCGTCCTGTCTACCCCCGCGCTTCTCCGCCCCTTGCCACCGATACCCACGCCGGTCCTGGTCATCGAGGCAGACCCGCCGGATGGAGCAGTCTTCAATCGCGGCTACTATTATCGTACGGCCCTGACCCTCATGGGAGAGCCAACCTATCAGCCGCATCTGCATATGGACATTCATGGCAATGCAGAGCCGGTCAAACGGCGACCTTTGCGCGGCAAAGCGGCGGAGTCCAACGATCTGCCTGAACTGAAAGCGGCCACCAAAGAGGCCATGCCCCGACATGGTGTTCAGGTAGTGATGATCGATGAAGCGCATCATCTGCTCTACGGGGGCAATGGGACGGGGGGTTCCACGCTCCAGGAGCAGTTAGAGTGGCTCAAGTCGCTCAGTTCGACCACACAGATTCTATATGTTAAATATAATCCACATCCTGGTGGGAACCTACGATTTGCTCAACTTTGGGCAACTCAACGGGCAGGTCGGCAGGCGCTGCCTGCCGGTCCATTTTTCGCGCTATCTGCTCCAACGGGAAGCAGATTGTCTGGAGTTCCAGTCCGCCCTGGTCTCGCTGCTGGAAAAAGTGCCACTGCGCTGTGATGTGGAAACGCTTGTCGGCTCATATTGGGTCTATTTCTACGAGGGCTGTATTGGCTGTATCGGGGTCTTGAAGGACTGGCTGATGCGCGCGGTCTCTGCCACCCTCGATGAAGGCCAGGAGCGACTTTCCCTGGACTGCCTGCAAGGTCATATCCTGCCAACAGACATCTTGCGACAAATGGCCCTCGATGCCGGGGAGCGTAACCCAGGGGACCGCAGGGGTGGAACCCGCACCTGCGAAGCCTCAACGTGGGCAGCGCAAGAAGAGTGTAGAAACAGGAGCGCAGGACGGCGAGACGTGCGCCAAGGCCCCAAGCAATGTCGAGAGCGAGACAACGGCAAAACAGGTTGATGCCGAAGACTCCATCTCATCCCCGAAGCCAAAGCGCAGAAGATCCGTTGGGGAACCAACGCCCAAACGATATGCTGTTGGAGAACCAGAGACATACCACAGCACATGAGGAGAGAACGTCATGGAGCGCCGCATGCACTCTGTCCCCGATGCGTTAGGTGAACAGTTTGTGCGCACCACGGGCCTGGCGCGCGTCTCAAACCATGGTGTACATTTGATCAATGAGTGTCTTCATTTTCCATTTCATTTCAAATTGACACAAGGTGAGCGAGATCATAGAGGTATTGTGTAGGATTTCACGGTATTTTTGCAAGCAGACTGGTATGCTGCAAAGGACAACACACCAGCCTGTTCAGACGGGACTCATGCGCACCAGCTCGAATTACCCGTCTTGCTGGTGCTTCTTGGCGGCCCAAGGAAGGAGTCCAGGAGATGGCAGAACGGATCGATCGGATCGGCCAACGCTTTGGTGACTATGTGCTACATAGTCGGCTAGGTGGGGGAAGCTTTGGAGACGTCTACCTGGGGGAACAGGTGCATGAGCACAGCCTGGCGGCGGTTAAGGTCCTGCACGTACGACTGACCCGCAGCGAAGACTTGCGAGCCTTCATTAACGAGGTCCGCACCTTCCGCTTGCAGCATCCTCATATTGTGCGCATGCTCGATGTGGGCCTCACGCAAGACGAGACGCCGTTTCTGGTGATGACCTATGCTCCCGGTGGGACGCTGCGCGATCGGCACCCTAAAGGTTCGCGCCTGTCTCCGGCTCAGGTGCTGGGCTACGTGCTCCCCATCGCCTCCGCCTTACAGTATGCCCACGATCTGCATCTGATCCATCGCGATGTCAAGCCGGAGAATATGCTGCTGGGAGCGAGGGAAGAATTATGGCTCTCGGACTTTGGCATTGTCACGGTAGCCCACAGTACGCACTCCCTCAGCACCGAAGCCATGGGGGGCACCGTGCCCTACATGGCTCCGGAGCAAATCCAGGGTATGTCCCGCCCCCAGAGCGATCAGTACGCGCTGGCGATCGTGGTCTACGAGTGGTTGACGGGCACCTGGCCGTTTCGGGGCACAGCATTCGAGATCGCCATGCAGCATCAGATGACCCCTCCTCCTGCCTTGCGCACATACAGGTCGGAGCTGGCACCTGAGGTGGAGCAAGTGGTGCTCACCGCGCTGGCGAAAGATCCCAAACAGCGTTTTGCCAGTGTACTCGCCTTTGCTCGTGCCTTGGAGCAGGCAAGCCAGGCGGAGCCCACCTTGGTCGAGCCGCCGTCGGTCCCTCTCATACCCGATGCAACGAGTAGAGTGCTTCAGGAAGAACAACACCTCCCGGCTGAGGAAGAGCGCGTGCGCCAGGCCCGGGAAGAGAAGCAGGTAAGCCAGGTAAAACAACCTGAGCCTGCGCCAGTCGTTCCTGTTTCGGAGGCGACAGATACGAACTCATCCCAACAACCGACAGAGAGGGCGACTCCCGTACCCCTCATGCCGGTGTCGCAGCAGACAGTGGGTGAGGTTTCAACAGACATCCCGTCCCAGCCACAGACTATACTTCCCTCGTCAGGTGAGGAACGCCTGCGCCAAACCGGAGAAGAGAGGCGTCAAGCTGAAGAGGAAACGGCTCGTCAGGAGGAAGAGCAGGCTGACACGCTCGAAGAGGAGCGAGCTCGCAAGGCGGAGGAAACAGTATCGGACGCAACGGAGCCTGCTACCTCAGCGCACCAAACTCCGCTTCCGACTGAGGTGGCTCGTGCATCAAAGCCCTCCCCATTACGACCTGATGCGATGGTGGTAGTGAAGCCCGCGAAACCCAGCGCCCCGCAACGTTTCGTCCTGCTGGGGCTGGCAGGGTTGGTGATCGTGGCTCTCGCCAGTGGGATCGCCTGGTTCACTACTCACCCTGCTTCTCCAACTGCAGGCATTCCTGCTGCTCCAACTGCAAGCATTCCTGCTTCTCCAACTGCAAGCATTCCTGCTGCTCCAGCACTGAGTATCACCGAGTTCCCTCTCCCAACCAGCCGGCAGCTTTTCCACATCGCAGCCGGACACGACGGCAATCTCTGGTTTACCGAGGTAGTTTACAACCAGCAGTACGAGCTAATTGGCAGCAAGATCGGGCGCATCAGCCCCAGCGGCACCATCACCGAGTTCTCTGTCCCAACAGCCAAGAGCGGCCCCGACGGAATCACAGCCGGACCCGACGGCAATCTCTGGTTTAGGCCTGGTGTCATGTAAGCTGTCATGAAGCGCAAAGTGGAAACAAGAAGAACAGGAGAGAAGAGCAGGAAATGCATTATTTCACCTCTCCAAGAGCTTTCTTCCAGGAAATCCTTCTTTTCTGACAAGAAACACACCGCTCAACCGGAGGAAGAGCCACCTTGTTCCAGGCTTATGCGGTATTCCCCCGTAGAAAGGGTATTTCCTGCTTCCCACTTTGCGCTTCATGACAGCTTACGTGACACCAGGCCTGGTTGAAGACCCACATCACTCCATTGACGATATTTGCTCAACACTTGGCATCTCCCGCTCAACTTTGTACCGGTATATTAGAGAGGCAAAAAGGGCTTCGCGGCCCTCCGATCCGCCCGCATAATTATGCAGAAATCTCCCGCAGAATGAATGTTGGGATTTACAGGCTCTGAGATGGGGTCCCAACATTTTTTCCTCCCAAAATCCCCGCTAAGAGATGGTCATTGACTGAGAGACTACGGGTATGAAAGGTACAAAAGGTACAAACGGCTCGTGTAGAGAGGTTCTTGAGGCCAAGATGGAGAAGAAACTGCCTGCGAGGCATAATTTGGTGGGCTTGCCCTCTCCTGACCTCACCCTTCCGCATCCATATACTCGTATTTCCGTTTTTTCACCTTTTAAAAGCATTCTTAGCGGGGATTTTGGGAGGAAAAAATGTTGGGACCCCAAGAGCAGATTGCGAAGGCTCGTCGGAATCAGTTCCCGCAGTGTCTATCGTGCCCTCGAACAAGAAACGCCTCCACCTCTGCGACGACGATCTCGCTCTTCCTCCATCGTTGATCCCTACCTTTCCGCGCCTTTCTTCGCGATGGAACCAGGGGTGTCATAACGTTGCTGTTAAGAGGGATTTTGTAAAATGCCTCTTAACAGGCTATTATGAGGGTTAGCCGCTCGATTCCTTTGCGATTTCTAAGAGCGACGAGCGGATATCCCTCATAATTGCCCGGTTGTACAAGGAAATTGTCGCTCAGGGATACACAGGTACGCTGCGTACCCTTGAGATGCGGTTGCGCCCCTTTCGTCCCAAAGGAACGCGCCCCGTTTCGAAACAGACCATCATCTGGGACAAGCCTCCTTCGCCCAGAGGTGTTGCCCTCATGATGGTGCGGCCAGAGCATCGCCGCACGAGAGAGCAAACAGCCTATCTGGAGCACCTTGTCCAAAGTGACTCGACTATCGCTGTGGTGTTCACGCTTGCGCAGGATTTTGGTTGGAGGCTCGCGCAAGCGCGAGGGGCCGTTGCGTCTGGAGCAATGGAAAGTCGCTGTCCGGGCCAGTGGGATTGCAGAACTGATCGCTTTTGTCGAGCTCGCTGGCCGATGATGCAGAAGCTGTCGCCAATGGTTGCACCGAGTCTTGGAGTAATGGCATGGTGGAAGGGTTCATCACTAAAGTGAAATGGATCAAACGCAGCTCGTATGGACAAGCAGGATTCCCGTTGCTCCAACGGCGTGTCCTGCTGCATCCTGCTTCCAGAGAAACACCTCGCTCAGAGAAAACACTGGCTGCTTAACAAGCTGTAGATACCTCGCCAGGAGTGGCTTGACATCTACCTATCGTATCGTATTGTTTGCACGAAACTGCTTGCCCTGATGGTTCATCCGCAACCACAAAGAACTCGGTAGTGAACGACTACCTAACTCCTCGCTTTCCAGATGGAAAGGTCAAGAGAAAGGGCTAGCTCGCTTGCCCCGGCGCAGGAACAATCCCGAGTTGTTGCAGCATACCCAGGCGGTCAAAGTAGCCTTCGACCCGTTGCAGCTTGCCAGCCCGGACTTCAATGAATTCACATCCAGGTATGATCGCCCTACGGCCTGTCGGGGGGAGACCACGATAGGAACCGGTGTGGGTGCACCGGATGACCCAGCGCCAGACCGCCAGGTCTTCGGTGATCGCATGCAGCGCCACCGTCTCAGTGGTCGCGTCTGGGAAACCAGCAAACAGTCCGGCAAAGTGGTCTTTGATGGCTGGCCCGCAGAGGGGTTGAGCCGTTCCGGGATCGCTGTACGTTCCATCAGGAGCGAAAGTAGCGAGGCACGCATCGAGATCCTGACGACAAAAGGCATCGATATACGTGCTGACAATCTGGGGGAGTTCCATGGGAGGTTCTCCTTCCTCTTTCTGCGTTGCTTGCTGTTCTGTATGGTCGTTCAAGACCAGAACTCATCTCTCCTTGCTATCTTACCCAATTTTTATTGCTTAGGCAAGCAGTTTCGTGCAAACAATACAATTAGGGAGATGTCAAGCCACTCCTGGCGAGGTATCATCCGTACGGCTCGCTCTTATCAGACCATCGCTTCTTGCTCTTGCCCCCTGATGAGCAGTGACCACCTCTCAAGAGCTCCGCCTTCATCATTCTGTGAAGAGGTCTACTCGAGTGTTGAAAAAAGCAAGCAGGCACACCGAATGTGTCCAAGAGCCGATTTATGGCTCAAAATGCGAATGGAATTGCGACAAACAACACATGGGAACGGGCCCGGCTGGATTATACAACCCTGTGCCAATTTTTTCAGTCGATTTCTGCGCCATTAGGAGAGAAGAGCCCAGAGATGGAGAATTTCTTCCCTGGCTCTTCACTTTTGGAGACTTCCACCTGGTTCCGGTGGCACTCGCCATTCGGCTGTGGAGGTATGGACATTGGATTGACGATGCAATTGCGTGGGTGAATGGACTGCTTGCCGATCCAGAAACGCAAGCGCGGCTTGCGTAGGCCGCCGATCCAACAATACGAGCGCGACTCACAGGCCCGGAAGGACCAGCACTGGTTGGGGAGTGGCTTGCCCGGCGTCGTGCAGAATCGCCTGGATGAAAATGCCAAGCCAACTACCGAAAATACGATGTACCATAGAATTGCTGATCGTTTCATCTAGCAGCAACCTCTCCCATCCATCAACCACTGCTCAATACGTAACACATCGCGAGCAGTCCGATGTGTCACGTATGCCCATGCATACGTGACAACCAGGTCGATCAAGAATGGGTCTGACAGCTAACATGAGACAGACCGCCAGGCAATACTTTGCCAACGGCAGCAGAAAACCGGAGGTAGCGCGGAAAACGGGTCTGAAGAGGGGTTGGCCGATCCATGCAATCATACGACCCTCTCCCAAAAAGCCGTCAGAATCGCCTCTCAGTGCCTCACCTGTTTCGGCCAGAGTATCTCTGTGGACAGTTGCCCTATCGGTACGGAATCATCGTTTCGCACTGATAAGCTTTTATTGAGGATGAGAACGCTCCGTTCAGGTTGACAGACGATAACTATGCGAGAAGCTGCATGTATCCCGCCGGAAATTGATTTCGCGTCAATAAAAACGTATACTTCTATTAAGATTTATTTGTTAGTGAAAGAGAATTGGGCCAGTCGGTATGTATTTGCTCAATGAGATTGTGAAGATCCTAAGTAGCCCGGTGTGGAGCGGGATTGGAGTGCTGGCGAGTGTCCTTCTCTCGGTAATTGCACTGGTGCTGGCCCGCAAATCTCCATCAAAAGTAAATGCCTCCCAACAGGAACTATTGATGTTAGCACCTTCTACCTTCGATCCTTCTTCTCAAGATCGGATGGCAGTGTCCTTACCGCGAGCCTCGAATCCACACCAAAAAAGAAAGCGCAATAATCGCTCGAAATCACGTCGGTGGACCGATGACTACGACCCGACCGGTGGCGTGCCCGATGCGCTCCTCCCACCGAGTTATTGGAATTAGTGCGGCGGTCATTTGGGGCAGGATAATGCCATTTTTCGTCTGTACGTCTGAGAGGCGATTTTTAAGGGCCTGCGACATTCATAGTGCCATAGCCCGCTAGGCCCTTTCTTGGTCATCCTGACGCGTGGAATCTCTGTTCTATTCTCTTTAGTTGGGGTGTTGACTCTCACAGATGTTCGTGCCAAGCCTCCAAATTCGTTTCATACTTAAAAAAAGCTGAGGGGTGCCTGAAAACCGGCTGAGCCTTTCTCTAGCAGACTTGCATTTTTCCCGGTCTTCAGGTACTCTCGAAGGAGAGACCAGATATCCATCTTGCAGGCATCAGACCAGATCATCACTCCCTCATTCTCCGTGTCACAAATCGGTTCGTAACGCATCTGAGTAAGTAGAACGTCTGCATGCAGCACATTCACAAGAAAGCACCATGATGAGTATCGATACCCAGCCTGCGGCCCAGGCGGTCGAGGCGCTCATTCACCAGTATGGCCGACTGGTGTTTCAGGTGATCTACGGGCTCACCGGCGATTGGCATGAGAGTCAGGACCTCACCCAGGACACCTTTCTGGCGGCTTTCAAAGCCATTGAGGCGGCGCGGCAGGCGAGCAGCGCGAACTTTCATGCCAAAGCCTGGCTGATGCAGATCGCTGCGAACACTGCGCGCATGGCGCTGCGGCGGCGCCGCCTCATGCGCTTTGTGCCGTTCACGGCCCTGCGCAAGGAGGAGCAAGAAGAACACGACGACGAGCTGGTGGGTGAGCGCCCCGCTCCCGTACAGCCTGCCGGATATGGCATGGGGGATGCTGCGGAGGATCCGTCTGAGGTCATCGCAGAACGAGATGCGGTCCTGCGCACCATAACGCAGCTCCCGGAGACGCTCCGCCTTTGCCTGCTCCTGTCAGTGGTGGCGGGGCTGTCCTCGCAGGAGATCGCGCGAACGCTCGGTCTGGGTGAGGCTGCCGTGCGCCAGCGGCTCTCGCGAGCACGGAGGCTCTTCCAGCAGCTCTATCTGCTCGAGAGCGGGGAGGCCTTCACCGATGGTTCTTCGCTCACGTCTCAGGCGGAGGGACGGGAGCGACGGCTCATGTGGGCGGCCCGGTCATGACCTGCAATAGCGGCGGTGAGTCCATAAAGAGAAAGAACTGCGCAGGTGTTTAACAAAAGGAGGGTAATAGCGCCGAAATAGAGCATCCTCTGCCAGAGGGAAAGCGTTGCCCTCTGGCAGAGTGCCATTCTTCGCACCCTGATAACAATTGTCGTATAGCCCCCTCGAATTCGAGGGGGCATTCAGGTATACTCTTCTGTAGGATCCCCAATGCAGAAGCATATTCCGTTGTTGGAATGATGCGCTGCTCCGTTCCGGCCAGTTCGTCATAAACGGTTCAATCAGCTTGTTCTTCAGTGTTCTCTGCCCTATTTCTTCTCGGTGGTGTCGTCGTCATTGTGCTTTGCTGTGCTTAAAAAGAGAAGGAGAACGCCGATGCCTGTGCTCGAATCGACCGACCGTGCCATGCCGCGTAGCGCATTGCGTCATCGTCCTCTTGGGAGTGACGTTGATCAGCAGGGAATGGCGGGCATCACGCCAGTAGCCCAGCGCGCATCTCTTGTGCGTCCCAAACAGACGGAGGAAGATGATGCCACGCCTAGTGGTGCCTCCACTGGCCCTCGCCCGAAGTCACCTCGCCTGATGCGGACTGCGGTCAGGCGTAGAGGGATACTGCACGCGCACCCGCTCTTGTTGCTGGGCATCGGTATGATATTCATGCTGGTGTTATGGACGATCCTGACGCTGGTCGCCAATTGGTGGAATACGACCTGGGACGATCTTCACTATGGCCGTCCGCGCACGTTTCAAACCGATGCCGTTGTCGGCCATAACGACTCGTCAAGCAGTCCGAGCCACTTCATCGCGTTCAATCTCGAGGGCCACATCGAAGTGGTAGAGCTTCCAGGTGGGGATGCCTCGAAAGCGCGGATCTACATCGGGCCACAGTTGTACGGGAATGGCGACGACCTGATCCCAGTCACACTCAGTTTTGTGGATGTGAACGGCAATCACCAACCGGATTTGATCGTGCATGTTCATGATAAAGGATGGTTAGGGTTCTCGGATTCCGAACAGCAACTGGTGTATATCAATGGGCATGGGGGATTCCGTCCAGCTACTTCCAGTGAGTTACAGTTTGTCGAGCATTATCTGAAACAGCATGGGCAATAGCATTTCTGCCGTTCAGCGCTCATTGCGCTGGTGGCCATCTCACTCCTATCCATCCAGATCCGCTTCCAGCACGACGGGGAAGGTTCTGTCGACTCTACTCGAGTCGACCAAGATCTCCTGGCCATGAGCAATGAGGACTACTTCCTGGTTCTCGTCTACCTGGATAGAAACCCGCGCGCGACACGAAGCCATATGATGCGCAGATTCGGGTGGTCAGTCCCCATGACGGAAAAACAAGGGTTCATGCCAGCCGTCTCTCTGCTCATCTGAAACTGACCTCAGGGATGCTTGATACCTCTTGTGAGCATCTCTTGCAAAACAGTGGTGAGCTGAGAAAGAGACAAGAGGAAGCCGGAGGTGAGAGGGCTCCCTCTTCTCGGTCTTGATGGAGACCACACCGATGCAGACGCCGCTCTCGGTTGATCGTCAGATGGACGGATATCCAGCGCTGGCAGAAGCTACCGTAGGCCTTCCCACAGGGCCCGCTCTGCGGATCGAGGATCGTCTACGACCTCTGATGCGGTGTCGAAGCGCATAGTTGCCCTGCGCGAAAGCTTGTACTTCGGCCAACCAGGGTCTCCCCTGGAGGCAAAGGCACCCCTGGCGGCGTGCATGGTGTCAGCGAGCTGTTGTGGAGGGTTGATTCCCAGCAGCGGCTCAGTCCCGTTGCCCAGCGTGTCGAAGACAAAGGCAATCTCAATCCCATGGCACGCGCCGAGGAGCCTGTTGAATTGCGGTGTAAATGCAAACTTTACATGGGCCGTTTTCACACTATGATCCTGGTGGTTTCTCCCTTTGTTTCTTTCCCTTGCTTCTTCCTGGAAGCCCATGAAAAGCCAGTGGAAGCTTCTTCTCTCTCGAAAAGAAAGAGCTCAGTCTCACCAGGATAATGATACGAAAACGGCCCATTTCATTTCGCGATTTACACCCGTAGTACGTGGTTTTCCTCATGAAGTCGTCCATGCGGTTTATTTCCTTATGAGGACCCTACAGACAAATCGGGGTGATACCCTTTCTAAGTGCCCGAAATTTCTCCATTACTACCGGAAGACCAGTCAGGGGTTCCCGTAGCAATTGGACAAAAACCAACGCTAAGCTACTACATCGTGAGCATAGATGGAGGAGAGAACCTAAGACATCGAAGAAACTTTGTTCTCAAAGCGTGAGTAACTTTATCTTTTCGGTTTGCATGCTGTTGATCCACCCAATTTGGGGTCCCAACATTTTTCCCTCCCAAAATCCCCGCTAAGCTATTCCTTTATTGAAGTAGAAGTGGAAAAAGGGGCAATTCAGGCAAGGTGATAAGCGAAAAAAGACTCTCTGTTCCATATCGAAGAGCTTGTCACGGGCAAGACACCTTCTTTGCTGGTTTCAGAGACCAGGATCCTCACGGGAAAAGCATCTTTTTCCTTTCAGGAAGCTCTTGCATCCCTGAAGGCGCGTTTCTTAGCGG
>Ga0137378_10005385_pt1 | contig 11102 bp, 9 predicted proteins | sample SagtaG_21_FD_104813 | JGI IMG/M metagenome (GOLD analysis project Ga0137378, IMG submission 104813) | Vadose zone soil microbial communities from Sagehorn Ranch, Mendocino, California, USA - Sage2_L_60_16 metaG | ecosystem: Environmental > Terrestrial > Soil > Vadose zone | place: USA... | reverse complement strand
TATTCCCACTCACACTCCACTCATAGTCAAGGCTCTATATGGTATAGTAGAAACAACAGTTATCTTCACACAGGTCAATAATTTCTCTTTCCAGAGCTTCAGAAGGGATTCCCCCCTCAAGAACATATCTCGCTCTGCGAACTGGTGGAACTCAAACGAGCAGATCGGAGACACTATGACTACATACACCATCGAACCGGAACGAGCCATGCTCCATGGCACCTTCTCCCGCGAATACCCGCCTGTATTGACGATTGATTCGGGCGACACGGTACGTTTCCGTACGCTTGATGCTGGCTGGCACCTCGGACCTTTTAGCACACAGGAAGAGGAGGCGCGTAAATTTGAGCCGCGCGTCAAAGAGCGCGATTATGGCCATGCCCTGTGCGGACCCGTGGCAATTCGTGGAGCGCGGCCTGGAATGACCCTCGAAGTGCTTATCGGTGAGGTACGGCCGGGAACATGGGGATGGACGATTGGCGGGTGTATGCAGAGCGAGCTGAATAAGCGCCTTGGCCTGTCAGAGCAGTGCGAAGAACTCTTATGGACGTTGGACGCGGCTGCAATGACCGGGCGAGATCAGTATGGGCGTACGCTCCCACTTCGTCCATTTATGGGTGTCATGGGCATGCCACCTGATGAGCCCGGGCTACTTGCAACGTTTCCGCCGCGCTTTTGCGGCGGGAATATGGACTGCAAAGAACTGGTAGCGGGTAGTACACTCTATCTCCCCATAGTTGTTCCTGAAGCGTTGTTCTCTACAGGTGATGGACATGCGCTACAAGGCGATGGCGAAGTGTCTGGTGTGGCTATCGAATGTCCAATGGAGCGCGTCGAACTTACCTTTTACCTGCGCGATGATATACGACTTACCACTCCTCGCGCCAATACTCCTATCGGGTGGATTACCCTTGGCTTTCATGAAGATCTGCATGAAGCCACGTTCATTGCATTGAACGCAATGCTCGCTCTGATGGAAGAACAATATCAACTTTCACGCCCGCGAGCCCTGGCCCTGGCAAGCCTTCTGGTGGACCTGCGCGTGACACAAATAGTGAATAGCGTGATGGGAGTACACGCGGTCTTGCCCCATGGGGCTATCAAATAGGAAAGTATATGGCAGCTATACATTCAGTAGTCGTCACCGGAGCATCTACAGGCATCGGCGAGGCCTGCGCGCTTCGCCTGGACAGTCGAGGCTTTCGCGTCTTCGCCGGCGTACGCAGGGAGGTAGACGGCGGCGCATTGAAGCAGAAGGCGTCCGACCGGCTGACCCCTATCATACTAGACGTTACTGACACCGCCTCAATAAAATCCGCCGCCGCTGCTGTAGCCGCGTCCCTCGCAGAGGCAGATTTGAGCGGACTCGTCAATAACGCGGGCATTGCCATTGCGGGACCACTTGAATTCTTACCCATCGACGAACTGCGCAGGCAATTCGAAGTAAATGTAATCGGGCAGATCGCCGTCACCCAGGCCTTTCTCCCACTCCTGCGCAAGGGACATGGCCGCATCATCAACATGGGATCCCTTGCCGGTAAAAGCGCCTTACCCTTTACCGGTCCTTATTGCGCCTCCAAGTTTGCCCTGGAGGCCCTCACCGACTCGCTGCGTATGGAACTGCTGCCCTGGAATATCCCTGTTTCCATCATTGAACCCGGTTCTGTGACAACACCCATCTGGCAGAAATCCCTGGCGGCGGGAGAAAGGGTTGCAGGAATGCTGCCGCCCCAGGCCCGTGAACTCTATGGGCACGCCATCGATTCCATGGGCAATATAGTGTCTAATATCCGCAAGACAGCGCCGAACAACGGCGTGCCGGCAGATGTTGTCGCCCGGGCCGTTGAACACGCTCTTACTGCAAAGAAACCCAGGACGCGCTACCTTGTCGGCAGTGCCGCGCTGCTCCGTGTTGTGCTCGGCATCCTGCCGGACCGCACCCGCGATCGACTCATTACGTGGCGGCTATTGAGTTAGTATTTGATACTGTCTTAAAGCATTCACATGCCGAATCGCTGCTGCACACGCACAATATTGGCAAGCACATTCGGAACTGCAGGTTTCACGCCGAACAGCTTGTCGGCGCGGCGCTCTGGCCCTGCGGTGATACGGTAAATCGAACTGGAGGCCGATAGCCCCTGCGCCATCAGGTGCGCGCCAAGTGCACTAATAATCGCTGTAGAAAACGACGACCCACACCAGTCGGCCCAACCCGTCGTATTCTGCTCACCATCGGGAAACGTGGGCGAAATATAGACGCCGCGTACAGCATCTGGCAATCCATTTGCATCTTTCGATCCATAGTAGTCACCACCAAAAGTCGCCACACCTGTATCTACTGGCGGCATGCTTGCAGCGTTGGCGAAGCGCGATGGCACAAAGCGGCTGTTCACCGAGGTCACGCCCAGGGTAGTAGCATAGCGCGCCGGGGCCCGTGGTGGTCGTGGCCATTGCCCCTGTTTAGAAGTGGAGAATGAATCGTTGCCTGCGGCAGCCACAACAAGCGCCCCTTGAGCCTGGAGGCATTCAAAGAGCAGCTGGAGTCCGGTCTCGATGTGAGTGAGAGCCCGCATGACACCAACAAGTTGTGTGCTTGGCCACTCGCGATCCTCAAACCAGATGTAAGGAAGGCGGCGCACATCAGGCATGATCGTCAGACTCAGATTGATAATCAGGCGCTGGATGGTGCCTGTATGCAGTTCCTGCTCGAGGTCGGTCAGTGCGGCAAAGAGGTTGTACAGGTCTCCGCCGCCGGAGTCATTGAGGATGCGAATCACGCGGATGCCTGCCCGTGGAGCAATATCGCGAATCAGCCCGGCTACGCAAATACCGTGATCCGGCATTGGGTAGTATGCCGGGTCACCATTGAGGTCACGGCCGGTATTAATATCATCGGTGACGGGGTAACGGTCGTACTCAATCTCAAAAGAGCCACTTTCACTACGCAGGTGAGTGGCGAGGCGTTGCAGTAACCAGTTACGGCGCAGCTCTGGGCGTGCGGCCGCGCTGCGCAGGCGATCAGGATGCTGCGCTGTATCGAGCACAGCGACCATTATTCCATCAGCGCCATCAGCATCAAGTGCCAGGCCTGAATCAACGAAAGAGATATGCCAGCCAACGGGGGGATTGCCTGGCGTTGGCAGATCGAGCGCGGGCGCTGGCCGGGGAGGAAGAGCTGGGCCTCCATCGCCGTAGAAGGCAGGAGCGGCAGTCACCAGCCAGTTAGGCATGGCTGAGACGAGAGACAAGCCTACCTGGGTCATTTGTTCGAGCTGCCCCTGGAGATAGGAAAGCGTCATCGGCACAGGGTCCCGTATCGTCTCATCGTGATGGCGCGCATGGAAGAAGATCGCAACATAGGGCTGCTGCAGGTGCAAGCCGAAGACGAACGAGCGCCGCCTTACTGGTGGCATGCTCGGTGTCTCATGCCAGCGTCCATGCGTTCCATAGAGTTCTAACGTCAGGCTATAAGGCGCAAGGGCAGCATTAAGCTGACTGCGTACCTGTTCGATCAGCATATCATGGGCATCTTCTGTCATATGCCGGGGAAGTCGAATAACAACCACCATTTCGCCAGGTACCCAGTGATATAGCTGATCGGGCGTCTTCATCTGTTCTACAGGATTACGGGACATACAAGGATTCCCCCAGTGTAGTTGGTGTATGTATGGTGCTGCCTGCATGTATGGATGCAGAATCGGCTGAAGCGAATGTTCCTATCACAACAGCATTATAGCGGAATGAGCAGTAAGAAACAATCCATCCGGCCACGTTTTATCGCATCGGTTGTTTCACATCTTTTGTATGAATGTGATACAATGACTATCACATTCATTGAGTCCTGGCCTCGCACGCATATGACATTGAGTGGTTCCATAGGAAAGTACAGCGCCAAATTATGAGCACAAACGAGAGAGATGTAGAAGCATTAGACGCCTACTCGCAAGCAGTAACTAAAGCGGCGGAGCGCGTTGGACCTGCAGTAGTGCGTATTGATATAGAGCGGGAAGGCTGGAGTTTTAGCCGGTCGAATGGGACCGGGCCGGAGTTCGGTGGAGGACTGGGCTCTGGTTTCATTTTCGCTTCGGATGGGCAGATTCTGACCAATGCTCACGTGGTGGGGCAGGCGCGGCGCATTAAAGTGACCCTGGCCGATGGACGTTCTTTTGATGCAGGTCTTGTTGGCAGCGAGCCGGATGTAGATGTAGCTGTATTACGCATCGGGGCGGACCACCTGCCGGTGGCGGAGCTAGGGCGAGCACCTCTGAGAGTAGGACAACTGGTGATTGCTGTGGGCAATCCCTACGGCTTGAACTGGACGGTTACGGCGGGAGTGGTCAGCGCGCTGGAACGCACGTTGAGCGCTCCTGGCGTACGTAAGATGACCAATTTGATTCAAACAGATACTTCGATTAATCCTGGCAATTCAGGCGGGCCGCTTGTCGACAGTATGGGTCGTGTTGTCGGTATCACAACGGCTATGATGCCGATGGCTCAAGGGCTTGGTTTCTCCATCCCCCTGGATACATTGAAATCTGCCATTGCTCGCATCATGCAGAGGCGCGAGAAACCAACAGCGGGTGTATCGTTGGGGGTGGGAGGCATGCGCGTACAGCTTGATCCAGCACTCCAACGCAGCCTTAATCTGAGGCAGCAATCGGGCATGGAACTGCTGGAGATCCGCCGGGACGGGCCTGCCGATCGGGCCGAACTGAAACGACTGGATGTGGTGATCGCGGCCGCCGATGAACCTGTAACAGAGCCTCGCGACCTGCAGCGCATTATCCGCCGCTATCGCAGCACTGAGAAGATAGCGATCAGTTTCTTGCGTGGAGGCAAGCAGCGTAAGGTGACCGTTGTGTTGTAAAAAGACTGTAGTTCTCATCGAGAGGATTATGCTATCCAATCCTTTGAAGTGAACCGGTGCATAATTTGAGATTTGAAAGTGTGACGCGTCTAACACTAATAGAGTGAGGAAGTTCACACTGGCAGGGCCAGAGGCCCAGATGAGGAAGGATCTCAATATGGTACCAGTTCTCTCCGTTATCGGAATCGCTGCAGTGCTTGTCATCGGAGGTACCGTTATAAGCCTATTCCTGTATACTCAGGGCTTTGCAGGGCGTACCCGGCGCGTACGGCGATTAGATATGGCTATGGCTGAGCAACCGTTTCTCCGGAACGCTAACATAGCCGATAGTGAGATGACCCAATACGCCCGTAGGGCATTGGTAGCTTTGCTTTTTGCCATGGTAATGCTCGTCCTGGTGGTTACCAGTATGATACATGCATTGTTGCGTTAATGGTTCAGTCGAAGGGAATAAATGTTTTAGTAGCAGCAGGGCAGCCGCGATGGCTGCCCTTACCATGACGCGAGGAACTGCCCTATCTCGGCCAGGGCAGCCAGAGCGCGGCAGGTAATCTCGACCGATTCATAATAGGGAATGCTCTCTTCTCGTAGAATGTGCAGAGCAGGGATATTGTGGCGCGCATAGATGGTTTGCAAGAGAAGAGGTTTCTGATAACGCCGTACAAGATTGCCCAGTTCGTGGGCCGCTGCTTCTTCGCGCGAGCCAAGTTCTTCCGACAACAGCCAGCGATAGCCTCCAAACAGTCCAGTGATAATTACACCGTCGACCTCGTGATCCTGAAGGCAGACCTCGGCCAAATGAGCGAATGCCATGGGATCCTCGTCTGCTGCTCCCGCTACATCGATAGGGTTCGCGGCGGTGGCGCGAGCAGGCATGAGCGCACTCAGGCGCTGCTGTGTTTCTGTACACAGCACGGGAACGGTCAGCCCGGCGCGAACTGCGGCATCACCGGTTGCAACGACGCTGCCTCCTCCATCACCGATGATAGCTACACGTCGTCCGCCTCCTGGCGTTGGCGGCTGCATGGCCAGCGCCTGTGCCACTGGTAAGAGTTCATCTGAGCGCAGCACTCGTACTACTCCGCTGCCCAGGAGACTTGCATCGTTATCGGGGCGCAATGTTGCCAGTGTGCCTGTATGAGCGAGGGCAGCACGCACGCCGACCTCGGTTGCACCGCTGAGCAAGATGATGACGGGTTTATAGCTGCCGCGCTTAAGCATGTCGTGGGTGACATGGCGTAATGCGTCTTCCTGGATCGCTTCGACATAGCCGGCAATGACATGCGTTTCCGGGTCATCGGCCAGGTATTGTATGCACTCGGGGAAGGTGACGTCGGCAGCATTGCCCACGCTTAAAAAGGTAGTAAAGCCAAGGCCATCGAGGTGGGCCTGTGCGAAAAAATACATACCAAGGTTGCCACTCTGCGATACCAGGCCAATGGGACCGGCGGGTAGTGGAAAGGCCATGCCTAATGTATTGAGGTGAGCATGCCGGACGTATAGTCCCATACAGTTGCTGCCAATGACGCGTATGCCATGTTCACGACAGCGAGCCACCATCTGCTCTTCCAGAGCACGACCCGCAGGCCCTGTCTCACCGAACCCGGCGGTGATAATGACGATGCCTTTGACGCCATGGGCGATGCAATCGTCAATTGCCCGTGGTACGTGATCGAACGAGGTAGCGATAACCACGAGATCGACCGGAGCCGCTATAGCGCTGAGGCTGGGGTAGGTAGCGTGACCTAGTATTTCGGGGAAGGAAGGATTGACAAGGTAGGTAGCACCGGGAAAATTCCCTGCCAGCAGTTGTTTGGCAGCAACGTGTCCCCATTTGCGCGGAGTCCGTGACGTACCTACAATGGCGACAGAGCGAGGGTGTAATACCTCCTCCAGGGTGTAGGGAGCGAGGCTCATTCAGTATCCTCGTCGTCGTCAGAATCTGTTTGATTATTTTCGCGTTGCTTTCGCAATAATTCTTCCACGCCGCGAATCAAAACATCAGCGCTTGGCAACGGGCCTGTACCTGCTGGTCTATCAGGATTGAAGATGATATCTCCATCGTCGTCCTCATCATCCTCGTCATCTTCATCTCCCAGGCCAGCGCTCTGCTGTTCCAATTTCTGCACGTACGCGCTTGCTTCGGGGTCGCGTGCCACCAGAGCCGTAATGTGCTCTTCAAAGCGCATGGCCTCGGCCTGGATATCACTAAGGTCCAGACCGAGGGATAGGAAAGAGTTCAAGTAACTCAGGAAGGCCGATGCGACTTTGATATTGGGTGTAGCAGCGAGGTAGTGCGGAGCTGCTGCCCAGAAACTGGCCGTCGGCATATTTGCACGGTGACAGGCATCATGCAGTACACCGAGTATACCTGTAGGACCCTCGTAGCGCGAGGTATTTACATCAAGCCCACCGAGGCGTTCCTCTAATTTAACGCGCGATGAGAAGCCAGAGATGGGCACTGCTCTCGTATGAGGTACATCAGCCAGAAATGCCCCAAGAAACAATATCTCCGAAACGTTGAAATGTTCGCAAACTTCAAGAAAGCCACTGACAAACTTCTTCCATTTGAGCTGTGGTTCGACACCCAGGTATAATATAATGTCACGATCTAGTTCAGGAGTCTTGTGATACAAGAACTGGTTCGTTGGCCAGATAATGACGCGCTCTCCATTGACGAGACGAGTGGTAGGCCGGGTCTCTGTAAAAACTAGAAACTCCTCTATGTCGATCTCTGCAAGTTTTGCCGGTTTCCATCTATCAACCAAAAATTTTATAGCTGTTGTCGCTGAGTCTGCTGCATCATTCCAACCAGCAAAGGCTGCAACAATCACAGGGTTGCGTAATACCGGTTGTCTGCGATATTGTATAAAGGTCATTCTATTACCTCTTTATGCGCCTGATCCTACAGATATGTGCGCAGGGATATACATGGCACCATTGTACCACGATTGAGAAGAGGAGATGAAGTGACAGTAGCCTTCCTATAGTCATAACCATCACAGTAAGAATTGAATAATTCAAGAAACTATCTAGACGAATATTCCTCGGGATCGATAGGGTGAACTATAAAGTCAAAGCTCATCCACATGCTTTTCGCGTGGCGGAAGAAGAGGAATGGTAGAAGAATGGGCAGCGGTAGACCGATGAGCAATAGGGTAAGTGGTTGATGTGCGGCGGCCAAGGCGATTGCGAGCGGCACTACGACGAGGGCTATCAATAACTCAGTTACGATGAGGTTGACAGCTATAGCACCCGTCCAGTATCCCTCCTCGCGCTCGAAACGCCAGCCGCACACAGGACACTTTTCATACATAGTGAAACCTTTGCGAAAAAGTTTTCCCCGGCCACAATTGGGACAACGAAGTAGGAATCCACGGACCAGACTGGTAGTTATACTCATCGACTGCTCCTGGTTGATTTAGTTTACGCGAAAGAAAACCTTTATCCAATTATAGCAAACGGGAGAGGATAACTAAAGAGAGCCGGGAACTCCCAGGCTACAGCAAGATGGGCATCTGGCTGCATTCTGTTGACGATCAGCCATCCTGGTCATATACTCTCGACATGAAAGAGATTACTATCATCCACCAGGATCACCACTTGCTCGTCATCAATAAACCGGCTGGAGTCGTTATTCATCCTACATATAAACATGCTGGTGGGACGATGTGGAATACACTTTTAGCGGTCCTGGAAGTGCAGGGTGGCGACGATTGGCGGCCGCCTGAATTGCCTGACCAGCCTGAATGGGCAGCTGCGCCGGAAGATGTGAAAGTGAGGCTGCGAGAGAAACGCAGGGAACGCGTGTGGAAAGAGGAGGGTCTATTGCCACGTCCATGCCTGCTGCACCGCCTGGATAAGGACACGTCAGGTGTAGTAGTGCTGGCACGCAGCGAACGCGCACGTCGTCACTTTATACGCCAGTTCGAGGAACATACTATCGTCAAGCGCTACTTCGCTGTTGTCCAGAGCGGTGCTCCGGACTGGTCCCGACCTCGCACTACGTTCATTATGAGAAGGTGGGGAGAAGGAGTAGGCGAAATAAAGCTTGATATGCCTTCTTTCCTCTTATCGCCTGGTGATGAGTTTGTGCTTGATGGTCCGTTACAGCGTGACCCGGACGATCGCCGTCGCTGTATCGTTGGCCCGGAGGGGCGGCAGGCCACTACTTATTTGAAAACCCTGGCAGTTGAAGGAGACTTTGCATTGCTGGAAGTACGACCTATCACGGGTCGCACACACCAGATTCGCGCTCACCTGGCAGCGCTGGGATGTGCGATTGTAGGTGATCAGACGTACGCGCTGCTGGCCAAAGCCGGGACACCGCATGCTGCCTTGAAGCGACAGTTCCTCCATGCTTATAGCCTGGAACTACGGCGCTATCCGGATAATGCCGTGCGCACGTTTGTCGCACCCATGGCAGATGATCTGAGATTGTGGATGGAGCGGTACTCACCTGCTCTGTGGCAGGCATGGCACACCATGGAAGAGACTTCTCCGTAGCCCCTTATTTCCTTCGTTGCCTACGCCCGGCTACTCCATCGTGGCCGGGCGCGTAGCAGGCAGTGTTAGACGTTATCTATGCTGACGATTTTCCAGTCGCTGCCTTTTTGTTGCAGCTTGAGATGGACGTCATATGGGGAACCGTTGCGCGTGACGTTGACTGTGATGGAAGCTGTGTTCACCCCATTTGAGGAATTGACGTTGGTGCTGGTGATGGAATAGCTCGTCACCTTGCCTTTTTGTGCATCAACTGCTTGTGCGGCCTGGGTATATAAACTTTGTGTGAGGCTCTGGTTGTCGAATGTAATGTTGCTTGCATCCAGGTATGAGTATGCAGTAGCATAGTCCTGGTTCTGAATGGCGGTGTAATATTTATTGGCGACATCGGTAGCAGGATTGTGTGTGCCAATAAAGTACAAAGCAGCGACGCCGCCTATGCAGGCAAGCACCAGGACGGCGAGAATGCCGAGAAAGATCCACAAGCCAGTACGGCGTTTTTTGGGTGGCGGCTGCGGTACATAACCCGGTACAGGTGGCACGCCGTATTGCGGCTGTCCATAGGGTTGCTGTGGTTGCCCATAAGGCGACTGTCCGTAGGGCGGTTGTTGCGGTTGCCCATAAGGTGGTTGCTGCGGTGGTCCATAGTAGGGCTGTTGTGGTTGCCCATAGGGTGGTTGCTGCGGTGGCTGGTTCGGATCGTTGTACATTGGGGAAATACCTCCCTGCCTGGAATAATTTTTTACTAGAATCGCGGCGAAAGGCCCCTAGCTTCAGCTATGGGGAGGAAAGCCGTGCCGCCCGTAGTAGGCGGTAATACAATTGACATTTGTTCTAACATGTTGTATACTTTCTTCAGTTCTGTTGCACGTGAAGAATGTAATAGCGTTTCAGTGGGTTCTCTGACGAAGGGTCAGAGGTAAAAACGCTCCCGTGTTCAAAGCCGTGCCATGCGATACATCGGTCTGTGAGTTACGCCCGCCGATGTGCATGAAACCTGAACTGCTACGGCATGGGGCGACATGCCATTGGTGAAAGTCCATAGAAGCCCTGGGCCTCGGCCCTAGGGAGTCGTCACTGTAAGTGTCCCCCGTTATCATAAACGTAAACTGGATCAGTTGCAAGAGTTGATTACCCTGTTTGTAGAAGAATGCCAGTAACCTCTCAAGGCGCTCCATTGACGTTAAGTAGTGAGTAGCGATATAGTGAGGCCAGTAATGCCCTGAGGAGAATCGATGCAGAACACGGGTCCTCTTGCTAAGCTGAACGAGGAGGAAAAGAAGAAGCGTCTCGATGCCATGGTCAAAATCTGGCAAAGCGATACTGAACGGCGTATCGAGCGCGAGGGATACCGCGCGTTCATCGCTGCAGCGGGACTTGATGAGTATCGCTATGCTGTATGGTTGCGCTTTCCTGAATGGGAGCGCGCCGCGGTAGTGGGCCAGGTCGTTACCTTGCGGCGCTCGCAGAGTGGAGCGCCTGAGGACCCGGCGCTATTCAGTGCGTGGAGACGTGATCCATTGCTAAAGGGTATGCCTGATTGGAAAATCCACCTGCCTGGTGAAAATGTCTTCAATATTGCGGTACGCATTACTCCTGGCGGGTTGGGACAGGGAACGAAGTGGGTTATTGTGATGCCCAGAGAGCTGATTCCGCGTTACAGGCCCGGCTGGCCTACACAGGAGCAGTGGGTGACATGGACGCGCTCGTTTGACTGGCTCTCTATTGCAGT
>Ga0137378_10005380_pt1 | contig 11107 bp, 16 predicted proteins | sample SagtaG_21_FD_104813 | JGI IMG/M metagenome (GOLD analysis project Ga0137378, IMG submission 104813) | Vadose zone soil microbial communities from Sagehorn Ranch, Mendocino, California, USA - Sage2_L_60_16 metaG | ecosystem: Environmental > Terrestrial > Soil > Vadose zone | place: USA... | reverse complement strand
GCGAGGAGCGTCCGGCGCTCGTCTGCCGGGGCCAGGGCGAGGCGCCGTTCGAAGAGCTGGCGCACCACGCCAAAGGCGAAGCCGGCCTCTAGTTCCGAGCCGCGCGCACGGAGCACTTCGTGCCCGAGCTCGGCCGCGCGCTCGGCGCCGGCCGCCAGGAGCGACGTCTTGCCCATCCCAGCCCCGCCTTGGACGGTGACGACGCCGCCCTCCTTCAGGACCGACTCGACGGCGGCAAGCTCGTCCTCCCGCTCGAGCAGCCTCACGGGCGCAACTCTAGAAGGCAGCGCGCTTTCAACACCACGATGGTGACGTCCCTTCGTCATCGCGGTGACATTGAGAACCAAGAGCTGCTAGCCGCGGCCGTGCGCGGCGAAACATCCACGGCAGGAGGCCCGGGCTACGCTGGGCTAGAGACCAGGGTGAAACATATCGACGACTGCCGAGGGCGGATCGTCCGGTTGCTTGCCGGCGCGGTCGAATCCCTGGTCGCCGGCGAAGGAGAAGCAAGATGAGAGTCGATTACCGAGCCACCATGCCGGAAGCGATCGAAGCGATGGCCGGCCTGCAGAAGGTCGTCGACAACGGCGGCCTGGAATCGAAGCTGCTCGAGCTCGTCAAGATGCGGGCATCGCAGATCAACGGCTGCGCCTATTGCCTCGACATGCACAGCAAGGACGCGATCGCGATCGGAGAGGACCAGCAGCGGCTGCACGTGCTGGCAGCCTGGCGGGAGGCTCCTTTCTAGAGCGCGCGAGAGCGAGCCGCAGCCTCGGTACTATGCCGCGCTCCGACTCCCTCCGCACTGACCCGGCTTTCGCTTTGGGCTTATACCGGGCCTTGCTTCCGCCGCTATCGACCCCGCGGACGGGTGCGGGAGGGCCTCCCCAGATGACCGACCGACCTTCGCTGTATGCCGCCTCCCTTACGCCAGAGCGGTTTCGGGCTGCTCCAGAAACCTCGGCCCGGACTGCTGCCTTCGCCCAATAGTGCCGGGCTTGGCCCGCTCGGTCCCTCACGGGTTGTTCTTTCGACGCGGCAGAGTTCACGTCCGTTACGGCCTGCAGTTCCGCTTCTCCTGGCTTCGATGTCGAGATCTCGCCCGACGCCGGAGGTTGACTGCCGGGCTCCTCTGGCGGCTTGCCCGGGCGGGACTCACACCCGCTGATCGTTCGGCCCTTCGTCTGGGCACACCACTACCAGAACTTTTCTGATCGCCCGGGAGGCCGACGCTGACCTCGACTTCGAGGTGGGCAGCCGTGTGGCGAGCGTGCAGTCTTGAGCTTCTTACCCTGGCATCCATTGGCGTGATGAATCTCGGCATGCCTGGGTGGAAAACGAGTCTGCTTGCTGTGCCTCGGTCAGGTTGCCCGGGCGGCCGTTGCGACGCCCCGCCAGGGGACGGCTTACTTTTCTCGACGTGCGCTCGCTAGTGCCCTCGCCGGGCGGGGACGTCGCCGCCGCATTGGCGGCCTCCTCACTGCGGCTCCTGCCGCCATCGCTGCTGGAGCAGCTGACAGGCACCGCGCCGCTTCAGACGGTGCTGGCCGGGAGGATGACGCATCGCGAAGGGGACCCACCCTTCCTAGAGCTCGCGGTGAGCGGGCTGATCCGCGGCCACGTCGACGCTCCCAATGGGAGGACGATGACCATCCGGTACTGCCGGCCGGGAGCCCTGATGGGCACCGCCACCGTCTTCAACCCCGATCGCCCAAGGACGCATGCGAACCTCACCCCTGTGGTCGATTCTTGCGTCATGATCCTGCAGCCGAAACTCGTGCGGTCGCTCGCCTCCACGGAGATAGCAGTTGCATCGGCGCTGCTCGCAGAGACCAGCGCTCGCACCGCGGAGTACATCAGCGAACTGGAGGCAACTGCGTTCGCGTCTGCTCGGCAGCGGTTGGCCAGACACTTGCTCGACCTAGCTGCGGAGGGTGCCGCCGGGGGCCAGTTGGTCGCCCGCGCCAGCCAGGAGGAACTTGCGGAGGCAGCCGGAACGGTGCGCGAGGTGGCCGTCCGAGTCCTGAGGGAGATGCGCGAAGAGGGGCTCGTCCGCACCCGGCGCGGTGCGGTGGAACTGCTCGACGCGGCTCGCCTCGACGCCGAGACCTACGCCGGCAGCCTGGCCGCCCTTGTGCGACCAAAGTCGCTGTAGGCAGCTGCGCTCCCCTGCGAGTCTGAGTACGTCCGAGGAGGTGGACCAGATGGCGATGGTATTCGACGAGCGGCTCTCAAAGCAGCTCGAGGCCAACTACCGGAAGCGTGATTTTCAGCGCCGCCGGCGCCTGGTCGGGGAGGCACTCGGCCTTCGTAAGGGTGAGACGGTGCTCGACGTCGGCTGCGGGCCCGGCTTCTATCTTGAGGAGCTGGCGCCGGCGGTCGAGCCCGGCGGACAGCTTGCTGGCATCGACTCCAGCGACCAGATGGTCGAGCTGGCGCGCCGGGCTGCGCCGGGATCCCCAACGTAGAGCTCCAAATGGCCTCGGCCAGCAGCCTGCCATTCGCGGACGCCACGTTCGACGCCGCCATCAGCGTGCAAGTCCTGGAGTTCGTGGCCGAACTCGACGCTGCTTTGACCGAGCTCCACCGGGTTCTCCGGCCTGGTGGGCGGGTTGTGGTCTGGGACGTGGACTGGACCGCGGCCACCTGGCATTCTGACCAGCCCGACCGGAGTGCGCGCGTGCTCCGAGCCTGGGATGGACACCTCAGCCACCCGGCCCTTCCGCGCACGCTGGCGACCCGGCTGCGGGCAGCAGGGTTCTCCGGGGTGGCCGTGGAGGGCCACGCCTTCGCCACCGTCGATTTCTCAGAGGAGGCCTACCGGGTGGCGCTGATCCCCGCCATCACCCGCCACGCGGCCGAAGCCAGTGGTCTCGGAGAGGAAGCACAGGAGTGGGCGGACGAACTCCGACGCCTCGGCGAGGCTGGGCGATTCTTCGCCTCGGTCCCGCAGTACTGCTTCACCGCGGTCCGGCCATAGCGGACCTGCCGCAGGTCCCTGAACCAGGGGTGGCTCCTCCCCCCCGCCTACAGGAAAGGTGAGATGAAGCGGGTGGGGCCATCAGAGGAATGGTCGGCCTCGGTCCGGGAGAGGCCTGAAGTGGCTGAAGACCCGCGTAAAACTCATGGATCCCCCGATAGTGAGGATTCGAACCGGCCCCAACTCAAGATGCTGTAGGGGATGGGGCCCCAACCCCAACACGCTGTGTTCAGGAGACTGGCGGGAGTGTGTCAACTACTAGAACTTTCCTGATCGCCCTGGAGGCCGATCCTGGCCTGCTGGCTCGAGAGCCGCGGTGCGCTCAAGTCAGGAGCGGCACCAGGCCTGGATGAGTGTGAAGGTGGTTCCCCACCGGCCCGCCGCCGTGATCTCGGCCTCGACCTCCGCTCGAAGCCTAGCGAGTTCCTCGGTGCCGACCAGATCCAACAAACGCGGCTCGAGGGAGGCGGCGAACTGGAGCGGTAGCCGCAGGTATTGGTGGCCGGGCGGCAGGGCGACGATTTCGGCGGCCAGCTCGGCGCCGTCGCCGAGCAGCCCTGGGAGCCGCTTACCGGCATTGAAGTCGCCGCCCGAGGCGAGAAAAGCCTGCTCGATGAGGCCGATCAGCCGCTGCGCCGACGGGGCGTCCGGGTTGAAGTGCCAGGACGACATGTCAGGGTCCTCGAGGACGAGCAGCCCACCGCTTTGACCATCCGGCGGTAGGCTGCCGCCTGCTCTTCAAACCGGCCGAGCGGAGCCAGTTGGAAGCGGGCGTGGACGAGATCGAAGGAGGCAGGCGCCAGGGCCGAGTCGAAGAGGTCGTCCTTGATGAGCTCGACATTGCCCAGGGACTCGTCGTCAACGAAGGTGCGTGCCGCCTCCAGCATCGAGTCCTGGATGTCGGTGCCGACCACCTGGCCGGCCTGCCCCACCCACGTGGAGAGGACGCGCAGCCAGCCGAGGGCGCCGCAGCCCACGTCAACCGCTCGCAGGCCGGTGCCGTCTCCGATCCGCGCCAGCAGGCGCTCACCGGCGGGCTCCCAGACCCTCGATTGCAGTTGCAGGCGTTCGAGCTCGGCCGACCTGCCGGCCATCATGTAGGACACGACGGCCAGGATAGTGGCGGGCGTGCGATCCTGCGCGGCCGCCGTGCGAACCTGGGGCGGGACAGGCTCATCATGGGTTTGGCGGCATCTGACTATCCATTTGACTCAGGTTCGTATTCGCCATGGCGTGGGCGCATCCCTGACTATCCGAAGACCATGGGGGAGTTCATGGACCGCTTCGAGACGGAGGCGGCCTGTCGAGACTTCCTTGTTCAGCTGCGGTGGTCGGACGGGTTTTGCTGCCCGCGGTGTGCTGCAGCAAGGGCTGGGTGCTCAAGGGCCGAGGACTCGTCCAGTGCGCCGCCGGCCTGGCCGACCGGGGGTATGAGCACCGAGCGATCAATGTCCGTGCCCAAGGCAGGGGTCGGGCCGCTGCTGTGGAGCTGATGCCAATGGTCCACCTGGTGGTCTCGCTCCTCAAGCGTTGGCTGGTTGGAACCCACCAAGGCGCGGTCAGTCCAGAGCACCTCGACTACTACCTCGACGAGTTCTGCTTCAGGTTCAATCGGCGCCGCTCTGGGAGGCAGGGCCTGCTCTTCTTGCGGCTACTGGAGAACGCCGTGCGCATCGACCCCCTGACCTACGACGCCATCGTCGAACGCACAGGCAAGCCGCGACAGCGCATCACTCGAGCCGCATCGGCGACCTGAGTCAAATGGATAGTCAGATGGCGGCGAAGCTGTCGGCGTGCGATCGCTCACCACACCGTGTGTCGCACGCTGGCGGGTAGGGAGGGATTCGAACCGCCGAGGTTCCCCCGATGATGCCAGCACACGGCTGAACCGTGGGCTCAGGTCATGCTGATCCCGAACGCCTCGGGTTCGTACACCTTTAGAAAATACAGGGCAGCCGGCGGTGACCTGGCTCAGCACGGTCGGGATCGAATCCATCAGGGTGGCGATCGTCTGCGGATGGCGTTTCCTACAACGGGCTTGGGGAGGAGGTACGGCGCCGCTGATGGATTTTTCGAACCCCCACACCGCCATTGAGGCCTGCGCGCCGGCGCTGCCTCCCCGAGCAAGAGAGCGGTGGAACCACCACGCCTCATGGTTCCACCGCCCGAGTATCGACGCTCCTGAAGGGGGCGCCTATGCCGATCGCTTCGACGCTTGCGGCTTCGCTTCTTCCTTCTTGTTTGGCTGCCCTTTACCTGTCGTGAGCAATTTCCGCAAGCTGCCGTTGATATAGAAGCTCCATGCCGTTGAGCACTCGCCATAGCATTCCTGTTCAGGAATCAAGCCCACGTGGCTGAAATGGACCTCGGTCTTGTCACCCTTCTTCGCGATGTCAAAGGTAATGGTCGTCCCGTTCCACTCGGTCTTGTCCTCAACGAAACTGAGGTAGCTGTCCAGAACAAGCCAAACGACCTTCTTGCCAGGAACCAATTCTGTGATCCTCTGCTTGCTGTAGTGGACGTCTTCGTAACGATAGGTCCACTCTTCACCGAGCTTGTCGGTGCGACCTTCGATGTTTCCTGACCACCATCCGCGGACGTTGGTGATGGCATCGAAGGCTTCTTTCGGAGTTCGGTCTACCGAAAAGGTGGCGCTGAAGTTCTGACTAACCATGATTCTTCTCCTTTGCTCGTGACTTGACGGGCTCTGCCCGTCTCCGGCGATTTCTATAGCGTATACTACAGAAATGAGGAATCTATTGCAAGTGAAAAGTGCGGCTACCCCCAGCACCACGGCCCCAGCTCGATCCCGAGGGCGTCCACGGGCCTTTGATCGGGAAGCTGCGCTCGATCGCGCCCTGGGTTTTTTCTGGACTCAGGGATTCGAGGGTACGTCGATCTCGGATCTGACCGAAGCCCTGGACATCAACCCGCCGAGCCTGTATGCCGCCTTCGGATCGAAAGAGGAACTGTTCCGTGAGGCGCTCGGGCTGTACGGGCGGGCTTACGGGCTCCCGGTCGAGCGAGCCATCGCGGAAGAAAAGACGGCTCTGGGCGCCGTGGCGCGCATCCTGCGTGCAGCGGCACACCTCTTCCCGGCCGGCGCAACGCCGGGCGGGTGCTTCGTCTGCAACGGCGTCTTGACCTCTGGCCCGGATCATCAATCGGTCGCCGATGTCATGGCCAGCGCCAGGGCGATGATGGTGACGGCGATCGAGCAGAGGATTACAGCTGGGAAGGCAAAGGATGAGATTCGTCGCGACGCCGATGCGGCCACGCTGGCTCGGTATGTCTCGGCGGTCATCGAGGGCATGTCAGTCCAAGCCAGGGACGGAGCCGACGAGGCGACATTATGGGCGGTCGCCAAAGTCGCCCTGGCCGCGTGGCCATCGACTCACACTCCTTTTGCCCGAGGGGTCAACAAACGGCGCCGTAGATGACACTTCGCAACGAGCGAGGCGGTCGCGATTCCCAGGGCTTTAGGGCTGATCTGGAGACGCGTCGGGTCAAAGCCGGCTCACAGATTCTCGGAAGATCGGCGGCGCTCCTTGACTCGGAATGCATTCTGCGTCTACCGCCTCTACGTCCCACTGATGGTCACAGGCTCGACCATGGCCGGCTGAGACCCTTCATGAGACGGTGCGCCGTGACGAGCGATCAATGCACGCGCGGCGTCTGGACTCTCCACCGTTGGTCGTCGCCGATGGTGAGTTGGAAGATGCCTGGTTGTTCGCGGATCGGGGCGCAGAGGTCATTGCCGAACAGGGTCGACCAGAACTTTCCGTCGTGGTCGCGGAAGACCGTGTTGTGCCCGGCGTGTTCGGCGACGAGGTAGCGCTCGCTCCATGGTCCGCGCAGGTCGGGTGCTGATGCGGACATACAGGAGTAGTAGAAGCCGACCTTGTCGTGGAGTTCGACGGGGTCGCTGACGCCCTTCTCTTGCCAGGCTGCGGCGTCCGCGTGAAACGTGTCGACGTCGACTGGGCCGTGTCCGGGCTGCTGGAACTCGGCGGCGAAGAGGTGGTAAAGGCCCTGGTGTTTGAACAGGAATGCGCCTTCGAAGCCGACGTGGTGATGGTCGGCGGGCCGGACCTGGAGTGGCTCGCCGGCAATCTTGGTCATGGTGTCGTTCATGCGGGCGATGCCGCCGGCTTGCCAGACGAACCAGACGGAGCCGTCGTCGTCCTGGAAGAGTGAGGCGTCGATCTGGTCGGCAACCAGCGGCCCGCCGGGTTGGACGTCCTCGTAGGGTCCGGCGGGTTCGCCGGTGGTGCTGCGGAGGAGGCTGCTGCCGTGCCCGGGCATGCAGTAGGTGAGCCAGAAGGTGCCGTTGATGTGGTGGACCTCGGGTGCCCACACGGTGCGGAGAGCCTGATCCGACTCCGGTTGCTTGACCTCCTGCTTTTGCCAGGTTCCCTCCTCGACCGACCAGACGCGCCCGAGCGCCTCCCATTGCTCCAGGTCGGGTGACCGCCACAGCTCGATGCCCTCGTTGCGAGACCACCAGGTCGGAGAGTCGCCGGTCGTGCCGGTCAGGTAATAGAAGCCGTCCGCTGCGGCACAAATCGATGGGTCGCGCATCGGCAGATCGAAGAGCCGGATCACCTCGCGGAGATGTGGGCACTCAGGCACGTGTGCCTTCCGGCGCGCCGCGCGTTGTGCCCGATTCTGCGATCAGGCCGACGGACTCGACGTCATCCCAGACTCGCCGTTCCGCTCCGTACGGATCGTTAGCGATAGCGCATGCGTCGCCGAGCAGCATCGTCTCCCGTCGTTCGAACGAGTAGGGCGGCCAGGGAGGCAGGCCCGTATGGCCGGGATCGCCGCTGCGGGCGAACGCGATCAGGGTCTCGCTGGCGCGCACCGCCAGGTCGCGGCCGCCCGGGACGTCAGCCGCTGGGGCGCGATCGAGGTTGTCGAAGAAGAAGGGCAGGTCCCAGCTGTGCGGCGCCTTCGCCCGGCGCGGGAGTCTCGGGTCGGGCCGGGTGAAGCAGTACATGAAGACGGGCGCCGCGTTGCCAGTCGCGGCTGCCTCGGCGAAGCGGATGGTGGGGAGGCGGAAGAGGTGGTCGCTCAACACCGCCTCGAGAACGTCGCCAGGTGCGTCGCCGGAGCGCAGAGCCCGATAAGCGGCGAAGACAGCGTCGCCTGCGGGGCCGATCTGATCGTCGAGCCAAGCGCGCACCATGTCGTTGCGACCGTCACTCGCTGCCGGGTTGAGAGGCGCGAGATTTGCGATCTCATCGCTCGTTGTGCCGATCAGCAACGGCACCCTGGCGGCTCCAGCCCGCAACGCTTCGATCGGCTGCCTCGGCACGCTGCGGCGATCGAGCACGGGCCAGAACAGCAGCATCTGCCTGAACACGTTCGGACCTGCCCGCTGCAGCAGTGCGGCCTGAGCTGCATCGAGACGATCGAGCGAGAGCTTCCGCAAACCATCGACATCGACGGTCCGCAGTCCGAGCTGTGCCAACAGCTCCTCCGCCACGAGTGTCGTCTCTGCGGTTGTGTGCGCTTTGCCGGCGTCGGGTGGGCTGATCAGCATCGCCCGGTGGAAGAGCCCGTCGGCGGCGGGCATCGCGAGCAGCATGCTCACCTTGTGCGCGCCACCGGACTGGCCGACGATCGTGACGTTGTCCGGGTCGCCGCCAAAGCCGGCGATGTTGTCGCCCACCCAGCGCAGCGCACAGATCAGATCGAGGTTGCCGACGTTTCCGGAGTCGGCATACGAATCGTCGCCGAGCTGTGCGAGGTTGAGGTAGCCGAACGCGCCGAGGCGGTGGTTGACGCCGACGGCGACGATGTCGCCGCGACGGGCGAGCGAGCAGAAGTCGTAGAGCGGTGCTGCCGCTGAGCCGCCGATGTAGGCGCCGCCGTGGAACCAGACGTTGAGGACAAGACACGCCTCGTTCGGATCGGGCTCCTCGGCGAGCAAACCCAACTCCGCAGCGGAGGCAAGCTCCTCCGCGGTCGCTTGATCGCGTAGAGCCGTCATCTGTGGCGCCGGCGTGTAGGGCACACTTATTCGTACGAGGCTACGGATGCGGAGATGTTGTTCCATCACGGCAGCGTTCAGCGCGCTTGCCTGTCCGTGGTTATCGCAGTCGCCGCAGTTCGGCCAGCGCTCGGTTGATCGCCTCGCGGTCGAACTGCTCGGGGTCGTAGTTACCACCTGACCACTCGACGAGGTCGTCGTGATCCGGATGCTGGGGGTCCGCGAGAGCATCGAGCAAGTTCTCATAGCCGGGAACTCCGCCACAATCATCCAGCGGTCCCGCACGTTCGCCATCCAAACAAGCGAGGCCGGCGCCTTCGGCCGAACTCAGGACGTCTTCGAGAACCATGTGAACTTCCCAGCTGTCGCCGAAGTCGTATTCGTACAGGAGCTCAGCCCCTTTCCTACCGAAAGCCTGCCGAGCCCACAGGGCCTCACCTAGCTCAGTCCGGCCGCGCGAGAACCTGTGCAGATGGCTGTCCGTCCAGCCGAAGGCGGTCTGCAACACGTGATGGAGGCCGCCCAGGGTAAGCGACCCGGGAATCTGCAGACGACGCCAGACCGGCGGTTCGATGTAGTTGACACTGGCACGCAGCTGAAGCCACTCGGTTCTGGCTGATGCTTTCGCCGTCTCGCTCTTGGCCCTCGGCGTCACTCGGCCGCCCAACTGGTCTGGTTGTTTGATAATCGTCACTGTGATCTCGCGAGAAAAGCAGATCGTTCTTCAGGCCAAGGTCGCTGACGCCTTCCGGCTGTCCGAAGAGGCTCTCATCGTTATCGGGGGGCGGATATCGGATCGCGATCCAGGGGCCGGACATCTCGTCGCCACAATCCCGTGGAGTATGAAGTCCTGGGGCGAGACCATCACAGTTGCTGTGGGAGGCGCGGATGGCAACGCTTCCGTATACGTGCGCAGCGAAAGTCGGTTGGCGACGACGCTCATCGACTGGGGCCATAGTGCCGATAACCTGAAACGCTTCGGCGATTGGGTAACGAAAGCCCAACCGGCCTAGCGATGCTGTAAGAGGGCAAAACTCGAGTCCGGCCCGCCGCGGCCGGACTTTTGCCGCCTCACATCGCGGGACGGACCCGAACCGCCTGCGGATGATCAGAAATCGGCGGCTAGCCCGAGCTCGCGGGCAGTCTGGGCCAGTCTGTAGTCCGTACACTGCGACGATTCCTGGGTGGTGGTTGGCTGCCAGAGTTGACCCTTTCGTACACCGGCCACGTGCCTTTTTAAGGATCTGTCGCTCACGGCCGGCCACCACTGTTCCGGCCGCCACTCGCCGAGCGAGCAGTGACCTGATAGGAGGCTGGCACAAGCCCCATCGCAGTGCTGTCCGCCCGCCCGGGAGTCGACCACCGATCACCCCGATAAAGGAGAGCCGATGGCAGTAGCCAGCATCGCACACGCACACGATCCAGTACGCGTCACGGTCGGCGTCGACACCCACAAGGACACCCATCTCGGGCATGCCAAAGACGAGCTCGGTCGCGATCTTGGGCACCTCGAGGTCCCGACCACGGCTCGCGGCTATGCGGCTCTGCTGGCCTGGGCGAGGAGCCAGGGTGAGGTGGTCGCTTTCGGGGTTGAGGGAACCAGCAGCTACGGCATCGGACTGAGCCGCTACCTGCAGGGCCAAGGCCACCTGGTGCTGGAGGTCATCCGGCCGGGCCGTCAGGATCGACGCTTGCGCGGCAAGTCGGACCCCATCGACGCCGAGGCGGCGGCCGCCGCCGTTCTCTCCGGCAAGGCCCGCAACCTCCCCCGCGCTTCCGCTGAGAGGGTCGAGATGATTCGGTCGCTCCGAATTGCGCGCGCGTCCGCAACCACGGCCCGGACTCAGGCGATGAACGCCATCAAGGCTCTCATCGTGATGGCTCCTGAGGCAGTCCGAGACGCGCTTCGCAACTTGCCCAATGCCCACCTCACCAGCACTTGCGCCCGCCTTCGCCCGGGCCTGTGGGGCACACTTATTCGTCCCAGGCTGGCTACGCGTCTGAAGTTCAGCGCTCGATAGGATTGCTCCACCTCGATGCTCTTCGCGTTGATTTACTCGTGCCTTCGCCTCCTTCTGGACATAGCCGACGTCAGGGTGCGAGTACATAGTCCAGAGGCCGAGCTACTCCTC
>Ga0137378_10005374_pt1 | contig 11110 bp, 9 predicted proteins | sample SagtaG_21_FD_104813 | JGI IMG/M metagenome (GOLD analysis project Ga0137378, IMG submission 104813) | Vadose zone soil microbial communities from Sagehorn Ranch, Mendocino, California, USA - Sage2_L_60_16 metaG | ecosystem: Environmental > Terrestrial > Soil > Vadose zone | place: USA... | reverse complement strand
CTCCAGGCGGGGCTACCGTTAATGCTGCCGCTGTGGCTGCGAACGGCGCCAATGGAGTGACTGTCGTCTAGAGTCTCGAGTACAGCCCGGGATGCCCAGTCTGGGAAACTGGGCCTCCGGGCGCCCTCTCCACGCGCCTGCTACTCCCCCTCCTCGCAGAGGAGGGGGTTCTCCAGGTGGCCGTGTCGGGCTAGTGACTCACACGCTGCTTGGCGAGCTTCTCGCCCGTCTCGTAGTAGCGGCCCTTCACGGCGATGTCGGCTTCTTCCTCCCACTCCGCCGGCCACGGGCCCAGCGGATAGCCGTACCACGGCGTCTTCGGTGACAGCGCCGGCAGCCGCTCGTCCTCCCAGATCCGTCGCGCCCGCTGCATGAACTCCTCCTTCGGGAGCGAGATCGGCGGATAGTTCCACTTCCGCGTGGCGTCGATCAGCATGGCGCTGGCGCCGCGCGGCTCCGGGAAGAACTGCTGCTCGCGGGGCGCGTCGGGAGGCGCCGCGGACGGATCGAGCATCGAGGCGCGGTTCCGAATGATCGTCACGTCGAGGTGCGGCTGCATCCGCGTCGAGCACGCCCACATCACCGCGTCGAGGTCGTAAGGATCGATGTCCTCGTCGACCGCGATCAGGATCTTGCCGTACGTCGGCTCGAGGGCGGCGGCGGCGAGCAGCGCCTGCGTGGGTTGGGCCGGCGACCGCTTCTTGAGGCGGATCACCATCATGTTCAGCGCGCCCGCCGACTCGTGGAAGACGATGTCGATGACCGACGGCACGTTGCAGTGGTTCTTGAGCAAGTTGTAATAGGCGGCCTCGTTCGAGATCGCGCGGATCATCGTCGACTCGCTGGGCGGGAACTGGCTGATGAACGCCTGCCAGATGGGCCGGCGCCGGTGGGTGACGCAGGTCACCTCGAAGCACGGGTGGAGCGTGCGCTCGCCGACGAAGCCCGTGAACTCGCCAAACGGAGCTTCGGGCTCGAGGTAGCGCGTCGGGATCCGGCCCTCGATCACGATCTCGGCGTACGCGGGAACCTCGAGGTCCACCGTCTCGCAGCGCACGAGCTCGATGGGCTCGCCGGACAGCGCGCCGGCGACCGCGTACTCGTCCACGCCGTAGGGCAGCTTCGCCACCGCCGTCATGGCGACGGTCGGGGGCGCGCCGATCACGATCGCGGCCTCGAGATCCTGTCCGCGCTCCCGGCGCTTCAGCCAGTGGATGCCCTCGTGCTGCGTGGGGAAGAGCTGGAGCCCGAGGCGGTTCGGCGCCTTCACGTGGCCGCGGTAGTTGCCGACGTTGCGCACGCCGGTCTCGAGATCCTTCGTCACCCAGTGGCCGGACGTCACGAACGGCGCCGGATCGTAGCCCGGCGTCGAGATCGGCACCGGGAACTCGTCCAGGCCGAAGCCCTCGCGGCCGACCTCGTCCGGCCCGTGGATCTCCTCCTTCACCGGCGCGCCCGCGCTCTTGATCACAACGGGCGTGATGGGGCTGGCGGCCGCGCGGATCCAGCGGTCGCGCAGCTCCGCGACGGGACAGCCGAGCGCCGCCGCGTAGACGCGCCGAGACGCCCCGAGCACCGCGACGGCGACGCTCGCGTCGTAGGTGCGGCCGCGGCCGTCCGTCACGTTGGTGAAGAGAAACCCGCGCCGCTCCGCCTCGGCGAGCCCGCGGTACTGCCAGCGCACCAGCGGCATCAGCTCGGAGTCCTTGTCGATGAGGCGATCGATCGAGAACAGCAGATCGCGCCGCTTGAGGTCCTCGATTGAGCTCCGCAGATCCTTGAACGCCATGGTGTTACCTCAGCGCCTTGGCCCGGGCGCGCAGGAGGTCGAGCCATTCCTTGATCCCCGGGACGTCCGACGCCACCTTCGCGTCGACGCCTTCCAACCGCGCGCGGAACGCCGCCCGCTGGTCGGGAGCGAGCTCGACGTATCCGTCCTTGGTCTTCTCCTTCCAGATCGTCACCGCGTTCCGATTGAACTCCTTGCCCCACTCGAGCAACTCGGCGTGGACCGCGCGGCCTTCCTCCACGACGATCTTCTGCACGTCGGCGGGCAGGCCGTCGAACCACTTCTTGCTGACCGTGGCGATGCTGGTGATGAAGTAGTGGTTCGTGTTCGCGTAGTACTTCACGACGTCGAAGTACTTGAAGGTCGTGAAGACCGTCAGCGCGGACTCGGAGCCGTCGAGGGCCCCTTGCTGGAGCGCGGCGAGCACCTCGCCCAGCGGCATGGGCACGCCGGTCGCCCCGAGCGCGGAGAGCATCGCCATCTCGATCGGCGTCGCCAGCACGCGAATCTTCTTGCCCTTCATGTCGTCGGGGGTGCGCACGACCGTCCGGGTGGCGAAGCCGGCCGGGCCGTAGACGATGAGGCTCACACCCTTGAGGCCCCGGTCCTCGGCGAGGGCGAGGAAGCGGTCGAGGAACTGGCGGTCGTTGATCGTCCTGAACGTATGGTCGAAGTCGTCGAACAGGTAGGGCGCGCTCAGCACCTGAAAGCGCGGGTCGATGCCGACCAGGAACTCCGGTGGGCCGATCCACGCCTCGATCGTCCCGAACTGCGCGCCCTCGATCATGCGCGGAATCGATCCCAGCTGGCTGGCCGGGAAGATCTGGCCCTTGATCTGCCCGTTGCTCCGCTTCTCCAGCCGCGCGATGTACCGCTTGCACCACTCGTGCTGGACGTCGTTCAGCGTGGCCGTCGCGCACTTGAAGGCGATCGTCGCGGCCTCGGCGGGCCAGGAGCTCGCCGATATCAAGACCAGGATCGAGGCCAGGACACGCATGAGTCTCCTCCTCGCGTCGTGACTAGATGAAGCGGGTGAGCAGCAACGACAGGGCCGGGATGTAGGTGACCGGGATGAGGGCCAGCGTGTGGATGATGATGAACGGAATGAGTCCCGGCACGATCTTCGTCGTCGGCACGCCGAACATGGACTGGGTGACGAACATGTTGATCGCGAACGGCGGCGTGAACATCCCCATGGCGAGGTTCGTCGTGATGATGATCCCGAAGTGGATGAGGTCGACGCCGGCGGCCTTCACGATGGGCACGAGCAGCGGCGTGAGGACGAGGATGGCCGAGGTCGGATCGATCAGGCCGCCCACGATGATGAGGAAGACGTTGATGGCGAGCAGGATGCCCCACTGGGGCAGCTGCAAGGCATCGATGTAGCCCGTGATGGCCTGGGGCACGCCGAGGACGGTCAGGAACCACGCGTAGAGGCTGGAGCCGGCGACGATGATCATGATCTGCGCGGTCAGGAGGCTGGAGTTGCTCGCGATCGCCCAGATGTCGCGCCAGCTCGTGTCGCGGTAGATGAAGCGTCCGATGGCGATGCCGCAGATGGCGGCGACGCCCGCGGCCTCGGTCGGCGTGAAGACGCCGCTGTAGATCCCGCCGAAGATGATGACGGGAATCGAGAATGCCCAGCCCGCATTGCCGCTGGCGCGCAAGAACCCGGCGAGGCTCGCCCGTCCCGTGACGGGCACGCCGTAGCGACGCGCGTACCACACGACGAAGAGGCCCTCCATCAGCGCGAGGAGCAGGCCGGGCAGCACGCCCCCGATGAAGAGCTTCGGGACGGACTGCTCGGCGGAGACGGCGTAGACGATCATCATGATGCTCGGCGGGATCAGGATGTCGATGGCGCCCGTCGCGGTCACGAGGCCCAGCGAGAATTTCTCGCCGTAGCCGTTCTCGCGCAGCTGCGGGTACATCATCCGGCCGATCGAGGCGACGGTGGCCGCGCTGGAGCCCGAGATCGCGCCGAAGACCACGCACGAGCCGACGGTCACCAGGCCGAGACTGCCGCGCACGCCGCCGAAGAGGGCCATGCACCACTTGACCAGCCGGTCGGCGATGGCGCCGCGCCCCATCAGCTCGCCCGTGAACAGGAAGAACGGCACGGCCAGGAGCGTGAAGGAATCGACGCTGCCGAACATGACCTGCGGGACGATGCTGGTGGGCACGCTCGTCACGAACAGCAACGCCGCGATCGAGCCGGCCAGGAAGCAGAGGTAGATCGGCAGCCCGAGGCAGAGCAACACGATCGGCGTGACCCAGAGCACCCAGCTCATCGCTCGACGTCTCTGCGGTCGGCGCCGGGCCGCGCGCCCAGCCACCCCAGCACGGGAAAGAGGGTGGCGAAGGCGAAGCCGAGGACCACCGAGGCGTACATCAGGTTCATCGGAATGCGCGCGATGACGCTCCGCTGGCCGGTGGTCGTGAGCATCTGAACCACCTGCACCGACTGGACCACCACGTAGAGACAGATGACGACACCGAGCAGGGTGTCGAACGCGACCAGCCCACGGCGGACCGCAGGCCGAACCGCGACGAGCAGGGCGTCCATCCTCAGGTGTTCCTGATGGCTCGTGATGACGGCGGCGCCCAGCATCACGATCCACACGGCGAGGAACTGCATCGTCTCCTCGGCCCACGGGAACGGACGGAGGACGACGTAGCGGGCGACGACGTTCGCGAAGTTCACGGCGATCGCGGCGAGCATCATGGCCCCGGCGAGCGAGCGCAGCAGCGTGGTGAGCGAGCGGGTGGCCGCGTCGGCCCACGCACCGTGTCCTCGCCTCACTCCATGGGTCGCATCGACCTGTCGAATAGGTGGGAAGCTACGTGACTCGCGGCGCCCCCGTCAAATGGCTTTCCCGCTGCGCCAGGCGTGCTCACGCCGCTTGTCACGACCTGCCGTCCGGCGTAGAGTCCCGCTTCGCGGGAGAAGGAGGCCGACGATGGACCACGTCACCGGACTGAAGGCCGAGGCTGAACGCAGGTTCGGAGCCACGCGCGCCGAGGCGCTGAAGCAGGCGATCGAGGACACGGCCCGCTGGATGGCCGAGGTGGCGGCGTTTCCCGTCGACCACGAAGAGCCGCCGGCGTTCTACGTCGAGCCTCAGTCATGAGCCCGCACGAGCTCGGCGTCGCGGACGCGGCCCGCGCGATCCGTCGCAAGGAGCTCTCCCCCGTCGATCTCGTCGACGCGCTGCTCGAGCGCATCGACAAGGTGGACGGGCGCGTCCAGGCCTGGGCGCTCGTCGACCGCGACGGCGCGCGCGCCGCGGCGCGGACCGCGGCCGACGAAGTCGCGCGCGGAGTGTCTCGCGGTCCGCTCCACGGTGTTCCCTTCGGCGCCAAGGACATCTTCTACAGCGCGGGGCTTCGCACCGAGGGCGGCTCCAAGATAATGGCCGGCTTCGTGCCGTCGTACGACGCCACGTCGGTGGCGCGGCTCAAGAGCGCGGGCGCGATCCTGCTCGGCAAGTCCCACACCACCGAGTTCGCGACGTACGATCCGTCGCCCGCGCGCAACCCGTGGAACCTGGCCTGCACGCCGGGCGGCTCGTCGAGCGGCTCGGCGGCGGCGGTGGCCGCGCGCGAGGTGCCGATCGCGCTCGGCACGCAGACGATCGGCTCCAACGTGCGCCCCGCGTCCTACTGCGGGCTCGTCGGGCTCAAGCCGACGCTCGGCCGCATCAGCACGCGCGGCGTGATGCCGCTCAGCTACACGCAGGACCACGTCGGGCTCATGACCCGCAGCGTGGAGGACATGGCGCTCGGCCTCTCCGTCACGGCCGGCCACGATCCCGGCGATCCCAGCTCGTCGCGCTCCCCAGTTCCTGATTACATTGCCGCGATCACGCGCCGCGGGGCGCCGCGGATCGGGCTCATGCGCGAGTTCTTCTTCGAGCGCGCCACCCCCGAGGTCGGGCGCATCACCAGCCAGGCGGTCGAGCGCCTGGCCCGCGCCGGCGCGACCGTGGAGGAGGCAAAGGCCCCGGCGAGCCTCCGGGTCGCCCAGGCGGCGGCGAATCTCATCGTGCGCTGCGACACGGCCACGGTCCACGCGGATCTCTTCGCTCGGAAGGCCGACCTCTATCGCCCGGCGATCCGCAGCATGATCGAGACCGGGATGCTGGTGACCGGCGAGAGCTACGTGCGCGCGCTTCGGATCCGGCGCCAGTTCCGTCGCGAGCTGGCTGAGCTCCTCGAGCGCTACGACGTCTTGCTGACGCCGACCACGCCGGCGCCCGCGCCCGAGGGCATGGCGACGGGCGATCCGCAGTTCCAGGTGCCGTGGTCACTCAGCGGCTTCCCGTCGATCACGGTTCCGTGCGGCCTCACCGCGTCGGGTCTGCCGCTCGGCATCCAGCTGGCGAGCGGGCCGTTCACCGAGGCGCCACTGCTGGCGGCGGCCGCGTGGTGCGAGGACGTGCTCGGCCGCGGTGGCTCGCCGAACCTGTAACCGACGCCGAGCTTTCAACCCACGCGCGAGCGACGAGGGAGACGACGGTGGCGGGCATGCAGTTCGGTTTGATGATGCGGGCGCAGTTCCCCGCGGGTGACGACATGCCGGCCCGCTTCCGCGAGCTCACGGAGCAGGCGCGGCTGGCGAACGCGCTCGGGTATGCGTCGATCACCAAGGGCATGCACTACAGCGCCGCGCCCTGGCGGGACTTCCAGCAATTCCCCTTCCTCTGCCGGATCATGGCCGAGGCGCCGAATCTCAGGATCAACTTCGGGCTGATCCTGCTCTCGCTCCACAAGCCGCTCGACATCGCCGAGCAGATCGCGACCGCCGACGTCATGAGCGGAGGCAAGGTCATCTTCGGCGTCGCCCTCGGCTACCGCGAGGTCGAGTACCTGGCCTTCGGCACGACCCAGAAGGAGCGCGTGAGCCGCTTCGAGGAGAACCTCCTCGCCGTGAAGCGGCTGTGGACCGAGGACGTCGTGACCATGGCCGGCTCTCACTTCACGCTGAAGGACGCCGCGCTGGGCAGCCGCCCCGTGCAGAAGCCGCATCCACCGATCTGGATCGGCGCCAACGCCGATCCGGCGATTCGCCGCGCGGCGCGGCTGGGCGACTGCTGGTACGTGAACCCACACAACCGCATCGACACCATCGTCCGCCAGGTGGAGGTCTACAAGCGCGCCCTCGACGAATGCGGCAAGCCGTTCCCGAAAGAATTTCCCGCGCGCCGCGAGGTCTTCGTGGCGAAGTCGCGGAGCGAGGCGATCCGCCTGTGCGCGCCTTTTCTCGGCGCGAAGTACCAGGCGTACGCGGAGTGGGGCCAGGGCCGCGCCATGCCTGCCGGCGACAACGACCTCGGCCTCGCCTTCGACGATCTGACCCGCGACCGCTTCCTGCTCGGGTCGCCCGACGAGGTCGCCGAGCAGATGCTCGCGCTCCAGCAGGCCACCGGCATCAATCACCTGATCATGAGCCTGCAGTGGCCGGGCATGCCTCAGAGCATGGCGCTCGACCAGCTCCGCATGCTGGCCGAGGAAGTCTTTCCGAGAGTGCGCCAGGGCTGACGTGCGTCACGGCTGAGAGTGTCATCTCGCGAGGGAGGTCCATCAATGGGGCAGCGCACGTGGAGCGGTTTCATCGTGATCGCAGTGATCGGGCTCACCGTGGCCACCGCCGCACCCGTCCGGGCCGGGCACGAGGACGGCAAGGTGCTGCTCTTCTCCCAGCCGATCGCGAAGGCCGACGCCATCTGGATGGCTATGCAGCAGGGGTTCTTCAAGGACGAGAAGCTCGACGTCACCGTGAAGTGGTTCTCGGCGGGCACCACGGCGATGCAGACCTTCCAGTCCGGGAAGGACGGCAAGCGCGGCTTCGGCGACTTCAACACGGGCGGTGAGCTGCCCGCGGCGAACTTCTGGCAGAACATGGACGAGGCCTACGCGCTGCTCGCCGTGATCGAGCGCGACACCGAGGGCTACGTGGGCATCGCGCGCGCCGACATCAAGACCGGCCAGGACCTGAAGGGCAAGACGATCGCCACGCGCGTGGGATCGACCGGCTCCTGGTTCGTCAGCGAGTACCTGAAGGCCCAGGGGCTCGCCGAGAAGGACGTCACGATCAAGAACATGGACCCGCACATCATGCCGCCGGCGCTCGATCGCGGCGACATCGACGCCTTCTTCATCTGGGAGCCGTACGGGGCCCAGGCCCTGAAGATCTCGGGCGCGCGCGTGCACAAGCTCACGACGGCCAAGGGCTACATGAACGGCTACCTCGTGCTGGGCGCCTGGAAGTGGTACGTGCGCGACCACCCCGGCGTGACCGAGCGCATGTTGCGCGCGATCGACCGCGGCCGCCAGTACGCCGCCCAGCACAAGGACGACGTGATCAAGTTCGCCCGGGAGCAGTTCAGCATGCAGGACACCGCGCCGGTCGAGGCCGATTACTCGTACAACGAGCGCGTGGTCGGGCTCGACAAGGTCGCCTGGGACGACTTCCACAAGCTCGCCGTCTGGATGAAGGAGATCGGGCTCCTGAAGCGGCCCTGGAACCCGAAGGCCTTCTTCGAGCCGCGCCCGCTCCTGCGCGCGCTGCCCGAGCGCGTGTCGTCGGAGTTCCGCTGGTAGAGCCGTCGCGCCGGCGATGCTGGCGATCCGCCGTCTCGACAAGTCGTTCGTCCTCCGCCGCGGCGCCATCCCCGCGCGCGTCCTCGCCGGCATCGACCTCGACATCGGCAAGGGCGAGCTGTTCTGCCTCCTCGGGGCGAGTGGCTGCGGCAAGACCACGCTGCTGAACATCCTGGCCGGCTTCGAGACGCCGACGCACGGTGACCTGAGGCTCGACGGCGCACCCATCACGCGCGCGGGCCGGGATCGCGTCGTGTTCTTCCAGAACGCGGACGCCGCGCTCTTTCCGTGGCTGACCGCCGAGGAGAACGTCGCCTTCGGCCTGCGCATCGCGGGCGTGCCCCCGGCGCGGCGGGCTCAGGTCGTGGAGCAGCACCTGCGTCTGGTCGGGCTGTGGGACGACCGCGCGAAGTATCCGCGGCAGCTCTCGGGCGGCATGAAGCAGCGTATCCAGATCGCCCGCGGGCTCGCCATCGATCCCGCCATCCTCCTGATGGACGAGCCGTTCGCGGCCCTCGACGCGATCACGCGACGGTTCATGCACGCCGAGCTGCTGCGCATCTGGGCCGCCACCGGCAAGACGATCGTGTTCGTCACGCACGACGTCGGCGAGGCCATCGTGCTCGCCGACCGGATCGGCGTCATGACGCGTGGTCCCGCCGCCAGCCTCAAGGCGGTGCTCCCCGTCGAGCTGCCGCGCCCTCGCGACCTGGCCAACCCGGCCTTCGCCGAGACCTACGGCCGCGTCGAGGCCCTGCTCCTGCCCGAGGCGGGCCAACTGGACCAGGGACACTAGATGGACCGTCTGCGCCGGCTCGCCATGCTCGCGCTCTCGTTCGGAAGCTTCATCGTCGTGTGGCACGTCGTCTCGACGTACGTGGTGAGCCCGCACCTGATCCCGCCGCCGAGCGAGGTGTTGCGCACCGGGGTGCCGATGCTGACGACGGCCGAGATTCCTCGTCACATGGCGGCCAGCCTCACGCGGGTTGCCGTCGGGTTCGCGCTCGGCAGCGCGCTCGGCATCGTCCTGGGCGTCCTCATGGGCCGGATCCGCGTCGTGCACGACCTGCTCGATCCCGTGATCGAGTTCTTTCGCTTCCTCTCGCCCACCGCCATGATCCCCATCGCGGTGATCTGGTTCGGCATCGGCGAGACATCAAAGTACTTCCTGATCTTCTGGGGCACATTCTTCATCGTGCTGATCAACGCGATCCACGGCGTGATGGCCACACCGTGGGCGCGCGTCAGAGCGGCCGAGTGCCTGGGCGCGACGCAGGCCCAGATCTTCGCCCTCATCGTGCTGCCGTCGGCCATCCCGTCCATCGTCACCGGCATGCGCGTGGCGCTGGCGTCGTCGTACCTCAGCATCATTCCCGCCGAGATCCTGGCTGCGGACTCCGGGCTCGGCTACCTGCTGCAGCAGTCGAGCCTGCTCGTGCAGACGAACCGCGTCTTCGTCGTCCTCGCCGTGTTCGGCCTGCTCGGCTACGCGTCCGACCGAGCGTTTCGCGTCGTCACCTCGCGCCTGCTCTCGAGCTATCTCGAGGCCCACGCCACGGCGTAGGGCTACGCCAAGGAGACATCATGGCCAAGAAGAGCATCTGGTTGCCGGCCTCCCCGCCCCCGCCGCTCCGCATTCCGAATGCCGTGAAGGCCGGCCCGTGGGTGTTCGTCTCGGGAACGATGGGTGGGCCGGTCGGCGGAGGGCTCGCGCCCGAGGTGCGCGGCAATCCCGCGCTGCCGCTGGCCGGCGAGGCCAAGGGCATTCGCGAGGCGAGGTCGATCTTCGCGACGATCGAGGCGGCGCTGAAGGAAGCGGGCACGAGCGTCACGCAAGGCGTCTGGCTGAACCAGTTCGTCACCTCGCGCGAGCACGTCGATCCGTACCACGAGGTGCGTCGCGACTTCATCAGGCCGCCGCGCCCGGCGAGCACGACCGTCGCTCAACCCGAGCTCCTCGCTCCCGACGCCACCGTGCAGGTCGACATGGTCGTGATCGATCCCGGGCTCGCGCCGGCCAAGGAAGGCATCGCCGTCGACACGATCCCGCAAGCGCTCGCGGGCGCGGGCTACTCGCCGGCCGTCCGCGTCGGCGACTACGTCTTCGTCGCGGGGCAAATGGCGACGGATTTTCGGACCGGCATCCCCGCCGAAGCCCAGGTGAACGGCATCTTCTGGGAAGGCTCGTCCATCCGCCGCCAGACCGAGTTCATCTTGAAGAACCTGAAGCTGACGCTGGAAGCGGCCGGCTCCTCGATGGCGCACGTCCTCAAGGCCCAGATCTGGCTGGCCGACATCAACGACCTGCCGCGGATGGAAGACGCCTGGCGCGTCGCGTTTCCCCAGGATCCGCCCGCGCGCACCGTGCTGTCGGCGGCGGACTTCGGCGTCACCGGCGGCATCATCGAGATCAACCTGGTCGCGGTGCGCCGCGATGGCCGCACGCGGAAAGAAATCGTGAGCGCACGCTGCCCGGTTCCCATCGGCCACGCGAGCCCGGCCGTTCGCGCTGGCGATCTGCTGTTCCTCTCGGGGCTCTTCGCGGCCACGGGCGATGGCGTGATCCCGCAGGCGCGCGTCGATCACGGATTCCCCTACGCCGGCTCGTCCCTCCGCGTGCAGACCGAGTGGATCCTCGAGCAGGCCGACGCGCTCTGTCGCGCGGCCGGCACCGAGCTTGGCGCCGCGGCCCGCCAGCAGCTCTTCTACACGGACCTG
>Ga0137378_10005373_pt1 | contig 11110 bp, 10 predicted proteins | sample SagtaG_21_FD_104813 | JGI IMG/M metagenome (GOLD analysis project Ga0137378, IMG submission 104813) | Vadose zone soil microbial communities from Sagehorn Ranch, Mendocino, California, USA - Sage2_L_60_16 metaG | ecosystem: Environmental > Terrestrial > Soil > Vadose zone | place: USA... | reverse complement strand
TGAGTTGAGCGTTATTCGACGGAGTCGTAACGGTGATGGCAAAGGCTGAAGCGGGCAGGGCGAGAGTTGCTAAGAGAGAAAAATACGAAATCTTCATGGAATGCCTCGTCTAAATTAATCCGAGGGCGCGCATTCATACTTAGGAGGGTCTAACTGATGACCGGGCAGAGATCGCGTCAGGCGAGGCTCTCCTCATGCAGTCGAATAGAAAGACCGTCAGGATCCGCACTTCTCAGGAGTGTTGAGGGCAGTTTTACCGATGGGGCTCGTCGAAATATGTGACAAACGTCACGATCGATTGACTTTGAGTTACGAAAGTTGTAGTTCAGTCCTGCGATGTTAGTGGCAAGGTGTTTCTAGCGTAGGGATAGTTAGAGCCACATTCAATTCGGGTGACTGCCCTTTTCATGGGGTTATTCGGAGATCTGGTATTCAGCTTTGGAAGATGAGTCAGAACAGCATCTGACTCTTGCTGCCTCTTGCCGCAGACGATGAAGATGGGGGAATTCAGGCCAGGTCCTGAGAAAGAGCGGCGATCACCGGGAAGCTATTCGCGAAGAGCGGCGGAATCAAGCGAGTTCTTGGTAGTTTCCTGCTCGCTCGCTGGATCGAGGACATGGAATCCTTCGGTTCGAGCGGTATCAAGCAGCTGCGGTGAAGCAGAGACGAAAAGGATCTCGGTGCCCTGGAACATATCGCGGGCTGCCAGTGCGGCTCCGAGTTGCAGTGCTTCAGGCCAGCGCAAGGCCGTACGGTCCAGCAGTTGACGGGCACATTCAAGGACGGCCGGGTTCAGAGGCTCCTGGACCATTCGAGCAGCTTCAAGGCGCAAAATCTCCAGCGCGGCAGCCGCATCTTCGGCACTTATGTCTCCTGCCCGCTCACGGCGCCGAACGGCAGCGTAGATTTCAAGCGGGGTAGAGGCGGAGATGAGCTTGCGATTATCTTCGACCGTCTCCATGAGGCGGATCAGGGCATCGGTACCTGGCTCTCGCACAAACAACTTGGCGAAGGCGGTTGCTTCAATGAAGTAACAGCTCACAGAACCCCCCGTTCCTCCTCGATAACCGCGGAGAGTGTATCGCCGTGGATCGCCACGGGGTGGAAACGCTGCACCTCTTCAGACATGCCGGCTTCGGCGCGATTGAGGCGGATGGTCGTAGTGGGGTAGGCCGGGGTCTTGGGATTGGCAATCTTGCTGGTGAGCACGACACCGCGCTGAATGGCCTCGGCCAGCACCGACTGGCGGGACTCGGGATTCTGATTCCAGCGGAATGCCTTGCGCGGCAGGAAGGAATCGCGAAACCATTTGAGCGCGATGAACGCATGACCGCCACGCTCGGCCTCGGCCAGCGCTGCGCAGAGCTCTTTTACGCGAGCGTCGAGATCGGCGGGAATGGTTGCTTCCTGGTTATCGCCACCATCGTCATAGGGATGATCCATCATGGTCCGCGGCGCGCTGCGCACGGGCCGCGGCGAGGACTCTTCGCCGTCAATGCGCTCGAAGTAAATGCGCACCTCGTCTTCTTCGGGCGACCATGCGTCTGCGGAGGCATTGCGGCGCTTGCTGCGACCATTCTCGCTGCACAATTCAACGATCGCCTGATATCCGGGAGGCGAGAGGAAACGAAGCGCCCTGACCATTCCGGGATCCTGCGAGAAAGAAAGTTCCGTCAAGGCTTCTTCAATAATCTCTTCTGCGTCAGGAATGCTAAGACCACTTACATCTATGCTGCTTTGCGCAGCTCTTGTCGATTTCATTCTTTCTTCTCCGTATACCCCGTTACCGCATGCCAAATGGGCGGCACGTTCAGAGGGCCCGGCGGCCTGGCTCCGAACTACTGGCGTCACGCGCTGCAGACAAGTCATGCTCTGCAAGGAATCCGCGCCCGCAGCATTTCCCGACTAAATGTAAGGCAATGGCCCAGACTATTGACTGATCCACAGCAATCAATCAATTTTTAATTTGAATGACCCTGCCGGGACCGAGAAAGGCTTTACCTATTCAATTTTTGAACTATCCCCTTGGTAGTGTAAATGATAACCGGTTCAATGGTGTAAACAAGTGGAAATAGTAGTAGCAGAGAAGATGTTTTCTTTGAAAAGATACTATTCCGGGTCCAGTTGTGGAGAAGCGGCGTTTGCGTCACCCCATGATCTCCGTACAATGGAAGACATGCACCGTTGTCTGCCGCTGTTTTTTTTAGGGCTATTGACCCTATCCGCGTTCGTGCACGCCGAAAATCCGGCCTTCGATCTTGCCGGCCCTAAAGTGGACGTCCACGTCAAAAGAGGCGATGTGACGCTCCCGATCAGTGAAACCCCGAACCTGATGCCGGGAGACCGACTCTGGATCCATCCCGACCTGCCCGAAAGCCAGTCTGCCCACTTTGTCCTGGTGGTCGCCTTCCTGCGCGGGGCTACCAACCCCCCGCCTACCGACTGGTTTACCCGCGTGGAGACCTGGACGCGCGACGCCCGCAATGAGGGTGTCTTTGTGACGGTGCCCCAGGAGGCCCAGCAGGCACTCATGTTTCTGGCGCCGGAAACGGGTGGGGATTTCAGCACGTTGCGGAAGGCAGTACATGACCGGCCGGGCGCTTTTGTTCGCGCTACCCAGGATTTGCAGGCTGCCAGTTGGGACCGCATGCGGCTCGATGCTTACCTGTCCGAAGTTAAAATCACGTCCCAAACCGATCCCAAGACGCTAAAGGAGCGGGCCGAGCTTGCGGCCCGATCGCTGGGCATTCGCCTTGAGCAACAGTGCTTTGACAAACCAACCGATCAGCAGGCGCCGTGCCTGGTGCAGCATACCGACGGAATGGTGCTCGACGATGCCAACGCACAGTCGGTCGTTAGCCAGTTGGCCAGCGGGACGACGGGGGACCTGATGAACCAGCTCAGCTACTCGAGCATGGGGGGTGGGGGTATGTACAGCCCCTACATCGGGGCAATCGTGGATACGGCAAAGATTCTGGCGTCACTGCATACCGCGCACTTCCAATACATTCCTGCATTGGCACTGCCCACTAAAGACACGATGAATCTGCGGTTGAACCTGCCCCCGTCATTCCGGGATCCCAAGTCGGTTGTGGTGGTGGCCCTGCCGCCGGTGGGACCGTCCAAAGCCCCGGGACTTCATCCAGTCACTTCCAGTGACAGCCTGTGCGCGCAGAAGCCGGGGTTGGTGCTTGCCGCGGAAGGGGGACCTCTGGTATTTGGCACCAGCCTGGCACATGACATGACTTTGCACATCGACGGTTCTCAGGTTCCGATCGACCTGCCTTTGTCTGCCGATCCAGCGAAGGGGGGACTGGTGCTGCAGAAGGCATTGCCGGTGCTTCCGCCGGGTGAGTTGGTGGGGGTGGTGCGCGGCAAATGGGGATTCGACGACTGGGATGGACCTCGCTACCACTTGACATCGGCGGGGCCGGGCAAGTGGACCCTGGCGGCGGATGACCAGTCAGCACTGATTGTCGGCCGCGATGACAAGCTGCACATCCAGGGTGAGAGTACGCTGTGCGTCTCCGGCGTGGAGCAACAATCCGCCTCGGGCTCCGTGCTGCCGCTTACGTGGAAGTCGCCCAAACCGGATCTGCTGGAAGTGGCTGTGCCTATGAAGAACGCGATGCCGGGCACGGTGACGCTCGCGATTCACCAGTATGGGGTGGAGAATCCGGATACCCTCAGCCTGGATGCTTACGCCGAAGCTGCTTCGCTGGATCACCTGAGCCTCAGCGCAGGCGACAAAAGCGCAGTGCTCAAGGGAACGCGCCTGGACGAGGTGGCCAAGGCGAGCCTCAACGGCATCACGTGGACACCGGCCGGGCTGGCCCGGGTGCAGGACTTTGACCAGCTCACGCTGAACACGGACGGGACCACGGTCGGCCTCGATCCCGACGCGCATTACACGGCCAAGGTACAGTTGCGCGACGGGCGGCAGCTCAAGGTGCCGGTGTCGGTGGGGCCGCCCCGTCCTCAGGTCGCCTTGCTGAGCAAGGGAACACAGGACGATGGAGCGCAGACCGCTTCTCCGGTGCATATGGGCAGCGCGGACGATCTGCCCCTCGACGGGCGGCTGATGTTTTTCCTCAAATCGGTGGTGCCGCAGAAGTTCCCCCGCAACCAGGAGATCGAGGTGGCAGCGGCGGACGGCAGCTTCCGTACCGTCCTTTCGCTGAAGGATGGGAGCCTGATTCTGGAAGACGCGAAGACTGCGCTGGGGGTGGTGGAACCGCTGGCGCGGTTTGGCGCCTCGGCTTTCGGGCCGGTTCGGGCGCGCGCCCTGGCCGCGAACGGGGTGGCGGGAGATTGGATGAACCTGGGGACACTGGTGCGGGTGCCGGGATTCAAGGAGCTTCGCTGCCCGCACGCGGCTGCCAAGCCGTGCATCCTGGTGGGGACGAATCTCTTCCTGGCGCATTCGTTTGCCGCAGCAACGGACTTCGAGAATGCCGCCGAGGTGCCTGCGGACTTTACCGGGGCGCAGCTCACGGTGCCGCATCCCGCGAACGGCTTGCTATACCTGAAGCTTCGCGACGATCCGGAGACGGTGCAGACGCTTTCGCTGCCGATCACACTGCTGCCGGCGTCAGCGCAGCAACCTGCTCCTCCGACGGCCGCCGTGCAGAGCCAGCCGGCACCTGCCGGTGAGACTCCGGCGCCCGCCAAGCCTGATTGATGTCGGTGGCCGGAACGGCACCCGATTACAGGAAGTAGGCGCGATTTTTCTCGGCGAAATGAGCCTTGTCAGCAGGCAGATCGTCGACCGGGAAGATGGCGTTCTGGGCGCAGATGTCGGCGCAGTTGCCGCAGTCGATGCATTCGTCGGGGTTGATGAAGACCTGGGAGACGGTTCCGGCCTTGGGATCGCCGGCAGTGGGCGCAATGGCGGCGGTTGCGCACTCCGCCACGCAGACAAAGTCCTTGGTGCAAGCATCGGTGATTACATAAGCCATGATGAGTTTGCTCCTTAAGTCGGGAGCACGAAGCCGGTGCTTCCCTCGTTCCTGAGGCTACGCAGAGACACCCTTTTGTCTCGGTGACTCGAATCACAGATTGGGGACGATCTACCTGAATGCGGTATGCGCAAGGCGGTTACGAGAGGCGAACAAAAGGTGAATCGATCCACCCCCCCGGGGGGAGGTATTCATTTTTTGATCTAGGTTGGCTTATTAACTGCTTTGCTTTGTGGTACATCCAATCTTATTGTTCTTGCAGAATAGTGTTCTAAAGGGCCGAAAAGGCCCATTAAAGTGCTATTAAGCGCATATAAGTGCGCCGTTTCGGTACGGAGACGGCAGGTTTCTGACAGATTGGACCGGGGACATTCCTGACTATGTAACGGATGGAGTGGCGGCAGGGTCTATCTGAGATTCCATTGTGCGCCATGATGATGTAATTTTCGGCAAAGCGATCCGTGGTCGCAGGGCGGGGTGTCTAATGCATCAGCGATGATGGATGAGTCAGGGTCTCACCGCAGAAATTCCTTTATCCTATCTCGTCGTCAAGGAAACGCTTCAGAGAGGCGAGCTTGATTGACCTGATTTCACATTCCCAGAGGGTGAGAACTTGCCATCCAAGTGTCCGCAGTTTTTCAAGGCTGTCCAAATCTCTTTCCCTGTTCCTTGCGACCTTCTGCTCCCAGTATGGCCTGTTGGCCTTCGGCACACGTGATCCGCGTGAGCACGTATGCCCATGCCAAAAGCAGCCATTAATAAACAGGGCCTTTCGCCGCGAAGGAAATACAATATCCGGACAGCCCGGGAGGCACTTCACGTGTAGCCGGTATCGGTAGCCCTCCGCATGGAGCATCCGTCGGACAATCATTTCGGGCTTTGTATCACGAGATTTGACCGCCTGCATTGTGTAGCGGCGTTTCTCCGGCGACTCCATAATCTAGACCCGGCGGATTGATGTGAACGCCGATTCTTGAACGATTAACCCGTTACGGCGGACTCGGGTCTTCCTCACCGTATCTGCATTTCGATATTCAACCTCGAAATCGACCATGTTAACTTCCTCCGGTCTGCCACCGAAGCAATCGTGGAATGCTTGGAGGATTTGGACGTCAGTTAAATTCTGTGACAGCGGCCTAGGATTATTCCGTGGTGAAGGCACGGTTGCGGGGAGCACGTAAATGCATGGTGGTGGGAGTTCGTAATGGGAAACGATCGTAGCGCGGCTCGGGTCGGCATGAAGCTTGGGACAGGGGCGTCCGATTGTGCCGCAGACCATATCCCAGATGATTACCCCGTCTACCTGTTGGGCGCGTTCGATGATGTCTGCGCTCAATCGAGTGTGGATACCTGACCAAGCGTTATGCCTCGGGTCTGCGCCCGGATTGCTGCATAAGCTCCATATGATGAATTCTTGGGCGTGGGGCGGGCGTTCATAGATGATTGTGTTGTTGCCGTCGAGGCACCCTTTGAGGGCCCTATTCACACTCATTGGCTGATGGCCATTTCTTATGCTTCCGGAGGGAGCAGGGGCCTTCAGACCCCAGAACACTGCGGCTCAATTCGGGGCCTTTAGGCCCGGGCTCCATTTCCCACGCCCTGCAGGTGGACAGGCATGGGGTCCGACGGTCTACGGGCGGCGGAGCTGAAGGGATACGCTCCCGGCGTCGATACAAGCCCACGCCGCACCGGGTTCTCCTCGATATACCGCACGCATTTTAAGAACTTCCCTTCGCTCACGATCTGGCTCTCGTTGAAGCTGCGCATCCACACATCCAGCTTGCTTTTCAGGCGGAAGGAGAAGCCCCCCTTGATGAACTGCATAGCTTTTTCGAGCGAAACATCCGGAGCCGGCGTTATCAGAGCGTGGAAATGATCAGGCATGATGACGAACGCGTGCAGGAGGAATTTTCCCTGGCTGCGGTAGCCGAAGATTGTTCGCTCAAGAAGTTCCGCCGTGGCCGTGACCTGAAAAAGGCTGCGACGTTCGGCCGTCACAGCGGTGACCAGATACGTCCGAGTTTCTTGTGGCGCGAATCTCATCTCGGCAGCATAAACGAAAAGCCCGTGGCTAAAGCCACTTATATCGCAGGCCTGCGTTCATGGGCCTAAAGGCCCCTGCTCCCTCCGCCAGGAACCGGTCGGGGTGGAGAGACCGCCGTCCCACAGTAATGTGAGCAGACCCGAGTTCAACCGCCTCGACTTGTTAGACACGGGCCAGCCAAGAAACTTGGACTGCGATCCGCTCGCTCTTCGTAAACTCAAGGCGGCAGGAGAGTGGATTCGGAAAGACTTCGTGAACAGGCGACTTCTTAAAGTTCTTAACGACGAATAGGTAGAAACGGTCCCGCATTGCTGTTGCTACCTCGTATTCCTTTGGGGTTAGCGAAAAGCCGCCCGTCAATTCCCGCAAGCCTTTGACCTCAACAGCTAAGAATCTATCGTGGCTCGACGCGTGCAATCTGAAATCATATCCACATCCGAGGCGTGTTGTGTTCTCTAATTCAAAGCCCCGGAATTCTGGAAGATTGGGCTGTACCGATTCGAAATAATGCTCCGCAGCCAAGCCGGTGATCAGCCTCTTCGCGAAGCCGGACGCGCTCTCATCCTTCTCTTCTTTGGCCTGTACCGCGCTCAATATGTTCTCGTCATATCCTACAAAAGATTTAATCAGGCCTGAGAATAACTCGATGTCCAAACCCTTGTATTCGTCAAAGACTCTTCTGCAATATTCGCGGATCGGTCGTTTGTGCCAGCCTTTTCGCTGATTCGGAAATATCGGGTCGAACTCGTCCCTGTAGTTCTTTATCGAAGCGGGTTGGGAGCCTAGTGCGTACCCAATGACGTTGAATGCTTCGGTAAAGCTACGAAACCCGAGTCGCCGTAAGCCGATAGAATCATATTTCGCAAGATATAACCCTGTGAGAATTAGCTTCGTTCTATTTGCAATCCGATCCGGATTGAAGATCATTTGTTTCTCCACGCGCGCTTCGCAAGTGAGGGCGAGTTTCCGGAAACGGAAAGGTTTGCAAGATTTTGGCAGGCTTCGAGTGGATGAAGGGCCCGTAGGGCATCTCCTTCTAGACCTGCCCCCTTTCGGCTATCGCGGTTAGGTCGACGGGAATCGCATCTTCCGCGTCTTCGCAGAACACCTGGAATACTGTTGACCTGTTGTTGGGCTGCGTTTGAGCCGCGCGCGCCAGCTTGGCAGCTTCGACAGGATTCTCAGCCTTGACCTCAATCTCCCAAGTTACGAAGTAATCCATATCTCCCCATTCTGGAACTTAGTTGTCACGGCGTGGAGCAAGGTCCTCTTGAATCCAATCCCGTCGTGAGTTTCTAAAACGGCCAGAATGTTCCCGACCGCTCTCCTTGAGTCCAACTCCGCCCCCGGCCAGAGACAAATCCTGACAAGGGAACGACGCCCACGCGAGATCGGCATGTCTGGCAAGTCAGAAATTTTCAGCTTCCCCATATCGAGAGTCTTTGGCTCTGCACCGGCCCCGAACAAATATATTATGCCGAAACTTGCGCTATAGGGAATAAAAAGCGAAAGAGGCGGTTCAATTTGGAAAACGTAGAGAAGGCATACAGAATCGGGAAAAGGCGAATGGAAGGTCGTTGGTTTAACGCACCGCCCCTGACTGCGAACGGACGGGTAAAGAGAATTTGAAACCTGCGGAGATGGCCAGCTCTCCCCCAACTAGACTAGAGTTTCGAGAACAGACCGAGGCAATTATCGAGCCAGGGCGGGCGGATTCTGCCAGCTTGACCCGGCGCAACATGGACATTCGGCGGGGCTGGTTGCGAGATGCGAGGGGCCTGGTGGGTCGCTGCTTCTATGAAGCGGTTGGCTGGGACCTTACAGTTTGCGGAGGCGGGCGCAGGCGTCGTCGAGTTCGTGGTCTTTTTTGGCGAAGCAGAAGCGGAGGAGGTTTTCGCCGCGGCCGGGGCGGAAGAAGGCGCTGCCGGCGACTGCGGCGACTCCGGTGGCGGCGAGGAGATTGCGGGCTTTGAGGGCGGCGGTTTCTCCGGGCAGGTGATCGACACGGGCCAGCACATAGTAAGCGCCGGCGGGAACGCTGGGCTCCATTCCGGTATCGCGCAGAGCGGAGAGCATGCGTTCGCGCTTGGACTGGTGGTCGGTGGCGATCTGGGTGTAGAAGTCGGGCGGAAGCAGCTCGAGGCCGGCGGCCGCTCCATGCTGGAAAGCTGACGGGGCGCAGACGTAGGTCAGGTCGTGGAAGTAGGCCATGGCACCCATCCATCGAGCATCGGCGGTGACGTAGCCGAGACGCCAGCCGGTGATGCTGAAGGTCTTGGAGAATCCTGACATGACGATGGTGCGCTCGCGCATGCCGGGGAGAGTGGCCGGGGAGATGTGGCGGGCGCCGTCATAGACGAAGTACTCGTAGATTTCATCGGTGAAGAGGAAAAGATCGTACTGGCGGCAGGCATCGGCGATCGCTTCGATTTCGGCGCGGGAGAACACCTTTCCGCTGGGGTTGGCGGGGGTGTTGAGAAGGATGGCGCGGGTGCGGGGAGTGATGGCGGCGTGGAGCGCGCCGGTGTCGAGGGCCCAGTCCGGCTCAGCCAGCGGAACGAGGACCGGCTTGATGCGCAGGGAGTTGAGCGTTGCCACATGATAGCCGTAGAAGGGCTCGAAGAGCAGGACTTCGTCGCCGGGATTGAGCAGGGCCATGGCGGCGGCGTGAAGTCCGGCGGTGGCTCCGCTGGCGACCAGGACTTCGGTTTCAGGGTCGTATTGGAGGCCGTAGTCGCGCTGCTGTTTCTGGGAGATGGCGGTGCGCAGGCGGGTGATTCCGTCGAGCCGGGTGTAGATATTGAAGCCGGCGCGGATGGCTTCGATGGCGGCTTCTTCGACGATGGTCGGGACGGGGGTGTCGCAGACGCCCTGGGCAAGGTTGATGCCGCCGATGCGATCGCACTCCACGCTCATGGCGCGGATCTCGGATTGCATGACGCCGGGGGCCATTTCGCTGAGCGCGAGGCGGGAAGGGGCAGCTATGGCAGCGATAGACACTGATTTCGCGTCGAACGCATTGGTGTCAGGGGTGGCAGGCGGGGTGGTAGGCGGGGCGGGTGGATAGGGTTCGGCGGCAGGGTTGGGCACGGGGAAGAATCCTTTGGACACCATCTTACAATCCCTGGCAAACCGGGCAGCGATGTGAGCTAGCTCACCTTTCCGGCGTGGACCCGGGGGGTAGAATCAGGCTTTCACAGGCGGGTTTGCAGGATGCATGAGCTTTCGATTGTGGCAAGCATTGCGGAGTCGGTGACGGAGTCGCTGGCGGCTTACCCTGGGGCGCGGGTGGTGGAGGTGCGGCTGCGGATCGGTGCGCTGGCGGCCGTGGTGGAGGATTCGCTGCAGTTCTGCTTTGGAATTGCGACCGAAGGCACTCCGCTGGAGGGTTCGCGGCTGGTGGTGAAGATTGTGCCGGTGACGGTTCACTGCGAGGCGTGCGGCGGGGAAGGCGAACTGGAGAGCCTGCAGAGCTTTCGGTGCCCGAGGTGCGGAGAGCCGGCGTCGGACGTGCGCCATGGGCGGGAGCTGGAAGTGGAATCCATCGAGATTGAAGAGGCGGAGGAGAGGGTAAATCCATGACGACCCGGATTGTTGAGCTGAGGCAGGGGATTCTGAAGAAGAATGATGAGCTGGCACGGGGGCTGCGGGAGCAGTTCAGCGCCGCCGGAGTGCTGGTGCTGAACCTGGTTTCAAGCCCGGGAACGGGGAAGACGGCGTTTTTGGAGAGAACGCTGCGGGAGCTGAAGACGGGGGGAGCGCGGGTAGCTGCGCTGGTGGGCGACCTGGAGACCGACAACGATGCGCGCCGGCTGGCAGCGAGTGGAGCTCCTGTGCGCCAGATCAACACTCATGGAATTTGCCACCTGGAAGCCGAGATGGTGGGGCGTCACCTGGAGGGGTGGGAGCTTGGGGCGCTGGATTATCTCTTTATCGAGAATGTCGGGAACCTGGTCTGTCCTTCGAGCTATGACCTGGGCGAGCGGGTGAGGGTGGCGCTGCTGAGCGTAACCGAGGGCGAGGACAAACCGCTGAAGTATCCCACGCTGTTTAACTCGGCCGATGCGGCGGTGATTACGAAGATGGATATCGCCGAGCCTTGCGGGTT
>Ga0137378_10005371_pt1 | contig 11113 bp, 14 predicted proteins | sample SagtaG_21_FD_104813 | JGI IMG/M metagenome (GOLD analysis project Ga0137378, IMG submission 104813) | Vadose zone soil microbial communities from Sagehorn Ranch, Mendocino, California, USA - Sage2_L_60_16 metaG | ecosystem: Environmental > Terrestrial > Soil > Vadose zone | place: USA... | reverse complement strand
TGTCACTAAGGCCGCCGCAGATCAGTATATTCAGATGGCCAACAAGATCTATCATCTTCGAGGCACCATCCTTCGCCCCATCAACAGCTACGGCCGCGTCTGGGAGAGCGGCTTCTACACCGAATATCTCGTATCGAAAATGTTGCGGGGAGAAACTTGCTATGTCGGCGCACCCGACTCTATCAGAGACTACATGTACGCGGACGATCACGTTGACGCATACGTCGACGTCGCGCAGACGGAGAAGGCGATCGGAAGAGTATACAATGTCTCACCAGGCAATCCGGTCACGAATGCTGAGCTTGCAAAGAAACTGTCCGCGATAACTGGATTCAAAGGAAAAACCGTCTTCGGCTCATATCCTCCAGGATATCCACAGAGGCCTCAAAGCCAGGATCCACAATATCTGGTCCTAGACAACACAACTATCCGTAAAGAAGTAAACTGGAAACCTGGATTCTCGCTGGATGAAGGATTGAAGAAGACAGTAGAGCTCTGGAACACTCGCGCGTAAGGATCTGTTGCAGAAGACTACTCTGATCCTATCGGTCGGTCATACTCGTCTTCTAACGCGAGGAAGCCGGAGTAGCCGCACTTGTCACACACATACCTGATCGGCAGTATCCAGCCCTCCAAAGGAGCCCGTGACCGTCTCACATTTGCCCCGCATTGCGGGCATGAGAGAGATCCACGCGTGCCGCGCCTGATAGATCGGAAAACATCGATTAGTGTCGACATTGCAAAGTTTCCTAGTGCAGCTCTATACTCGTCTCGGGAAATCCATACCCGACGAGTACCTTCTTGACCTTGTCGCGATGATCCCCCTGGAGAATTATCGAATTGTTCTTCGACGTACCACCGCATGCACAGTACGTCTTGAGTTTCGTGGCAAGGTCTGAGAGATTGACACTCTTTCCATCGATGCCCTCAACAATTGTCGCAGGTTTCCCCCATTTGCGCATCTCCATGCGGACCTTGACAGTCTGCTGCTCCATACTGATGGTGCCGCATACACAGAGATCTTTCGGGAGGCCGCAGGTCGAGCAAACGTCGGCCATTCTAGAAGCCTAAGACTCCTTTCGGTTCGTCCACGACAGTTCATTCACGTTCCGCGTATTTAAGCGTGCCCTCTAAGCCAGGTCTAGAGTCCAATGGATAGAAAGAAGACGAACCAGAAAAGCCATGTTCCTAGCAGCACGAAGAAAACGGTTGGTTTTTCCCGCATGACGTCGCCAGTGATGAAATGCTCTCTCAGGGATGAAATCCGATTCGTAACCGACAGTTTGAGACCAGCGGTACTGGCTTGTCTCAAGCTGATTCGGGCAGGAATCTCTGGCGTACTAGGGATTGCTGGGGGGTTCCGGGGTAGGCTTTTGATGTGCCAATCCGTCGGATTGAACGTATAGTGATAAATATTCAGGACGGCTACGGTTGTTAGCTTTAGTGGGAGAATGAGCGAGCGTATATCCGTTTCAATCGAGTTGGAGTTCTTTAACAAGTATTTGTTTAACGCTTTGAAGAGGAGCCTATCTAATGCGACGCCGAAAAGGAAACTTGACATTATCTATTACTATTCGCGTGATCCTCGCGTCAAATTCTCGATAGCGCTGAACGGTTTCAGTAGTGCTAGTGCGACTTCGCATCCGCAATGGACTACCGTGTTCAATAATATCCAGAGTATGCGCCAGTATCTCCGGTAGGTTTGCGGTTCAGGCGGACAGGCCAAGGGCGTCTTTCAGCCCTTTGTACCTGTTCCGAACCGTGACTTCAGTCACGTTAGCGATCTCAGCGATCTCTTTCTGTGTCTTCTTCTCACTTTCCAGTACGCACGCGACATAGAGGGCGGCCGCTGCCAGACCCATCGGGTCTTTCCCAGCGACTACTCCCTTGTTTCTGGCATCCTTCAATACTCTAATGGCCGCCTGTTGAGTCTGCATAGTTATCTCAGCTCTGCTAGCGATTTTGGAGATGCATCTTACCGGGTCCTCGACCGGCATGGCCATTTCGAGTTCTCGAAGAAGCAGCCTGTAGCACCGTGCAACATCCTTCTTCTTTATTCTGCTCGCTCCCGCGACCTCCTTTAGGGTCCGAGGAGTCTCCGAGGATCTACATGCAGCATAGAGGGAAGCAGCAGCAATAGCAGCGATCGACCGTCCACGGACGAGGCCGCTGTCAAGCGCTTTTCTATAGACAACTGCCGAGGCTTCTTTCACGCTTGCTGGAACGTGCAGCTTGTCCGTGAGACGGTCAAGCTCAGCCATGGCCTGAGCAAGGTTTCGATCCGAAGATGAATGCACCCGGGTACGGATCTGCCACTTCCGAAGCCTGAGCATCTCCATCCTCGTCTCCATTGGGAGCTGGCGACCATAAGCATCCCGGTTAACCCGATCTATTACCGTGGAAAGGCCCTTGTCATGGATAGAGAACGAGGTCGGTATCCCGACTCGTCCACGCTCATCCTTCTCTTCCTTGGTAAAAGCGCGCCACTCAGGTCCCCGGCTCATGAGGTTCTGGGAGAGAACCAGCCCACAATCCTGACAGATAGTCTCCCCCTGGTCAAAGTCTTCGATGAGGTTGACACCGCCACACTCGGGACAAACATGGATCCTAGGCGCTTTTCCCCCGGGAGCCGATGGCGTTGTCGTTCTATTCCCTCCAGCTTTCCTGCCCGTCTCACCAAAACGGGTCGTATCCTCGACAGAAGGCTGCATCACAGGAAAGTGAGAGAGTAGCCGCGTGAGCATATATAAGACTTTCGACAAGTATATAGGTAACCTCGGTTCTCGCACCTCGAAACCTATTATTGACGAGTTAGAGCGGGTAGCTTCTCGTAGCCCGGTGGTGTAGTGGTCTAGCATAGCACGGACGTTTGGGCCAGATGTCATCGACGTCCCTAGTGGGCTCTGGATCCTCTTTGAACGGAGGGAGGAGTCACCTGCTGACGGGAGTTCGAATCTCCCCCGGGCTACCGATTGACGACCATGTTGGCGAGACTTACTGAATAATACTAGGCCGCACCTCAGAGTTAGGTTCTTGAAAGCTTCAGCGGGACGGAGATTAAGACCTAAAATGCGGTCCAATAAATTGAATAGATCTGGTATGAAGATGCGTCCCCCAGCGCCATCCAATCATGGCAGGCACCACATGAAAGGCGAGGGCTCGACAGGTGGCGAGTTTCGACACCCAAGCGTGGCTGTAGGTGGGACTTTCGACATTGTTCATGCGGGCCATGAACGGCTGCTATCAAGAGCATTTGAACTGGGAGCGGTCGTGTTTATTGGAGTGACTGGCGATCGACTGGTTCGGCGGCTGCACAAGAGTCACAGAGTACGGTCATTCTCTTTCCGTGTGCGAGATCTTCGCAGATTCCTCAAGGTGCACGGTTGGCTGGGCCGCGCCAGGATCGTGGAGCTGAAGGATCCCTTTGGTCCGGCAATCAAGAGAAAGGATCTGCAGGCTCTGGTCGTGAGCGAAAATACGAAGCAAAATGGGAGACGAGTCAACTCCATGAGGCGACGGTGGAAACTTCCACCTCTCCGACTCTACGTGGTGGGGCTCGTGAAGGCGGAGGATGGCGGCCTAATATCTGCTACGAGAATTCGAAGTGGAGAGATTGATTCTCGTGGAAACCCGATGTCAAAGCATGGCTAGAGGGAACGTCATGTGCTCGGGAAGCGTCCTGCTCTTAGAGCATTTGGTGGCTGAGTCCGCTTTCGGCCGAGTAGACTGTCAGCATCTGTTCGAGTTCTCGGAGGAAGCCGTTGCTCACGTGCCATCCGGAATCCTTCCTCTCGATGAATCCTGCCCCGACTAGGCCGTGGATCATGTTGTAGAATTGGCCAACGCTCATGCTTCGTTTTGAAATCCAGTCTTTCCAGGCTTGTATTGGCAGTCCTACCGGTTCGGACTTTTTGACCTCGCGCCAAAAGTTCTGGGCCTCGCCGGCTAAGAAATCGCTCTTCCAGAAGACTCGCCGGAAAAGCTCTTCCGGGGAACCAGGAAGGTTACCTGCTTTGAAAAGAATGGTCGTCTTCTGTCGTGGAGGTCCGCGCACGGCTCTTCTTGGCATCAGCTGTCACTTTTTCGGCGAGATTGCCCGGCCCGTTTAATACTTATGGTGAGTTAGCACCTTTTCCAGCTCAGAGGAGCTGAGCGGTTCGCGCACGGATGAGTTTACTTAAGTAAAGGCATTGGTAAATCCAGCGGAGTTTCAGGTGGAGGTCGCCCGCGTATTCGCTCATCCAGAAGCAATCTCCTCAACTATCCTAGCAAGTCTTTGGGTCGAGGATTGGCCAACGTAGAGGTTGGTCGTGGTTATGTTCTTATGGCGCATTAGGTCACGAATCGTGAACGCGTCTAATCCCTTATCCTTGGCGTCAGTTGCGAAGAAAGCCCTCAGACGGTGAGGTCCCACCCTTTCCCAGTCGTCGATTCCGGCTTCTCTAGCATATCGCTTGACGATCTGTTCGGCCCGAACCGCCGAGATCGGAAACACTTTGTCTTCCTGCTTGTCGTCTAAACGACCGATGAGTGTTCGGGCAACATGATATCGTATCCGCTTGATTACCTCTACGGGCAACACTACGAGGCGGTCTTGAACTATTCCTCTCGCGTACCCTTTTCCTTTTACCCAGATCCCATCTTGTCTGATATCTTCGATTCTAATGCCCGGAAGCCCACGCCACCCAACGATTTCGCCACACCGAAGCCCATAACGCATCAGGAGCAACAGAAGAAAGTCTCTCTCGCTTCTTCGTCTGGAAAGGTTGAGCATGGTGTTAACTTGGGAGCTAGTAAGCCAAACCTTGCGTTTCTGAGGGGCCATGGTCGGTGCTGGACCGGATTTTCAAGCTGAAAATGGCGATATAGTACTTTGCTTTCTATACTAGAAAGCAAACTTTTCACTCGCGCTCATAATCAGCCCAGAATAAGTTTCCCTTCGGCTTGTCTATTCTTCAGTCAGCGTCACGAGGATCACTTTTTTTCGAAATTTTCTGGAGATGTCTGGCCAGCTGGAAGTGTTTTGGGGCGAGTTTCACTGATCAGGGCTTGGAATAGGCTGGTCGGGGCTGATCGAAAGTGCTGGTTTCACGGAAGAAAAGCGTATGAAAACAGCGCACCCCTCCCAGATTCGTGATCTAGGCAGGTTTTGAAGGATTTTTCGGGCAGTTTGACTTTGCGGATGGCGGGAGGGCTACTGAATGGATACACTGGCTCCAATTTTTTGGAGAGATGTCAAGTCTCCAATATTTTGGAGGCGGTCGAATTTCGCTCGTCACGTTGTGTATCTCGGCTCTTTCCTCAAACCCTGTTGCGATGGCCCACCTTCAGCCGGAACGCCGATAGGTGGAAGTGGGGGTGGTATCCCTAGGCTTTTCGACATGATTATCGCGTCTGCCATAGCTATACTCGACACCGCCTGAATAACGGTCGGCGGAGGCGGTCGGTTCTTCTTGTTTTCTTCAACGAGCTGTGTTACCTCCGCACGGTCCCCGACTATCTGGGCTTTGCCTTTGATGCTGAGTTGGGCTATGGAAGGAGTATAGTTCACAGTGAAGACGAAAGGCGCTTCGGCCGTTGCGTCGTTTTTCTGATCTAGCCCTACGATGTTGATGTTTACTACAATTTGCACCTGAGCGGGCAGCTGCGAATCTGGCGCCCAGTAACGTTCTCCGCTAATGTTGGTAACTTGGACGGTAACCCTCAACAAGTATTTGTCATCCTGATCAGCTTGGGGGAGTGCTTTATCACTTCTGCCTCGGCTCGTTGACGCTGGCGACTCCGGTCGTCTTTCGCACCCTTTGAACGACTAATTTGCGACCGTCTACCTTCACGAGTAACAGGTCTCCTTCTTTGAAGGGAAAAACCGAGTCATCGGTGAGCTTTGTAGGAAGGTAGATCCTTGGCGATCTGTAAACGGTCTCTCCAGTATCAGCGGCCTTCTTCGCGACCGCAAATCGCGTTAGAATCTTCTTCACCATGGAGACGATCCCCTGCGAGGGAGCTAAGAAGTATATCAGCGTTTACGTAAGTAAAGGTTTTAGAATTTGCTCGCATAGTTCGGTATCGAATCGCGTTGGAGTCCTTGGTCGAGTTTTGGCACTATGCAGCTGGGCTGAAGCTAGAGGAGAGGAGGGGGTGGAAAAAACTAGGATTGAAACATGTAGAATCGGTAGCAGATCATTCTCTCGCCTTGGCCCTATTGGCTATGTTGGAATCGGAACGCAGGAGCTATGATGTTGGTATGGCTCTGAAGCTTGCGCTGATACACGATCTGGAAGAGGCGATAACGGGCGACCTAACGCCTCAAGACAAAAAATCGAGGGGCGGCGAGAGAGTTCGTAGGGAGAGGCAGAGGGCGATAAGGAAGCTGATCAGGAGCCTGCCGGCAAAGAACCGGACTTCCTATCGAAGAATGTGGAGCGACCTTCAGCGGTCAAGAACAAAGGAGGCGAGGCTGGTGCACGAACTCGATAAGCTCGAGATGGCTCTTCAGGCGCACGCCTACGCAAAAACCGTTGGTAATGGCAGGATTAAGGACTTTTACAGGTCCGCCGCACGAGGAATCAGGGACCCAGCTTTGCGAAGGCTGCTAAAGTCAGTGACCGGTGGGTCCTAGACGGTTGTTGCCACTCTCTGCTTCGCGGACTTCACGAGCTCGTCTTTGTGGAACACTGTCTTGAATTCGCGAGTGAGGATTCCTACATAGTCTGAGATTTCTTCCTCGCTCATGAACTGAAACATATAGCTGCCATTGTAGGGGGATGCTTCGCCTTCCCGCTTCATGAACTCGATGTGCATCAACGGATCGCCCCTTTTGATCGTAATCGGCTGTCGCTCATTGCTGAGGTTGACCAGTTCGAGAGCTAGTCTCCCCACGTAGCCGCTGTGGACTTTTGCGGCGTTAAGGAAAGACAGCCCCATTCGCCCATACTTGCTCTTTGCCGTAAGATGAGCCACGAAATTGGGTGGCGTAAAGACAACCTCGTTAGAGATTAGATTCTGATGCTCGAGATAGTGGAGGGTCCGCTCATCTTTGACGGTAAGTACGTAACCGTCACCGTCGAGGAGCCCGTAGTCGAAAGGGTGTATACACTTGTAGGTCCTAATCAGTCCCGTAAGCTCGTTCTTGCCAATAATGCACATACTCCGGCGAGCCCAAGCCGGAAGAATTTGATTGTTTCGGTCACCGAGCTAGATAGCTGGTTATGCCGATGATGTTCCGACAAGAACGAACGAAAGCGAGGGCGATGATGAAAGGAGCGACGCATAATCGAACCCTACTACGAGCAGGAGGTCACTGACACCGTTCGGAGAGACGAGTAGAGTAGCGTTAAGATCGAGCGGGAAAGGTGCAGCAAGCGGTGCGGGAGCCCTACCCGCCGCGATTATTAGTGTGGCATTGGTGAAGAGTATTCTTACAGCATCGTAACGACCTGAGTGTACTGAAGCGGAGCCTATCGTCTGGGCAACTGGTTGATACACGGGGGACAGTAGATCCACAACCGGAAAGGATTGAGAGACATTTGTCCATCCAGGGGTTCCAGCCGGATATCCTTCTCTGTGCAGCTCGATCATAGATACTCGAACAAAGAGATGGCTAATGACGCTGCGAGCAGACAGAGTCGAAAGCCTCACCGTGGCCGTGCCCTGTGTCGTTGCAGGTGCATAACTAATGAAGATGAGGAGGGCTAAGACACCGATGAATGCGAACCGTCTCCAGACGGGGAAGCCGTACATTGGTACGAAATGCGAGCCCCAAAACCGGTATTTAACCATCGAAAGACTGCTAAACAAACAAGACCGGTTCTCTTCGTTAACGCAAGCACGAAAATACGTCAGACGCAGAAGCCTATGACTCGAACCTGAGATGCCGGACAAACCCTCTATAATACCAGATTCGGCATGTGACAAAAGTTCAGACTGTTGCCAAGAATGAACTACTCACGCTTGGTTGACGCATATGAGAGCATAGTCAAAACCACCAAGCGCCTAGAAATATCGAGACTACTCGTCGACCTGCTAAAACAAACTCCTCCACAGATAATCGACAAGGTAGTCTATCTCACACAAGGAAAACTCTACCCCGATTACCTAGGGATAGAAATCGGTATCGCAGAAAAACTGGCCATCAAATGCATCAGCGCAGTCACCGGTACAGCCGAACAGAAAGTAATGTCGGAATACAAGACCAAGGGAGACCTTGGGACCGCGACCGAAGAACTCCTCGCACAAAAGACCCAAGTAGCGCTCCAGAACGAACCCCTCACAGTAGAGGACGTTTACACTGGGCTCGACCGAATCGCTCGATCTGCAGGTTCAGGCTCAGTCGAGGCAAAGATTCGACAACTAACTGGACTACTAGGGAAAGCATCTCCAGTCGAGGCCAAATACCTCGTTCGAACTGCCCTAGGCAGGCTTCGCCTCGGCGTCGCCGACATGACCATTCTAGATGCGCTCGGCCAAGCGTTCACAGGCAGCAAAGACTCACGTGCTCTTCTGGAACAAGCATACAACCGATCCTCAGACCTCGGTCTCCTCTCGAAAACTCTGGCCACCGGCGGACTCAAAGAGATAGAATCCTTCAGAATAACTGTCGGCGTCCCGATACGCCCGATGCTAGCGGAAAGGTTAGCTGACGCGAAAGAAATACTCGAGAAGATGAGTGGGACCGCGGCAGCTGAGTACAAGTATGATGGTTTACGGATACAGGCACACATTTCGTCGAAATCTATCGTAATGTTCTCGAGGAGATTGGAGAATATCACAGATCAGTTTCCCGACGTCCAAGAGCTAGTAAAGAAAAGCATAGCCGCGAGTGAGGTCGTTCTGGAGGGAGAAACAGTTCCAGTCGATAGCGCGACTGGGGATCTGCTGCCCTTCCAGCTGATATCGCAACGAAGGGGCAGAAAGTACGAGCTTGAGAAGACGATCGCCGAAATCCCAGTAGCGTTCTTCGCCTTCGACCTCCTCTATGCCGAAGGGGTTGACTACACCCACCAGCCATATCCTAGCCGTCGAGAATCGTTGGAGAAATTGGTTCGGTCCAGCGATCGATTTGGTCTTTCTCGAAGAATGATCGTTCAGACCCCGCAACAACTCGATGATTTCATGCAGCAGGCAGTAGCTGACGGATGCGAGGGTTTGATGATCAAGAACGTAGGCCTAGAGTCGATCTATAAAGCTGGGTCGAGAGGGTGGAGTTGGATCAAGTACAAGAGAGAATACAAGTCTGAGATGCAGGACAGCGCTGACCTTGCCGTAGTCGGCGCTTTCGCAGGCCGTGGAAGAAGAGGGGGAGCATACGGTGCGCTTCTCCTAGCCGCCTATGACGCGAAGGATGACACGTTCAAAACAGTATGCAAATGTGGCTCAGGATTCACCGACGAAGACCTGGCTAAATTGCCTCAACTGTTGGACAAGTACAAGACCAACCATAGGCATCCGCGAGTAGACTCCAAGATCGAAGCAGATTCCTGGTTTGTACCCGGACTGGTCATCGAGGTCATCGGAGCAGAAATTACGCTGAGTCCAATTCACACGTGCGGAATGAATTCCATAAGACCGGGTGCCGGCTTGGCAGTAAGGTTCCCACGATTTACGGGCAGGTATAGGACAGAGAAGGCTGCTGAAGACGCGACTACTGCAGTCGAGATTATCGAAATGTACAACAATCAGCTGAAGAAGATTGAGGCCAAGTCGACTGAGGCTGTGTAGGATCCGGGAAAAGTCTCTATCAGGACGCCTCTAGCATGTTTATTATTCGCTTGTGCGTCGCTTCGACGCTTTCAATACCCGTGTTCAACAGCAGACAATTCACTTTGAACTTGGAAATCATGGCTCTGAAGAACTGTTCTTGACGAGAATGGTCGAGATGGAGAAGGTATGGATTGTACCATGGTTCATAGCCCATATGACCCCACATCTCTTTTGGCCCCGCCCCCGGACGAATCATGTATTCTCCCTTTCGTAATACTTGTATTGCACCGTCCGCATCAAGCTTCACCTCCGGAGGACTAGTCTCATCGCGGCGCAGTAATACCAGAAGTCTAATTCGTGCCTCGTCAGCAATCTTGTCCCGGCCAAACAGTTTCTCCCGGGGCACTAGCGTTCTGCTGTTTCCGAACGCGTAGTAGCACCACTCGTACCCATCGTCGAAGACGCACTTTCCGTTATTCAGTTTGCACCCGGTTGGGCCGATAGTGAATTCGCATTTCGATTTGTCCGTTACGACATTTTCGCATTTGTTCTCGTCGAAGATCTTTCTTAGCCATTCCTTGTTTAACTGACTCTCTGTCCGCATGTAGAGACTCCTCTCTGGCTGCCTGCCCAAGAGGTGCCCCAGTCTCCGGCCTTCACTGTGGTCAATGTAGACCCAGTCATCTCCGATGATTCGTCCGCCGGAAGCTTCCATGAGCTTGAATGCCTGAGTAGTCTTACCTGTACCTGTGGGTGCGACTATTATTGCACCTTTGCCATCAACGTCGACGCATGCGCCGTGGATTGAGTGTGTGTTCTTTGTCTGCTCAAGAACCGCCGCCGCCATTCCCAGAGCCCAGCTCTTACATTGTCCATAGTATTCAGTGTTGAAGAATAGAGATTCGTGTGTCTCCGGGCAGTAGTAGGCTGAGGGTTCGAAGTCTTCAAGACCAAATGCTGAGATAATTGTTGCGTCGGGATCGGCCGTAGTCTTGGCTTCGTTCCAATTCAGTCTCCAGAAGTCGTACTGATGTTTGCTGTTACCCCAAAACTCGACAACTACTCCGTTCAGGTTGGCCTTAGCTCTCAGCGAGTGCGCGGAGTCTAGCTTCTTCTCAGCCTTATGTCTCAGCTCCTCGAACTTCGGCCGAGGGACGTTCTTGTCGCTCTTTACTCGGGTAGTTGAAGCCGTTACGTAGTTGTCAAGCATTAATTTTGAGGGCCTCGGACTGAGAGTGCGGCCACTTCCTCGAATATGACCTTTGCACAGACGGCAGCAGTCTGACCTGAATCCCGTTCGGGGGATACTTCGACAGCATCCAAGCCGATAATGTTGCGACCCATTGCCCCGTCAACGAGCGTGAGGAGTTCGTCGGTTGAGAGACCGTCAGGCTCAGGATTGCCGACACCGGGA
>Ga0137378_10005369_pt1 | contig 11117 bp, 9 predicted proteins | sample SagtaG_21_FD_104813 | JGI IMG/M metagenome (GOLD analysis project Ga0137378, IMG submission 104813) | Vadose zone soil microbial communities from Sagehorn Ranch, Mendocino, California, USA - Sage2_L_60_16 metaG | ecosystem: Environmental > Terrestrial > Soil > Vadose zone | place: USA... | reverse complement strand
GAGCACTACGACGAATATTCGCGTCTTCCCGTCCCCACGATTCCACTCGAGCGCCGGACAGGAATCAACGAGATCGAGACGGGATACACGGAGGAACAGGCGCGGCGCGAGGCGTCACGTTGCCTTCGCTGCTGGATCAACACGATCTTTGAGGGGAACGAGGCCGAAGGCACGGAATGCATCCTATGCGGAGGCTGCGTGGACGTATGTCCGGAGAACTGTTTGCAGCTTGTTCCCATCAGCCGGCTAAATGTGTCTGAAGAAGTGAGGGCGCAGCTTGCCGCTGAGATTCCCTGGCACCAGACTAGCCTCCAACACTTCGAGGCTCGGGATTTGCCAGCCAATGAGGGTTCGATGATGTTGAAGGACGAAACGATCTGCATCCGTTGCGGCCTGTGTGCCGAACGCTGCCCGGCGCACACGATCACTATGGAGGCCTTCGAAGTCTTAGACCGGGATCCGGACCTGGTACTGGCGCAAGTGGAGGCATGATAGGTATGAGCGAACTGGACGCCGCATCGACAGCGGGACTCCAAGCAGCATCGCAGGTCGAAGGAGAAATCGACCGCCGGGACTTCTTAAACGAGATCGCGGCAACTGCGCTGGGCATTGCGGGATTGGGGGCGATGGTTGTGACCTACAGATACCTTTCGCCGAATGCGCTGTTCGAGCCCTCCATGAGTTTTCGCGCGGGAAATCCTGATCTTTATCCGGTCAACTCCGTGTCCTACCTCCAGGATCAGCAGGTATACATCGTCCGGACGTCGGAAGGCTTCTATGCCGTTTCAGCGGTGTGCACCCACCTGGGTTGCATCACTCAATGGAAACCAGAATCGGGCCGGATTGCCTGCCCATGTCATGGGAGCAAGTTTCAGAGCGACGGAACTAAGGTCGAAGGACCGGCGCCGCGTTCTCTTCCGCACTTTGCAATCGTCCTTACGGCTGACGGCGAACTCAAGGTGGACAAAATGGAGACCATCAACTTGAAGCAGGTGCTGAAAGTTTAGGAGGGAGCTATGGCCACGACGACGTTCCAGCAGGCGCTGGCTTGGTTGCGGGCCACGCGGGTGTGGAAATCCATTTTCCGTCGAGGGCCGGCGCGCACCAACAGGACGCGCAGCCTGGCGGTTTTCGGCAACCTCTTCTTACACCTTGCGCCGGTCAAAGTGCGCGAGCAGTCGCTGCGCGTTCGGGCTACATACTACCTTGGTTCGTTCTCTTTCTTTCTTTTTGCTTTGCTGACAGCGACAGGCATCCTGCTGATGCTCTATTACCATCCGGCGGTTCCGCGAGCGTATCTCGACATGAAAGACCTTCGTTTCGTTGTTTCGAACGGAGTCTTCTTACGCAACCTGCACAGGCTCGCGGCACACCTGATGGTGATCGCCGTGTTCTGGCATATGTTCCATGTGTTCTATCGTGGCGGATACAGGCCCCCGCACGAATTCAACTGGGTTGTAGGAGTTGTGTTGCTCCTCCTAACGCTATTTCTGAGCTACACCGGGTACCTGCTGCCGTGGGATCAGCTTGCTTTCTGGGCCGTCACCGTGGGAACCAACATCATTTCTGCGGAGCCGCTCCTCGGTCATAGGATCCGCTTTCTGCTGCTGGGTGGAAACGTGGTAGGAGAAAACGCTCTCTTGAGGTTCTATGTTCTCCACTGCGTCATCCTGCCGCTTGCGGCAGGGATCCTCATCGCCATCCACTTCTGGCGCATTCAAAAGGACGGCGGCCTTACGGTTCAGGAGAATCCCGAGCGGAAAGACCATGAATGAGGGGACGAAGTACGAAGCGGGGATTGCATCGGACGCGCAAAAGAATCCGGTCCGCGTGGTCTTTGTATCGAAAAAGACCTCCGCCAAGGTCAAGGGTGACCTCGGCAGGCAGTTGATGTCCTATCCCAACCTCATTCTGCGGGAGGTGGTCGCCTTCCAGGTGGTCACGATCGTACTTGTGGTTCTCGCTCTCTTTTGGGATGCGCCGCTGGAGCAACTTGCCAACCCTTTGCTGACGCCGAACCCGGCCAAGGCGCCCTGGTACTTCCTCGGGTTGCAGGAACTCCTGCATTATTTTCCGCCGATTGTAGCGGGCATTATCATCCCCGGCCTGGTGGTTCTTGCCTTGGTGGTCGTCCCCTATTTCAACGTCAACATCCGGGGTGAGCCGCTTTGGGCGACAAATAGCCGACGGCGTTTTCTGATCTTCGTGCTGCTCTTCACAGGGGCCCTTGCGTTCCTCGGATTCTTCGAGGCGTGGACAGTCCTCGTGCCGACTCTTGCTGTCGGCGCACTGATTCTCATCTTCTACTTCATCCCGCAGGAAGGTCCGAAGAGCGTGAAGTCTCTACGAGAGCGGCCAGTCTCGTGGTGGGTAATGACCTGGTTCCTCGCCGTTTCGCTGGTGTTGACTGTGGTCGGAACTTTTTTTCGGGGTCCAGGCTGGTCCTGGGTCTGGCCGTGGAGATGACATGAGTGCGGAGGTAATGGGAAAAGCCTCGAGACGGCTGCGTGCCACCTTCGCGCTCGCGAGTGTCGCATTCGTGGCGGTTCTGGCCGTTTCCCCCGTGAAGGACTATTTCCGCGAATGGAAACAGTACGAGAAGGAATACGTGCGCTTTGCACAAACCCGGCCTGACACTAAGCATCTGCTGTCAGACTTCCATCTCGGGATCGATCAGATATGGCTCCCAGACATGAATGTCGTGGACCGCTGCACGACATGCCACCAGGGGATCACGGAAGTCAGCTTGCGTGGACCGTCTGTATCTCAGCCGTTTCGGGCGCATCCTTTAATTCCCCATGGTGTCAAGGATTGGGGATGCGTGATTTGTCATCGCGGACAAGGTCCCGCTACGGAAGTCGCGGAGGCCCACGAAACCACGCTGGCATGGGAGCAACCGCTTCTCCGTGGGAGTTACATCCAGGCTTCCTGTGGAGTGTGTCATCGCGAGGACATACCGGAGACTCCGAAACTGAACCGCGGCCGGCGCCTCCTGTCTGAGTTGAACTGCATCGGATGTCACCGCATGGAAGGGATCGAACGTCCGGCGATGCTCGGTCCGGACTTGGGTTCAGTGGGGAACAAGGTTAGCCGGGCGTGGCTGTACAAGTGGCTGAAAGAGCCTCACACCGTGGTCGACAAGGACGGTAATACCGTTGTGAATGGATACGAGACCGGAGTGGAGCCGCGCATGCCGCAGTTCCGCTTGAGCGAGCAGGAGATCGTGTGGCTTTCCGCATATCTCGCCACGCTCAGAAGACAGCCGGTCGAGACGTACAACTTCGATGCGCGTGTCGTTGCAGCGATGAAAAACAAGCCCGATCTCGCAGATCAGGGTGAGGTCCGATTCCGCCAGATGTTTTGTACCACCTGTCACTCCCTGGCGGTCACACGCGCCGGGGAGACCAGGCTGATTGGCGGAGACATCGGGCCCGAGTTGACGAAAGTTGGAAGCAAGGTCAACGGGGAATGGTTGGTCGCCTGGCTGCACAACCCTCAGGGCTATCTGTCGCATGCTCTCATGCCGCGCTATCAGTGGTCCGACGCTGATTTATACGAAGTGAGTCAGTACATGCTCACCAGACTGACCGATCCGGATCTTCTGAAAGACGTTCCTCCCCTCAAAGACCCTGACGCCGGCGATATGCGGCGGGGCCAACAGCAGTTCCTGGAAAAGGGTTGTGGAAGTTGCCACCAGGTCCAGGCCGTGAGCCCGCAGAAAGACTTCGGCCCCGATCTCTCAAACATCGGGGGAAAGAACGTGTCGCAGTTGGAGTTCGGCAATTCGAGGATTCCAAGGAGCCTGGTCTCCTACATACGGGCAAAGATTACCGAACCCCTCTCTGTAAACACGGCGGCCCGCATGCCCCAGTACCACCTGAACCCGGGCGATCTCGACGCAATCACGACGGCCTTGCTGAGCATGACAGGGAGTCCGTCCAGCCGCGGGCTCGAGCGGCTGATCATCCCTCAAAGGCACGCGGACTTTCACCCGGCCGGAGCCTTCGGAAAGATCTACGAGCGTTACAAATGCTATGTGTGCCACCGGTTCAGTGGTTATGGCGGGACTCTGGCTCCGGACCTCTCCTTCGAGGGAAGCCGGGCGCAGCGCCGCTGGATGATCGACTTCCTCAAAAGTCCACAGACGCTGCGTCCGACCCTTACTTTTCGGATGCCTCAGTTCAACATGACCAACGAGGAGGCGAGCATCGCCGCCGATTATCTCGTGATGGTAACTCAGAGCCCGTCGGTTGATTTGAATGCCGTGGACACAAAGCAGCTCACGCCTGAGAAGGCTGCGCTCGGCAAACAACTTTATGAGGTCAAATACCAGTGCCATTCCTGCCACACTATCGGTGCTTCAGGCGGTTATGTGGGGCCGAACCTAAGCAATGCAGGGAACTGGTTGAACGCCGCCTGGATTGAAGAGTGGTTGAAAAACCCGCAGGCGCTGGTCCCCGGATGCATCGAGCCGCGGCGCGCATTCACGCAAGACGAAATAGACGCCCTGACCGCCTACCTCTCGACGCTCAGAATGAGCAATACTCCGCAGGAGACTGCGGCCGGAGGGGCGCGATGAAGCAGCGGGTCTTCCTTTGCCTCGTGGTATTGGCCATGTTCACCGCTTGCGGGCGAGAGCCGCGGAACGTCGCGATCACTACGCTCGAAAAAGCTTATGACGTAGAGCAAGACTGGAATGATCAGCAACGTGTCATTCCGCTTGATTACCAGCAGGCACAGGGCAAGCGCATATTTTATGAGAAGTGCATCTGGTGCCACGCGGATTCTACACCGGCCGGGCCATCCAATCGATCCAATCTGAATCCTAATCCACCTCTTATCAACGACGGGACCGCGCTCAACCCCCTGAGCGATGAGTTCCTGCAAAACATCATCGCGCTCGGTGGCAGCGCGATGGGGAAATCGGCAATGATGCCACCATGGGGCAAGACTCTAACCCAGGATGAGGTTCTGGCGGTCATAGCTTTCATCCGCGCGGCCGCTCAGCCGCCGTATCAGCCTTCCGCTCGAACCAAGTCACAACACCCCGAGAAATGACTATGAATACGCTACAGAAATCGCTTCGTGCTGTTACCATCATTGGAACTCTGGCGCTCTTGTTGGGGGTGCAGGGATATTCCCAGGTCGGTCCAGCCGAAATTGCCAACCCCCGTCTCAAAGCGAGTGAGCAGGCCTACCTAAACCAGCTCATCGAGGTTAATCGCGCCATTGCCAGGCTGAGCTTTCCATTTGGCTTCAGGCTCAGCCGCTATGCCGGACTCGATCCCAAGGATCAAGTCGGAGCCGACACGCGCGGGCTGGAGTTCGTGAATTTTCATGACCGCCTCGTTTTGAAGCTGACCGGCAACTACAACGCTGCCTATGACGCCGACCTGCTCACACCCAACCAGCGCGCCAACCGCGTTTTCGATGATGTTGTTGTCCCCGCGCTCCGGTTGCTCCAGAGTCATTTCTCTCCAAGCGCGAGCTTCGACGCTTTCGGATTTGAGATTGCCTATCATGCTCGGAGACGTACCCATGGCTACGGGTACGAAGGCAAGGAGATCCTCGTCGCGGTTTTGGACAAAGCCGATGCGTTAAGGTATTCGGGCGAGAAGAATGACCCAAAGGAGCAGGGAATCTTGAACCGCTCTGAAATCTATCTGAACGGAGAACCTTTTGGTCTGGCTTTGGGAGTGCGCGACCCGTTTGATGTCGAAGCACTCGAGCGGTCAGTTCGGCATCGCCCTGCGATGGCCTCGGAGGAAGCATTCAAGCCAACGGGTTCGGATGGTCAGGCAGCGCCGGCTGTTGATTACGGGCAGGCGATCTTTCAGAAGCCCCTTTCCAAGCCGCCGCAACCGCAGGCGCCTGAAAACCCCGTTATGAATTCAACACGGGCTGCGCAAGTTGCCACACCTCCTAAGACGAAAATCGAAGATCTCCAAAAAAATTATCAGTTGCAGCTCGACGAACTGGCATTGGAAGGCGCGGCGAAGTATCACTTCGTGGACTATGCTCCCCCTTCGTTCGTGATTTTTCGCAACCAGCTCGCCTTACAGCTCACACTGCGCAATCCTGACAGCTTTGATAAGGAGACGACTTCGATCTACAAACGTGCCGCCCAGAGCTTCGATCTCTTCTTAGCGTTGGAGCTTAAACCAATTCTCGATAAGATCCCCGAGAGCCGTGAATTCGGAAGCCTGGACGTCACCATCCTCAACGACCTTGTTTCGAAGTCCGGCAAAGCGTCGGAAGCACTCGAGTTTGTATTTCCCCTTCAGCCCCTGCGGCAATTCGTCGCCGCAGAGATTACCAATCAGGAGTTGATCAATCAAAGTGTGGTGCTGGTGAACGGCGTGCGCGTTGCATTGAACCTCCAGCAGGTAGAATAAAAGCGGCATCCGGGCCGGCGTTGAAGGAAGTGCGCGGCGCCGGATTTCCACGGCGAAGCGGTTCACCAGCATGCCGCAAGAAAGAAAAAGAGAAGAGCCAGCTCCCTGGCCCCTTCCGACGTGAGCGAGTATTCCTCTAAGACAGGAATCAGATAGGAACAGTAAGCCGCCGAGGCCAGCGCCATCCAAAACAGCAGCCCTGACCTCCAAACCGGAGGTCATACGAAAGGCGTTGCTCACAGATGCGTCGAACGAACCGCAACCCAAGGGCGATGCTGCCGAGCGAGGTATCACCCGTCCTGCGCCAATTACCCCATTATCGCGATCTCGAGAAACCGGATCACTGATTCCGCCCGGCCGCTCGCAGAAGGCCATCGAAATCGCTTGTCCACACAAACTCCCGCGGAATCAAGCGCTTCGAAGACTTTCAGTGACCGCCCGCGGTTCTCCACGGACCCAGGGCCGGCGGGGAAAACCCAACGGCACACAAATTGCTGCCTCTCTCCTCGTCTGAGACTGTTCAGGAACCGCGGGACGTGTACCCGTTCTTGCTGTCAGCGTATCGCAGCTACAGTCACAGCCATTTTCATACAGTTACAGGACCCAAGGTGGGTCAGGCGACGGAGCGCGCCACCATGAGCATACGAAAGCAAGATGCACTCAACTACCACTCGCAGGGGCGAAAGGGAAAACTCGAAATCGGATTGACCAAGCCCTGTGCGACCCAAAACGATCTCAGCCTGGCATACACGCCCGGTGTCGCCGAGGTGTGTCGCGAGATACATGCGTGCAGCGACGAAGTCTTCAATTACACGGCGCGCGGCAACCTGGTGGCCGTTGTATCCAACGGCACCGCGGTTCTGGGTCTGGGCGACATTGGTCCTCTGGCGGGAAAACCGGTGATGGAGGGGAAGGCTGTCCTGTTCAAACGCTTCGCGGATATCGACGTTTTCGATATCGAGCTCGACATCCGCGATCCGGATGAGATGGTCCGCACGGTGCGCGCGCTGGAACCGACATTTGGAGGCATCAACCTCGAGGACATCAAGGCGCCCGACTGCTTCTACATCGAGGAAAACCTGCGCCGGCAGATGCGCATTCCGGTTTTCCACGATGACCAGCATGGAACGGCGATAATTTCAGGGGCCGCCCTCATCAACGCGTTGGACCTGGCGGGAAAAGAGATCGGGGACGTTCGTATCGTGATTAACGGAGCCGGCGCGGCGGCAATTGCCTGCGCCAAACACTACCTGTTGCTCGGCGCGCGTAAAGAGAACCTGATTCTTTGCGATTCCAAGGGCGTGGTGTACAGAGGCCGGCAGGAAGGGATGAACCGTTACAAGGAGGAGTTCGCTCAGGGCACGGACGCGCGTACTCTGGCGGACGCCATGACCGGATGCGACGTTTTCGTGGGCTTGTCGGCGGCAAACGTGGTTTCCAGGGAAATGGTGCAGAGCATGGACCGCGATCCGATAGTTTTCGCTCTGGCCAATCCGGATCCGGAGATTTCCTACGAGGCCGCGAAGGAGGCGCGGGGCGACGTAATCATGGCGACGGGACGGTCGGATTTCCCCAATCAGGTCAACAACGTGTTGGGTTTCCCTTTCATTTTCCGCGGGGCTCTGGACGTGCGGGCCCGCACGATCAACGAGGAGATGAAGCTTGCGGCCACACTGGCTCTCGTGCAGCTGGCCCGGGAGGATGTGCCGGACGAGGTGCTGCGCGCCTACGGCCGCGAGTCGATGCGTTTCGGGCGCGACTACATCATCCCCAAGCCCTTCGATTCCCGCGTGCTCCTGCGGGTCGCGCCCGCGGTGGCGCGCGCCGCCATCGAGACCGGAGTTGCCGGTGTGGAGATCGACCTGGAAGAATATCCGCGTGAGCTCGAGCGGAGGCTGGGGCGCAGTCATGAAGTAATGCGCGTCGTCTTCAGCAAGGCGGAGCGCGATCCCAAACGAATCGTCTTTCCCGAAGGTGACCAGCCGCGCATTTTGAGAGCGTGTCAGGGAATTCTGGACCGCAAGATCGGATATCCCGTTCTGCTGGGTCCGGAGGAGAAAATCCGCGAACTGATCGGCGGCCTCGACCTCGATCTGAACGGGGCCGAGATCGTAGACCCGGCAAAATTCCCCAAGCTCGAGGCGTATGCGCGGGAGCTCTACACCCTGAGGCAGCGAAAAGGGATGACCCTCACCGAGGCGAGAGAACAGATCCTGGACCGCAACTACTTTGCCTCGATGATGGTGCACATGGCAGACGCGGACGCCTTGATCTCGGGCCTCACGCAGCATTATCCCGACACGATCCGGCCCGCGCTCGAGATCATCAAGGTGCGGCCGGGGTTGCGGAAAGTTTCCGGACTGTACCTGATCATTACCAAACGCGAGACCTACTTGTTTGCCGACACCACCGTCAATATCGAGCCCGACGAGCACGATCTCGCGGAGATTGCGCTTTGCAGCGCCGAGATGGCGCGGCGCCTGAACATTACGCCGCGCATTGCGATGCTGTCGTTCTCCAATTTTGGCAGCACACGGCATCCCCTGGCTGCCAAAGTAAAGCTGGCCGCAGAGATTGTCCGCCGTCAGGAACCGGATCTCATGATCGACGGCGAGATGCAGGCAGACACCGCGCTCGTGCCGGAGATCCTCGAGGAAACCTATCCCTTCTCCCGTCTGCGAGGCGGCGCAAATACCTTGATCTTTCCTGACCTGCAGTCGGGGAATATCGCCTACAAGCTTATGGCAAGGATCGGAGGGGCCGAGGCGATCGGCCCGATCCTGATGGGGATGCAGAAGCCGGTGCATGTGCTGCAGCGTGGCGCCGATGTCGGCGACATCATCAATATGGCCGCGATCGCGGTTATCGACGCGCAGGAAATCCAGGAAGCCGCAAAGGGAAAGATTCGGCCGCTGCGGGCTTCGTGATCGCGGATTTCGGATTGCGGATTGAGGATTGCCATTAGTCGAAGCTGTCCATCAAATCCGCGATCCGCAATCCGAAATCCGCAATCCTGTGTGGAGATTCCGCACCAGTGGGGGATATGACCTGCTTTTCCGCGATGCCCGCTCATCCCGGTCAAAACATTCCTCGAATCCATCTCCTTAGAGGAGAAGCAATTTCGGGCGACGCGACTTGTATCTCTCCCCTGGCGCAAGTATTGCTCCCGAAGATGCTGAGGAGGCTGTGTCATGGAAATCAAAACAATTCTATGCTCCGTCGATTTTTCGTCTATCAGCGCGCGGGTTTTGCGCCTGGCCATCGAAGCATCGAGGCTCTTCAACAGTCGCCTGGTGCTGCATCACAACGTCGATCCCCCCTTGCCGTCTGAGATTCCGTCACTTCAGATGTTCATGGACAAGGTCCTCGCGGACCAGGGTCTCCAGAGACTGTCCTCGAAACAAGAAGCCGCGATAAAGATTGAGAGGAAGATCACGAGAGGGAAAGCCCATACGTCCATTCTGACTCTCGCCCAGAAGTTGCCTGCGGACCTGATCGTCATGGGAACGCACGGCCGAAGCGGTCTGAAGCATATGCTCGTCGGTTCGACCACCGAGCGGGTCATCGCGAAGTCCAATTGTCCGGTCCTTGCGATCGGTGAAGCCGGGGAGAACAGGATTTTCCCCGAACCGGACGAGGGCCTCTCCGAAATCCGGCATCGTGTGCTGGTTCCCGTCGATTTCTCCCCTCACTCCCTCTACACGCTTGAAAACGCCTGCCGCATCACGGGCACTCTGCCCGTCGAACTTCATTTTTTACATGTCGTTCAGCCCGTGTCATGGGATGACATGCGAGGCGGGGGGCACTTCACCGTGCCCGAGTTTCAGCGCAGCCTGATGCTGGATGCTAAGGATCGCCTGCTTGGACTGATCCCGGAGAATATGCAAGACCGGGTTCGAGCTCACGTACGGATGGGGCCGGTCGTGGGAGAGATCATCGACTGCGCGGCCTCGATCCAGGCAAGCCTGATAGTGATGGGGGTTACCCCTGGAGGATTGATCGAGGATTTTCTTTTCGGAGCGGCCTCGTACGGTGTGTTGCGCAGCAGTCCGTGCCCGGTCTGGGTCGTGCCGGAGATACGCCACGGCGCTGCCAGCGCTGCCAAGAGGGAAGCGGCCCAGTAATCTGAAGGAGTTTTCCACTGCCCATGCTCAAGAGCGGGTTGCGTTTTGAAAGGAGATGCATCATGCAGGTCAAAGTAGAACGTCTCGGCAAGGTTTCGTTTCTGGTCAAGACTCGCGGGCACACGGTGGTGTCCGATCAGCCGGAATCGAATGGAGGCCTGGATGCCGGGGTCACACCGCCAGAGTTGTTTCTGGCCTCTCTGGGCACGTGCGTTGGATATTACGTGGCGGAGTTCTTCGATGCCCGGAAGTGGGAGTGCGACAAAATCGAGATCGAAGTGCGCGGCGAGATCCTGCCCAATCCGGCGCGCATCGGCAAGATCAGCCTCGATCTGAATGTGCCGCTCTCTCTGGACGAGAAGCATTTTCAGGCACTGCTGCGGACCGTAAGCCACTGCACCATCCACAATACATTGACCCATCCGCCGGAGATTCAAGTACGTATTCAGACGCCGAGCCCGGCACTGGTCGGATGCTGAAAACCCGAGATCTTCGCGTTTCTCAGTGTCTTCGCGTCTTAGGGCCCGTCAGGAAATAAGGTGTGCATTTTGGCGCGAGCGCCGGGCGGGCAGATGCAAGGCGCCGCGACGCAGGCGAT
>Ga0137378_10005368_pt1 | contig 11118 bp, 11 predicted proteins | sample SagtaG_21_FD_104813 | JGI IMG/M metagenome (GOLD analysis project Ga0137378, IMG submission 104813) | Vadose zone soil microbial communities from Sagehorn Ranch, Mendocino, California, USA - Sage2_L_60_16 metaG | ecosystem: Environmental > Terrestrial > Soil > Vadose zone | place: USA... | reverse complement strand
GAACCGCAGGCACATGATCGGTGATCATCACGGCCGGAGCGCCGGGCGAGCAACTCTGCTGGTCAGAGCCATGGATGCGATTCTCGGCACGCACAGGGCGATACCCGAGCGGGGTATAGTGCTGTCAGCGGCGAGCCGGGATGGCGGCGTGCACGGATACACCGGGAACAAGGACGACTACCTCAGGCGGCTGCGCCGGATCGAGGGGCACGTCCGCGGCCTGCAGCGGATGGTCGAGGACGACAAGTACTGCATCGGCATCCTGACCCAGGTGTCGGCGGCGACCCGGGCACTGGAGTCGGTGGCGCTGGGCCTGCTGGAGGAACTTCTCGGGCACTGCGCGAGGCGGGAAGTCGCCGAGGGCAGTGACACCGCCACGCCAAGATCCGGGAGGCGTCGGACGCGGTACCCCGGGCGGGAAGGCTCGGCAGGCGCGGGGCAGACGAGGAAGGTCAGCGAGATGGCGACGGCGACCTGCGAAGTGACGGGGATGACGTGCCAGCATTGCGTGCGCGCGGTGACGGGGGAACTGTCCGCCCCCGGGCGGCGTCGCTGGCCATCGCGGACCGGAGGCCGATGATGCGCGTGCTTGACGCGCTGGGTCACGCGCTGGCTGTGGCCGGGACGATGACGTGGGAAATCACCTGGTCGCTGATCCTCGGTTTCGCCTTGTCGGCGGTCATCCAGGCGCTGGTCCGCCGCCAGACGATCACCCGGCTGCTCGGCGACGACAAGCCGAAGACGCTGGCGCTGGCCACCGGCCTGGGCGCCGTGTCCTCGTCGTGCTCGTACGCCGCCGTGGCACTGGCCCGCTCCTTGTTCCGCAAGGGCGCCAGCTTCACCGCCGCGATGGTCTTCGAGATCGCCAGCACCAACCTGGTCATCGAGCTGGGCATCATCCTGGCGCTGCTGATCTCCTGGCAGTTCACCCTGGCCGAGTTCATCGGCGGCCCGATCATGATCGTGCTGGTCGCGGTGGCGTTCCGGCTGTTCGTCCGCCAGCGCCTTGTGGAGGCGGCCCGCGAGCAGGCGGACAAGGGCCTGGCCGGGTCCATGGAGGGCCACGCGGCGATGGACATGAGCATCGGCTCCAGCGGGAGCTTCCGGCAGCGGCTGGCCAGCCGCCGCGGTTACACCGCGGTCAGCCACATCTTCGTCATGGAATGGGCCGCCGTCATCCGCGACGTCGTCCTCGGGCTGCTGATCGCCGGGGCCGTCGGCGCCTGGGTGCCCGACAGCTTCTGGCGGCACCTGTTCCTGACCGGCCACCCGCTCGCCGCCAGGCTGTGGGGACCTGTGATCGGCCCGGTCATCTCCCTGCTGAGCTTCGTCTGCTCGATCGGCAACGTGCCGCTGGCCGGGGTGCTGTGGAACGGCGGGATCAGCTTCGGCGGCGTGACCGCGTTCATCTTCGCCGACCTCATCATCATCCCGATCCTCGTCATCTACCGGAAGTACTACGGCACCCAGATGATGCTGGTCATCCTCGGGATCTTCTACGCGGCCATGGTCATCGCGGGCTACGTCATCGAGTTCCTGTTCGGCGGCCTCGGGCTCGTTCCCGCCGAGCGGGCCGCCAAGGTCACCGCGGAAGGTATCAGCTGGAATTACACCACCATCCTCAACATCATCTTCCTGCTGCTCGCGGCCGCCCTGCTGGTCCGTTTCTTCCGGTCCGGCGGCCGGTCCATGCTCAAGATGATGGGCGGCAGCCCCGACGCGGCGGAGCACCGCGGGCACGCCAGCGCCGGCCCCGATCCGGGCCATGGCGCCGCGAGCGCATGATCCGGAGCACCACACCTGGGCGGAGCAGATACACCGCGTGATGAGCTACATCTGATCCGCAGGCCGGCCATGGGCCACCTATCCGCGACTGCCATGAATCCTCAAGAACACCGGCCGCCGCCGCCAATCTGCCATATCCGGTCGGCTCCCCGGACCGCATGGCGAACAACCGGATTGAACGTGCCGTCTGACCGGCCGCCGTGCATCCGGCGAAAGAACCTGCCCCGGTTCACCGTCCGGAACGGAAATGGCCGATTCCACTAGCTTCACGAAGACTCTCCTGCTCGCCTTTCGACGCGCTGCCAGGTGATGCGCCCGCAAAGAACAGCGTGAGTCCTCCCCCGGCGGGGCGCGGCACAGCCGAGCGCGTAGTGGGCCGTGGTGAAGATCCGCTCTGGCAGCGGCTCGGGCCGGCGGCGCTCAGGCGTGCGCGTCATCGGTCTCGCTGTCGCGTCCGCCGCTGGCGGCCTCGTGGCGGGCGCGCCGAAGCCGGTGCCGGACGATCAGCGCCACGACGGCCAGCGCGGCGGCGGCCAGCAGGTAGAGGGCGTACCGGTTGGCCTGGGTGTAGATGGCCTGGATGTGGTTTCCGGCCAGGTAGCCGACCGCGGTCCAGGTGCCCACCCACAGGGCCGCGCCCAGGGCGTTGAAGGCGAGGAACCGGAGCCAGGGCATCCGGGTGATCCCGGCGATGATGCCGTTGGCCTGGCGCAGGCCCTCGATGAACCGGGCCACGATGACGATCTTGCCGCCGTGGCGGGTGAAGAAGGACTCGGCCCGGGCCAGGCGCTTCTCGGTGAGCATTACATAACGGCCGAACCGCAGCACCAGGGTGCGCCCGCCGAACCGTCCGATCGCGTAGCCGACGTTGTCGCCGAGCACGGCGGCGGCGAAGCCGATCACGCCGACGGCGACGACGTTCAGGCGCCCGGCCCCCGCGTAGACGGAGGCCGCGATCAGGACCGTCTCGCCCGGCGCGGGCACCCCGAAGTCCTCGGCGAAGAGCAGGAACCCGACCGCGAGATACCCCCAGTGATCCAGCAGCGGGGCGAGGGTCTCCAGGAATCCTGGCAGCTGCACGGGCGGGCTCATCGGCTGGCTGTCTCCTCGCGGGCGGTGATCGCAGCGGCCGGGGTGGCACACTCGGTTTCCGGATGGTTCTACAGGACCGTAGAGGTTCTACAGTAGTGTAGATAATACGGTCCCGGAACCAGGCACTTGTCCTGCTGGTGAACCCGGCTGGTGGCTGGGCGGGGCTCAGCTCACACGATTGCGGGTCCCAGGGAGCGCCCCTGACCGAGAGCAGCGCCCCGGCCGAGAGCAGCGCCCCTGACCGAGGGCGGAAGCTCGCTTCGGGTGCGTGGACGGAGTCCTCGGCCCGACGATCGTGCCGGTGCACCCTTCGGCGGGCGGTGCCCGCCGATTCAGCGGCGTGCGACGTGGCGCGAGCGGCCCGGGCGGTCCGGCCCCGCGGCCGGGTCGCGGCGATCGCCAGCGCCGGCCGAGGGGTGCCGACGATGGCTGCCAGCGCTTCTGCCGGGGCGGGCCAGTATCGTGACCGACGCGACGATGACCGTGAGGCCCAGCGCCTCGGCGAGCAGCGCCAGCGGGCCGCTGGCGGGTTTCTCCCCGAACACCGTCGCCCCGAAGACCATCCCGGCGAGCGGGTTTGCCGCACTCATGGCGGGCAGCGACACGCGCAGCGGCGCGAGCGTGTAAGCGCGCTGGTGGACCACAACCGCCCAGGCGCCCAGCACGGCCAGCGTCCACAGCGGCCATGCAGCGGCGGCGGCGGCGGCTGGCTGGTGTATAGCGGCCTGAAATGCGGCCTTGAGCACCCCGCCGACCAGCCCGTACAGGATCCCGGCGGCGAGACCAAGCGCGAACCCGGCGAGCCGGCCCGATCGGGCCCGTGCCGCGACCACCGAGCAGGCGCCGGCCAGCATCGCTCCTGCCGCGATCACGGTGGCCGCTGCGCCGGCATCGGGGGCAGGCCGGCCTGCGCCCGGGTGGGCGGCGGCCACGAAGATCGCAACGCCGGCGGCGAGAACCGCCGCCGCTAGCGCCTGCCCGGCCGACGGCCGGGCCCGGTCCAGGAGCGCGCGCAACGGCAGCGCGAAAGCCAGGCCCGTCACCAGCAATGGCTGCACGACCGCGAGTGCGCCGGCGTGCAGGGCCGCGGCGTGCAGGGCGAGACCGGCCACGCCGGCTGCCAGGCCTGCCACCCATCGCGGGCGGTGCGCTAGCCGCCACAGCAGATGGATGCCGCTGCGGTAGCCGCGCTCGCCCGTTGCGGCCTGATGCTGCAGCGCTGAACCTAGTGCAATGCAGATCGCGGCGGCGAGCGCATAGCCGATCACGCTGCCGCTCATGACGCGCTCCAGGCGGTGCCAGCTGCCCGCCACCGGGGAACGAGCCGGGAGTGAAGCCGGCCGCGCCGATGACCAGGCGCCGGCCGGGTTCTGGCCGCCCGGCAGGGCCGGCGCCGCCCGGCGCCGGGCAGGACATAGCTGCCGGGGCAAAACACCGGGGTACGGCCGCCGAACCGCCCGATCGCGTGCCAGAGGTCGTCGCCGGGCACCGCGGCGGCGCAGCCGATCTGCCCGACAGCGACGATGCTCAGGCGCCCGGCCCCGGCCCAGACCGGGCCGGGACCAGGACGGTCCCGCCCGGCGAGGGCACCGGCAAGTCCTCGGCGACCAGCGCCAGGCCGGTCGCGAGATACCCCCGGAGATCCGGCAGCCGCGCGAGGTCATGCACGAATCCGGGCAGCTGCACCGGCAGGGTCATCGGGTGGCGGTCTCCTCGCGGGCGGTGATCGCAGCGGCCGTTGTGGCACACTCGGTTTCCGGATGGCTCTGCACGACCGTAGAAGTTCTACAGTAGTGTAGATAATAGGGTCCGGGAGGAGGCACCTGATGCCGCATGCTGATCCGCAGCCGCAGCCGCAGCCGCGGCGGGGCGCGGGCGAGCTGGAGGCGGCGGTCCTGTCGGTGCTGTGGCAGGCCGGGCGGGCGCTGAGCCCCGGTGAGGTCCAGCGGGCGCTGACCGTACGATCCGGCGCGCGGGCGCCGGAGCTCTCCTACAGCACGGTAGTCACTATCTTGTCCCGGCTGCACGCGAAGAAGGCGCTTGACCGGCGGCGCGACGGGCGGGCGTTCCGGTACGCTCCGGTGGCCGACGAAGCGGGGCTCGCGGCGCGGCGGCTGGCCGCGATGCTCGACAAGGAACCGGACCGGCAGGCGGTGCTGTCCCGGTTCGTCGCGGACCTGACCGGCAGCGACGAGCAGCTGCTGCGTAGCCTGCTCGGCGACGGCGGGCAGGGGGCAGGCTGACGTGAGCCTGGCTGTCTATCTGCCGCTGGTGCTGCCCGTGTTGTTCGCGCCGTTCGCCGGCCCGCTGGCCGCGCGCCTGGACCCGAGGCACGCGACCTGGCTCCTTGCGGTCGCGGCGGTGGTGCTGGCCGGGTGCAGCACCCTGGCCCTCGGGCTGCTGGCGGCGGCCGCCGTGGTGCGCATCCCGCCGATTGCCTCGCTCGGGCACTGGTCGCTTGCGGTGCTGGGGCGCGATACCGCCGCCGGGCTTGCGGTGGCGCTGCTGGCCGGGGTCCTGCTGGGCGGCGCGGTGCTGACCGTGAGCGGGTTCGCCATCCGCCGGTGCCGGGCGCTGGCCGGCGCGTATCGCGAAGCGAAGTGCCTGCCGGGTAGCGGGCAGACGGTCGTGGTGCCGGACGAGGCCGCCGACGCCTACGCGCTGCCGGGCCGGCCGGGACGGATCGTGGTGACGGCCGGGATGCTCGCCGCGCTGGATGAGCCGGGCCGGGCCGCGCTGCTCGCCCACGAGCAAGCGCACCTGGCCGGGTTCCATTACCTGTTCACCACGGCAGCGCGCCTGGCGGCCACGGCCAACCCGCTGCTGTGCCCCGCGGCGCGGGCGGTTGAGTACACGGTGGAACGCTGGGCGGACGAGCGCGCCGCCAAGGTGGTCGGGGACCGGCGCCTGGTCGCGCACACGATCGGGCGGGCGGCACTGGCCGCCAAAGCGAACCGGCCCCGACGCGCGATTCCCGCGGCGCTCGGCGCGGTCTTCTCTGGCGCCCGGGTGCTGGCGCACGCAAGCGCCGGCCCGGTGCCCCGCCGGGTCGCCGCCCTGCTCGCCCCGCCCCCGCCGCGCCGGATGGTGCTGCTCGCGGCCGTCGTCGCCCTGGTCGCCCTCGCGGGGATCTGCGCTCTGGAAGCGGCCAACGACCTCCAGGACCTGCTGTCCCTGGCCAACACCCGTCACTACCACTGACCCGCCGTCACCTCGCCCGCCGCCCTGGCGAAGAGCCAGGCACCCACGGTCCACGCCCCGGCCCGCCAACCCCGCCGGGCAAGCCCGCCACGGCCGCATCAGGCGGCCCCTGTACGCCGCCGGGTTCACGACCGCGCTCGGCGCCCACGCGGTCGCGGCCAACCTCGGCGTGTACACCGGCACCCGGCGCGGCTCGCTGCTGATCCCCGGGATCCTGCTTGCCTCTACGACGGCGCGGAAGTAATTCTCTAGCCGGTGTCCGGCGCCGTTGCCGACCGTATTGGAGGCAAGCCGGTCCTGATCGGCGGGCTGCCCGCGTTCATTGCCATCCGGCGGATTTCCTGCTCGCCGCCTCGCCCGCAGCCGCCGCGGCGTTCTCCCCGGCCGCGTCCATGCTCGTCGCCAGCAGCCGGTGGATGCGGCCTGCTGTTCGCGGCCCTCGCCACCCTCGGTATCGCGGCCGCACCGCCGCCGCCCAGGCACCGCCGCCGCCCATTCTCGGCCCGAGCGCCAGGCTGGCCGCCGCCGCGGCCCAGTCGGCCGGCGTGGGGTTCCTGCCGGTGCGCGGCCCACCGCCGGGCTCGGCCCGCTCGCGACCGGTGCCGCCGACTCGGTGCTGGCCGCCACTGACGCCCTGATCCAGCCGCGGGCCGAACGCGCCCACGACGCAGGCTCCCTGCCACCCCCACCGGGTTGTGTGCTGGCTCTTGCCGCCTGCGGGCCCGCCCTGCCGCATTCGCGCCCGGCCTGCCCGGCCCACTATCACGATCATCCTGGGGACCGCGCTGAACACTCGCTCGGCTTTGCCGCACTCGCCGCCAGCGCACCCGAGGTCCGGCCCGGCCAGACCAATGGCGCCGCCGAGGTCGGCCGGGAACTCGGCGACGCTGACGGCCCCCTGCTCGTCGGCGCGATCGCCGCCACCCTGACCGGTGGCCTGTCCGCGCACGCGGCCCTGCTCGCCCTCGGCGCCGGTGCCACTGTCGCCCGCCACGACCGCCACGACCGCCACGACCGCCACAAGATCCTGTTGTGCCCCGAGCACCAGCCGGCTTCGGCAGCGTCAGGATCTTGTCGGCGAAGCCAGCGGCCAGGGCAGCATGCGCCGGCTAGGCGAAAGCGGATATCTGGTCATACTCGATGACGGCGCAGCGGTTCCTGCGATCATCTCAGCGTGAGGTAGGCGAGGCTGGCGAGCCCCGCTACGGTGCAGTAGATCGCGAACGGGGTCAGGGTCCGAGTCTGGAAGTAGCGCACGAGGAAACGGACGGACAGGTATGCCCCGACGCCGGAGCACACGCTGCCGGCCAGCACCTGGCCGCCGATGCCCGCGCCGAGCGGCCCGACGAGGTCAGGGATCTTCAGCACTCCGGCAGCCAGGATCACCGGCGTGGCTAGCAGGAACGAGAATCGCGCGGCGTCCTCGTGGGACAGGCCGCGGACCAGGCCGGCCACCATGGTGACGCCCGAGCGGCTGATACCGGGGAGGAGGGCGAGGATCTGCGCCGACCCGATCAGAATCGCCTCGCCGAACCTGAGCCTGGCCAGCCTTCGGTCGGACGCCAGGTCGGTATCGGCGGCAGGATCGCTGAGGGCTGAGGTCAGCGTCGCTGACTGGACGCCGCCCGCCATGGCCGCATTACCCGCCGCGACGCGTTCCCCTTCGGGCGCGGCGGCGCTGCCTGGCCCGGCTCCGGCGGCAGGGTCGCGGCGGCGCAGCCGCTCGCCGCCGAAGAGGATCAGGCCGTTGAGGGTCAGGAAGATCGCCGCGGGGATGGGCTTGCCGAGGACGGTGCGGAACAGGTGCTCGAGCGCCAGCCCGCTGATGCCGACGGGGATCGTGGCCAGGATGAGGATCCACGCCAGGCGCTGGTCGGCGGTCTTGACCTGGCGGTCGCGGATCGAGGTGAGGAAGCCGCCTATGATCCGCAGCCAGTCGCGCCAGAAGTACGCGAGCAGCGCGGCAGCGGTGGCCACGTGGAGGCCGACGATGAACGCGAGGTACGGAGATTCCGGTGCGGACACGCTGAGGTCCCTGGCCCACTGGCCGCCGATCAGCGCCGGGATCAGGACGCTGTGGCCGAGACTGGACACGGGGAACAGCTCGGTGACGCCCTGGAACAGCCCGACAACTATTGCCTCGGCGTAGGTGAGGTGAGACATGCGGGTCCTCCTTCGGGCCGGGCGGACCTGGCCGGGCTTGGCGGATCGAACGTGAAGCATCCGGCTCGGCCGCCTGAGCCGCGGCCGAAACGGATGGCAGAGTGTGGCACACTCGGCGGCGAGTGATTTACAAGCTAGTAGAAGTTCTACAGCAGTACATACAGTAAGCGGAACCAGGAGCCGCCAATGCGTGGCACAGATCCGTCCGGGCTTCCTGGCCGGGCCGGGCCGGCTGACTGGGCTGGCCGGGCAGCGGATGAGGCGCCGCGCCGCGGCCCGGGTGAGCTGGCGGGCCGCCGTCATGCAGGTGCTCTGGGACGTCGGCCAGCCGCTAAGTCCTGGTAAGGTTTGGGCCGCGCTGGACGGCGGGGCTGGGCGCCTGTCCTACAGCACCGTGGTCACGATCCTGTCCGGGCTCCGTGCTAAGAAGGCGGTCGTGCGGCAGCGGGCCGGGCGGGCTTTCCGCTACTCGCCAGCCGCGGACGAGGCCGGCTCCTTGCCGGCGGCTGACCCTCGGCCCTGCACCGTGAATATCCCGCGTGCTGACGCAGCAGCGATCGCACCGTTCGCCGTCGACCGCGCGACCCCGGTTTCCTGCCCGATGTCGGTCTCGCAAGGGATCTTCAGGCCCGGCGGGAACTCCCCTGACTCGATCCGCCTGCGCAGCCAAGCCGCGATCTGCCGGTGCACGAGGTGAAGGTAGGCAGCATTGCCAGCGAGACCGCCCCGCGAGGCGCTGCCTGTCTGTGCCGTCGACTCGGCTACGTCTGCGAGGGCCCGGCGGCCGATCTGATCGCGAAGGGCTATGATCCGCTGGTCAACGCCGAGCAGATCGCCAGGCTCGGGATTCCCGGTCCGGACCTGATTGCGGTCGCGCGCAACGCGGTCCAGGACGACTGCCGCTTCGTCAGGCCGCATGAGCGCGGGCTCGGAGCGCAGCAAGGACACAGCCGCCGGCTCGCACCGGCTAAGGCCAGTTGCTCAGGAACGCCTGAAGGAGCCCGGCGCCTATCTCAGCAACGTAAGGCGCGACCTCCGTTGCCTTGCGGCGGACGCGGCGGCGTCTTATGCGCTTCGCTTCTTCTGCCCAGAACATCAGTCAGTTCCTGCTGTACCTCGGGAAACTCGGCGTCGCCACCAGCGTTGTCCCTGGGAGGTCGCGGGTCGCCCGATGAACTGCGCATAGCGTCAGCATAACTCGCGGTCGCTCCACTCGTGGCTGGCAACTTCTCAGCTCTGGCCTGCCTCCTGATTGGGCGCCGGTCTCGCCGGAGCATAGGTCCGCCTGGGGCGTCGTGCCGGGATCGCTCCTGGCCGCCTCCTCACGCCGCGGGCGGGGAACGTGGTGCGAGATCTGCTCGCCGCGCAGCTGCCCGTGGCAATGGACGAGCGTGGGCCCCCGGGAGCCCGCGCCATCCAGCCCGAACGCGACCCCGCCGCCTCGCCGCGGCAGCCGTCTCTGGCCGGATGGCCGCCGAACCCCATCCAAGCTGATCAAGGAAGGCGGTCCCGGGCCAACCGTGGATCGATCAAACGCCATCACGAGCTCGGACAAAAGGGCGCCATCCCAGATCTCACCGAGGACCGCGGCCGCCGGGACCAGGTCATCTACTACCAGTACAAGGCTGACCGGGCCCGCCGCACCCTGCGCGGCATCGATGAGCAGGTCAAGAAGGCCGAGCAGGCCGTCGCCGGGAAGGCCCCGGTCAAGCGCAACCGCTTCATCCAGCTAGCCGGCGGCACCAGGTCGGTTAACCGCGAGCTGGAAGCCAAGGCCAGGGCCCTGGCCGGGATCAAGGGCTACATCACCAACCTTGCCACCTGCCCCGACGGCCCGCCGGTGACCGGCGAGTTCGTGATCGGCGCCTACCACCGCCTGTTCGAGATCGAGCGGTCATTCCGCATGTCCAAGCACGACCTGCAGGCCCGGCCCATCTACCACCGCAAGCGCGACTCCATCGAGGCCCACCTCACGATCGTGTTCGCCGCCCTGGCGGTCAGCCGCTGGATCGAGGACCGCACAGGCTGGTCGATCCGCAAATTCGTCCGCACCGCCCGCCGCTACCGCACGATCGAGATCCAGGCCGGCCAGCACAATCACCGCCGCCCGCCCGCTGCCCGACGACCTCCGCCAGGCCCTCGACCTGACGCTCCAACGCCCGGTCCCGTGCGCCGACGGCTAAGTTTCCGTAACGCGCCAGTGCCGGTCAGGCAGGCGGGCTTGGCCGTGCCCGTTCCCGCCGCCGGCGCTCGGCGCCAGTCGTCCCTGACGCGGCCCCGCCCCGCCGCCGGTAGTGCAACGCCACCCGATCGGCGCCGGCGCGTCTGTCCGGAGCACGATCATCCGGCCCGGGCAGCGGCGGCTGGCCGGGCGGCGCCGGCATGGCAGCGCGCATTCCCAGGCGGCTCCGGCGTCACCTGCTGTTGCCGCCCGGACGATATTGCTCAGGTGCCCGGCTAGCCGGCGTGCCGGGCCCGGCGCTTCGGGGGGCAGGTCGAGGAAGTAGTTCAGGTCGGAGACCAGCATTCCCGGGACTGTACTGGCCAGGCTCGCAAGCGGCCAGGAACATCAGCGCTACACCCGCCTGCCCACGCAGCGACCCACGCGGCCACCCGGATACCGTCGCCCGGCTTCCTTCTGAAGAGCCGGACGAACCCGGCGATCAGCTGTCGTCGGGGTTACCCGATTCTGATCGGCACAAGCTTGGTGCCGCTGCCCGAGAGGACCCATGCGGTGCCCCCTTTCGGCGCGATCGCGATCGCATTTGCCTTGCTGACCTTGAGCCGAGGTTCCGGCTTGTTGGTGACCAGGTTGATCGGAGTGACATTGTCGCTGGCCTCGCGGGAGTCGATCACGTAGGCGGTTTTGCCGTTCGG
>Ga0137378_10005364_pt1 | contig 11122 bp, 8 predicted proteins | sample SagtaG_21_FD_104813 | JGI IMG/M metagenome (GOLD analysis project Ga0137378, IMG submission 104813) | Vadose zone soil microbial communities from Sagehorn Ranch, Mendocino, California, USA - Sage2_L_60_16 metaG | ecosystem: Environmental > Terrestrial > Soil > Vadose zone | place: USA... | reverse complement strand
TGCGGGCTACCGGTGATCGCGCGCAACAACTACTCGGCGGAGACCGTGGTCCATGGGGTCACTGGGTTTCAGGCGGGATCGGATGACGAGTTGCTTGCGTCGTTGAATCAGTTGCTCGCGGATCCGGGGCTGAGGAGAAAAATGGGGCACGCGGGCAGACTGCATAGCCGGCGATACGACTGGGACCTGATTGCGGCCCAATGGGAAGAAACGTTTCAGCGGGTCGCGGGAAAAGCTGAATTGAGGAAAGCATCCTGAGTAGCGCGCCAATGCGGGTTTCGGGATCAATCGCGCCAGCGGCGGAGCGGGCGGCGGGAACCCGGCGTCTACGCGTGCTTACGCTTACTCCTTTCTACCCGTCAGCGGAAGATGGCAGCCAGGGTGGGTTTGTTGCCGAACCGCTGAGTTGGATGGAACCAGAGGAAATTGAAAACCATGTGATCGCGGTGCAACCTTTCTATCGGGAGCGCCAGCACCCGGCAGATTCTGGAGAGCGGTCGAGATGGGAGACATATTTTTCCGTGCCCGGAAATTTTGGATTGCCTACGGCTGGGGCGTTCCTGGCGGCCAGCCTAATGAGAACTGTACACAAGATGAACCGGATGGGATCGTTTGATTTGGTCCATGCGCACGGGGCGTTGCCTTGCGGAGACGTCGCCAGGTTGATCAGCGAGCGGCTGGGCATCCCATTCGTGGTGTCGGTGCATGGGCTGGATGTGTTTTCGGATGCATTTTCGGAGACCCAGGCGGGGCGTGCAGCGTCGGGTTGGTGCAGGCGGGTTTCGAAAAGAGTTTATGGTTCCGCCCGTTCGGTGATTTGCATCAGCGAGAAGGTGCGCGAACGGCTAGGAAGAGATCTGTGCGGGAAAGCAGAGGTCATTTACAACGGCGTGGATGTGGAGATGTTCCGGACGGGAGCGGAATTGCAATCGCCGTCGACGGTGCTGAGCGTGGGCAATCTTATACCCATCAAAGGCCATGCATTGCTGCTGCGAGCGTTCGCGCGGGTGAGCGAGTTAGTTTCTGAATGTTCGCTGGAAATTTTCGGAGATGGTCCGGAGCGCCGCAACCTGGTCCGGCTGGCGCAAGAGCTCGGAATCAGCGGTCGGGTGCGTTTCCAAGGCAGACAGAGCAGAGAAAAGATTACGGAGGCGATGCGGCGTTGCGCGGTGTTTGCCCTGCCCAGCAGTTACGAGGGGCTGGGGTGCGTTTATCTGGAAGCGATGGCGTCGGGGAAGGCGGTGATCGGTTGCCGGGGCCAGGGAATCGAAGAAGTTATTGAGCACGGCAAGAACGGATTTCTGATTTCTCCGGGCAGCGAGACCGAGTTGAGCGATGGTTTGGGGATGTTTCTGCAGAATGAGGACCTCCGGTACCGTGTGGGGACGAGCGCGCGCAGCACAGTACTGCAGCGGTACATGATCAGCCATCAGGCCCGGCAACTGATAAAAGTTTACCGTGGATGCGCCCGATGAAGCGTCGCCTGGTGGTGCTGACGGAGATTATCGCGCCGTACAGGATTCCGGTTTTCAACGCCCTGGCAGAACGCGAGGAGGTAGATCTTCACGTCATCTTCTTAGCGGAAACCGACAATTCCATGCGGCAGTGGCGAGTGTATGCAGATGAGATCCGATTTTCGTATGAAGTGGTGCCGTCGTGGAGAGGGAGAGTGGGAAAGTACAACATCTTATTGAACCACAGCGTGGTGCGTGCGTTGCTGCGGGCGCGGCCGGAAGTGATTGTGTGCGGCGGCTACAACTATTTGGCCTCGTGGCAGGCGCTGCGGTGGGCGAGGCGGAACCAGGTGCAATTTCTTTTATGGTGCGAGAGCACGGCAAGGGACCGGCGGGGCGCGCACACGCTGGTGGAGTCCTTGAAAGAGAGCTTCGTACGCGGCTGTGACGGCTTCGTGGTTCCCGGAAGATCGGCGCAGGAATATTTGCAGCGGATGGGCGCGCCAGTGGGAAGAGTATTTGTGGCTCCCAATGCCGTGGACATTAGTTTGTTCGCGACGAGTGAAAGGAAGGCTGGAGAGAAGGGGAGTCGGGTGCGTCAGGAACTCGGGCTGCCCTCGCGATATTTTCTTTTTGTGGGCCGGCTGGTGAAGGCGAAAGGAGTGTTTGATCTGCTGGATGCCTACAGCCGTCTGGCTCCGGAGCTGCGGTCAGAAGTCGGATTGGTATTTGCTGGCGATGGACCGGAACGCGCTGGACTCGAGGCGCTGGCGCGGGAGGTATTTCCGGGCGTGGTGCATTTTCCGGGTTTTATCCACCGCGACGAACTGGCGAGCTATTACGGTCTTGCCGAGTGCATGGTGCTGCCTACGCACAGCGACACTTGGGGAATGGTAGTCAACGAGGCAATGGCGTGCGGATTGCCGGTGATCTGCACTGACGTTGCGGGCTGCGCAGCAGAGTTGGTCAAGAGCAACGGCCGGCTGGTTGAACCGGGGAATGCGCAGCAACTGGCAGAGACGATGCGGGAGATTGCGGGCGATCCGGATCTGCGCAGATCTATGTCGAGAGAGAGCACGAACCTGATCCAGAATTATTCACCGGAATTGTGTGCGAGGGGAATCGCGCTAGCAACGGCGGCGGAGGTGCTGCTGAATGTCTGAGGGGGTATTGAAAACGGTGTTCATCCTGCTGGCCGGTTCGCTGCTGCTGGCCTGCCTCTTGCTTGCGCGGCCTGGCTACCTTTCGAGTGCATCGACCCTGGGAGTGGTTATTGTCGCGGAAATAGTTCTGGCGGCGGTTTGCAAATATCGGCGGTCGTTCTTTCCCATACTGGTGGCGGTATTCCTGTGGGCGGGTTCGGGCATACCGTACCACGCGGCGTGGCTCCGGGGACGCTGGCTTGTGCTGACGGTGGGGGCGGTAGCGGGGCTGGCAGTTTACATGAAAGACCGGGATCATCATTTCAGCACGTTCCATTTAGTTGCGTTTTTCTGCGTCCTTGCGGCAATGGTTTCGGCTTCGGTTTCGGCCTACCCAGAAGAAGCAGTGCTGAAGGTTTTGAGCCTGGCGCTGGTGTTCATCTATGGAGCCACGGGAGGGCGAACCGCGGTTTCGGCGCAGCGTCCCGTAGTGTTCTTCCGAGGATTGCTGGTGGGCTGTGAAGTTGTCACCTACCTCAGCGCAATTTCCTATTGGTTGTTTCGCTGGGAAGTGTGGGGCAATCCTAACTCGCTGGGAGCGATCATGGGGGTGGCCGTTATTCCGCTCCTGCTCTGGGGTTTCCTGACTTCTCAGGGAGTCACGCAACGACGCCTGGGATTTGAACTAATGCTGGCCATGTTGCTGCTGCTGAGCAGCTTCGCCCGGGCGGGAATGGCTGGGGCGACAGTGTCATGCCTGCTGGTGTGTATCGCGCTGCGGCAATACCGGCTGATGGTGAAGGGAATTGCAGCAGCAGTTGTGCTGGCTGTCGCGATTGTCATGTTCGTTCCGTTACCGGACGATGCTCCAAGGTGGGACGGCTCGGTAACGATCACATCCATGTTTCTTTACAAGGGGAACCAGGAACAGGGGCTTCTGGGTTCCAGGCAAGGCCCGTGGAACCGCACCTGGTCGGTAATAAAAGATCATCCGTGGTTTGGCAGCGGTTTCGGGACCAGTGTGACCGGGGATGATCTGACGCGGTTAACTCTGATGCACTCGCACTTTGATTCCAGGATCGCTCGGGAACATGGAAATAGCTACTTGGCGATTGCGGAATGGGTAGGGCTGTTGGGAGTTGTTCCGTTCTATTTTCTTGTTGCGCTGATGGCGCTAAATGTTCGCAAAGTATTTTTGGTGCTGCGCCAGAGCGGCGATGTGTTTTCGCCTGCGGTTCCGGCTGCGGCGGTAGTGGCGGCGGGTCTGGTACACGCGACGTTTGAAGACTGGATGTTTGCGATTGGGTACTATCTGTGCGTATTTTTTTGGGTACTGGCTTTCATTCTGGTGGATCTGGTCCCACGCACCGCAGCGGCCTGTTCGCCAGAAACAGTTATCCCTGTGCTAACGCCGCAATACAGCGCCGTGGCTTCGGGGCAATGATGCATCTTTTCGTAAACGCACTGGGGGCCAGCGCAGGCGCCGGCCTGACGTATTTGTACAATGTTGTTCCTTGTCTCTCCAGCCAACCGAATATACACACCACTTTGGCGGTGCAGCCGCATCTGCGGGATGAATTCAGCAATTTTGCTAGTGTCACTTTGGCCGACGCCGGGGTGCCGACGGGTACGGCCAGACGTTTTTTTTTCGAGCAGTGCGAACTGCCGGCCATCATTCGAAGAAGCGGAGCGGATGTGGTGCTATCGGCGGGAAATTTCGCCCTGCGAAAATCGCCGGTGCCGCAGATCCTGCTGAGTGGGAATTCGCTGTACACTTCAACCGATTTTTATCGCGACCTGAGGTCCCGGGGCGCCTATGGAATGTGGCTGGATACTCTCCTGAAAAGCGTTTTAGCTAAAAACTCGGTGCGCTGGGCGGACTGCACCGTAGCTCCCAGCGCAGCGTTCGCGGAGGAATTGCGGAGCTGGACGGGCAAGAATGTGGTTGCGATTCACCACGGATTCGATCGCGAAGTATTTTTTGGGGACCAGTTGCCACTACCGTTGGAGGTGCAAGCAAAGCTAGACGGCGCGAAGGATTGCCTGCGGCTGCTGTTTGTGAGTCATTACAACTACTACCGCAACTTCGAAACTCTGTTTCGCGCAGTTGCGCTGTTGCGGAGAAGCGGGCGGAAGGTGCGACTATTTCTTACCTGCAGGTTGCAAGACAAAGAAAACCCCGGCACCTATAAAACGAACGTTGCCGCCGAGCTAATTCAGCAACTTGGAATTCGGGAGGAGGTAGTGGAACTGGGGGCGATTCCGTACCGGCTCTTGCATTGGGTGTATCGCAGTAGTGACCTATACGTCACCCCGGCTTACACCGAGACCTTCGCGCATCCGTTGGTTGAGGCGATGGCCTGTGGATTGCCCATTATTGCCTCCGATTTGCCTGTGCATCACGAAGTCTGTGGGGATTCGGCGCTGTATTTTCCACGTTTTTCAGCGCAAGAACTGGCCGACCGCATTCTGCAGGTGGACGCTGCGCAAAACTTCGCCGGCCATACTCCAGGTAATGGCTTGAGCCGATGCGAGCGGTTTTCCTGGAGCGATCATGTTCGGCAGATTATTTCCGTCGCAGCAGACTTAACTGGGCCCCGCACAGTTGCTGTTCGCCATGCTGTTGCGAGTTAAATGGGTTCTAGGCTGCGGTAACGTACAGGCTGTCGGCTGCATAGAGCAATGGGGGAAAGATCTGACTCAACTTGCGCAAGCGGTCGGACACTTTTACCAGGGCGCGATATTTGCTGGGCAAAAACCGAATATCGCTGATTTGTGCATTCAATGAGAAAAACCCGTCCACAGAAAGTTGCGCGGACCCTAGGGCGGTCGAGAAAACAGACGCCAATTCACGTGGGGTCCAATACCGTACCTCAAAATCCTGTGCGTTGCGGAAGTGGCGTCGCGCCTGGTGATAAATACAACGGATACCAAAAGCGTTCGGCATTTGCAACCGGTAGCCTCCGTTGGGATGCAATACTCGCCGAACCTCGCTCAAAACGGTGCGCACGTTCTCGCGGGAAAGATGTTGCAGGACGCTGTAGGAGAACGCCTGATCGAATGATCGGTCAGGAAACGGCATGCAGCGGCCGTCCGCGACCGCATAGTGAGCAGTGATGCCCAGTTGCTGGGCAACGCGTTTGGCTGCGCGAATACTCTTCAGAGAGGGATCAATTCCGACGACGCGGTATCCGAGTCGTGTCGCAGCAATGCACCACCGTCCCCAGCTGCAACCAATTTCCACGAACGACCTGCCTTGACCGGGAGGCAGCCTTAGTTCTGGAATCGGATACTCCCTCAAGTTCCCGACAAGGTGCTGGTACAAAGAACCGTTGGTAGCGCCAATTGCGCGGTTTACAAATGGATCGATCTGGCCGCTGTGTACCTCAAACCTTGGCAATTCTGCTCCCGGCCCGGCATCGGCAACGGCGAGCGATCGTTCGCCCTCGATGTGGGTTTGGAGCATTTCCCGGACAAGCAGAATGGGAACTCCGTCGACAATGGAATAAACGTGTCCTTGATCACATCTCAACTGATCAGCCCGGTGAGACAGGGGAAACTTGTCGCGCGGGCAAACTATCAGATCCAGAAGACCCTTATCCAACATGAGAGTCAATGTAATCAGGGCGGTAATGCTTGTGAAGTAGAACGGATGATTCCTGGCCTACAGTTGTCGGTGGCGATTTACAGAGAGGCGTGGAGGACTCGAATTACGTTTCGAATACCGAGCGCGGAGGTAGCTGCAAGAACCGGAGTTACACAGCCGAGCAGCCATAGAACTCTGCGATCGTTTGGCATCCACCTTGAGAGGGCAAAGAAAACGATGGGAAGAACGGGAATTGCGAATCTGGCGAAGTTCGAGCGGGCGAAGGCAGGATAGTTGTAGCAGAAAACCATCAGCAGGTAGAGCGCAGCGAATATGGCCTCAGCGGGATTTTTCCGGGCGTATTCCCGGAAAGCGGAATCTCGGAACATCATTGCGACGCCAGCAAGCACCAGCAGAATCCAGCCGAAGCTAAGGGCCAGGTTTGTCCACGGGGAGTACAAGAGGATGGTTCCGCGGATAATTGCTAAGAAGGGCAATCCAAAGAGCGAATATTCTCCGCCTTGATAACTGTGGACGGTGGCAAGGGGATCGCCGAGGTGAGTGGCGAAAGGTAAAACGTAGAGTCCGCCGATCAAAACACCGACCAGCACTGCCAGAGCAAATTGTTTGAATTCGCGCCGAAAGAACAGTACAGCAGCGATTCCAACCAGACAGAAAATCCCGAGCGGACGTACGACGGTGCCGAGAGAAGCCAGGACGGCGGCCAAAAGATAACGGTCTCGCCGGAATGCCAGGAAGGCCCCGAAAATAAGAGCGACTGCCAGGGGCTCTGCGCCGCCGAGAAATGAGCGCTGCCATCCAATCGAAGTTCAGGACGGCGAAAAAGGCGGCCACCCATCCGCCCCAGAGCCAATAGGCTAAACCGATGCTGAGAAATGATGAGACGCAGGAGACCACGAGAAGCGAATACCGTTCTGGAAGATGGGTGAGCGCGGAAAGAAGCGCGATGGCGTAGGGGTATCCCCAGAACTGTTTGATTTGAAGGCCGCGGAAATCCCAATGGCGAATGGCCGATGCTACGGACATATAGGCTGAGCTGTCGCCGAACTCGTCGACCGTGAAACGGTAATTCTGAACTGGCAGAATGGTCGCCACGAATAGCAGGCCCGTGAGGGAGGTAAGCAGAATGACCTCACGAAAGGTTGGCGAGGCGGTCCAGATGTCGGATGCAGGCGCAACGGTGGCGGGATTTGGGTTTTCCATGTTGGCGACGGCGATCATAGTTCGGGCCAGGTCTGGAAGCGATTGTATGCCCGATGTCTCAATCGCAACCGCGAATACGAACTCGACCTGTTTGCTGCCGTGATACTGGTCAGCGCTGCGAACGCGTGGGGCAATTCCTGCACAGGAACCTGGGTATGCCCGAAAGCCCCCGCACTCCGTAGAGAAAACCGACGCTGTGGAAACAGACAACGAGAGCAACCGCAATTCCGCGAAGAGTATCGAGTTCCGGCATTTGCGGACGCAGCAGCGGATCGTGCGAGGCGGATGTGCTAGATGGGTGGGGTATGGGATTTCTCAAGGTACGGCATCGAGGACTGGCAGTGAAGCTACACTCGCGGGGGATTCAGGACAAGGGAGGGTTCTGGGTTTGGTTGAAGTGGTCCGCGGGGATGTGTGATTCTCATGCAACTTTCCACAGGGAGGGTGCTTTGTCGGTCACCGTCTGGCTGGGATTTTCCAGCTAAGATTCCTCAAAGTGGCAACTCAGGCTTTATCCAGGCCGGATGTCTCGGCGCAGGAGCGGGACAGCGCGCGGCTACCGGTGAGCGTGGTGGTTGCGGTGCGCAACGAGGAGCGTAATCTTGCGCGCTGCCTGGAGTCGTTGGCGTCGGCGGGAGAAGTTTACGTGGTGGATTCGTACAGCACCGACCGCACGGCGGAGATTGGGCGGGCCTATGGCGCGGACGTTGTTCAGTTCCATTACCGGGGAGGCTGGCCGAAAAAACGCCAGTGGGCGCTGGATACGCTGCCGCTGGCGTATCAATGGGTTCTGTTGCTGGACGCGGATGAGTGTCTTACTCCTGATTTGGAACGCGAGATTCGGGGAGCGCTGAATGACGCGCGATTCGACGGCTACTGCCTCAAGCTGCAGATGTATTTCCTGGGGCGTGAGCTGCGACATTGTGGGGCGAGGTTCTACAAGCTGTCGCTGTTTCGGCGCGCCAAGGGACGGTTCGAGTGCCGGCTAAGGTCGCAGGATGACTCGATGTGCGATATGGAGGTTCACGAGCACGTCGTGGTGGATGGACGAGTGGGGAAGCTGCGAAATCCGGTGATCCATCACAATGTTGACTCGTTGTCACGCTACATTCAGAAACATGATCAGTATTCGAATTGGGAGTCGAGGGTGCTGGCGGGGGGAGAAAACGGTTTGGAACTGAAGCCGCGACTGTTCGGTAACCAAGCGCAACGGCGACGGTGGCTGAAGAGACTGCTTTTTAGAGCGCCGGGGTCGCCGGTGTTGCTGTTTTTTTATCGTTACTTGTTTTCTCTTGGATTTCTCGATGGCGTGCCGGGATTGATTTACTGCGCGTTTCAGGCGGTGCAGATGTTTCATACGAAAGCGAAGATTTACGAACAGCGGGTCGCGGGTCTTTAACACGGTTTCTTAATTATGTGCGGCATTAGCGGACTGGCGAATTGGGGTGACCGGGAGACGCTGGCGCGGATGACCGCGGTGCAGTCACATCGCGGGCCGAACGACAGCGGACTTTGGGACCATCGCTCGCCGGATGGATCGTACATCGGGCTGGGGAGCCGGCGGCTTTCGATTCTCGACCTTTCGGCCGGCGGGCATATGCCAATGTCTAATGAGGATGGAACCGTCTGGATTACCTACAACGGGGAAATCTATAACTTTGCGGATCTGCGGCGGGAGATGGAAGGCAAAGGGCATCGCTTTGTATCGAACACGGACACGGAAGTTGTGCTCCACCTCTATGAAGAGATGGGGCAGGAATGTGTTACGCGGCTGAACGGGATGTTTGCATTCGCGATTTGTGATCTGTGCGAGAGCACGCCGCGCTTGTTTATGGCGCGCGATCACTTCGGCATAAAACCTTTTTATTATGCGTTTCGCGGAGGGCGGCTGGCGTTTGCTTCGGAGGCGAAGGCGCTGCTGGAGGTGCCGGGCGTCGAGGCGCGGATCGATTTGCAGGCGCTGGATCAGTATCTGACATTTTTGTGGGTGCCGGATCCGAAGACGCTATTTGAGGGAATCCGGAAGCTGCCGGCGGGGCATCGGGCAATGTTTCGCGATGGCAGGCTGGAGATTTCGCAGTACTGGGATTTGAGTTTTCCGGCGGCAGGCTACGAGTTTCGGCTGCCGGAAGAGCATTTGGCGCGTGAGATTCAGGAGCGGTTCCGGCATTCGGTGGAGCAGCAGATGGTGAGCGACGTGCCACTGGGAGCGTTTCTGAGCGCGGGGCTGGACTCATCAAGCATTTTGGCAATGATGGCGATGGCGAAGACGGCGAAAGCGCCGCTCAGAACTTACACGGTCACGTTTCCGGAGAAATATCGAAAAGGGGAGAACACGCTGGACGATCCGGCGGTGCCGGCACGGCTAGCTCAGAAGCTGGGATGCGAGAACCGGCAGATTGTGGTTGAGCCGGACGTTGCTGACCTGCTGCCGAAGTTGTGCTGGCACATGGACGAGCCGACGGCTGATCCGGCGCTGATCATTGCATATTTGGTGTGCCGCGAGGCTAGCCGGGACGTCACGGTGTTGCTATCGGGGGTTGGCGGCGATGAGCTCTTTGCGGGCTATCGCAAATATGCGGCGCATTACTGGGCGCAGATGTATGGAAATCTGCCGGGAGTGGTGCGGAGAGGCGCGGAGTGGGCGATCGCGCATGTGCCCAGCCTGCGCGGGAGCACTTTAAAAGGACCTTTACGGCTTACGAAAAAAATGCTGCGCAGCGCGGCACTGCCGGCGCAAGAGCGCTTCATCCGGAACGGCACCTACCTCGATTCGTTGCAACGGGCGGGCCTTTATGCGGGCGAGGTGCGGAGTGAGGTCGCGGGCTGGGATTCGGAGGGCCAACATCACGCCGCGTTTGAGAAAGTCCGACATGGGGATTTCCTGAACCAGATGCTGTATCTCGACACCAAGATTTTCATGACCAGCCTGAACCTTACGTACAACGACAAGATGAGCATGGCGTGTTCGGTCGAGGTGCGGGTTCCGTTTCTGGATCGCGAGTTGGCTGAATTTGTGGCATGGAATGTTCCGCCGCGCATGAAGCTGAAGGGTTTCTTCTCGCCAACCACGAAGCACATTTTCCGTAGGGCCATGAAGGGAGTTCTTCCTGCGGAAGTTCTGCGTCAGCCGAAGGCTGGATTTGCGGCGCCGACCGATTACTGGCTGGCGGATGACCTCAGGGAAATGACGGATGATCTGTTGTCGGAGTCGAGGCTGCGAGGGCGGGGGCTGTTTCGTCCGGAAGGGATTCGAAAACTGATCGCGGAACACCGCAGCGGGAGGCAGGACTGGTCTATGCAGATTTGGCAATTCTTGACGCTGGAGTTGTGGATGCAGAATTTTCTAGACCGGTCTTCGAATTCGCAGGGCGGCGCGATTGCTAATTCGGCGGGCGGCTGGATGGGTCGCGAGTCGAGGCAGGCGGCGATTGCGTGAAGCAAGTTCTGCAAAGCGCGCGGACGGGGATGATCGAAGTGGCGGAAGTCCCGGCTCCGCGAGTTCTGCCGGGATGCATTCTGGTGCGGATTGCGGCGTCGCTGGTGTCGGCGGGGACGGAGCGGGCTTCTTCTGACTTTGCTTCGAAGAGTTTTTTGCAGAAGGCGCGATCGCGGCCGGATCTGGTGCGCGAGGTTCTGAATAAAATCCGGCGCGATGGATTGCTGTCGGCGGCGTCGGCGGTTCGCAACCGGCTGGATCAACCCGCGGCGCTAGG
>Ga0137378_10005363_pt1 | contig 11122 bp, 12 predicted proteins | sample SagtaG_21_FD_104813 | JGI IMG/M metagenome (GOLD analysis project Ga0137378, IMG submission 104813) | Vadose zone soil microbial communities from Sagehorn Ranch, Mendocino, California, USA - Sage2_L_60_16 metaG | ecosystem: Environmental > Terrestrial > Soil > Vadose zone | place: USA... | reverse complement strand
TTTCCCATTCGAGGTAGGTGGCTAAGGCTTCATCGAGGGCATCGGCCGGAGTCTTGCCGCGCCGGCGAGCAAATTCTTCCAACTCGGCTTGGCGCTCGGGTTTTAGAGGTATCGTCTTCATAACCGTTCTTGATTTCCATCCTACGGCTGCTTACCAACATGGTCAAAGCGTTTCTTTCCCGCTGGATCCGGCTTCAGCCAATTCAAGAAAAGAAACTGTATCCCGTTTGTATCCCATTAAGAGGCGTTCGAATCACGAAATTGAAAACTGCGGCGATTTCTGGAGCCAGAAACGCGTGCCATAGACGCTGTTGTTCTTTAAATTCAATCGACGCCCAATTTCCCAAGCTGGACGTCGCGGGTTCGATCCCCGTCTCCCGCTCTTTTTTCAATAACTTAAGTGGCTCATTGTCAGTTTCCCACCTTGAAAGCGCTTCTTAATAATGTAGGAATGATGTCCGACTTTCGCAAGCTCCTTAACAAGAAGAGGTAGCACATTCGTGAATGCCAGCGGGGTGCGCTGGCATTCAGCGTCTTCCGTGGGCGACGAAGCTGGTCAGACGGGCGGGTCAGTTTTGTCGATTCCGAGGATCGACGCACGGAAGCGCTCCCCGTTTCCGCAAGTCGTCACGTAGAATCGGCAGCGGCACGATGACAAGACTCTTTACCGACAAACAAGGGCAGTACTTATCGTTCATCTACTACTACACGAAGGGCGAGCACCAGCGGAAGCCGACATGGAACGATATTTTGGCGTGACACCGCCATCCGTGCACCAAATGGTGCTCACGTTGGAGACAAAGAAGCTGATCGAAAGGATCCTGGCTTGGGGCGATCCATACGGCTACTCGTTGCCACGTGAGGAGTTGCCGGACCTGAAGTGAGTTGACCTCACGTACAGCCGACACGGCCAGTCGCGACATCTTCCTTATCGCCGTGGCCGGTGGAAGAGGAAATGCCGGCCGAGCCGTAATCGGTTTGCCTTGTCTGTCCGAAGATTGTCGACGAATTGTTCCTGTGAAATGGAATCGCAAGGCCGGCGGATGTGACGGCACCATGCCAGGACTGACCCTATCCAGCGGAAATGGCGGTTCCATTGTTGTTGACGAGGGTGAAACAGAGGCACGGTTTCGTCCTGGAGTCGGCCCGAGAGATTCGCGCCCTTTGCCAGATTGCAGCTATGGCAGCTCCACGCCAGGTTTGAAGGATCGTCGTTACCACCGTGCTTAATCGGAATGATGTGTTCCAAGTGAAAGACGAAGGGCTCATCGTCTTCATGGATGCGGCAATACTCGCAGCGTCCGCCTGCCCGTTGTCGAACGAGTTCTCGAGTGGCGGAACCAATCAAGATTTCTTGGAGAGCATGAGTCGCGCCTTCGCCTGCAGAATTGCGACGAGATTGCCCGCCGTAACGTACCGTTCGTATTCCGACTTCTCGGAGGGAGTCAGGGCGCCTTCATTGCACTTTCGAGCCAATTCATCAACACGAGCTTGCCTCTTGGCATCGGCCTTCAGCTTTATTAATTCTTTGGCGGCTTCGGTGTTCAAGCTTCGACTTACAGGTTCCAGCAGGCGTTCGAGCAAAGCGGTTGATCCGTTACGCCTTTTCATGGCGTCAATTATACCAGCGGTTCAATCCCGCATAAGGAATCTGTTACCTGGAACGGAGCCGAATGCTCCGTCAAGCTGGCACGGCAGAGCGATAGCTTGCAGCATCCGCCAGCCCTACCCCCCGCCCTTTCGGTTTTGAGAAGCTCCACAACTCATTCAAGCCGTCGTGAGTCCGTTCTAGCGAACCAAGACAGATTACGCAAATTCGTTATGCCGGAACAAAATCGGAATAGAGCTTGGTAATCGACAGTCATCCGTCGGCGGCCATAGATGTCACGCGGTCGTCGCCGAGAAAATTGAACAGTTGTTGGATACGTGCTTCACTTGTCAATGGAGGTTCATGATGATTCAACCCAGCGAAGCGCACGAACTCTGCTCAAAGTCTGAATGGGCCCTGGTAGAGAGCGGTTTCTCCCCCATGGTTGAAACGTTGTCGCCATCGGATTTGGAATCAAGAATTGATCGTGCCAGCAAGCTTCGGTAACTGAGAAACACGTACGCTCAACAGGGATGCACTTCGAGAGCGCACTGACCGAGAGTTTCAGAGTCGCAAAAAATGAAGTTCTGTCCGCAGTGGCTGTGCGCAGCGAGCAGCAGAAGGGCGTGTCCGGCGAAAGGCGCATTCAGAGTCATGTCGGGTCCGTTACCCGGCGCCGCCAGGCAAAACGGGACATGAAGAATCGCTAAGAGCATCCGGCAACGAAAAGTCGTAAAGTTCCGATGAGGTGTGCCCAGCCTATGCCCGCTAAATCTAAAGCTAAAAAACAGACGAAGTCGAAAACAACCGTCGCAAGCAGGAAGAACGAAACTCCCAAAAGACGGATGGCGAAGAAGGTAAGTCGGAAAAAACCAGCAGCGAAAACGAAGGCGATCGCCCGCAAGACAATTGGCGCGTATCGACCAATACCATCGTTGCTGCAAACAAGGAGGCCATGATGAACAAACCCGTTAAGAGAAACGTCCACGCCCTCGAGCTCAGCCGGAGGGCGCCACTCGCTACCCGCACCGACCTCAGCACTAAAGCGATCAAGGACATCGCCGCGGCGATGAACGGCATCCTGGTGGATGTGTTCGCGCTTTACATCAAGACCAAGAACTTCCATTGGCACATGAGCGGTCCGCACTTCCGCGATTACCACCTGCTGCTGGATGAACAGGCGAGTCAGCTTTATGCGATGACGGACCCGATTGCGGAACGCATCCGCAAGATTGGCGGATCCACGCTGAAGTCCATTGGCGGCATCGCCCGATCGCAGCGCGTCCTGGACAATGACGCCGAGTACGTAGAACCCCTGGACATGCTCGCCGAGCTGCGCGAGGACAACAAGGAGCTCGGGGCGCGCCTTCGCGAAGCGCATAACGTGTGCGATGAGCACCGCGACGTCGCCACCGCCAGCCTCATCGAGGTGTGGATCGATGAAACCGAGCGGCGCACATGGTTCCTGTTCGAGGCGAGTCGAAGATGATGCACGACACGTGACTGGTGATGAAATGAAGGAGGATGGAATGCTGCTCGCAGGTGACATCGGTGGGACAAAAACAGACCTCGCGATCTTTTCGCAGCAAGCCGGGCCGAATTCACCGCTCGTTCAAGGTGAGCTGCATAGCGCCGATTATCCGAGTCTTCAGGCGCTGGTGACAGAGTTTCTTAAGAAGGTACAGATGCCCGTCGAGAGAGCCTGTTTTGATGTCGCCGGACCGGTCATCGACGGGCGCGTGAAGATCACGAACCTGCCCTGGGTAATGGATGAAGCTTCACTTGCGAAAGATCTCAATCTCAAATCCGTCCGTCTAATTAACGACCTGGAAGCAGTCGCCCGGGCGATCCCGCTTCTACGCCCGAGCGATGTGAACACATTGAATGCCGGACAACCGGTTCCGAAGGGAGCCATCGCTGTCGTCGCGCCGGGCACTGGCCTGGGCGAATCATTTCTGACTTGGGATGGATCGAAGTATGTTTCTCACAGCTCCGAAGGCGGGCACGCGGATTTTGCCCCGACGGATGAGCGACAGATCGGCCTGCTCCGATACATGCTTGCGCGCTTCGATCACGTGGGTATCGAGCGTGTCTGTTCAGGAATTGGGATTCCGAACATTTATGAATACCTGCGTGACATCGAACACATGCCGGAGAGTCCCCAAATCACTCAGTTGATCGCCGCCTCGAAAGATCGAACTGCGGCCATCGTTGAGTCCGCCGTGAACCCAGAAAATCCCAGCAAATTATGCGCGGCCACAGTGGACACGTTCATTTCGATTCTGGCGAGTGAGGCGGCCAATCTGGCATTGAAGGTCCTGGCGACCGGCGGCATTTACCTGGCGGGCGGCGTCCCTCTACACATGCTGAGAGTGCTTGAGGGGCCAGGCTTCATGGAATCTTTTAAGCGGAAGGGACGCTTCGTTGAGCTAATGAAACATATTCCGGTTCACATCATCCTCACTCGCGCTGCTTTGGTTGGGGCCGCCGCATACGGGCTGGAGAGTTTTAAGGAGGGATCATAACGATGGACCGCGTGAGCGAAGAACTTCGCATCATTTACCTGGCTAGACACGGTGAGACGGCCTGGAGTCTAACGGGCCAGCACACAGGACTTACGATTTGCCGCTGACCGAGCGCGGCGAGAGCAATGCCCGAAGACTTCGTGAGCGGCTGAGTGGACTGCCCGCAATTCGCCAAGGCTGGTATCGACGTCGATGCTTTGGCGGCGCAGCTCCAGGATGAAGGAGCCAGGTCGTTTATGAGGTCGTGGAACGACCTACTGGCCGTGATCTTTTCCAAGAGCGCTTTGTTGGCAGAAGCGAAAGGAGCATGAGCATGACCGCACGCATCCAACCTAACATGAAACACACGGCGGTCAAGCGCCAGGCGTGGAAGGCGCTCGAGTCGCACTATAAAAAGGTCTCAACGCTCGATTTGCGACAGCTCTTCGCAGAAGATCCGACGCGCGGTGACCGGATGGCGGTCGAGGCGGTGGGCCTCTACCTGGACTACTCCAAGAATCGCGTGACTGACGAGACCCTCAAGCTCCTGCTTCAGCTAGCCGAGGACTCCGGCCTGCAAGCGCGAATCGACGCGATGTTTCGCGGGGAGAAGATCAATGTCACCGAGAAGCGAGCGGTGTTGCATGTGGCGCTGCGCGCCCCGAAAGGAGCGTCCATTGTCGTAGATGGAGAAGACGTGGTGCCGAAAGTCCATGCGGTGCTCGACAAGATGGCGGATTTCTCAGACCGCGTGCGGAGCGGCGCGTGGAAAGGTCATACCGGAAAACGCATTCGCAACGTCGTTAACATCGGGATTGGTGGCTCTGATCTCGGGCCGGTGATGGCCTACGAGGCGCTCAAAGCGTACAGCGAGCGGGCCATGACGTTCCGGTTTGTTTCCAATATTGATGGCACCGACTTCGCTGAAGCGGTGCGTGATCTCGACCCGCCAGAGACGCTCTTCATCGTCTCTTCGAAAACCTTCACAACTCTGGAGACAATGACCAATGCTCACACCGCCCGCGCCTGGTCGCTCGCCGGGCTCGGCGGTAATCAAGAGTCCGTCGCGAAGCATTTTGTCGCCGTCTCGACGAATGCGGCGGAAGTATCGAAGTTCGGCATGGATACCGCCAATATGTTCGAGTTCTGGGATTGGGTCGGCGGTCGCTACTCCATGGATTCGGCGATCGGCCTTTCGACGATGGTCGCCATTGGCCCGGATCACTTCCGCGCCATGCTGGACGGGTTCCACCAGATGGATGAGCATTTTCGCACCACACCCTTTGAACGTAACCTGCCTGTGCTGATGGGTCTGCTTTCGGTTTGGCATAACGACTTTTTCGGCGCGCAAACTGTTGCTGTCTTGCCCTATGAACAGTACCTGAAGCGATTCCCGGCGTATCTGCAGCAGTTGACGATGGAGAGCAACGGCAAGCATGTCACGCTGGATGGAACCGTGGTCACTCGCCAAACTGGCCCCATCTACTGGGGAGAGCCGGGAACGAATGGGCAGCACTCGTTCTATCAGTTGATACATCAAGGTACCCGGCTGATCCCTTGCGACTTTATCGCATTCGCGAAACCACTCCATCCGCTCGGTCGCCATCACGACATGCTCCTGGCCAATGTGTTCGCTCAGACTGAGGCCCTGGCTTTCGGCAAGACGCCCGGCGAAGTGAAGGCGGAAGGCACGCCGGATTGGCTCGTGCCGCACCGAGTCTTCGAAGGTAATCGGCCATCGAACACGATTCTGGCCGAGCAACTCACGCCGGAAACCCTGGGCAAACTCGTGGCCCTTTACGAGCACTCCGTCTTCACCCAGGCCACGATCTGGAACATTGATTCGTTTGACCAATGGGGTGTCGAACTCGGCAAGGTACTGGCGCAACGCATCATTCCGGAACTTGAGAGCCAGGCAGAGCCGAAGCTTGAGCACGACAGTTCAACGAACAACTTGATCCGTCACTACCGAAGGATGAAGGAACAATGATGAAAACGGTCAGATGATTGAGCAGCTCCAACCCGGATGTGAATTGGAACTAGATGGTGGAATTGATGAAGCAACCGCTCCGTTGGCAGTCGCTGCCGGAGCGAACGTGCCCGTTTCCGGATCGGCGATCTCTGCCGCAGGCATAGGGGTGTGCGCCGCCATGCAGCGGTTGCGCAGCGCGGCTTGCAGAAGGGGCGGTCTATGACCGCCCAGGATTTTCGGGTTCGACATCATGGGCGGTCATAGACCGCCCCTACAAAGAAGGAGAGCTTATGCAGCTTGGAATGGTAGGGCTCGGCAGAATGGGCGCCAACATGGTGCGACGCCTGATTCGGAATGGCCACAAATGCGTGGTCTTCGACAGATCGCCGAAAGTGGTGAGCCAGTTAGTCGAGGAAAAGGCAGTGGGAGCAGCCTCGCTTGCAGACTTCGTCAAGAGGCTCGAGAAGCCGCGGGTGGTTTGGTTGATGGTTCCCGCAGCAGTCGTGGACGAGACCATTGCCGGCCTTCTACGCCAACTCGACGCGGGTGACATCCTCATCGACGGCGGGAATTCCTATTACGTGGACGACATCCGACGGGCAAAGGAACTGGCATCGAAGCGTATCCATTACGTCGACGTAGGCACGAGCGGCGGCGTATGGGGCTTGGAACGCGGTTACTGCATGATGATTGGGGGTGAAAAGGATGTGGTCCAACGGCTGGACCCAATCTTCTCGACGCTGGCGCCGGGTGTGGGCGGCATACCGCGTACGCCGGGACGCGAGAAGCCTGACGGGACCTCCGCTCAAGGCTACCTGCACTGCGGTCCAAACGGCGCCGGCCATTTCGTGAAGATGGTACACAACGGAATCGAGTACGGAATCATGGCCGCTTATGCTGAGGGGCTAAGCGTGCTGCGTTCCGCCAATGTCGGCAAGCAGCAGGGTGGAGTTGACGCCGAGACCACGCCATTGCGCGATCCCGAGCATTATCAGTACGACCTCGATCTGTCCGATATTACGGAGGTGTGGCGGCGCGGCAGTGTGATCGCATCCTGGTTGCTTGATCTCACGGCGACAGCGCTGCACGAAGATCCGACTCTTTCGAGTTTCGCAGGCCGTGTATCAGACTCGGGCGAGGGCCGCTGGACGATCAAGGCCGCAATCGATGAGGCCGTGCCGGTTCCTGTTCTTACCTCAGCTCTGTTCGAGCGATTCGAGTCACGGGGCGAAGCGCAGTTTGCGGACAAACTCTTGTCCGCCATGCGGTATCAATTCGGTGGACACCTGGAGAAAGCGGCCGAGAACGTCATAGGCTGAAGGGACATATTTATGGGCAATCTGCATTCGGACGCGCTGGTCTTCTTTGGAGCAACGGGCGATCTGGCCTACAAAAAGATTTTCCCGGCGCTGCAAGGCATGGTGAAGCGTGGACACCTGAATGTGCCAGTCATTGGTGTGGCCAAGTCCGGCTGGAATCTCGATCAGTTGCGGGCGCGGGCGCTTGACAGCCTTGAGAAACACGGCGGAGTCGATTCCGCAGCTTTCGAAAAGTTGTGTGGGTTGCTGCGCTACGTTGACGGTGACTACGAGGACCAGGCGCTGTGATGAAGGTTCGAATATTTGCCGATGCCGACTCGGTTGCCCGAGAGGGTGCCGCCGTGGTCGCGGCAGAGGCCAGAGCGGCAATCGCTGCGCGTGGCGGCTTCGTCATGGCGGTGAGCGGCGGCCGCACGCCGTGGGTCATGCTTCGTGCTCTGGCGCGTGAAGACGTTCCCTGGAGAGCTGTACATGTCGTGCAGGTGGATGAGCGGGTCGCACCGGCCGGTGACCCCGAGAGAAACCTGACGCACTTGCGTGAAAGCCTGCTCGGGCAGACCTCGTTGCGGCCTGAGCGGATTCACGCTATGCCAGTGGAAGCGCCCGACCTGGACGTGGCAGCCGCACGATATGCAACGGCTCTCCAGCAGATCGCCGGTTCACCGCCGGTGTTAGACCTCGTTCACCTGGGCCTAGGGCCTGACGGGCATACGGCTTCCCTGGTGCCCGGAGATCCGGTCTTGCACGTCGCTGATGCGGACGTCGCACTCACGGCAACCTATCAAGGAAGACGCCGGATGACCCTGACCTATCCGATTCTCAACCGGTCCCGCCAGGTGCTGTGGCTTGTCACTGGTGATGACAAGGCCGAAATGGTTGGTCGCCTATACGCCGGAGATGCTTCGATCCCGGCCGGACGTGTTCACAGGGATCATGCCCTGCTGCTCGCGGATCGAGCGGCCGCAGGCCAGGTGTTCAGTGATTCGAAAGCAAACAAGGAGTGAAATATGCGGATCGGAATCGCAACCGATCACGGTGGATTTTGGCTGGAGGAAGAGCTGATTGTGCGCCTCCGTGCAGCGGGTCATGAGATCGAAGACTTCGGCGCTCATGCTCTGAATTCAGTCGACGATTATCCGGATTTTGTGATCCCGCTCGCGCGATCGGTAGCGGCAGGTGAAGTTGAGCGCGGGGTAGCCGTTTGTGGCAGCGCTTGGGGCGCGTCAACTACGCGCGACCTGCGATCCGCCTCGCTGAATTGCAGCGGAAGTTCGGGTTCCGAACCGGACCAGGTGATCGCGGCTGCAAAGAAGCAACTGGGCAGGTTTTGAGGAGATTTGAAATTGACGAAATGTCCCACTGGTTTTAATCAAGACGAAAGGAAGTTCTATGACTACGGCATTGTCCTCAGATTCCGCCAAGCTCTCCATCTCTTCGGGGTCCCTCTCAGCAGAAGAACTCCGCAAAATGAATGATTACTGGCGCGCGGCGAACTATCTTTCCGCCGGCCAGATTTACCTGTACGCCAATCCGCTGTTGCGCGAGCCCCTGAAACTCGATCACGTCAAACGCCGCCTGTTGGGTCACTGGGGAACGACTCCCGGACTGAATTTCATCTATGTCCATTGCAATCGGGTCATCAAGAAATTCGACCTGAACATGATTTATATCTGCGGGCCAGGGCACGGAGGGCCGGGGATGGTGGCGAATACCTACCTGGAAGGCACGTACACAGAGCTGTACCCAGACATTCAGCAAAATGAAGAAGGCCTGAGAAGGCTCTTCAAGCAATTCTCATTTCCCGGGGGAATTCCCAGTCATGCCGCTCCGGAAACGCCGGGCTCGATTCATGAAGGCGGAGAACTGGGCTATGCGCTGGTGCACGCCTACGGCGCGGTCTTCGACAATCCCGACTTGGTCGCCTGCTGCGTCGTTGGTGATGGCGAGAGCGAGACGGGACCGCTCGCCGCCAGTTGGCATTCCAACAAGTTTCTGAATCCCGCGCGCGATGGGGCTGTGCTTCCCATCCTTCATCTGAACGGCTACAAAATCGCGAATCCCACAGTCCTTGGACGCCTCAGCGATGACCAATTGATTCACCTCTTCACCGGATACGGTTACCAGCCCTACTTTGTCGAAGGACACGAGCCGGAAGCCATGCACCAATCGATGGCGGCGACTCTTGATACCGTGGTCAAAGAGATTCGCCTTATTCAGGAAGATGCCCATGCCAAAGGATCGGCCACGCTTCCCGTTTGGCCCATGATCATTCTGCGCAGCCCGAAAGGTTGGACGGGGCCGAAATTCGTGGACGGCAAACCCGTTGAAGGGACTTGGCGCGCGCACCAGGTGCCGGTGGACGATCTGGAGCGCAAACCGCAACACCTCACGATTCTCGAAGACTGGCTGAAGAGCTACCAGCCCGAAGCGTTGTTCGACGAGACCGGGAGACTGATTCCGGAATTGGCGGAACTGGCTCCGAAAGGCGATCGGCGCATGGGCGCGAATCCTCACGCAAATGGTGGCCTGCTACTGAAGGATCTGGCGATGCCCGATTTCCGAACCTACGCCATAACGATCGCGAAGCCAGGCACGACAATAGCGGAATCCACCAGGGCCCTCGGCGCCTTTTTGCGCGACGTGATGAAGCTGAACCAGCAAGCCGCGAACTTCCGAGTGTTTGGGCCCGACGAGACCGCGTCCAACCGGCTCGATGCTTTGTATCAGGCGACAGATAAAGAATGGATGGAACCGCTGCTGCCCACGGATGAGCACCTGTCGCCAGACGGGCGTGTCATCGAAGTCTTGAGTGAGCACATGTGCCAGGGCTGGCTGGAAGGCTATCTCCTGAGCGGACGCCACGGTCTTTTCTCCTGCTATGAAGGCTTCATCCATATCGTCGACTCGATGTTCAATCAACATGCGAAATGGCTCAAGGTGACCCGCCACATCCCTTGGCGGCGGCCCATCTCCTCGCTTAATTATCTCCTGAGCTCTCACGTCTGGCGTCAGGACCACAACGGCTTCAGCCACCAGGATCCCGGCTTCATTGATCACGTCATGAACAAGAAAGCGGATATCGTCCGCGTCTACCTGCCGCCGGATGCGAACTGTTTGCTGTCTGTGGCGGACCACTGCTTGCGCAGTCGCCATTATGTGAATGTGATCGTGGCCGGCAAGCAGCCGGAATTGCAGTGGCTGGACATGGATGCCGCCATCGAGCACTGCACACAGGGGATCGGCATCTGGTCCTGGGCCAGCACGGACCAGGCCGGCGAGCCGGATGTGGTGATGGCCTGCGCCGGCGATGTCCCCACACTGGAAACGCTGGCTGCGGTCGACCTGCTTCGTCAGCATTTTCCCGATCTCAAGATTCGAGTCATCAACGTAGTGGATCTGATGACACTCCAGCCTTCCAGCGAGCACCCTCACGGTCTCTCGGATCGTGATTTCGATTCAATGTTCCGCACGGACAAGCCGATCATCTTCGCGTATCACGGCTATCCCTGGCTGATTCACCGGCTGACTTATCGCCGAGCCGGTCACCATAATTTACACGTCCGCGGCTATAAGGAAGAGGGCACCACCACGACTCCGTTTGACATGACGGTGCTGAATGACCTTGACCGCTACCATCTCGCGGGCGACGTGGTGGATCGTGTACCGGCATTGCAGCGCGCGGGTGGCCACTTCAAACAGTTCCTGCGCAACAAGCTAGTCGAGCACAAACAGTACGTGC
>Ga0137378_10005362_pt1 | contig 11122 bp, 10 predicted proteins | sample SagtaG_21_FD_104813 | JGI IMG/M metagenome (GOLD analysis project Ga0137378, IMG submission 104813) | Vadose zone soil microbial communities from Sagehorn Ranch, Mendocino, California, USA - Sage2_L_60_16 metaG | ecosystem: Environmental > Terrestrial > Soil > Vadose zone | place: USA... | reverse complement strand
GGGTCAGTCAGGGCAGATTGGACATTATATGCAAATCGCGCAAAGCCGCATAAAGACTGGCGATTTCGCATCTCGTTGATTTGGCGAGTGGGGACGTAGTTCAGTTGGTTAGAACGCTGCCCTCAAACCCTATCTGGTAAGTATCTTACGTGTTATCAATTACTTCCGTGGCAACGTGAATTTCCCCATTCTAACCAACTCGAATGGGTCGCTCCGGACCGGCTCGCAACCCTGTCACCCTGATCAATTGACCCACCACGTCAGCAGGCCCGCCCGCTCCCATCATTAATTAGCTGCTTGTCCATTGCGAAATCGGGGATATGCCCCCCTCCCTTAATCTGGGTGTGTTTCAGGAGCCAAGCGTCGTTAAATCCGTAAGTGTCAGAGCAAACACACGGTTGACAGATTGAATCCCGCAGCCAGCGTGACTTCGCCACTTGACCAGCAAATTCTCAGGCGGCCAGTCTTCGTCCCTTCGTCCAGGGCAGATTACTACCGGTTAGCTCGTGATCCGACCAAAATCCGGATTAGGACCTTTCATGAGAACACTCCGGTAGGTTTTCCTCGGAATGCAACCAAACCTTCTACGAGGAATGTCACAGAGTAGTTAAGGCAATAGTACTGACGTGTGGATCGGGTGCGCGCGGTGGAAGGTCGATCTGCAACGTCGCGATCGACTGTCTGAACTTCAATGTCTCTCCGGTTGAGAGCAGACGCGCTGAAGTGATCTTGGGCTTGACCCCTGGAAGTTCAAGCGCTGCGGCTGGCCAGTCGAAAACGTGAATAAACAGCCTGTTTGCTTTTGCAGTGGTCCGAATCGACCCCTTACCCTGAACTGGGCCATAAGTTGTGCCGTAAATCGACTCGCCGTTCACGGAGAGCCAATCGCCAATGGCATGGAGTCGCTCTCGAAATTCGGGCTGGATGACCCCGTCAGGTTGTGGACCGACATTCAGGAGAAAATTTCCACCACGGCTTACAACCTCCACCAAAGCTCGAATGAGGAACTGCACCGACTTAAAGTTCTGGTCGTGCATGTTGTATCCCCACGTGTTGTTGATCGTCATGCAAGTCTCCCACAGCTGAAACTCGCTTGGCTGAGGGACACCGGACTCTAATTGTTGCTGGACGCTGATATCAATTCCGCTGAATCGGATGCCCCGGGTGGGGATTGCCTGTGGAATGAACTGCTCGGGAGTCACGAAATCTCCAGGCAAGCCGAGGCGATCATTCACCAGCGTCGCTGGTTGCAAATGCCGAATCAAATCCAGGAACCGCCTTCCGTCGTATTTCTGCTGATCGTTTAATCCGTCGAACCAGATCAAAGCTACCGGACCGTATTTCGTAAGCAGTTCGGTCAGCTGCAATTCCATGTAATCAAGATAGAGCGGCCATTCCGGACGAGTCGGTTCTCCGTGCCAATTCTCTGCAGCCGGCTTCGAGGTGTCGCGAAATGCGGGGTGATTCATGTCGGGTGGCGAGTAGTAGAAGCCCAAGGGCATATTCTTCTCTTTGCAGACCGCCGACAACTGACCAACAATGTCCTTTCCGTATGGAGTATTCGTGATCTTGTAGTCAGTGTACGCGCTGTCGAACATACAGAAACCGTCGTGATGCTTAGTCGTGAACACCATATACTGCTGACCGGCCGAGCGAGCTAGAGTCACAAACGCATCTGGATCGAACTTCGTCGGATTGAACTTCTTCGGAAGGTCGCGATATTCAGGTTGTGTAATGCCGCCTGGGTTCGGACGCATGATCGGCCACGAGGCTTCGACGCTGGCCACCGAATACGGCCCCCAGTGGATGAACATGCCAAACTTCGCGTCTTGGTACCACGCAGTCCGTTCATCGAGAACAGTTGAGCAATATGTGAAGCGGCGCAGCAGCGGCAGTGTCCCGGTAACCACCGCTAACTTAAGCAAGTCTCGACGGGTAGGCGAAACGCTCGACAGTCCAGAACGAGGATCTTCCGAACCGCTGACTGATTTCATCATCTGCTCTCCTCAACTGATCGCGGGTACCAAGGTCTGGCGCTGAAGCTCGCGGGATTAGTGTCATTGATGCGAGTACACAAAACCCAAAAATAAGCGCCGCGGCAGCGATCTCATGTCTCGGGTTTTACGAACCCTGGCGGCGCTTTGGATGCGGGGCTAGGAAGAGGAATCTCTGAACGGATATTGGTTGCCGCAGCGGTACGGAAGTCCGTCGGAATCGGGACCGTAACCGGCCGCTTCGCCAGCCATTGTAGGGTGCGCAACAATATTGTTTGTTCTCCGGCGCAACGCAAGCTTGCCGGCTGCACATCACCCTTCCATAGATGGCCGAAGGTCGAACTGTAGATCCGGCCGCGGCCATATTTGACCGTCCATTCCAAAGGCCAATTCATGGCCGTGTGTCTGTCGTATCCATAGGAGAGCACGCGCATGTTTTTCGCCCGCCCACGCTCGTAGTAATAAATTTCCAAAGTTGGAGTCTTCCAGGCTCGGGGCATGCCGTGATGGATGGGGTCATCGCCGAGGCGGTGGACGACGACGTCGGAGCGGCTGTCATGCCCTGTGTTTTCTCCCTGACCCGAAGGGATGCGTACGATCTTTTTGCGTTGGTCAACCGTGAGCGCATCGCCCTGGTCTTTTTTCCGCCAGCCAATTCCGATCATTTGGTTGTAGGCTGGCCAATCCGGAAAAGCGTTGTTGCCGGAGTGGAATACCAAAGCTCCACCACCGTTGCGGATGTATTGCTCAAACGCGATCTGGATTTCACGCGGCCACGACGGGCCGCCGCCGATATCATTGTAGGTTTGAATCACAACGTCGTAATCGTTGAACTTTGGCCGCCACCCCTCCCATCCCGGAGAAGCGGCGGTGAGTGGCGCGGTGGAAACTGAAACCTCGAACAGCCCCGATGGTTCCAGGATGCCAAGCAACAGCGCCGTAGTCTGGCGCCAGTCATGGTTGCTGAAGCCGTCCAGAATCAGGACTCTAATTTTAGCGGGGCTCTCAGCTGCGGCCGTCGGTTGAACGGATCCATAAAACGCCAGCAAAAATGCACAGCTACAAGCAACCGTGAGCCACCAGACGTTGAATCTTTTATTGCGGGGATTTGTCATAGCTAGCGAAAATAAAACACCTTTTCGCGGAGTTTGATTGATGCGAGTACACAAAACCAAAAAATAAGCGCTCACAATATTACACTAACTTAGCCCCGTTTGACCGGACGAAATACACATAATGGGCCTATTTTAGGTTCAAAATGAATTGTGGATTGACATGTTAACGGCCACTGATTTACGGTTATCGCGGCTTATTTGAGCGCTTTTATTTGGGTATCGCACCAGCAGGACCGTTCTCATCGGATCAACGTCCGGGCTCCAGGACTGACGGACTGCCGCTCATGATCATCGATTCTCACCAACACTTCTGGCGTTACAAGCCGACGCGAGACGTGTGGATCACTGAAGAAATGGCGGTCCTCCAGCACGACTTCTTGCCCGATGACCTTGAGCCGGAATTGGATCGTAATGGAGTGGCGGCGACCATTGCCGTGCAAGCTAGTCAGTCGGACGAGGAAACGCGCTTCCTGTTGGACCTCGCGGCGAGCAACGACCGGATCTGCGGCGTGGTGGGTTGGGTCGATCTGCAGAACGATGATGTCGAGGAGCACCTCGGACGATTGCGGCAATTCGCGAAGCTGCGCGGCTTTCGACACATCGCGCAAGACGAACCGGACGATGGTTTTCTAGTGCGCCCGACATTCGTGCGCGGGGTAAGGGCTTTGGCGCAGTTCGGATTCACCTATGACATCCTCATTTACTCGCGGCAGCTGCCCGCTGCTATCCAATTAGTCGAGCAGTGTCCCGGACAGCGATTTGTCCTCGACCACATAGGCAAACCGTCTATCCGCTCAGGTGAGATCGACAGTTGGGCTCTCAACGTGCGAACCCTCGCGAAGGCTCCGGACGTGTACTGTAAGTTATCGGGCATGGTCACGGAGAGTGACTGCCGCTCCTGGCAGGGGGGAGATTTCACTCCTTATCTCGATGTTGTATTCGAAGCGTTCGGAGCCGAGCGCCTCATGTTTGGGTCCGACTGGCCGGTGTGCCTGCTGGCGGCCAGCTACGCCCAAGTAAAGGAAATCGTCGAGGAATACATACGCCGACGTCTGCCCGGCGCATTTGATAGCGTCTTTGCGCTCAGTGCAAGCAATTTTTACGGAGTGCGGATATCTGATGGGCTTGCACCTGGATGACGAGGCTCTGAGAATCCGTTTAACCTTGCCGCTCGTCGCCGCGAACCGCAATGCTGCTGCGCAGCTTAAGGTCACTGCTCCGGAGCTTCTCTTCCGACGATATAGCTAAATCTTCGGTCTAGGATACTGCTTGCGAACAGCCTCGCCTTGCCGACCGGAGCACATTTAGGTACCGCTCTACGCCCTGCCTTGAACGCTAGCATTGCTGAGCGCCAGCAGACCTGTGGCACAGCTCAAGCAGACGAGTCCCGCCGCAAGAAGGAATCGAGAAGACCTCGGAGCTCGCTGCCATTCACCCGTCCAAACGCCCGACAGCGTTGCTGTCATGATCATGAAGATCTGGAACAGCCCCCACCCGACGGAGGTCCCTAACCCGCCCATATACGCTGCACTCATCCCGTATAGAGCCATGGCGCCCATCCACAAAACGGCCATCAGCACTGACCACCAGCCATCTGGCGCGAGCGGACGAAATAGCCTCGAAGTCCGATTCTTCCGCAGCAGCCACATGCTGTAAGCCAAATTCGGAAACAAGCCTCCGGCGAGTCCAATCGGCCACACTGCGTACGCGGCACGCGGTTCAGTATTTCCTAACGCGGCTGCCTGCACGGCGATGTTCTGGCCGAAGGCGAATCCGTAGTTCAGCATTGGAGCCAAGATGCCGCAAACAATAGCCAACAGAACAGCGCTAGCGTATCCACCTGCGAGTGGCGCATCGGGCACAGAACCCTGGGTGCGCTCCCGTATCTGTCCTCCCCATGTAGAGAGCACAATGCCCAGAACCATCACCGCCACACCTGTCAGGATTATCCCCAGCAACGAAGGGTTCAATTGCGAGCGATGCTGCAAGAACAGCGGCACGAGAGTTCCTAGAACGGCGCCGAGCCCAACGATAATTGCATAGGCAAGACCCAGGCCCAGCCTCTTGACTGAAAGTCCAAACAAGACCTGCGCAATTCCCCATCCGCATCCAAGCAAAGCCGGAGTCAGTAGTGCGTGCAGAGGCAGGGCTCGATAGGTTTGTGCCAGATGTGTGACAAGGAGAAAGGCCAACGCCCAGGGCAGCACGACAAGCGATACGAGACTGAAGATCGCCCACGTATTTTCCCATTTCCAATGGTGCTGGAACTTTAGAGGTAACATGCAGTTTCCCGCCATCAGGCCCGCCAACAGCATCAGCAATAGTCCAATCGAGAGCGAATGGGTCACTTAACCCACCTCGTTGGATGAAAGGATCATGTCGGTGGATGCGCCCGGCTCCTCGGGGGTCTGATATACGCCTCCGCTTACCTTTGCGGGAACGCAGAAGTGGTCCTTCAGATGAGGTATGTGCTCTAGGAAGTTGACCTCATGGTCGAGTGCAATGTGATTGAAAAGCAAAAGGTGCTGATGGATCTGCCCCATGTCTCCGACATGCGGAACGATTGGAAGTCCAAACTTCTTTGCCAGCAGACTGACAGCGAGGAACTCGCTGACGCCCGCGAGCCGCGTGCAGTCTGCCTGTACGAAATGTATCGAACCGCAATAAAAGAAATTCTTGAACAGAACTCGATTCGCGATGTGCTCCCCGGCGGCAAGCCGTACCGGCGCAATATGGTGTGCGAGCTGCGCATGCGCGTGCGCGTCATCGGGATGCGTTGGTTCCTCGATCCACAACGGAGAAAACGCGGCCAACGAGGTGCACATGCGCTTTGCGTCTGGCAGGTTCCAACGTTGATTTGCGTCGAACATCACCATGGCTGCGTCTCCGGCAGCCTCCCGCAGCATGCCAGCCCGTCGCAAGTCGCGCGATTCTTCAGCTGATCCAACTTTCAACTTGAATGCTCGGAAGCCCTGATCTATCGATCGCAACGTGAACTCGCGAACTCGTGCGTCGTCGTAGGCCAGCCATCCGACTGAGGTGTCATACCCTGGATACCCGCTCTTCAGGATGGGCTGTCGGGCTGCGCGAGTCGGAAGGTGCTGCTCTAGCATGGCCACTGCATCATCCTCAGTGAGCACGTCCTCAAGGTAGCTGAGATCGAGAATGCGGACGAGTTCCGTTGGCGAAAGATCGAGCAGCAACTTCCATAGTGGAACCCCGCGGTTCTTGGCCCATAGGTCGAAGCACGCGTTGGTTAGAGACGCAAGCGCCAGATGTACTACGCCCTTATGCGGGCCGAGCCATCGCAGTGAAGGATCATCGGCCAATCGCCGGGACATCGCTCCGAAATTCGACATCAGGGTTTCTATGTCCATCCCGGTGATGGGCTTCGCGAGTAACTCTATTGCATCGCACACAATCCGATTACCGTCACCAAGGGTGAGCGCGATTCCAGTGCCTTTGGTTCTACAATCGGTCGCCAGAACTGTGACGGCCATGCAGTATTCAGATCGTGTGTGCACAGAATCTGTTCCTTCGCCCGGCGCCAAGGGAAACCTCGCGTCGACAGTTGAGATGGATCGGATTCTGCAAATCGGCACTTGCTCTCCTTTTCTCTATTGTCTGTACCCGAGTTCTGCTCCGCCGCTCACCGGCAGAATGCAGCCGGTAATGAAGCGTGCCTTGGAAGAGAGTAGGAATACTGCCGCGTCGGCGATCACATCTCCCCGCGGGCAGTAACCAAGCATGTGAATGTCATCGAGGTGTCGCCGAATGCCCGCGGGATCTGGTTGCTCGGCACACCACTGCTCGAGCATCGGAGTCCAGACTCCGGCGGGGCAGACAGCATTGACACGGATCGAGTAGCGCGCGTAATCCGCAGCCATTGCCTTCGTCAGCGAGATCATTCCGCCTTTGGTTGCCACGTAAGCGGCGTGATTTTGCTGACCGATCAGGCCAACCATGCTGGCGGTATTGAGAATCGCGCCCTTGCGTTGTGTCAGCTCCGCAAAGGCGTAGCGCGTGGTCCAGTACACCGACTTCAAGTTAGTTTGCAACAGGTCATCCCATTCGCATTCACTGGTCTCATGCAGGGGCTTTGATGGGCTGGAGATGCCGGCATTGTTATGAACCGCGTCGATTCGCCCGAACCGCTTCATCACAGCGGCCACAGCTGCCTGGACGGATGGGCCTTTCGATACGTCGGTATGCAGGGCCATGCCGGCGTCTGCAAGTTCGGTGGCAGTTCGAGTCGCACTATCGAGATTTCGGTCAAGAATGGCGACTCGCGCGCCTTGGCGAGCATAGGCGAGAGCACACTCACGGCCGATACCCTCCCCGCCTCCGGTCAGCACGATAACTGCACCGGATAAATCACCGCCCATGCGTAACGCGCCTTTCCCAGTTGTCGTAGGCCGTCTTTGCGAATCGCTCCATCGCCCGCCAGACGTACTGTTGCGCTACTTCACCCTCGCGTTCGGCAATTAGGTCGATGATCCGCTGGTGCGCTTGCAGGTCTTTCCCCCACACCGAGGGTTCCTGCCGGCTGGCGGTCACACGCATCCGAACAAACGCGAAGAACGGGAGCAGTATGCGACGTGCATGTTCAATCAGAATGGGACTGCCAGACGCCTCGCACAACGAGAGGTGGAATCGGAGGTCGCAATCCAATAACGCTTCACGGTGTCCGGCGGCTACTGCTTCGCGCATGCCATCAACTGCGAACTGCAGGGGAGAGAGATCGGCCTCGCTGGTTGCAGCGAGCCGTGCCGCAAGACCCTCAATGGCACCACGGAGTTGGTATAGCCGCACGACATCGTGCTCGGACAGATGAAGTACGCGAGCGCTTCGACCAGACCGCTTCGTAACAAAACCTTCGTCGCGCAGAATGTTGATCGCTTCACGGATGGATGCTTGAGCGACGCCGAACTCAGTAGCCCATCGGCCCTCAATAATTCTTTCGCCGGGCCGTAACGCGCCTTTCATGATTTCGGTGCGCAGACGATCTGCGAGTTCTTGCTTGACCAGGGGTTGCGCTAGCTGCTGTGTTTGTGTCATTGTAAGCGCTCAAATTTATCAAGTCACTATAGACTGGTTGCGGCAAGCGGCGCAAGAGGAGAATTTCAGCTGCCCATGTACATCGTCGCGGGCGCAGGAAATTCATGGTTGACACAAGAAGGAGGTGAGAATTTCATGAAACGGTTCGGAATGGCGTTGAAACTCAAACCAGGAAGTGAGCAGGCATACAAAAAATATCACGCCCATGTGTGGCCTGAGGTGCTTCAGACACTCACGGAGTGCAACGTTAGGAACTACTCTATATTCCTGAAAGGTAACATGCTATTCGGCTACCTCGAGTACCAGGGTCAGGATCTGAAGCAGGATTGGGCAAAGATGGCCGCTGACCCGAAGACACAGGAATGGTGGGCAATTATGGAACCGATGCAGGAGCCGCTGAAAACCCGAAAAGAAGGGGAGTGGTGGGCCGAAATGGAGGAGGTGTTCCATCTAGACTGACTCGGTTTCGTCATGTTCTGGCATCCCCTCGGTCAATTTACCAGGCACGACGCTACAAGATCTATTGAGCGCTCATAATTACAGTATTCCTTGCGACGCTTTGGGACGGTAGCGCATCCGGCGGGGCGTGCAGTGCGGCATGCGCCAGCCTCACATTGCGCTCGCGAAGCTTGCAGGAGTCAAGACGCTGAATGTGGTCCGGCGGGAAGAAGCTGCCGAACAGGTGCGGCAGTGGGGAGGTGACCGCGTAGTCCTCCAAGGCGACAACCTACACAAGGATATTGAGGAGGCTCTTGACGGGAAGAAACTTAGCCTCGTCCTCGATACGGTGGGTGGAACTCCCGTGGGCGAGTTGGCAAAATCGCTTAAACCTGGCGGCTCGATTGTCGTCTACGCACTTCAAAGTGAGCAATTCCCGGCCATCTCGCCCGGAGACCTCATCTACCGTGGTCTTAGCCTCCACGGATTCTGGCTCATCAATTGGATACGCACTCGCGCCCCGCACAGAGATCGAGGAGATTTACCAAAAGCTGGGAGACCTCGTAGCTGATGGATCGCTCTCCGCCGCAGTGGAGCATGTGTACCCGCTCGCACAGTTCAAGGAAGCGTTCAGACAGTCCTTGAAATCGAATCGCAGTGGCAAGATCCTGTTCCAGTTTGGGGCTACTGATCAGACCGATCGTGGCTAAAACCTTCCCGCTGGCCGAAGCGGCTGAAGCTCTGCGTTATCTGGTTGAGGGCCGCCCCTTCGGTAGGGTCGTCGTCACAATCTGACATGATTTCGCAAGAGCAGGGGAGCACATGACGTAAATCTGCTAGCTGGACCAGGATCGAAGCGGCAACAGGAACGAGAACAAATCTTTGTCGCAGAAATACAGAATGTTCAAAAAGAATAGAGGATTCAAATGACAAGCACATACAAAGCAGTGGAAGTCTCCGCACCGGGCACGCTTCGAGTAGTGGAACGGCAAGTCTCCGAGCCTGCAACGGGACAGGTTCGGATTCGGGTGGAAGCATGCGGAATCTGTCACACCGACGCAGCCACCGTCACTGGCATTTACCCGGGTTTGAAGCTGCCGCGCGTTCCTGGGCATGAAGTGGTCGGCCGCATCGAAGCCTTGGGCAGCGGAGTATCCAGATGGAAAATCGGTCAACGCGTTGGTGTCGGCCTTATTGCCGGCGAAGATGGGGTGTGCGAGCCGTGCCGACGTGGAGACACTGTGAATTGTCAGAACCCGGTCGCATCGGGAGTAACCGCGGACGGAGGATATGCGGAAGTGATGATCGCTGAAGCACGCGCCCTCTCTTCTGTTCCGGACGAGCTCACATCAGCAGAAGCCGCTCCTCTCCTGTGCGCGGGTGTCACGACTTACAACGCTCTTCGCAACGCCGGCTTGCGGGGTGGCGACCTGGTTGCTGTGCAGGGCATTGGCGGCCTTGGGCATCTGGGTGTCCAGTTTGCGCGGCAGATGGGATTCCATACTGTTGCGATCGGACGCGGACGCGAGAAGGAGAAGCTTGCGAAAGATTTGGGCGCGCACGTCTACATCGATAGTACCAGCGAGGATGCCACAGCGGTGCTGCAGCGTATGGGCGGGGCCAGAGCGATTCTGGCAACAGGAACCAGTGGTGATGCCATGGGGCCACTTGTGGCCGGTCTTGCAGCACGAGGCAAGCTGATCATAATCGGGGTTCCAAACGACGAAATTCGGCTGAATGCCTTCCCGCTTGTCTTTGGAGGGCGCTCGATTTACGGGACACTGACGGGTACGCCGATTGATAGCGAGGACACACTTGCCTTCAGCGTCCTGGAGAATATCCGACCCATGATCGAGACATTTCCGCTCGAACAGGCTGCTGATGCGTACGCTCGCATGATGCAAGGCAAGGCGCGCTTCCGCATGGTGCTGGTCACAGGGCAATAAATAGGGACTCTCAGAATTAAGGAGGGAAGTACATGAACAAACTTGAAGGGAAAACAGCACTCATTACCGGTGGGACTAGCGGGATTGGTCTCGCTACGGCAAAAGCGTTTGTCAACGAAGGCGCGTACGTCTTCATAACGGGCCGACGCGAGGCGGAGTTGGCTGCGGCGGTAAAGGAGATCGGCAGAAATGTAACCGGCATACAAGGAGACGTTTCGAATCTTGGCGACCTTGATCGTCTGTTTGCGCAAATCAAGCAAGAAAAGGGCAAACTCGATATTGTGTTCGCCAATGCCGGGGTCGCGAAGTTTGCCGCTCTCGGCGCGATCACCGAGGAACTCTACGACTGGACCTTCGACATCAATGTGAAAGGCTTGCTTTTCACGGTGCAGAAGGCGCTACCCCTTTTGCCGGATGGCGCTTCAATCATTTTGAATTCATCCGTCGTCGCCAGCAAAGGCTTGCCGATAAATAGCGTTTACAGCGCCACCAAGGCCGCCATTCGTTCGTTTGCGCGGACGTGGACAACCGACTTGAAGGACCGCCGCATTCGCGTGAACGCAGTGAGCCC
>Ga0137378_10005355_pt1 | contig 11129 bp, 10 predicted proteins | sample SagtaG_21_FD_104813 | JGI IMG/M metagenome (GOLD analysis project Ga0137378, IMG submission 104813) | Vadose zone soil microbial communities from Sagehorn Ranch, Mendocino, California, USA - Sage2_L_60_16 metaG | ecosystem: Environmental > Terrestrial > Soil > Vadose zone | place: USA... | reverse complement strand
TGATCCTCGATGAACTGCATCCCGCCGAGCGTGCGGTTGTAGTAAAGGAGATACAACGACGCGACGAAGTCGAGCGCAAACCATGCGGTGCCAAACCGCTTGATCAGGTTCGACTGCTCCTTCTTCATGAGCGCGATGATCACGATCCCGCCCACGACCGGCAGCCAGGTAATGATAGAAAGAATATTCTGACTAATCATAGTAGTCCGTTGTCAGTTGTTCGTGGTCCGTAGTTCATTGTCGTTCGTCCAGTAACTGGCCCCCGAGAAATGACTGCGGACACTGGTTTTCAAAATGCGATTGCAAACAGCGCTTTCAACTTGGCGATTATGTCGGGCCCAAAGAACATGGCGACGACAACGACCAGTCCGATTACCATGACCAACGCATAGTTCGGGGCGAGGCCCGTCTGCGCGGCGCGAATCACCGGCGACATCAACCGAATGACGAAAGCAGCAATCGTGTTGACGATTCCGTCTACAACGTATTTATCGAAGCCGCCGCTGATACGGCTCCACAATCGCGTAAGCCATGCCGAACCATTCACAGCGCCGTCCACGACTTTTGAGTCGAAAGCAAAAACAGCTCGCGCTGCGTCCATCGTGCGGCGCGTAATCGCCCAACCGTAAAACTCGTCAACCCAGTACTTGTTGTAACTGGCTTCGTACAGCGGCCGCAGCCGCGCCGCCCACAGTTCAGGTAAGCGCGTGTCTTTGACATAAAAAAGCAAACCCAAACCGATACCGACGCCGGCAACCAAAAGCGAGATAATGATGAACAGCCACTCGGTCGCGGTTTCGCTTCCCAGTTTGCTTTCCGCTGCATGCGCCAGGTTGAATCCTGTCTTGCCGTAAGGCGCAGTATTCTCGGCGCTTCCCGTCTGTCGAACTTCAGCAGCAGGTACTTCCGTTGGAACCGCGCGTCCGCCTGCCTCCTGCCTACTGCCTACTGCCTCCTGCTTACTGCCTTCTTCTCCCTTACCAAACTCGCGCGTGACCGGATTCCAGATAATCGGATCCATGAAGGTGACTATATTCATGCGCCCGCCAGGATGCTCGGTGCGAGTAATAAACTTCCACGCCGGGCCAACACCGACGAAACCACCGACGGTGGCCAACACTGCCAAAGCGACGAGCGGCATCCACATCGACCTTGGCGATTCGTGCGGGATGTGTACGTGTTTGGGCGCGGGGTGTTCTTTAAGGTGCGCTTCATGTGACGGCGTGTGTTCATGCGTGCCGAGAAATTTTTCTTCGCCCCAGAAAGTCATCGCCACCAGCCGCGTCATGTAGAAAGCCGTGCCGGTTGCGGCGATCGTTCCAATCAACCAAATCAACCAGCCGATCGGAATGTAATTGGTCGAGGCAGCGCTCCACAGAATCTCATCTTTCGACCAGAAGCCGCTGAACGGAATGATGCCGCAGATCGCCAGCCAGCCCGCGAGGAACGTCCAGTATGTGTACGGCATGTACTTCTTCAGGCCGCCCATGCGTCGCATGTCCTGCTCGTGATGGAGCCCATGAATCACGCTGCCCGCGCCCAGGAACATCAGCGCTTTGAAGAACGCGTGCGTCATCACGTGAAAGATCCCAATCACAAACGCGCCGACACCGCAGGCCATAAACATGAAGCCAAGCTGCGAGACGGTCGAGTAAGCCAGAACTTTCTTGATGTCGTTTTGCGTGATGCCAATGGTCGCCGCGAAGATCGCAGTGACCGCTCCGACTAAAGCGACGACCAGCATCATCGTCTGCGAATGCTGAAAGATGACGTTGGTGCGCGTCACCATGTAGAGACCCGCAGTCACCATCGTCGCGGCGTGGATCAGCGCGGATACCGGAGTGGGGCCGGCCATCGCGTCTGGCAACCAGACATGCAAGGGCAGTTGCGCCGATTTCCCGCACGCGCCGATGAAGAGCCCAAGCGCAATCCACGACATGATGCCCCAGTGTCCGATTGTTTCAATCGGATACGACTTCGCTTGCGCAATCACGTCGGTGTACTGACTGGTGCCGAACGTCGCGATCACTGCGAACACAGCGAGGGCGAAACCAAAGTCGCCGATGCGATTCGTTATGAAAGCCTTGCGTGAGGCGTTCGCCGCTTCCTGACGATCGAAGTAGTAACCGATCAAAAGATATGAACAGAGTCCGACGCCTTCCCAGCCGACAAACATCATCAGAAAGTTCGAGCCCATCACCAGCACGAGCATCATGAACATAAACAGGCCCATGTAAGCGAAGAAACGGTAGAAGCCTGTATCACCGTGCATGTAGCCCGTCGCGAAGACAAAGATGCACAAGCCCACGCCTGTGACGATCAACATGAAGATCGAGGATAGCGGATCGAGTTGGTAACTCCATTCGACGTTGAGAATTGAACCACGAGACGCTTCCGCATCACTGGTGAAGACCGACACGGGTTTGTTTCTCTCCTCGGGCGGCAACGCGGCTCTTTGTCGCTCCGCTTCCTGGTAGGCCGCAGCGCTGATCCGCTCGCTCGACCCTTGCGTAATGCGAACCGCGCCGCCGGGAATCCAGTTGTATTTGAACGCGGCGTCCTGACTGGTAACGTAAGTCCTGGGCCAGATGGATTGACTGCTGAAGCCGTAGGAATAAACCGCGGCGACGCTGATCAAAAATGAAAGCGCCACGGAACCAACGGCGATGCCGCCAATCAGTTTCTCGGAAAAACCGAAACGCCGTCCCAGCAGGCCGTTAATCGCGGCGCCGATAAGCGGTAGAAGCGGCACGAGCCAGATGTAACGATACATCAGTTTCGAGTTTCGAGTTCACAGTTTCGAGTTCCGACCAAATCGTAATCTCGGGCGCTGGCTTTTAACTCGAAACCCGAAACTCGAAACTCGAAACTCGTCATTACCATTTCAGTAGATCAATCTCATCCATCCAAATCGTCTCTTTATTGCGATAAAGCGCGATGACGATTCCCAAACCAATTGCCGCTTCGGCCGCGGCCACGACGATTATGAACACAGTAAAAACTTGCCCCGCCAGGGCATTGGGGTTCCCTGTATCTTGCAGGTAACGCGAGAACGCGATGAAGTTCAGATTCGCGGCGTTCAGGATTAGCTCGACCGACATGAAGATGACGATGATGTTGCGGCGGGTGAGTACTCCTGCAACGCCAATGATAAAGAGCAACGCGCCGATGACCAGAAACTTGGCAAGGTCGGGATGTTGCACTTTGTCCCACGCCAACGAGAGCCGCCCGCCTCCTGATTCCTGGAGCAGGAAAAACAAAGCTGGAGCGAAAACATTCGTCATTTCTTTTTCTCGGGAGGAACTTCCTGCTCGTTCTCAACCACCTCAGCAAGTTCCGGTTCGTGTTGTGTGTCCTCTTTCAAGACCTCTCGGGGCACATCGTCCACTGCGGCTTCCTGTTTGAGCGTGCGCGCCAGCATCACTGAACCGATGATCGCCACCAGCAACAACACGCTGGCGATCTCAAACGGCAGCGACGCGTAACGATAGAGACTGCCGCCCACGCGCTCCGTCGCCGTCGTGATCTTCGATGTGCCCGTAGCGGCTGTAGCCAACTCCTGCTGTTGCGCCAGGCGCTGTTCGGCGATCGCTTCGACGCCTTTTCTCTTGTCCCGCTCTTCCAGGCCCTGCCAGCCCGCGCCGACGGCGTAGAGCAAACCAAATACGAGTAGGAAACAAAAGATGAGGCCGGCACCAACCTGCCGGCTGTTATTAAAGATGTTCGTCGCGCCGCGCTCCTCGGCTCCGACATTCACCAACATGATCACGAACAGGAAGAGGACCATCACGCCGCCGACGTACACGAGGATTTGCACGCCGGCGATGAACTCCGCGCCAAGCAGAATGAAGAGCGCGGCAACGGAAAGCAAAGTTGAGATCAGAAACAGCGCGCTGTGAACCGCGTTCCGCGCCATCACGGTCAAGAGACCCGCCAGGATGGCGGCGATGGAAAAGACCCAGAAGAAGACTGCTTCCCAGCCGGATAAAGTCATTGCCGATTTCCAATTGCCAATTGCCGATTTGATTTCGTTGGGGTTGGCGGTTTACGCGCAAGAGCGGCCGAGGCGGAAATACGCGATCTGGCCATTATCTTAGCTAACTCATTAGCCTCATCTAGCAATGATTGCACGAGTTCCTTTTTCAAAAGATCACTTTCAATTATCAACTCCAGCCAAAAAGCGCTTTCATCCGCTTCTTCTTCCACTACGCCAAGTTTTGCCACAAACTCGGCTTTTGAACGACCGCGGCATGCTGCCCGGTAATTTGCCCCGACGGAAGTTCCTGATCGCACCAATTGTCCGCCAATAGCCCTGCCGTGAACATTGTTCGGCAAAGCAGAAACGAGCTTTAGAATACGCAAGGCGAACTGCTTAGTTCGTTTTTTCAGATCATCAGCGTTCATGGCTCTACTGGTGAGAACAAAAATAAGCTTCAGGCTCGAACCAATCGGCAATTGGCAATTGGCAATCGGCAATGTTTCAGCTTGTATATTTAACCGTCTCGCGTCCCTGCTCGAGCATCTCGCGATTCCAAACAAAGCCCGCGCGCGAGTAGGTGGCGAGTTCAAAATCCTGCGTCAATTCCAAACAGTAAGTAGGACACGCCTCCTGGCACAGTGCGCAGAACATGCAACGCGAAGTATCGAAGATAAACTCGTCCAGAACTTTCTTGCGGCGCGGCTTGCCCGCTACAACGATCTCGACGTCCATCGCCAGCACGTCGATACAGTCTTCGGGGCACGCCAGCGCGCACAGGTTGCAGGCGATGCAAAGGGTGTCGTGCGTTTCCGGATCCATGTTCAAACGCGGCGCGCCGTGAAAACGCGGCGCCACGTCCGGACGCACCTTGGGATACTGCTCGGTGTAGATGCCCTTGCCGGCGACGGAGTCTTTATCAGTTGCGGCGCCGATGTTGTACTTGAGCGTCAACCGGAGACCTTTCAACAGATCGATCATGAAGAAGCGTTTCAGCTTCTGAATGAAGGCAGGTTTTGGAACATCAACCAATGGCATAAGTCATCTCCAATTTCCAATTGCCGATTTTCCGATTGTCTGATCCTCGATTGCTTGTTAATCGTAGCCCCCGCAACTCCTGGGATTTGCCCTTGTCAACAGAAAGTATTCGCAATCGGCAATTGGTAATCGCCAATCGGCAGTGCTTCATCCTTCGTTCGTTGCGGTCGCCGGCGCCACGGCGGGTTTTCCTTTTGGCGGATTTACCAGCCGAATGTTCCGACGCTGACTCTTCAAATGAAAATCGCGCGAGCGCCAGTTAATCATCGACAGAATTAAGCCGGTAATTAACAGGCCGGCAAGGCCCATAACAATCATCAACACTTTGCCGGTACCCGTCAGATTCAAACCCTGGTCCATCGACTCAATTGTTTTGATATTATGCCAGCCATCGATTGCCTGGACCAAAAAGATCGCGAAGGCCGAAAGCGAGATGTTAATCAGCGATGAGGGAATCAGCCACTTCCAACCGATGTCCATCAACTGATCGTAACGAAATCGCGGCAGCGTCCAGCGCAACCAGAAATACAGATACAGTATAACGGACATTTTCGCGAGGAAGACCAAAAGGCAGACTACGACATAGAGATCATGATGGCCGCCAATCAAGCGGTGGACACCGGGAAAATACCAGCCACCGAGATAGAGCGTCGTGGCCACGCCTGCGATCACCACCATCCCCGCATACTCGGCCATAAAAAAGAGCGACCAGCGAAAGCCGGAATATTCGGTGTGAAAACCCGCAACCAGTTCTGACTCGGCCTCCGGCAGATCGAAGGGCGCGCGATTGTTTTCGGCAATACCGCTGATCAGGAAAATAAGAAACCCGAGCGGTTGATAAACTACGTACCAGATTGAATCCGATCCTTGCGCCGCAACGATACCCGATAGAGAGAGCGTGCGCGCAAAGAACAGCGCACCAATAAGCGCAAGGCCCATCGAGACTTCGTAAGAAACCATCTGGGCGCTGGAACGCAGCGCCCCCAACAGAGAGTATTTAGAGTTTGACGACCAGCCGGCGAGAATCAGCGCCAGCACGCCGACGCTGGAAACCGCGAGCACAAATAGCAGCCCGATATTGATGTCGGTGATGACCGCCCAGTCAGGCCCGAACGGAATCACAGAGAACACGATGAAGGCCGCGGCCACCGCGATATAGGGCGCAAAAAAGAAGACCCAACGATCCGCTTTCTCGGGAATGAAATCTTCTTTCGTAAGCAGCTTCAAGCCGTCCGCGATCGGTTGCAACAAACCCCATGGGCCAACGCGCATTGGACCGAGCCTGGCCTGCATGAAGGCGGAGATCTTTCGCTCCAAATAGGTTGCATAAGCAACCCACAACGCAACGATAGTAACGACCAGCCCGATCTGAATGAACGGCCAGATGACGTAATTGATCGTGTCAGCGCTAAACCACCTCAGCAAAAGCTGGCTTATGAAATCAACTGGCGCGAACAATGCGAGTGTCATGTTAGAAATCTAAAATCGCAAATCCGAAATTAAAAATCCTCTTATCGATCAATTTCTCCGAGCACAATATCGAGCGTCCCAATGATTGCTACCACATCCGCGACCAGATGTCCTTCGCACATCTTCCTGAGCGCTTGCAGATTGATCAATGAAGGTGGCCGCACGCGCACGCGATACGGCTGGGCCGTGCCATCCGAAACCAGATAGCAACCGATCTCGCCTTTCGGCCCTTCGATCGAATGGTAGTAATCGCCGACCGGCAGCTTGATCACTTTTGGAAGTTTTGCGTTCACTGGTCCGTCCGGCAAATTGTCCAGCGCTTGCTGAACGATGCGCCGCGATTGTCTCATCTCCTCGAGACGGACCAGATACCGATCGTACGTATCGCCGTTCTCTCCAAGTGGAATATCAAAATCCATTTCCGCGTATGCAGCGTATGGCCTCGCTTTGCGAATGTCCCAGGCAACACCGGAACCGCGCAGCGCCGGACCCGATAATCCGATCGCGATTGCGTCGTCAGCCGAGATCACTCCGATGCCCACCGTGCGGCTCAACCAGATCCGATTCTCTGACAGCACGGTTTCGTATTCATCCAGGCGCGTTGGGAAGTTGTTGGTGAAGCGGCGCACATCTGCTTCGAAATCGTCGTAGGCGTCGTTAGGCATTCCGCCCACGCGCCAGGCATGACAAGTCAGGCGCGCGCCAAATTGTCGCTCAAAGATTTTCAGAATCTCTTCGCGTTCTCGCAACGCCCACAGCAGAACGGTTACGGCGCCAATATCCAGCGCGTGCGTAGCCAGCCACAACAAGTGCGAAGCGATCCGATTCAGTTCGGTCAGGATCGTACGAATGTAATGAGCGCGTGGAGGCACGGCCAGGCCCATCATCTGCTCGACCGTCTCGACCCAGACCAATCCGTTCGAGACTGCGGCAATGTAATCCAAACGGTCCCAGTAAGGCGCGATCATCGCGTACTGCCGATTCTCGGCAATCTTTTCCATGCCGCGATGCAGATAGCCAATATCGCAATCAAGGTCGATGACCGTCTCGCCGTCGAGTTTCAGGATCACGCGCAACACGCCGTGCGTGGACGGATGCTGAGGCCCCATGTTGAGCACCATTTCCGGGCTGTCAAGCAGCGTCTCTTGAGTTGTAGCGATCTCTACCTGATGCATAAAGTGTCCGACAAACTTCAGTATGTCGCTGACTGTTCTGGGTCCATCCATCTGGCCAGGGTACGACAAACTGAAGTTTGTCGGACATTGGCAATCCCGTTATGCCGCGGGTGTCTCCGACTCCGCAGGTTTATAACAACCGGTAACACTCCACGGTTCGATAACCAGCCCGATCTCCGCAACTTCGCCTTTAGTGCGCTGCTCCACGAGTTTGAGCACGAGTGCTTGCGCGGCGCTCGCTTTATTCCAAACGTTGCGCGGCGCCATCGTTTCGGTCAATACGAAGCCTGCCACTTTTGCGGCCTCGGGCGTGTCGAAAACCTTGGCTTCGTAATGCGCGGCAATCTCTTTCGGGGTCATCGTCGGATTTTTGAATTTTGATTTTCGATTTTCGATTGGAACTCCGCGCAACAAATCACGCCAACCGCAAATCAAAAAATCAAAAATCGGCAATCAAAAATCTAAAATCATTTATCCTTCGGCATTACTTCCTTACCACCCTGGAAAATCTCGCGCATCATACGCTCTTGTGGCACCGACAAAACCTCCAGCCCGTAAGCACGGCGCTGCTCCAACTGCTCGTGCTGGACTTCAGTCATTTCCGGCAGATGTTTTTTGGTCCACTGGTTTTCCACGAACTCCAGTGGGTAGTCTTTTCTTAAGGGATGACCTTCCCAGTCCGGCGGCAACAAGAGCCGGCGCAAGTCAGGATGATTCCGGAAAGTCACGCCGAAAAGATCGTAAACTTCGCGCTCCATCCAGTTTGCCGCCGGCCAAACGCTGGTAACACTGTCGACCCCCTCCTCGTCGGTAGTCGCAACCTTTAGCCGCACACGGTCATTCGCAGGGATCGAGTAAAGATTATAAACCACGTCAAATGGCGCTTCCGATCGATCCGGAAAATGCACGCACGTGACATCGGAAAGGTAATTAAAAGGCGTATCGGAATCGCGCTTGAGCAGATCGCAGGCTTCAACAATGCGCGAACGCTCGATGCGTATCGAGAGTTGCCCGAGAAACTCTCTCGCCTCGATCACCGCGCCGTTGATTTTCCCTTTCAACTTCTTAACGAGCCGATGGCTTGAAGCGTCCGTTGGTTTTGGACCTTCTTCTTTCTTCTTTACGGGAGCTTTGGGTATGCCCGGAGGTTGGGCGGCCGCTGCTTTCTCGGTGATGGATTCCCTGGCGGCCGCGACGCGAGCTTTTGCCTGCTCGACCTTTGAGTCCTTCTCCGCATCGGCCGAAGCGCCCGTTACCTGCTGGCTTGTAGACACGTCAGCCGGCTTTGATGGATCTGGTTCGCTTGCTTGAGGGACGTTAGGATGCTTTGTGTCTTCTGCCATGACGTTCGGTTGCACCCACACTAAAATCGCGATGCGACTTCGCCTCAGTCGCGTAGACGTCGCGCCTGGGTGTTATTGCTAAGTAACAGAAGGACGGTCAAATTGGATTTAAGCATGCGATTTCGGTCGCTGTCAACCAAGTTGTTTCTGCGAGTTGGTGACCCGAATGATCAGCCAAGTGCCAGTTGAACTTGACGATACGAGCATGCGAACCCTATCATGGTTTGTTTGAAACGAGCGGCTTGGCGCGCTCTATGTAGTGAGGTAACCCAAAGATAATGAAACCAGGAATTCATCCGGAGTATCACGAAATCACAGTCACTTGCGCCTGCGGCGAAACTTTTCAGACCCGTTCGACGAAGAACGGCGATTTACACGTGGAGATTTGCTCCGCCTGCCATCCGTTTTTCACCGGCAAGCAGAAGCTGGTCGATACGGCTGGACGCGTCGATCGCTTTAACAAGCGCTATGGAAAGAAGACGGTGACCGAGAAGACGGCCGCATAATGAACGCTAGTTCCAGGGAGCGAATGAAGAACAAGGAACTAAATCAGCACTAGCGAAGTTCGCGAACCACTTGCCGGCGTAATATCGTCGGTCGCTATTCGTGCATCATAAGCATGAGCGACTGCCGCAAACGTCGGCATTATTGTTTGTCAGGCATCAGGTTCCGGGTGCTGGGTGCCGGAATTGACGTTCTACACCGACACCAGACACGCGACACCTGATACCTAAAAGAGGCTAACCACGTGAGCACAAATGAAAGAGACTTGATCGTCGGCGGCCAGGCCGTTATCGAAGGCGTAATGATGCGGACGCCCAACGCCTATGCTATCGCCGTGCGCAAAGCTGACGGCACAATTGTGAACACCGCCGCCCGTTTGCCAAAGTGGAGTGACAAATATCCGCTGCTCAAACTGCCTGTGTTGCGGGGCGGCGCAGTGCTGTTGCAGTCAATGGGACTCGGGATCAAAGCGCTGAACTATTCTGCCAACGAGGCATTCGCCGATGCTCAAGCAGAAGAAACAGAAGAAGTGAAAATCGCGCTGACGCCCGCGGTAATCGAAGGTGAAGGCGATTTCGCCGGGCTGACCGGAGCTGTGCCGGGTCTGTTTCCGGTGCCGACACAAAAACGATCGAAAGATGAAATGAAACAAGGCGGCACGACGGCCGCTGCCGGCTCGATCATCTTCGCGTTGTTCTTTAACGTTCTGATCTTCATTGCCGCGCCATTGTTACTGACGAACGCGCTTTTTATTGCGGGCGGTTGGGCGCCATCGCCAGCGCCTGCTGCAGTTTCCACGGTTCGTCAAAGCGGTGCAGAACAAAGTGCGACTGCCGTTCCGGCTGCGCCGCCCCAAAACGATGCGTGGTACGCGAGATCCTGGCACAGTGTTCGCACTTATCTGCGACCGGTGCGGCCGTCTGTAGGTTTCAACTTGATCGATGGGCTGATTCGCATGTCGTTTTTCCTGATCATGATCTTCAGCTTCTCGCTCTTGAAGGACATCAGGCGCGTCTTTGAATACCACGGAGCAGAACACAAGACGGTGTTCACCTGGGAGGCGGGTTTGGCGCTGACGGTCGAGAACGCGCGGCCACAACCGCGCCAGCATCCGCGCTGCGGCACGAGCTTCCTGATGATCGTTATGCTGGTTTCGATTTTGTTGTTCTCTGTAATCAGGTTTGATTCGCTTGTGTACAACTTTCTCGTGCGCATCGCCTTGATTCCCTTCGTGGCAGGTTTCTCGTACGAGATCATTCGGTTGTCCGCAAGAAAGGAGAGCGGCGCTTTTTTCAAGCTGGTCACGCGCCCGGGCGTCTGGCTGCAAAACATTACAACGCAGGAGCCCGACGATTCACAACTCGAGGTTGCCCTCGAAGCATTGAAGGAATCACTTAAGCTTGAGCCGCAGAGTGAGGGAGCAGCGCTCGCGCCGTTGTCGTGACTGTCCGACAAACTTCAGTTTCTCGTCCTGTCGGAGGCAGCTGGTCGCGCGTCTGAAGAAAGGTTCCATTACTAACGACTCGACAAACTGAAGTTTGTCGGACAAAAGAGCATGTTAGAAAGACTGGAACAAATTGAAGCCCGATACGAAGAGCTGACGAATCAGCTCTCTTCCCCAGA